>Ga0207881_1000640_pt1 | contig 13038 bp, 9 predicted proteins | sample MalvirmetagMSP97_FD_184227 | JGI IMG/M metagenome (GOLD analysis project Ga0207881, IMG submission 184227) | Marine viral communities from the Deep Pacific Ocean - MSP-97 (SPAdes) | ecosystem: Environmental > Aquatic > Marine > Oceanic | place: Pacific Ocean | collected 2011-05-03 | reverse complement strand
CAAACCGAAGAATTTTCGCAAACACACTGTGAAAAGTTCCCATCCATAAGTTTTTTGCCTCACTACTTCCCACAATCTGCGAAATACGCTTCTTCATTTCTCGCGCCGCTTTGTTCGTAAACGTGAGTGCCAAAATAGAAAAGGAGTCCACCCCTTGCGACATCAAATACGCAATTCTATAGGTTAGTACACGTGTCTTTCCAGACCCGGCACCTGCTATCACAATCATCGCCCCGTCTTTTTGTAAAACAGGGGCTAACTGAGCGTCATTTAATTGTTCTAAATATTCCTGCAAGGGTATTTTTTCAGAAGATTTTTAAAAGTTGAAAAATAGGAAAATTGAAAGAAAATTTAGATACAATACCGTATAAATTATGAACAAACAAATTGATTTTCCCTATTTTTAATTTTTTTTAAAACACCTAATGTATTTTAAAAACTAGCATTCTATGAAATATTATTTTTTTGCATTTCTATTATTTACCATTTCAACGAATGTAAAATCACAAGAAAGTGAAACTGAAAAAACTATTGCATCTTTAAAACAAAAGATTGCCACATCTCAAAAAGCTGAAAAACTTAGGTGGATGGATAGCCTGTCTAACATCATTGCCTTCGACACACCTTTTGAAGATGACTCCTTAGTAAAAGCCACTTCTCAATTTGCCATTTCTTTAGACTCTTTTAACATCGCCATACACCATACAGCCAACCAAATTTATTATTTAACCAATATCAAAGGAACTCCCGAAGAAGCAAAGAAACTTTACCTCTCTACTAGAAAATACCTCCCTAGGGTAACCCTTGCGGAAGCAAAGTGTAAATTTTACTACGATGCTGGGAACACTTATTTCTACTTAAGGGATTTTTCTACTGCCTTGCAGTTATATGATAGTATTCAATACCTCTCCTCTCAAACAAAAACTGGAAAATACCTAGGGTTATCTAAAATGGCAAAAGGCCAGGTGTATACAGATATGGGGGATTTTGGTAAAGCGTCATTAGAGCTACAAGACGCTATAAGATATTACCAAACAAACAAAGACACCTTAGGTCTTGTGGGTGCCAGAAACTCTTTAGTAATACTCTATAGTAAAAACCGTTTTTTTAAGGAAGCTAAGCAAGAACGGGACCAGCTTATTGCCATATCCTTAAAGCAGGAAGATTACAACTCCTTACCTGCATTATATTACAATGCAGCCGCAGACCAACGTAAAACCAAAGATATCAAAGCACGAATTAGGTATTTAAACAAAGCCTTAGAAGCTACCTATAAGTCTAAATACAAAGAGTATTACGAGCCAATCATGTTATCGGGGCTAGTCTTGGCGTATGCCGAAGCAGATAGCCTTTCCAAAGCACAAGAATTCTTAAAAATTATAGAAGCCAACAAAGAAAAAAATACCACAGGACCTTATCGCACCTATTATTTAGAAGCCATTAAAGCCGTAGAATTACTTAAAAAGAATTATGCCAATGCCATACAATATGGAGAAGAATACCTATCCTTAATGAAAGAAGGAAAACAATACGAAGAAATTGAATTTGGAGAATACTTTTTATACCAAGCCTATGAGACCATAGGCAACCAAAGCAAAGCATTCCAACATTACAAGGCGTACAACAACTTAAAAGATTCTATTGGTGACTCTCAAAAAGTACGGGTACTTTCCTACTACCAAACCCTATATGAAACCGAAAAAAGAGACCTAACCATAAAAGCGCAAGAGACAAACATCGCCCTTTTAGATGAAAAGAATAAAGTAAAAAACCAGTGGTTATTATTTGGAGGCATGGGATTTCTCTCACTTTTTGGATTTGTTTGGGTCTTACGTTCCAGAAATTTTGCAAAAAGACGTCAGAAACTTCAGGAAAACTTTACTCAGGATATTTTAAAAACACAAGAAAATGAACGTGCACGTATCGCTTCCGAACTTCACGACAGTGTGGGGCAAAAACTACTAATGATTAAAAACTCACTTGTTTCAAAAGAAACCGAAGACAAAAATGAAATCGATTTAGTGGGCGAAACCATTAAAGAAGTACGAGAAATGTCTCACAATCTACATCCTTTTCAGTTTGAAAAATTAGGATTAATAACATCCTTAAAAAATATGGTAGAGACCTTTCAGAAAAACTCTAATATATTTTATTCCGAAGACATTGAAATACAAGATGGACTCATGACTAAAGAAAATGAAATATATGTATTTAGAATGCTACAAGAGGCAATGACCAACGTAGAAAAACACTCACAAGCAACAGCTTGTAGCCTCAGTTCTAAAGAAACAAAAAACTATCTTGTGTTTACCCTAAAAGATAATGGAAAAGGCTTTAAAGCCGATTCAATGAATACAAATGAAGGACTTGGTATGAAAACCCTAAAAGAACGCGCCCAGTATATTGGTGCTACATTGGATATCGAATCTGTTCCTGAAAAAGGATCCAGTGTATCCATTAAAATACCTAAAAAATGAATCCAACCGTTATCGTTGCAGACGACCACCCCATTCTTTTAACAGGAACAAAAGCATTTTTGGAAAGCAAACGGTTTAATATACTAACTACAGCTCTAGATGGTAACGAAGCATACAATGCAATTGTAAATCACAGTCCCGATATTGCCATTTTAGATTTTGATATGCCCAAACTTAACGGACTTGAAATTGCATTACAATGCCAACAAAAGGGATTTAAAACAAAAATAATCATTCTCACACTCTACAAGCAAGAAGCTATTTTAAATGAAGTAGGGAAGACAACCCATGGCTATCTCTTAAAAGAAGACGCCTTACAAGAAATCGAGTTTTGTATCAACGAAGTACTGGCAGGAAAAACGTTTGTGAGTAAACATATTACAGAAGGCATTCATTTTTCTAAAGAAACTGAAGAACTCAAAAACCTCACCGTCGCCGAAGCAAAAATCTTGAAGTATCTCGCCAAAAATTTTTCATCCTCCCAAATTGCCGAAGAACTCTTTATCTCCAAACGTACGGTAGAAAAACACCGTAGCAATATCATAAAAAAATTGGAAATTCCCCCTACCCAAAATGGCTTATTACTCTGGGTGCAAAAACATCCCCATTTATTTAATACGTAGGTATACGCATTTTTTTTAAAACTCCATACCCTTAGTTTTAGGTATGAATTTAAAAAAAGAAATACCTCCACAGGATGCGTCTAAACCAGTATTAGTTTTTAGTAACGTAGAGCTTGAAATACTTCACTTTATAAAAAATGGAATGACCTCTGCAGAAATGGCAATACTAAGAAATTGCTCTGTAAGAACTATAGAAAAGCATCGTAGTAATATCATTCGAAAGCTAAAGTTAAAATCATCGCAAAATGCACTATTGATATGGATTATGAATAATCACCATATCCTCAATGCGTAGGTCTACGTATTTTTTTAAAGCCTATTGTGGGTTAGCTTGCACTTATCATCAAAACAACTAAATCATGAAAAAAGGATTACTAGCACTAATACTTATTATCACTCCTCTACTTCAAATACAGCTTATAGCTCAGGAAAGTGATAGTATATCGAGAAGCAACGAACTTCTATCGACCTTAAACGTAAATCGTGAAGTACCTAATTTTACAAATGGCCGTGCTACAGCACTACAAATATATGCTACCGATCCCGCAGCGCCCAATTTGCAAGCAATAAATTTTAGTACTCCATTTGCTGAAAGTGCTCCAAAATTTGGAGACAAAGTACGGTTTACAACTTCCAATTCCAATAGGCTAATTACCAAAGTTGAAGTTGGGCTTTATCACTTAGAAACCAATTTGCAAGCACCTATTACCTTAGAGATTTCTATGTATTCTAATTGTCCAGCTACAAATTCCGAAAGCCAGGGTTTTGCTTGTGGTTCTGGGGCAGGAACCCTCATTCCAGGAAGCACCATGACATTACCAGTCTTTTATCCTCCCAATGGTGCTTATTTAAAATCTTTTGACTTCACTACGCCTGTAAATGCATACGGTTATGGTAATGAAATAACTGTGGTATTCAAAGCAGTAAGTTCTAGTAGTGTTTATATGATTGGTAATACTTCTATTGTTACGGGGAGTAGGCCAATAGGTGAGCCAACTCAAAGTCGCTATTCCATTTGTGGTGAATCTGTGGATATTTCGGGGTGCGATGTTGCCTTTCCAACCCACGTAGATAATAATATTCTAATAAATATTATGGCAATAGAAGACAACACACCGCCCATTGCTGTTTGTGAAGACATTACGGTTACCCTCAACCCTTTTCTTTCAAACACAATCGTAACACCAGCTATGATAAATGGCGGTAGCAGTGATCCAGATGGTAGCATTACCCTTTCCATCCCTCCTTTTGGAAATGCCACTATGAACTGTAGCAATTTAGGGAATAATGTGGTTACATTAAACGTTACCGATAGAGCGGGTAATACAGCTACCTGTACTGCTAATGTTACGGTAGAACCTTCTGAACTCACTATGGGGTGCCCCTCAAATGTAGTGCTTAATGCAGGGGCCAATTGTAATGCCGAATATACACCTCCTTTGTTATTGGCTTCACAATCTTGCGAATCGGTTACCATAACACAAACCTCGGGTCCTACAGGAATAGCTACACTACCCATTGGGGTTACAACCTATTCTTATACTGCAAACAGTACCTCTGGAGATTCTGTCTCTTGTTCTTATACAGTAACCGTAGTGGATAATACCGTACCTGTCATAGAAAATTGCCCAACCAATATTACAGTTTCAAGTGAACCTAACGCTTGTGGTGCTAATGTAAGCTTTACAACTCCTTCTATTACCGATAACTGTCTTGCTTTTTGGGCACAGGTGCAAGGACTTTCGTCAGGTTCCTTTTTTCCTGTAGGGACTACAACCAATACTTTTGTAGGGTCAGACTTTGGAGGACACAATGTAGTTTGCGAGTTTACAGTAACAGTATTGGATACGAATCCACCGCAAATAACTTGCCCAGCAAATGCTACAGTAGAATGTACAGGAGAGAATATAACCATTAGCGATTCTAGGGTTTTTTCCTATAATGGAGCGCCCCAAAGCTGGACCGATGCACAATATGGAAACGTGGTTAATGCTACAATAGATGTAGCAACTATCCCAACGGGTGCAGTTATTACAGATATTCAAATTGGAGTTAATATGGATCATAGTTGGCTGGAAGATATAGGCCTAAAGCTAGTTAGTCCTAACGGAACAGTAATTAACCTGCTTGATTGGGGCACTCTTTGTGAAGGACAAGCAGACACAGACAATATAGCTGCCATTTTTAAGGATAGTGCACCTTTTACAGCTCCAGAAATCTGCGAAGGGCTCATATTTACTGGAGACGATAGTGAAAATTGTCCACAATACTATTTAATTGATGCAGGAATTAGCGGTGCTGTAAAGCCCCAAGATCAACTAAATGTGCTACTATTTGAAAATCTCCTAGGTATTTGGGAACTTCGTGTACAAGATGCTTTTGAGTTTGACGGAGGTTGCTTACATGACTTTACGCTCGAAATATTTTACGATCTTGAAGTTGACCCAAATTCAGACCCATCCATTACAGGAATACCAACAGCAATGGACTGTGTAGGAACTCCCACCTTAAGTTATATAGATAGTATAAGCCTATTATGTGGTAATTCAAAAACAATAACCAGAACCTGGGAAGCCACAGATGCAGCAGGAAATACAGATACCTGCATACAAACTATTACAGTAGTAGATACCACCCCACCTGTAGTAACTTGCCCTAGCGATATGGTAGTGCTAAACGATCCTAACACCTGTGGCGCCAACATTAATTATACCGTGGAAGGAGAAGATGGTTGTAGTAGCTTCACAGTAACACAAACAGCAGGATTTGCCAGTGGTACTGTATTCCCAGTGGGAACTACCCTTAATACCTTTAATGTTACAGACGCTTGTGGAAATACTACTAGCTGTAGTTTTTCTGTTACAGTTCAAGATAATGAGGCTCCCACAACGGTATGTCAAGATATAACAGTACAACTTGATGTCAATGGTACTGCCATCATCATAGCCAGCGACATAGATAACGGAAGTACAGATGCTTGCGGTATTGGCACTCTTGCTATAGATACAGATACGTTCAATTGCACCAATATTGGGAATAATCTAGTAACCTTAACCGTAACCGATACGAATGGAAACTCCTCACAGTGCATAGCTACCATAACAGTAGAAGATACAGTAGCGCCTTCCGTGGTGTGCCAAAATATTACTATTCAATTAGATGCTGCTGGCGAAGCATCCATACTACCAAGTGATATAGATAATGGAAGTACTGATGCCTGTGGCATAAACAACATATCTATAGATATCGATTCATTTAATTGTAACGATGTAGGACCTAACAATGTAATACTTACCGTCACAGATAGCCACGGAAATACTGCGCAATGTATCGCTGTAGTAACCGTTCAAGATGTGACACCTCCCTTAGTTGCTTGTCCAGCAAACATCAATGTTCCAACAAACTTTGGAGTGTGTGGTGCACAAGTAACTTTTGCAAACCCTACAGCTTTAGACGAATGTGGTATTACTTCAATAACACAAATAAGTGGATTAGCCAGCGGAAGCACCTTCCCTATAGGTGAAAACACCATAATATTTGAAGCAACCGACAATAGCGGAAACATAACCATTTGTAGTTTCACTATTACAGTAACCGATACGGAAGCTCCTACAATGGCATGTCAAGACATCACGATTCAATTAGATGAATTTGGAGATGCTACCATCACTGCAAATGATGTGGATGAGGGAAGTAGTGATCCGTGTGGGCTAACTTCGCTAGCCATAGACATTGACACCTTCGATTGTAGCAATGTAGGGCCTAACAATGTCACCCTTACCGCTACCGATATCTACGGGAACACCAGCACATGTGTGGCTGTGGTCACCGTGGAGGATGTTACTGCGCCGGTGGCTATCTGCCAGAGCATCACAGTTCAATTGGACGCAACAGGAACGGTAACCATAGATCCAGCCAATTTAGATGGTGGTAGCGCCGATGCCTGTGGCATTGATGTAGCAGGGTATTCAGTAACTATCGATACCTTCGATTGTAGTCATGTGGGAGACAATCCTGTGGTCCTTACCGTGACAGATGTAAATGGAAACACCACCTCCTGTAATGCCATCGTTACTATAGAAGATACCACTGCTCCAGAATTGGTTTGTCAAGATATTTCAGTACAACTAGACGAAAACGGAGTTGCAATCATCACAGCCGAAGATGTTATTGCTAGTAATACCGATGCCTGTGGTACCACCACCACTTCAGTAGATACATCTTCCTTTAGCTGTACCGATATAGGAAGCCCAGTAACCATTACGGTCTTTTCCGAAGATATAAACGGAAACATTTCTTCGTGTACCGCAACGGTAACCGTAGAGGATGTATTAGGACCACAATTTGACACTGGAACTCTACCTGTAGATTTGGTTCGTATGGCCGATGAAAATGGGGAATACGTCCTTGAAGATTTTACTATAGGTATCATCGTTACAGATAATTGCAGTGATCCCATACTTCCAATTGTTCTAGATCAAGATCCTGCCATAGGCACCATCCTTACCCCAGGAGTGTACAACATCACCCTATTTGCAGAGGATGACCTTGGGAACATGACAGAGTATACCTTCGTTCTTAATGTAGAGGCATTTCTAGGAACAGGAGAGGCAACCATCGACCTATCCACCATTATCCTCTACCCTAACCCTGCCAAAACCGTTCTCAATATCGCAAATCCGGAACAGATTAAACTAGAGCAAATAAGTATCTATGATATAAATGGACGCCTAGTGATGAAAGTGTCATTAAACAATTTTGGAATTCAAAAAACAATTGATGTCTCTACATTGGCAAGTGCTTCCTATCTAGTCATTATTCAAAGTGAAACAGGAAGCATCATAAAACAGCTATTGAAAGAGTAAACTAGTTGTGAATGTTTTTAAAAAGCCCTTTTATAATTAAAAGGGCTTTGTTTTTTTTATAACTTTAAAAACATCAATAATATATGTTATGAATCCACTTAAAAAAGAAGATATTAGTCAGGAAGTATTTGACCTTTATGACGATTATGCCCATAATAAAATGGATCGTCGCCAATTTGTTGAAAAACTATCGGCATACGCTGTGGGAAGTATTACGGTGGGTGCGCTGTTGAGTTTTATAGCCCCAAACTACAAGAATTCAATTTTGGTACCACAAGACCACCCAGCTTTAGAATCAACATACATCACCTATGATTCTCCCAAAGGAGGAGGCACCATTAAAGGACTGCTCTCTACCCCCAACGAAATGCAAGGAAAACTTCCTGGCGTTATTGTGGTTCACGAAAATAGAGGGCTAAACCCTTACATAGAAGATGTAGGAAGACGTACCGCTCTCGACGGATTTATAAGCCTTGCCCCAGATGCCCTAACACCATTGGGTGGCTATCCCGGAAATGATGATGACGGTAGAGAATTACAAAGAAAAAGAGACCGCAACGAAATGCTCGAAGACTTTATCGCCGCCTTCCAGTTCCTCAAAAACCACCCAGACTGTAACGGAAAAGTAGGCGTGGTAGGCTTTTGTTTTGGAGGTTGGATCTCCAATATGATGGCGGTAAAACTACCGGACTTATCGGCCGCCGTTCCCTTTTATGGGGGCCAACCTTCAGCTGAAGAAACCGCCCAGATAAAAGCACCGTTATTAATACATTATGCCGAACTTGACACCCGTGTCAATGCAGGTTGGGAAGCTTATGAAGTAGCGTTAAAAGCCAATAATATTGACTATACAGCGCATTTCTATCCTGCCGTAAACCATGGATTTCACAACAATACCACACCTCGTTACGATGAAGCGGCTGCCACGCTTGCCTGGGAAAGGACCATTAACTTCTTTAAAGAAAAGTTAATATAACCATTACTATTTTCTTGCTACCAATTACCTTTTCAATTTCCATATCTTTATGGTCTAATTGAATCGTATTATTAAATATATCAAACCAAAACAGTAAATGCTTACCGCCATTATTACAAAAATTTTCTTTTTAATAGCAGTTATAGACCCACTGGGTTCAGTACCTGTGTATCTTGAAGCCACCAAACAGCTAGATCAAAAACACAAGAAAAAAGTAGCTATTTCGGCGTCATTTATAGCCTTTCTTATTTTATTGTTTTTTATAGTCGTTGGACAATTAATCTTAGAAGGAATGCAAGTGACGCTAGACGCATTTCAAATATCTGGAGGCGTTATACTTTTTCTCTTTGCGTTAACAATGATTTTTGGAGAAGGAAAGCCTGAAACCGAAAAACATATGATTAAAGATTATAAACATGTGACTATTTTTCCTGTGGCCATTCCATCCATTGCATCTCCGGGGGCTATTATGGCAGTGGTGCTTTTAACAGACAACCACCTTTATACCATCCAACAACAAATAATTACATCCATCTTGGTATTGGTAGTGGTTTTGATTACCATGGTAATTCTTTTAGGGGCAACCTTTATCCAAAAACGTATAGGAGAATACGGAATCACTGTTATTAGTAAAGTAATGGGACTCATTCTAGCAGCCTATGCTGTGCAAAGTATCCTTAGCGGATTAAAAGACTTTTTTGTAGTTCTTAAATAACCGCTCTTAGTTTCTCTTTACACTTCCATACGCTCTTATTCATTTAAACACCAAATGCCATATAGAAATAGCATTTTAACAATCCTTAAGAAATATAAAATGTTTGTGAGTTTCAAGCTATGGCAAATTATGTATAGAGGCCATTAACATTCCGAACAAGGTGAGGAATTTCCCTATTTATGATTCAATACTCTTTGATATCTTAAAATACACCCATATATCAAAAAAAATATCATTAAAAGTTTTGCTCAATTAAAATCAACCAAAAAGTATACAACATTCGAAAATGCGTATAAGCGGTTACGTCATCTTCACCCCTACCTTTGTCTTATTAATTTGAAATAAAAATGAAAACAAATCAATTTGGCAAAAAAGGCTGGACTCCCGAAAGGATAGAAGACTTAAGCGGTAAAACATACATCATAACAGGTACTACAAGTGGAACAGGATTTGAAGCAGCAAAAATATTGCTGTCCAAAGGGGCAAAAGTGGTAATGCTCAATCGAAATCCAAAGAAATCAGAAAAAACCATCACAGCTCTAAAACAAGAACTTGGTAATACTATAAAAGTGTCATCCATACAAATGGATTTGGCACAACAAAATTCTGTAAAGAAAGTAGCACAAGAGATTCTAAAAACCGTGCCACAAATCGATGCGCTTATCTGCAATGCTGCCATTGCTCAAGTACCCAGCCTAACACTTACCGACGATGGTTTTGAAAGTCAATTGGGGGTAAATCACTATGGTAATTTTTTACTGCAAGCATTACTCTACCCTCGAATTGAAGCATCGAAAGGGCGGATTGTAACTGTAGGTAGTATGGGGTATAATCTAGGGATTAAAACCATTCAGTTTGACGATTTGAACTGGGAAAACAACTACAGTCCTAATGCTGTATATAGCCAAAGTAAATTGGCGCAGATTATGTGCGTTTATGAATTACAAGACCGATTAAAAAAAGTGGGGAAATCCCATGTAAAGGCTTACGCTTGTCATCCAGGTGCATCCCGTACTTCTTTAATAAAAACCAGTGGTAGTTTAACGACACGCTTCATTTGGCAATTGATGAAATGGTCTCCATTGGTGCAATCGGCAGAAAAGGGGGCGTATCCACAATTGATGTGTGCTACAGAACCAAATCTTGATGAAAGTGGTTTTTATGGTCCTACAGGAAGACAGAATTGGACAGGTCCGGTTGGCGCACATACATTAGAGCCACATGCAAAAGATAAAGAAGTAGCGGTGAAATTGTGGGAAGTATCGGAAAGAGCCGTTGGTGTAAAGTGGAATTTTTAAATTTAAGAATGATTATAATTAAAAAAATAATGATTGCAATACTATTGATAATCACCATAATTGGCGCTGGAACTTTCATTTTCTTAAACACCGAACGATTTGGGAAACATCCATCAGGAGAACGTTTATTGAGAATAGAGCAATCGCCCAATTATAAAAACGGAAGCTTTCAAAATATAAATGAAACGCCTATGCTAACCGAAGGTGTTGGGTATGGTAAAGTACTCTACGAGTTCCTATTTTCATCAAAACCGAAAGAACCCACTAAAGCCCTCCCTTCAATAAAAACCGACTTAAAAGCACTAAAATCTGAAGAGAATGTACTGATTTGGATGGGGCATTCAACCTATTTCTTGCAAATTGATGGCAAAAAAATATTAGTAGACCCTGTTTTAAGCGGTAACGCCTCCCCCTTTTCATTTACTACTAAAGCTTATAAAGGAACTGATATTTACACAACAGACGATATTCCCGAAATAGATTATTTATTTATATCCCACGACCATTGGGACCATATGGATTATAAAACCTTGAAACAGTTAAACCCAAAAATTAATAAAGTCATTACTGGTCTTGGAAATGGTGCCCATTTAGAACATTGGGGGTTCAATCCAGAAAAAATCTATGAAGGTGATTGGTATGATGTATTTTCTTTTGAAGAGGGTTTTCAAGCCTACGTTACACCAGCAAGGCACTTTTCAGGAAGAGGCTTTACCCGTGCAAAAACACTCTGGGCTTCGTTTGTTCTAAAAACTCCAAATGCAACTATTTATATTGGGGGCGATAGCGGATATGATGCACATTTTAAGCAAATTGGAGAAAAATATGGTCCCTTTGATCTGGCAATACTTGAAAACGGACAATACGATAAAAAATGGAAATACATCCATATGCTACCAGGAGAACCCTTTATGGCTGCCACAGATTTAAACGCAAAAGCTGTTCTTCCGGTACATTCCGGAAAATTTACACTTGCCAATCACGACTGGGACGAACCCTTAACAAACATAACGGAAGGAAAAAATGAAAAAAATATAAGAATCCTAACACCCATGATTGGCGAAAATGTTAATTTAAAGGACAGTTTACAGCAATTTAAACCTTGGTGGAAATCTATAAAAGACTAAAAAATGAAACACTATAAAACCCTATCGGCATTTCTTGATTATATGCAACTGCCCCGCCCAGAGCATCCTATGTTAAGTGTTATGGTGGCAAAAGGTGATGAGTTCCTGCCCTGTCCTAGAGAAAGCTCTCCTCCTATTTCAACGGATTGTTATTCTATTAGCCTAAAAAAAATAATGCATGGCGAATTAAATTATGGCCGCACAAAGTATGATTTTACCAATGGCGCATTGATTTTTATTGCCCCAAGACAGGTTCTGCAATGGGACAGTAGCTTCATTTTTGATCAAAAAGGATTTTCTATTAATTTCCATGAAGATTTTTTAAAAGGAACGGATTTAGCCCAACAAATAAAGAAATATAACTTCTTTTCCTATGCTGCCAATGAAGCATTGCACTTGTCACCTAAAGAAGAAAAGCAAATAGAATCCATTGTCGAAAATATTGAAAGTGAATATCAAAACAATCAAGATGCCTTTAGCAAAGACATTATTATTTCACAATTGGATACCTTATTAAAATATGCCAATCGATTTTATGAAAGGCAGTTTTTAAATAGAAAAGAATTATCTCATAGTTTGCTTGAGCAATTTAACCAAGAACTCGACAGGTATTTTGAGTCTGGGCAACTTCAAGAAAAAGGCATTCCAAGTATTGAACAACTAGCCAAAAAAATGTCGGTTTCCCAACGTTACTTAAGCGATACGCTAAAAAAAGAAACGGGAAAAACCACCACCGAGCATTTACAATTACGCCTCATTGATGAAGCAAAGAATGTTTTATTGCAACCCAATAAAAGCATCGCAGAAGTAGCCTATGAATTAGGGTTCGAATACCCTCCCTATTTTTCGAGATTATTTAAAAAGAAAGCAGGCATTAGCCCCACAGAGTACAGAGAAAAATATAAATTAAATTAAGATGGAACTATTAAAATTAGCCACAGAATGGGCAAAAGCCGA
>Ga0207881_1000631_pt1 | contig 13154 bp, 11 predicted proteins | sample MalvirmetagMSP97_FD_184227 | JGI IMG/M metagenome (GOLD analysis project Ga0207881, IMG submission 184227) | Marine viral communities from the Deep Pacific Ocean - MSP-97 (SPAdes) | ecosystem: Environmental > Aquatic > Marine > Oceanic | place: Pacific Ocean | collected 2011-05-03 | reverse complement strand
GGTGCTGCTCAAGTACCACGTGACCACGGTGCTGACCAGCTACGGCCTGATCGCGCTGGGCTTCATCATCTCGCTGTTCTACCTGGCCACGCACTACGGCGCGAAGTTCGCCGGAAAGACCGAGATGCAGGTCGTCGCGGCCGGCGCGTTGGGGGGCGGTGGCTCGGCCGAGGGCGATACGGGCCCCACGGGCGTGCGCCGCACGCTCAAGGATCTGGACACCGCCCACATGACGGTGCTGCAGCTCGCCTTCTGGACGCTGGGCGTGGGCATCCTGCTGGGCGCGTGGTGGGCCGACCACTCGTGGGGGCGATGGTGGGCCTTCGACCCGAAGGAGACCTGGGCGCTGGTCACCTGGATCGTCTACCTGATCGTGATCCACGTGCGCCTGACCGGCCTGAAGGACCGCGGCCTGACCACAGCGTGGCTCTCGGTGGCGGGGTTCATCGTGATGCTGTGGACTTACTTCGGCGTGAATCTGCTGCTGCCGGGGCTGCACGCGTACGCGTGATCAATCCGGTTTGAGAAGCCCGGCGAACCGTTCGATGGATCCTTCGGTGTAGGTCCCCGGCTCGACCTGCAGCACCCGCGCGTCCGCGTCGAGCAGTACCGCGTAGATCTGCTCGTCGGTCGCCATGCCCAACGCGTCGCGGAACTTGTCGACATCGGTGTAGAGCGTGATCGTCCGTGCGCGGGCGGCATCGTCTGGGATGCCCGAGCGCATGCCGCCGTCGATGAACCACGCCATCCAGCCCCAGCGGGTGCCGGAGATGGTGGGGGTCTCGACCACGCGGATGCTGGGGATGGCGGCCTCGATCGCGTCGAGTTGGGCCAGCCAGGTGTCGACCTCGGCCTGCTGCTGGCGTTTGAACGCGACGAGCACCAAGGCGGGTTGGCCCTTGAGGTCGTCGGGGAATGTCACGGTCTCGCCGTGCAGGTTCTCGCCGGAGACACTGGGGAACAGCATGGCCCCGCCCTCGGACATCGCCCGCACCGGGCTGTGGCGACAGGCGGTCACGACCACGAGCGCAAGAACGACCACGCCGATGCCGATGCCCAGCCAGATCATGCGTCGTGCTCTCGTCATGGAACCTCCCAATCATTCGGGCGGATGCGTCCGCTTCCCGCCCAAGCCTACGGCCTCCCGGCCGCCGACCTCGCCCCCCGCCTCATCGGCTGCACCCTCGTCCGCACGCTGGACACCGGCGAGCGGCTGGCCGGGATCATCGTCGAGACCGAGGCCTACGTCGGGCCGGAGGATCTGGCGTCGCACGCGGCGGGCGGACGCCGCACGGCGCGGAACGAGTCGATGTGGGCCGAGCCGGGGACGGTGTACGTCTATTTCACCTACGGCATGCACCACTGTGTCAACATCGCGTGCTTTCGCAAGGGCCACCCGGCGGCGGTGCTGATCCGGGCGATCGAGCCGACCGAGGGGATCGAGACCATGCGTCGCCTGCGGCAGCGTCCGGGCGGCAAGCCGGTGCCGGACAGGGACTTGTGCCGCGGACCGGGGCGGTTGTGCCAGGCGATGGCCATCGACCGGGCGCTCGATGGAGTGAATATTACCCAGTCAACCCAGGTTTCCATGCTTGACAGGCCCGTCGGCGGGGGTGAGCCGCCCATCACCCGCACGAGCCGGGTGGGGCTGGGGGTGGTGGGGGACTGGAAAAACCGGATGCTGAGGTACGTGTGGACCGATCATCGGTTCAGTTCGTGCTCCGCCCGCTCCGGCGGTGGAACCGTGCGGGGCGCGAATCCCAATACTTGAACGGGATCCGACAGGGTCCCCGGGGCGAATCTTGAACGTTGGCGCCCCATACAATGAGATCGGGGCAGCCGGAAGGTCGGACGCATGACGGAACAGGACTTCGACATCAAGTCGGTCTTCGAGCGGGCGGGGGGCTACTCGCCCGCCTGCCTGCCGTTCGTGCGCGACGGGCTCGCCCACACCGTCGAGATGGTCCACGGCCAGCCCGAGTCATCCCTGATGGAACTCGAGGACGAGCAGCGTCACGTCTCGGGCCACCAGCTCTGCCTGGGGCTGCGGGACTACGCCCTGCAGCGGTACGGGCTGATGTCCAGGGTAGTCCTCAACCGCTGGGGCATCCGCTCGACCCGGGATTTCGGGCACATCATCTTCGCGATGGTCGACGCCGGGCTGATGCGCAAGACCGACGACGACACCATCGAGGACTTCGACGGGGTCTACGAGTTCGACGAGGCTTTCGCCGAGCCCGGGCTCGAGCCGGCCGGCTCCTGATTCACAACCAATCCCAACGCGGCGATCGGCCGCCCCGCCTGCCGGGAACCCCCCGCGGCGGTATGCTGGATGCATGACCGAACCCGGACCCGCCCGCCGCTCGCTGCCCGAATGGGCCCGACTCCATCTCTGGCAGATGCAGCCGGTGCGGGACGTGCTGCTCGGGCTGTCGGTCTTCGCCCTGATCTGGGTGGGCCAGAAGACCTCGGTGGTGACGGTGCCGCTGCTGCTGGCGGTGCTGCTGGCGTACCTGTTCGAGCCGCTGATCGCGTGGCTGGTGGGGCGGATCGGGATGTCCCGGCGGGTGGCGGTGGGCGGGATCATCGCATCGGCGGTGATGTTCGTGGCCGTGCCGGCGGTGCTGGCGTTGACGTTCGGGGTGGCGCAGCTGGTGCTGTTCGGCTCGCGGACCGTGGACAACATCGTGTCGGTGCAGGCGGCCGCGACCGCGGGCTCGCCGGAGGAATCCGGGCAGATCATCCGTGAATGGAACCGGCGGCACGGATGGCCCGAGGGCGCCTCCCCCGGCTTCGACCTCGAGGGTGACGCCGAGCCGCGATTCAGCCCGAGCTGGCAGTGGGTCTACGAGCAGCTGACCGCCCCCGATTCGGAGCAGGCGCCCTTCCGCGATGCGCTCCAGGCCGGGATGGAGTGGGTCGATGACAACCAGGAGCAGGTGGCCACCACGGCGGCCAACTTCGGCATCGAGACGGTCAACCGCGTGCTGGGATGGGTGGGGGCGGCGTTCGGGCTCGGGTTCATGGCCTTCGTCACGCTGTTCTTTTTCTTCTTCATGTCGACCGAGTGGGTCAAGGTCAAGGGGTTCGGGACCAAGCTGCTGCCGGATAACAACCGAGATCGGATCGTTGAACTGCTCCAGAAGTTCGATGGTGTGATTTCGGGTTTCATCCGCGGGCGGCTCACGATCGCGTTCCTGCAGGCGATCGTGTTCTCGTTCGGGTACTTCCTGATCGGCGTTCCGGGCGCGTTCCTGCTCGGGCCGGCGGTGGCGGTCCTGTCGATCGTGCCGTACCTGGCGCTGGTGGGGGTGCCGGTCTCGATCGCGCTGCTCTGGCTCGAGGGTCACACGGGGGTGCGGGGCGCGTGGTGGTGGGTTGTCGGGGCGCCGCTGGCGGTGTATTTCATCGGCCAGGCGCTGGACGACTACGTGTTCACGCCGCTGATCCAGGGCAAGAGCACGGGCATGGACACGCCGACGATCCTGTTCGCCTCGCTGGCGGGCGGCGCGTTGTTCGGCGTGTTCGGCCTGCTCATCGCCATCCCGATCGCGGCGTGCGTGAAGATTCTGGTGCAGGAGATCTTCTGGCCGCGATTCAAGGAGTGGGCCGAGGGGCGTGCGGGCGATCCGCTGCCCATCAAGGACTGACCGCGCGGCCGGGCCGCGCCAGCACAGGGGACACGTGATGGACGAGTATCAGACGAGTGCCGCGAACGGGCCGGCGATGGGTTCTCCCGGACGGCCGCTTTCGGGCGTGAAGGTTCCGATGCTGATCGCGGGAATCTTCAACTGCATCGTGGCGTTGAGCTGGTTCAGCACGTGCTTCCTGTTCTTTCTGGGCATCCCGTTGCTGGTCCTGGGGATCTTCGAGATCATCCTGTTCACAAAGCTGGGCGGCAGCCGTGAACAGCAGGACGCGGTGCGCGGGAAGGCCAAGACATACGCCATTCTGGACGTGTGCACCATCCTGCTCTTCAATCTGCCGAGCATGATCTGCGGCATCATCCAGCTGGCGAGCCACAACCAGTTTGACGAGTAGGCCCCGTCGGACCTCGGTGTCTTGAGACCACGCGTCCGGGGTGTCGCCCGGTCCGCCGCGAACGGAGTCTTACCGCCGCTTCGGCTTGCGCTTCTTGACGCCCCGGGAGGGGGCCTTGGTGGCGCCCTTGCCGCCCATGCCCGGCATCTGGGGCAGGCCGGTGAACATGCCGCCGCCGGCGAGCTGCTTGGCGGCGGCCGCTCGTGACCCGGTGCCCATCGAGCCCATCTGCTTGGTCATCTTGTTGAGCACGCCGAACTGCTTGACGAGCTGGCCGACCTGGTTCTGGTCGGTGCCCGATCCGGCGGCGATGCGGCGCTTGCGCGGGTTGTTGATCAGGTCGGGCTTGGACCGCTCCTTGACCGTCATGGACTGGATCATCGCCTCGGTGCGGTCGAGTTGCTTCTCGTCGATGTCCACGTCCTTGAGCATCTGCCCGATGCCCGGCAGCATGCCCAGCAGGCTCTTCATCGAGCCCATCTTGCGGAGCGTCTTCATCTGCTTGAGGAAGTCGTCCATGGTCAGCTCGCCCTTGGACATCTTGGCCTCGAGCTTGGCGGCGTCCTCCTCGCTGACTTCCTGCTGGGCCTTCTCGACCAGCGAAACCACATCGCCCATGCCGAGGATGCGCCCGGCCATGCGCTCGGGGTGGAATGGCTCGATCGCGTCGAGCTTCTCGCCCACGCCGATGTAACGGATCGGCGCGCCGGTGACCTCTTTGACCGACAGCGCCGCCCCGCCGCGGGTGTCCGAGTCGAACTTGGTCAGGATCACGCCGTCCACGGCCAGGCGCTGGTGGAAGCTCTTGGCGCTCTGCACCGCGTCCTGGCCGGTCATCGCGTCGACGACCAGGAAGATGTGGTGGGGGTTGACGAGCGCCTTGACCTGCGTTAGCTCACCCATGAGTTCATCGTTGACGTGCAGGCGGCCCGCGGTGTCGAGGATCAGCACGTCCACACCCTTGGCGCGCGCCTCCTTGACGGCGTTCTGGCAGACCTTGACCGCCACGCCCACGGCCTTGCCGTACGCGGCCACCTTGTCCGGCTCGCCATAGAAGTGCACCTGAGCCCCGCCGGGCAGCTCGGTGTTGGCCTGGTGGGCCACGGTCTGGAGCTGCTCGACCGCGGCGGGTCGCTGGAGGTCGGCCGCGGCCACCATGACCGTGCGGCCCTGCTTCTTGAGCATGCCGGCGAGCTTGCCGCAGGTGGTGGTCTTGCCGCTGCCCTGCAGGCCGCACATCATGACGATGGTGGGGCCCGGGGACATCTTCATGATGCCGGGGGGCGGTGCCTGCTGTTCGGCGTCGGGGTCGCCGCCGAAGAGTTCGACCAGGCGCCGGTGGACGATGGCGATCATCTCCTGCCCGGGCTTGACGCTCTTGGTCACCTCCTGGCCCATCGCGTCTTTGAGCACCTTGGCGCAGAACTGCTCGGCGACTTCATACTGGACGTCGGCTTCCAGCAGGGCGTTACGGACCCCATCCATGGCCTCGCGGACGTTGGACTCGGAGATCGTCCCGCTGCCGGAGAGCTTGCGGAGGGCGCCGGAGAAGGAGTCGGAGATACGGTCGAACATGGACACTCCCGCCGGGGCTTTCCCGGGGTTGGGGCGAGTTTCGGGGGCCGTGACCGCAGCCGGGGGGATGGTAGGCTGGGGGGCGGGGATGAAGAGGTACGCGGAGGTGCAGAGGTGGGCAGAGGACGCGAAGAAAATCAGTGTGTTCTTCCGACCGAGGCTTGTTCGGTTATCCTGTCTTGATGCGACCGGCCAAGCAGTCTTCTCAACCAAAGCCTGTCTGGGAAGTCCACGCCCGGCGGATCAACGCGTCGCATGAATCGTGGCGGGTGATGCGGATCGAAGCCCGGTCGGCGATCCAGGCCGAGGCGATCCTGCGACGGCTCGGCTACGAAATCCAGGTCCAATCCGCTGTGCGCTCGACCGAGCCGGGTCAGATCATCCCGCCGGCCGAACTGAAGCCGCTCACGTGTTCATCGTGCGGCTACCAACTCTCCGGCCTGACCATCGAGAAGGCGTCTGTCTGTTGCCCGGAGTGCTCTTTTCATCAGCCGATTGCTGCCTGGGATCCTGAAGTCGCGGCGGGGAGGGCGCAAGCCGGTTGCGTGACCCAGGCCTTGGCAATCTTTGGATTTCTCACGATCGTATTGATTTTGTTTATCACCATGGCGAGTGTCCTGCGCTGGTTTTAGTGCCTTTGCCATCGATCTCAATGAAACAGGGCGGCCGAAACCGGCCGCCCCGTGGCGAGTCACGCGTTGTTGCCCGCGATCAGCCCCTTGATCTGGTCGGCCAGGTCGCCGGGGCCGAGCACGAAGTTGGCGTTCGTGCCCGCCAGGATCTCGCGGAGCATCTCCAGTTCCTTGAACCGGGCCAGGACCGGGTTCTCGGCCAGGAGCTTGGCGGTGTTGGCCTGGCTGCGGGCCGCGGCCGTCTCCTCACGACGGCGGATCAGCTCGGCCTGGGCCCGCTTCTCCGCCTCGATTACCTGGTTGAAGATGGTCCGCATCTCGCCGGGCAGGATGATGTCGCGCAGACCCACCGCACCCAGTTCGAGCCCCAGCTCGGCCGCCCGGGCCTTGAGGGCCTCACGCACCTCGGACGAGACCGTCTCCTTGTCGGAGAGCAGCCTGTCGATGGGGCGCGACCCGACCGACTCGCGCAGGGCGAGCTGGGCGGAGCGGTAGAGCGCCTGGCCGGCGTCGCTGGTCAGCGAGAGGGCCTTCTCGATGTCGGTCACGCGGTAGTGGACCAGCATGCTGACCCGCAGCGTGACCTTGTCGGCGGTCAGGATCTCCTGGCCGGCGACCTCGAGCTGGGTTTCGCGCAGGTCGACCTTGCGCAGGTTGACCTGTCCGACCCCGCGCCAGAACACGTGCCGCCCGGGGCCGAGACGCTCGGCCACGACCCCGTTGATCACCAGTTCCGCCCGCTGCTCGGGCTCCACGTCGATGACCTGCAGGTACAGGCCCGAGGTGGGGTGGGCGACGACGGTGTTCAGGTGGCGGTGCTCGAAGCGCAGCGATCCGATGTCGAACCGCTCGATCTCGATCCGGCCGGCGTCCTTCCAGTACATGTACTGGCCGGGGCCGATCACCTCTTGCAGGCGGCCGTCACGCCACACGATCGCCCGCTCGGTCGCGCCGAGGCGGACGGCGATCAGGTGACGCTCGACGCCGGTGACCAGCGCGATCGCCTCGCCCAGTTCGTGGGTGAAGCGGACCTCGTTGAGCGCCCGGACCTCGACGCGCTCGCTGCGGAACGGCATCAGGTCGCGAAGGGTCCAGCGGACCCCGGGGCCGAGGATGCCGGCGGCGTTGCCGTCGCGGAACAGGACGCCCCGCTCGTGGTTTCGGATACGGACTCGCACGGTCATGACCCACCTCCTCTGGTTGGGCCGGCGCGGGAGACGGTCCCGCGCGGGAAAAGGGAAAGAACAGGTTTCAAAGCCGCCCGGCGGCGTCCTCCGCGGCCCGCCCCGCGTTGCACGGCGGGGGACGGCGGCCCGGCGGCGGTGTCGGGCGAGCGCACCGATCGCTCGGCCGGCGCGTGCACCGGCGTTGCGATGGGCGGGCTGCCCGTCCTGCCGTCGGGCCGGACCGGCCCTCAGGGCCGGCGCGGCGGTGTCGTCGGCGTTGTTCGTTCGGGGCGAACCCCGATCGGACGCGGCGTCGGACCGGCGGGCGTTTGGAAGGCCCGCCGCCGAGCGGTGTTCCGGGCCCGACGCTCGAAAGAGCCGGACCCCATGGAGTGGCCCTTTCGGGCCTGATCGTGGCGGGAATCGAACCCGCAACCGCAGCGTCGATAGCGCTGTGCTCTGCCAGTGAGCTACACGAACCGACCGGACGGGCTTTCGATACCGCGGCGGAACACGCTTGGCGAAACGCGGCGTGCCGCACGGCTTCCCGGCCGGCGATCGACATGAGACATCCCGCGCGGCGGACGCCGCGTTGGAAGTAGGTCAAAAACAACAAGGCCCCGGGGATCCGGGGCCTGCGACACAAGACCAAATAGGTCTGGGGTCAGGCGCCCGGTGGATGTCCTTCCGAAGATCCGTCGAACCACAACACGCCGAGGCCATGTGCGGCCGAGGTGGCGAGTGCGGCGGGATTGGAGTTGCGGATGAACACGGGACGCTCCTTGTGGGGCATCAAAATAGCCTCTTGCCCCGTGTTGTCAACACTTGTCGAAAAAAAAGGCGGCGGGCCCTCGCCCTCCGCCTTGGGTGAACTCACGTTTCGGACTCAGTCCTTGGACAGGATGATCACTGTGTATGGCCCGATCCCGACGTTGCCGTTGTAGCTCATGCCGTCCTTGGTCCCCGAAACGGCCGTGGTGTTGTAGGCGTTCCAGTTGCCGAAGGCGCTGTCGTAGCCGTTCCAGTCTGAGTTGAAGCGGACCTTCCAGGTACCGGCGATGGGGAAGCCGATGTTGTAGCTCGAGTAACCCGTCCCCGAGAAGTTGGCGACCACGATTACGTCGTCGCCATTGCCGCCGTTGTCCCAGCGATGGAACGCGACGAGCTTGTTGGTGTTGTTGACGTGGTGCACGTTGACGCCGTTGCCGCGGAGCCCGGCGGTCTTGCCGGTCCCGTTCTTGCGCAGGGTGATCAGGTCCGTGTACATGTCGACAATGCCGGCGTAGGTGGTGGCCTTGGCCCAGTCGAGCGGGTCGGTGTCCTGGAAGTAGGTGTCCTCGAGGAACTCCTGGCCTTGGAAGATCATGGGGATGCCCGGACTGGTAAAGACCAGCGCCGCGCCCAACGTGGACCGCTTCTTGGAGTACCAGCTTCCGGCGTTGCCCGGCCAGATCTCCTCGGGCACGCGGGCGTGGCCGTTGGCGACCTCGTCGTGGCTCTCGGTGTAGATAACCCGCTTCAGGCGATCGCCGTTGTCGATCTTGGCGATGGCGTCGCGAACGACGAACATGTCCCTGTTGGCGTCGTTGGACTCGATGATGTTGTCCCGGATGGGGTGGACGAAGCCCGCGTCCCACTGCGAATCGAAGCCTGCGCCGCCGACGCCGGTGGACCTGGTCAGGTAGTCGTTGTTCTGCAGGTCCTCGGCGATTGAGATCTTCCAGGACGACGCCGAGTCGATCTCGTTGTTGATCCACTGCATGAGCGACCAGCCGTCGGGGATGTTCCCGCCGCCTCCGTTGTTCTGGGTGCGGATGTTGACGGTCGAGTCCCAGCGCAGGCCGTCGGCGTTGAACTCCTCGAGCCAGTAGAGGGCGTTATCACGCAGGTAGGTGCGCACCTCGCCACGGCCGTAGTCGGGCCGGGTGTCGCCCCACGGGGTCGGTGCCCGCCAGTCCTGGAAGAAGTAGATGCCGCCGTAGGAACCGGTGGACGATCCGTCGAACCGCCACATGTCCAGATCGCTCGGGCCGAGGTGGTTGTAGACCACGTCGACGATGACCGCGATGCCGCGCTGGTGGCATTCGTCCACGAAGTCCTTCATGTCCGTCGGGTCCCCGTAGATACTCTCCGGCGCGAACGGGTGGGCGGGGTTGTAGCCCCACGAGAAGTCTCCGGCGAACTCGGCGATCGGCAGCACCTCGACGGCGTTGATGCCCATGTCCTCGAGGTGGTCCAGCTTGGAGATGGCGGTCTGCCATGTGCCGGGATTGCCGCCGGCGGTGTCGTTGTAGGTACCGATGTGCATCTCGTAGATCACCAGGTCGTGCCAGCCGGGCATGGAGAACGTGCTCCAGGTGTAGGTGTGCGGCGCGGTGACGAGGGAGTGCCCGACCGAGTTGGTCACGTCGGTGGCCCGGGGGTCGTTCTTCCACAGGCTGCCGTTGATGACGTACTTGTAGCCCTCGCCGCGGAGGTCGCCCCCGACGTCGACCGACCAGGTGCCCCCGCCCTCGGCGGCCATGGGGTTGGCGGTGGTGCTCCAGCCGTTGAACGATCCGGCGATGGAGACACTGCTGGCGTTGGGGGCCCACACACGGAAGGTAGTATCGCCCGAATCGACCCAGGCGCCCATCCCGGCCTTGGACGAGGCGACCAGCGCCGCGGTGTAGGTGTAGTTCGCGCCGCCGTTGTTGTCGTAGATGTGGGCGCCCCAGTCGTCGTACCCGTGGAAGTAGTACTCGACGGTGCTGCCCGGCGGCACGGTGGCGCCCGGGGTGTAGTTCCAGACCGAGTTGCCGGAGGCGTGGCCAGCGTAGCTCATCTGATGGGTGGTCCACGCGCCGCCGTCGATGCGGACGCCGATCTCGGCGTGCAGGCCGTAGTAGTCCTGATTCATCAGGACGGTGTACGTGCCGGCGTTGGCGCCGTCGTGGCGCTGGTATGCGCCGTACACGCCGATCCAACTCGGTGCGGCTTCGACGGCCCCGGCCAACGCGACGAGCGCAATACAAGCCGCCGCCCCCTGGGGGCGGTTGAACATCCAGTTTCCGATCATGGTGTGACTTCCTCAGTCGGTTCTGCGCGGACTCAATCGCCCGGCTGATGCAACGTACCGATTTCGTCTCACGATCACAAGCGGTGCGCGTTCAAATCGAAGCAAATGTGGAAAACCGGTTTCGTAACCCGACCCAGCCGCGCACAAACGGTCAGTCTGGAACGGTGTAATGAAGCAAACTTCACGAATGCTTCTAGAACCACCGGATTGCAGACAAGAGCGACCGGCCTCGCGCTCGGTTGCGCGATCACGCACCGAACACGGCGGCAACCCGGCTCGAGTCGAGGACTCGCTCGATCAGGTTGACCCGTTCGGGTGGCATTCGATCCTTCCAGGCGGCGGCGATCTCGGAGGATCGCTCCGTCTCTTGCCGGATCAGATCCCGCATCGCATCGGTGTACTCCAGGCCGCACATCGCGTAGATCGGCTTCATCACGTCGAGCGGATTCTGCGAGAGATCCTCGAACACCACGGTCGCGTAGCGGGGATGCGCGCTTCCCGCCAGCAGCATCGCGTCCTGGGCGTGACGCCAGCACCACAGTTTGAGCTCGACGAGGTCCTTGCCTTCCACCGGGCCGCTGACCGCGACAAATGACGGGTCCAACTGGTGGATGTCTCGGAGGATCTGTCGCTGCCGCTCGAGCAGCCCCTCCTGATCCTGCGTCGGCGCAAACCTTCGCAACCAGGAGTTGAGCATCCCGCCGGGATGGCGGACCATATGAACAACCGGAACGTGCTCGGTCTCGGTCAGCAATCGGCAGATGAAATGACGGGCGTTGATCACCTTGAGAACGCGCTGGGCGCGGGCGACTGCATCCGCGTCGTAAAAGACGCGAGGGAACTTCGCTTCGGGGTGCCGCCCGGTTATCTTTTGAAGAGTACGCGTATAGAGCACGCGGTCTGCGCGGGAGGTCTTGACCCATCCACGCATGTACGCTTTCGGCTTCGCCGGCGGGCGGTCCACGAAGCCGATGCGCGGGCCGACATCCATGGCGGTGCGTTCCCATTCCTCCCAACTCGTCGTCGCGGGGTCTTTCAAGGCGGGTGTCATCCGCTCCGGTTCATTCCGACACAGCGTCTCCGGATGAAAATCGAACAGCCTGAGCATCCACTTGCTGCCCGACCGCCCGGCACACGTCACGAGCACCAGCCTCGGCCGCTGTGGATAAGCGGTCTCCGGAATTCGGGGTTCGTACGCAGCGGTGGTCTCAACCGGCTTGGGCCCTGCGGTCGTCATCGTGACTCCTTGCGTGCGGTATGCATCCTAGTTCCTCTCTTGGGGCGGAATGCCGCGGTCAATGGCATCCGTGGTGCATCAGACCTATCGCTTCGACCGCAGCCAGTCGTGCAGCTTCTTCTTCGGCCATGAGTTGACGCAGAGTTCGGGCGTGAGCCAGCCGCGCTGGGCGGTCATGATGCCGTACCGCAGGTTGTCGTAGTCGCCGGACTGGTGCACGTCGCAGTCGATGGCGATCTTGCAGCCGGCTTCGACCGCGGCCCGCACGTGGGTGTCGCGCAGGTCCAGACGCATCCAGTGGGCGTTGATCTCCAGGGCCACGTCGTGCTCGATGGCCGCGGCGATCAGCTCGTCCATCGCCGGCTCGAGGCCCGGTCGGCGTTCGATCAGACGACCGGTCGGGTGGCCGATGATGTGGACCATCGGGTGGGCGATCGCCCTGAGCAGCCGCTTGGTGGCCTGGGCCGGTTTGGCCTTGAGCCCCGCGTGCGGCGAGGCGACCACCACGTCCAGCTCCGCCAGCAGGTCGTCGTCGTAGTCCAGCGTGCCGTCGACCAGGATGTCCACCTCGCTGCCGGCCAGCAGGGTGATGCCGTCGATGGACCTGTCCGCCGCGCGCACCGCCTTGATGTGCTCGCGGAGCCGATCCGGGCTCAGGCCGTTGGCGACCGCGGACGACTTGGAGTGGTCGGTGATGGCGAGGGTGTGGAAGCCCCGTTCCTTCGCGATGGCGGCCGATTCCTCGATGCTCATGTCGCCGTCGGAGGCGGTGGTGTGCGAGTGCAGTTCGGCCTTGATATCCGCGATCTCGATGCACTTTCCGGGGGGCGGCGCAGCGGAGAACAACTCTCCGCGATCCTCGCGCAGAGTGGGGGCGATGTGCGCCAGGCCGAGCGCCTTGTAGATCGATTCCTCGGTCTTGGCGGCCACGGGCTCCACGCCTCGATCCTGGGGCGGCTTGGCGTCGGACTTGTCCTCGGGAAACAGGCCGTACTCGTTGAGCGTCATGCCCTCGGAGAGCGCCCGCTCGCGGAGGCGCACGTTGTGTTCTTTGGATCCGGTGAAATACATCAGTGCCGCGCCCCAGGCCTCCTTCGGCACGATGCGCAGATCGGCCTGCACGGCGGCGTTGGCGTCGCCGCCGAAGCGGCCCTCGAGCCCTTCCAGCGAGAGCCGGACCGAGCACTTGTGCTCGCCCCGCGCGAGCACCTTGATAACCGACCCGTGCTCGCAGAACGCGGCGCGGGCCGCTTCGGGGTCGGTGGTGGTGATGAGGATGTCGATGTCACCGATCGACTCCTTGCCCCGGCGCAGCGACCCCGCGAAGGTGCAGTCGGACACGCCCGGCAGTTCCTTCATGCGGCCGACGAGTGCCTCGGCGATCGGCATGGCAACGCCGATGGGCAGCCGCTGGCCGGAGGACTCAAGGAACGCGATGGATTCCT
>Ga0207881_1000630_pt1 | contig 13167 bp, 11 predicted proteins | sample MalvirmetagMSP97_FD_184227 | JGI IMG/M metagenome (GOLD analysis project Ga0207881, IMG submission 184227) | Marine viral communities from the Deep Pacific Ocean - MSP-97 (SPAdes) | ecosystem: Environmental > Aquatic > Marine > Oceanic | place: Pacific Ocean | collected 2011-05-03 | reverse complement strand
GACATGATCGCGAAACTCGTCACCACCTACGAGCCGACGCACCTCGTGGCCTGCTGGGACGACGACTGGCGCCCCCAATGGCGGGTCGATCTCATCCCGTCGTACAAGACGCACCGCGTCGTCGAGGTCGTCACGGGCGGCCCGGATGTCGAAGAAGTGCCCGATCCCCTCGAGGTGCAGGTGCCGCTCATCCGCGAGGCACTCGCCGCCCTCGGGATCACGATCATCGGCGCCGCCGAACACGAGGCAGACGACATCATCGGCACCCTCGCCACCACAGCAACGATGCCCGTCGATATCGTCACCGGTGACCGCGACCTCTTCCAGCTCGTCGACGACGAGCGCAGCATCCGTGTCATCTACACGGCGCGCGGCATGAGCAACCTGGAGCTGGTCACCGACCGTACCGTCGTCACCAAGTACGGGGTGCTGCCGAGCCAATACGCCGACTTCGCGACGCTTCGCGGCGACAGCTCCGACGGGTTGCCGGGTGTAGCCGGCATCGGCGAGAAGACGGCGGCTACGCTCCTCGCTGCGCACGGCGACCTTGCCGGCATCGTCGCCGCTGCCGAGCGCGGCGAGGGAATGTCGGCCGGCGTTCGCGCCAAGATCACCGCGGGGCTCGACTACCTCGAGGTCGCGCCCACGGTCGTCGAAGTCGTCCGCGATCTCGACCTTCCCGCGCCTGACACGCACCTGCGACCGCTCGACGACGATCAGCGTGCAGCGGCGGTGACCCTCGCCGAAACCTGGGCGCTCGGCACTTCGGTCTCGCGGGTCATCGAGGCGCTCGCCACGACACGATGACGGCCGCCACCAGCAGCACACAGTAGGCGAGCACGACGACGAGGGATGCCAGCAGCACGGCATCCCACCCGCCGGTCACCTCGTGCAGGGCCCCCATCGCCGGTGCAGCCAGCGCCGCGGCCGCATAGCCCCCGCCCTGCACCAGCGCAGACATCCCGGCGGCTTCGGCATCCGAGCGGGCGATCGCGACGATCGTGCTGAAGATGACCACGAAGCCGCCGGCGTGGCCGATGGCCCCGAAGCTCAACCACACCGCGGCCCACTCTGGCGCGATGATCATGCCCAGCGTGAGCAAGATCCACGACGCGCCAATGGCGATCGCAGGCACGATCCGCGGTGTGAACCGCGCCAACAGCGGAACCACGAAGGCTCCCACCACGGCAACCCCATGGAAGAACGCCGTCAAGCCTCCCGCTGCTGCTGCGCTGACACCGAGATCGTCCGCAATGAGTGTGGGCAGCCAAGTCGCGAACCCGTAGTACACGGCAGCTTGCCCCGCGAACGCCAGAAGAAGCATCCACGGAATCGGGTTCCGGAACATCGAAACACCCTGCGTCGCCCCTCTCCCGAGCGGCACCGGTACCGGGCCGGTCAGCGTGTCGGCCTCACGGTCGGCCACGGATGCCACGGCGGGACGCTGTGCGCCCGAGAACCGCTCGCCCCACAGTTCCCCGCGAGAGGCAGCGCGCCGCAGGTGCAAGACCCACAGCAGCATCCCGGCGATTGTGATCACCGACCACGCAACCAACGCGAGGTTCCATCCGATCACGGAGGCAATCGGCACCGTCAACAGTGACGTCAGCAGCGATCCCGCGTTGAGCATGGCGACGTAAGCAGCTGTGACCAGGGCTACCCGCTCGGGCGCGACATCACGGCGGATGATGACGGGGATGACCACATTTCCGACGGTGATGGATGCGCCGATCACGATCATTCCGGCGAGCATCCATCCGAAGCCCGGAACGGCACGCAGGAAGGTGCCGAGCAGCACCCCCGTGAGGGTGATCATGAGCGCGAGCTCCGCCCCGGCGCGACGGATGACGAGAGCTGCCACCGGGGTCAGCAGCGCGAACATCAGCACAGGCGCGGTCGTGAGCAACCCGGCCGTTGCCGCACCGATGCCGAGATCGCTTTCGATCTGCCGCAGCACAGGTGTCGGTGAGACGATGGGTCCGCGAAGACTCAGCGCGGCGATGAGGATGCCGGCGATGACGAGCCCGGCGGCTCCTCCGGCGGCACCGGGAGCGATGCGTCGGTCAGAAGCCACCCGTCGAGTCTAGGGTCGCGTTATCGGCTTCCCGCGTCACGCACGTTGCATCATTCATACCCCCAGGGGTATCCTTGAAAATAGACCATCACAGACCCCGGAAGGACATCTCCCATGTGCTCTCAGATTCGTTGCTCCTCGTGCGGCAAGATCACCTGGACCGGCTGCGGCATGCACGTCGAGCAGGCCCTCGCCGGTGTTCCCAAAGATCAGCTCTGCACCTGCAACTGACGTCGCGCCCGCTCACCTCCGCGTGGCGGTCCACTCCTGCAGGCGCGCCAGCGGCCACGTCGTGACGATCCGGTCAGCCGGAACCCCGACGCGCTCCGCCCGCTCGGCGCCGTAATCCAGCAGCGACAGATGACCCGGCGCATGCGCGTCGGAGTCGATCGAGAACAGGCATCCCTTCGCCAGGGCGAGCGCGATCAGCTCATCCGGCGGATCCTCGCGTTCGGGACGCGAATTGATCTCGACAGCAACACCGTGTTCCGCGCACGCATCGAAGACGCGATCCGCATCGAACTCCGACGGCGGCCTCGTCCCCCGCTGGCCGCTGACCAGCCTGCCGGTCACGTGACCGAGAACATCGATCCTGCCGCTTCGCACGGCGCGCAGCATCCGTGTCGTCATAGGGCCGCGCTCCATCCGCAGCTTCGAGTGCACTGATGCAACGACGATGTCCAGTGAGCGCAGCAGGTCGTCCTGCTGGTCGAGCCCGCCGTCGCCGAGGATGTCGACCTCGATGCCCGTGAGCAGGGTGAACCGATCGTCGCGGAAGCTCTCCACGATCGGGATCTGCTCCCGCAGCCGCTGCGCCGACAGGCCGTTTGCCACCCGAAGCCGGGGCGAATGGTCGGTGAGCGCGAGGTACTCCCGCCCGAGCTCACGGGCGGCCTTCACCATCGCCGCAATCGGCGTCGTGCCGTCCGACCAATCGGAGTGGCTGTGCAGGTCGCCGCGCAGCAGCGCGCTGAGCGCAGAGGGCCGGATGCCGGCCCGTTCCCGCAACTCGGCGAGATAGTCCGGCACGCGCCCCTCCCGGGCCTGGACGATCACCGCGAGGGTCGAATCGCCGATCCCCTTCCGGCGCCGCAGCCCCGCGGTGTCGGCCAGCTGCGCGGCATCCAGCCCCTCGATCGCTGCGGCGGCAGCACGAAACGCTTTCGCCTTGTAGCGGATCGCCCGCTCGCGCTCCAGAAGCAGGGCGATCTCGATCAGCGCGTCGTACGGCTGCAGCTCCGGCTCGCTCATGCCGCCCAGCCTGACACGCCCCACCGACCGCGCGCATCGCCTTCTGCAGGTAGGCAAAATCCCGGGCGTAGGTCGATTGCTGTCGCGATCGACCTACGCCCGGGAGAAGTCCTACCTCCGGTAGGCGAGGTTCAGAGCATCAGGGGGTGACGCCCGCGCGCTTGACGACGACTGGGGCGCTGGCGAGGCGGTGGAGGGCCCAGCCGAACAGGATCGAGAGCACACCGATGCCCATGGCGAATGCGGAGACACCGAAGCTGACGACCGAGGTGAAGAGGGATGCCCGCAGGAACGACGCGTTCATCATGGTCGCGCGCACCGGATCTTCGCGGTCGAGTTCGGCGTAAGTGGCACCGCCGGATGCCTCGAGGGCGTGGCGCTGAATGATGTCGGCCTGCACGTAGGCGGTGAAGGGACCGGCAACGGTCTGGCCTTGGAAGGCGATCGCATCTTCGGGGATCGTGATGTTCTCGGCGCGCAACTGGCTCGAGACGGTAGCCCACACGACGATGCCCACGATGATGAGCAGGGCACCACCGACGATGCCGAGGATCCCCACCACCTTCACGAGACCGAGGTTGCGGGCAGGCGCCTGAACGGTATCAGCGGCGCTGGCTGTGTCGGTGGCGGACATGGCGATTTCTCCTTCAGGGACATGCATCGTCGGGGGGGATTCGGCGGTGTATCTCACCGTCGACATCCACGCTACGAAGCCGGTCGGCCTACGGACAGTGACGTAGGTCCCCCGACGAGAAATTCGGTGAATGGCCCAGGTCAGGGTGCGAGCGCGGCAGTCGCCTCGGCCCACGCGTGCAGTTTTGCCGCAGCCGCACCCGAGTCGATGGCCGCAGCGGCATCCGCTTGCGCATCCCGGAGGCGCTCCACGATCGGCAGCTGTGCCTGCGCGGCATCCTGTGACAGCCGGTACGCCACGATCCCCGCCGCCGCGTTCAACAGCACGATGTCACGCACCGGCCCAGCGTCTCCCGCCAAGACACGCCGAACGATCTCGGCGTTGTGGTCGGGCGCACCCCCGCGAAGGTCGTCGAGGGTCGCGAGCGGGATGCCGAGATCCCGCGGATCGAGATCGTGCTCGTGGATGTCGCCGCGCGACACCTCCCAGATGCGGCTGTGTCCGGTGGTGGTCAGTTCGTCCAGCCCATCGTCGCCGCGGAACACCAGCGCTGTCGCGCCGCGCGTGCGGAACACGCCGGTGATGAGGGGCACGCGGTCCAGGTGTGCGACGCCCACAGCGTTCGCCTCGGCGCGGGCCGGGTTGCACAGGGGGCCGAGGAAATTGAAGACCGTGGGAACCCCGAGCTCGGCGCGGGTGGGCCCGGCGTGCCGGAATCCGGGGTGGAAAGCGGCAGCGAACGCGAAGGTGATGCCGGCTCGGTCGAGAACCTCGGCCACGGCATCCGGCGAGAGGCGAAGATCAACGCCGAGAGCCGACAGGACGTCGGAAGACCCGGATGCCGAACTCGCCGCCTTGTTCCCGTGCTTGACGACCGGGATGCCTGCGGCAGCGGCGACGATCGATGCGGTCGTCGACACATTGACGGTGCGATGACGATCGCCACCGGTTCCGACGATGTCCAGGACGTGAGGATCCACCCGAAGCGGTAGCGCAGCCTCGAGGATCGCGTCGCGGAAACCGACGATCTCGTCGACGGTCTCCCCCTTCGCACGGAGAGCTATGAGGAATCCCGCCAGCTGCGAGGGTGTCGCCTCACCCGCCATGATCTGGCGCATCGCCCAGCTCGACTCCGACACGCTGAGGTCCTCACCCTCGAGGAGGGCGCTGATGATTGAGGACCAGGACGGCTGCTGGGTCATGGCTCCGAGCGTAGCGGGGCGGGCAACTGAGGTTCACCTAAGTCGGGAACCAGGTCACATCAGTGGTGGCTCATGCGAAACCCCAGGCAAATCTTCAGCCATAATGAAGAATGTGACCACCAGCTCAGCGACGTACTCCCAGGCCATGCGGTCGGTCAAGCGACCCGACCCGGTCGCAGTTGGAACAATCGTGTGGCTCGGCAGCGAAGTCATGTTCTTCGCCGGCCTTTTCGCGATCTATTTCACACTGCGAAGCACCTCCCCCGACCTGTGGGCTCAAGAGACCCAGCTGCTGAACGTCCCGTTCGCTGCGGTCAACACCACGATCCTGGTGCTCTCATCCGTCACCTGCCAGATGGGTGTTTTCGCTGCTGAGCGCTTCCAGCCCTACACGGTCAAGACCAACCGGTTCCGCGACCGCTGGGGCATGGTCGAGTGGTTCTGGCTGACCTTTGCCCTGGGCGCCATCTTCGTGTCGGGCCAGGTGTGGGAGTACGCCCAGCTCGTCACCGAGGGGATGCCGATCCAGGCGAACGCGTACGCGTCGGCCTTCTATCTGACGACCGGCTTCCACGCCCTCCACGTGACCGGTGGCCTCATCGCCTTCCTCCTCGTGATCGGACGCGCCTTCGCGGTCAAGAACTTCGGCCGCAAGGAGATGACGTCATCCATCGTCGTGTCGTACTACTGGCACTTCGTCGACGTCGTCTGGATCGCCCTGTTCTTCGTCATCTACTTCCTCAAGTAACCCGAGCGGAGCTGAATCACCCTCATGGCACGACAGACCAAGCGCCGCTCCACCGGCCGCCGGAGCCCCTGGGCCGCGACCTTACTCATCGGCATCGGACTGCTCATCACGGGCGGCGTCTACGCTGGCGCCTCCGCCGCGATGGCAGCCACCGAGCCTGACACTGCAACAGCCACGAGCCTCACGATCGAGGACGGCAAGAAGCTGTTCCAGGCCAACTGCGCCACCTGCCACGGCCTTGCCCTGCAGGGAACCGAGAACGGCCCGTCGCTCTACGGTGTCGGCGCCGTCGCCGTCGACTTCCAGGTCGGTACCGGCCGGATGCCGCTGCAGATGCAGGGTCCCCAGGCCCCCCAGAAGCCGGTGCAGTTCACCGACGAGCAGATCCTCGCGATGGCCAACTACGTGCAGTCCGTCGCTCCCGGTCCCGACTTCCCGGACCCCGAGATCCTCGACGGTGAAGGCGACGTCGCACGCGGAGCTGAGCTGTTCCGCATCAACTGCGCAATGTGTCACAACGTCGCCGGCGCCGGTGGCGCCCTGACCGAGGGCAAGTACGCTCCCGCCCTGACCGAGGTCAGCGCTCTGCACATTTACGCCGCGATGGTCACCGGCCCCCAGAACATGCCGGTGTTCAACGACATGTACCTGACCGACGAGGACAAGCGAGACATCATCTCGTCGCTGCTGTACATCCAGCAGACCGAGTCCCCCGGTGGATTCAAGCTCGGGTCGCTCGGACCGGTCGCTGAGGGTCTGTTCATCTGGATCTTCGGGATCAGCACCCTGATCGGCATCACCGTGTGGATCACGGCGAAATCCAACTGACCCCGCATACCGAATACGTAGCAAGACGCTAGAGGAGCACCATGGCACACGAGGACGACCCGCACGGCCTCGACAGGGCGTCGTACCAGCCCTCGTCGGGAACGGCCGTCGCCGTCACCGACCCCGTGCGTAACCCCGAGCTTCCGCCGCACCGTGAGCGGATGACCGACAAGGACCCGGCGGCGATGAAGCGCGCCGTCCGCACGATCTACACGCTCTTCTACATCTCGGTAGCCGGGTCGCTGTGGGCAGTTGCCGCCTACATGATCTTCCCGATCGAGAGCGGCGAGATCCCGGCGATCCGCGACAACAACCTCTTCATCGGCCTCGGCATCGCCCTCGCGCTGCTGGCTATTGGTGTCGCCGCGATCCACTGGTCCAAGGCGGTGATGTCCGACAAGGAGCACACCGAGGCGCGCCATCCCACCCGCGGTACAGACGCGACGCGCGCGGGCGCTGTCGCTGTCTTCGAAGCCGCTAACGAAGAATCCGGGTTCGGTCGGCGCACCGTCATCCGTGGTGGCCTGTTCGCGGCCCTGATCGCCTCGATCCTCCCGGCTATCACCCTCTTCCGTGGTCTTGCCCCCGAGAACACTCCCGAGCGCCCCAACGCAGGCAACCCGGTATATCTGCTCAGCCACACGATGTGGAAGCCGGGTATGCGGCTTGCCAAGGATCCCGAGGGAACGCCGATCAAGGCATCCGAGGTCACTCTCGGCTCGGCAGTGCACGTGATTCCCGAGCCCCTCGCCGAACTCAGCCACGAAGAGGGCTACCTCGAAGAGAAGGCCAAGGCCATCGTGCTGCTGGTGCGTATGCTCCCGGAGCAGATCACCGAGACCCCCGAGCGGGCGAGCTGGTCGTACGACGGCATCGTCGCGTACTCGAAGGTCTGCACCCACGTCGGCTGCCCGGTGGCTCTCTACGAGCAGCAGACGCACCACCTGCTGTGCCCCTGCCACCAGTCGCAGTTCGACGTCTCAGACGGCGCGAAGGTCATCTTCGGCCCCGCTGCCCGCCCGCTGCCGCAGCTGCCCATCGAGGTGGATGACGAGGGCTACCTCGTCGCGCAGAGCGACTTCACCGAACCCGTCGGCCCGAGCTTCTGGGAGCGCAGTTGAGCACCGCCACCGCTACTGACGAGACGGCCGTCGGTACCTCCAGAGAAAAGCCGCTCGGCGGCCGATTCGTCGGCGCCACCGCGAACTACCTCGACGAGCGCACCAGCCTCTCGGGTCTGGTCAAAGAGCTCGGCCGCAAGATCTTCCCCGACCACTGGTCGTTCATGCTCGGTGAGATCGCCCTGTGGAGCTTCGTCGTCGTCCTCCTCTCGGGGACGTTCCTGACGTTCTTCTTCCAAGCATCGATGGTTCCCACCCATTACACGGGTGCATACATCCCGATGCGTGGCGTGGAGATGTCGGCAGCGCTGGACTCGACCCTGCGGATCTCGTTTGACATCCGCGGCGGCCTGCTCGTACGCCAGATCCACCACTGGGCAGCGCTCGTGTTCATCGCCGGTATCGGCGTGCACATGCTGCGCGTGTTCTTCACCGGCGCGTTCCGCAAGCCCCGCGAACTGAACTGGATGATCGGCTTCGTGCTGTTCGTCCTCGCGATGGGTGAGGGCTTCACCGGCTACTCGCTCCCCGACGACCTGCTCTCGGGTAATGGCCTCCGAATCATCGACGGCATGATCAAGGGCATCCCGCTGATCGGCACCTGGACCTCGTTCCTGCTGTTCGGCGGCGAGTTCCCCGGCATGCAGATCGTCGGACGCCTGTACACGCTGCACATCCTGCTGCTGCCGGCGATCCTGGTCGCGCTGCTCGCGGCACACCTGATCCTCATGATCATCAACAAGCACACGCAGTTCGCCGGCCCCGGCCGGTCGAACGACAACGTCGTGGGCTACCCGATGCTCCCGGTGTACGCCTCGAAGATGGGTGGATTCTTCTTCATCGTCTTCGGTGTGATCGTGCTGATCGCATCCCTCTTCACGATCAACCCGGTCTGGAACTACGGTCCCTATGACCCCTCGCCGGTGTCTGCGGGTACCCAGCCTGACTGGTACATCGGATTCGCCGACGGTGCGCTACGTCTCGTGCCGCCGCACCTCGAGACGGTCTTCTGGGATCACACCTGGTCGTGGAACATCATCCTGCCGATCACGGTGCTGGTGCTCTTCATCGCCCTGGTCGCGTTCTACCCCTTCATCGAGGCGTGGATCACCGGTGACAAGCGCGAGCACCACATCGCGCAGCGTCCGCGCAACGCCCCGACACGCACCGCCATCGGCGCCGCCGGCGTCACCTTCTACGCCGTGCTGTGGGCAGCAGCGTCCTCCGACATCATCGCGACCCACTTCTGGGTCACGATGGAGGGTGTCATCCATACGCTGCAGGCTCTGCTCTTCGTGGGTCCGGTGATCGCGTACTTCGTCACGAAGCGCATCGCGATTGCGCTGCAGAAGAAGGACCGTGAGATCGCGCTGCACGGCTACGAGTCCGGTCGTATCGTCCGCCTCCCCGGTGGCGAGTACATCGAGGTCCACCAGCCTGTTGACGAGTACGAGCGCTGGAAGCTCGTGGACTTCGAGACCTACGAGCCGCTGGTCGTTCGTCCGAACTCGCGTGGGCAGATTCCGTGGCACCAGAACTTCCGTGCCTCGCTGTCGCGCTGGTTCTTCGAAGACCGCCTCGCTCCTGTCACGCAGGCCGAGGTCGACGAGGCGCTCTCGCACCAGCACCACGAGCTCGACCACATCGCCGAGCAGGAGGATGCCGAGATCCAGGCGATGCACGAGCGCGCCGGGGTTCCGGATGCTCCGCACCACCCGATCACCGACGGCAAGCAGTCCGAGACGGCTGTGCGCCCGACGAACGTGATCGTCACTGACGAGGTCGTGGAGAACACGGCTGCCGATAAGGGCACGTCGAACACGGATGTCGATCCTGACGACGACGTTCACCCCAGCGGCGACACGAAGTAGTCCCGAACCAACCAGTGCGCGGGCCCGGCATCCACGGATGTCGGGCCCGCGCCGTTGCCCGCATCTCACTGCAGCGGGCAATGGCAGGATCCGGCCGAAACGTGGCCGCAGGAGGGTGCCTGCGGCGCTCTCAATGTCATGACTTGCCTCTAGTGTCGGCATCATGAGCAGCGCAGACTTCTTCGCCACCCGCCTCGCCCACGAGACCGATCCGTCGGACGTGTACGCCGCTCAGAAGGCCGGAGAAGACATCGTGCTCGTCGATGTGCGCGGCGTCGACGCCTGGCGCCAGGGACGCATCACCGGCGCGATCCATATGCCCTACCGCGAGATCGCGGAGCGCGCCCCGCGCGAGATTGCCCCGGACGCCACTGTCGTCGTGTACTGCTGGAGCCCGGGCTGCAACGCCGGCGTCAAGGGAGCGCTCGAGTTCGCAAAGCTCGGCTACGCGGTCAAGGAGATGATCGGGGGGTTCGAATACTGGGCACGGGAAGGCCAGCCGACCGAGAACGATGACGGTCCGCTCCCCCGCGAGTTCGACCCGCTCGTGATGGTCGTGCGCCGGTGAACGAGGGGTCCGATTCCCGCCAGTGCCCTGGCCGCCCCGGCGAGTAGCGTGACCGTCGTGTCCTCGTCGCCGACTCTCGCGCCAGCGCGCTCCAGCACCGTGGTCCTCATGTTCGCGGCGCTGTCGCTGGTGTGGGGAGCGAGTTTCCTCTTCATGAAGGTTGCGGTTGACTCCTTCGACCCTGCTCAGGTGGCTCTGGGACGCATCATCCTGGGCTCTGTCACGCTCGCCACGATCATGGCACTCACGCGTCGACGGTGGCCGCGCGAAGGCCGCCTGTGGGTGCACATGATCGTCGTGGCGGTCTTCTTCTGCCTTCTGCCGTTTCTGCTCTTCGCCTGGGCTGCTCAGAGCCTGCCATCCGGGCTGTCGGCCATCCTGAACGCGACAACGCCACTGTGGACGACACTGGTGGCCGTCGTCGTGCTCCCCAGCGAACGGATGACGGCACGACGCCTGGTCGGGGTGATCATCGGAGCTATCGGTGTCGCGATCGTCATGGGCGTGTGGGATGTCGTCTCCTCCGCAGAGTTCGCCGCATCTCTTCCCGCGCAGCTCGCTTGTCTGGGTGCCACCGCCTCGTACGGCATCGCTCTCGGCTGGATGCGGCGCTTCATCACGGGGACCCACACCCACGACAGCGTGACGATCGCGTCGACACAGATGGCGGTGGCAGGGGTGCTCGCCCTGGCTCTGCTCCCCGTCATCGGTCTCTCGCCGGTAGCCTGGGCCCCGGCCCCGGTCCTCGCGCTCGTCGCCCTCGGATGTCTGGGAACCGGGATCGTCTACGTCTGGAACACGCGCGTTGTCACCGAGTGGGGCGCCGTCGGTGCGTCGACCGTCACGTATGTGATTCCGGTGGTCGGAGTGGCGCTCGGCATCATCGTGCTCGGCGAACGGTTCACGCTGAACGAGCTCATCGGCGCGTTCATCGTGATCGGCGGCGTGCTCCTCGTCCAACGCTCCCGCTAATCAGGGCTCTCAACGGAGAGCGCGCAGCGAGGGGACGGACGCAGGGCCTAGCCGGCGAAGCGGGAACCTAGCGGGCGAAGTAGCCGCGGTAGTACTCGTAGACCCAGCCGATGATCGCGACGACGAAGATACCGAGGCCGATGGGCACCATCCACGCGCCGACCGCGAGCCCGATGATGGCGACAGCGGCCGAAGATGCGAGGACGAGGGGCCACCAGGACCAGGGACTGAACTCACCGATCTCGGGGTCACCGTCGTCGATGTCCGCTGTGAGAACGTCCTCCGGCAGTTCACCACCCTGCGCGCGGTGAACGGCGCCGGTGTAGAACCCGATGAGTGCACCCATCAGAGCGGTGAAGAACAGGGCGACGGTGCCAACCCACTCGAGGTTGCCATACCAGATGACGCTCCAGACGGTGTACGCGATCGCAACGAGAGCGAAGAAGCCCGTGAGGATCCACCACAGCGACACATTGGTGCGCATGGACTACTTCACCTTCCCATCGGCAAGATCGACAACCGGTGTGTGTGGAGCATCCTTGGCCGGGCCGACACCGACCGTCATCGGCGCAGCCTCGGGGTGGTTCAGGTCGAATGCCGGACGCTCGCTACGGATGCGCGGGATCGATGTGAAGTTGTGTCGCGGCGGCGGGCACGACGTAGCCCACTCGAGCGAACCACCATAGCCCCACGGATCGTTGACCGTGACCTTTGGCGCCTTGCGAGCGGTGATCCACACGTTCAAGAGGAACGGAATCATCGAGACAGCGAGAATCATCGACCCGACGGTAGAGAGCTGGTTCTGCCAGGTGAATCCGTCGGCTTCCGCGTAGTCGGCGTATCGGCGGACCATGCCCTCGACGCCCAACCAGTGCTGGACGAGGAAGGTCATGTGGAAGCCGATGAACAGCAGCCAGAAGTGCACGTACCCGAGGCGCTCGTTGAGCATCCGGCCTGTCCACTTCGGCCACCAGAAGTAGAAGCCGGCGAACATCGCGAACACGACGGTTCCGAAGATGACGTAGTGGAAGTGGGCGACGACGAAGTACGAGTCCGACAGGGCGAAGTCCAGCGGCGGCGAGGCGAGGATGACGCCGGTCAGACCACCGAAGACGAACGACACGAGGAAGCCGAGCGAGAAGATCATCGGGGTCTCGAACGTCACCGAGCCGCGCCACATCGTTCCGATCCAGTTGAAGATCTTCACGCCGGTGGGCACCGCGATCAGCATGGTCATCAGGGCGAAGAACGGCAGCAGCACCGAGCCGGTGACGTACATGTGGTGCGCCCACACAGCGACCGAGAGAGCGGCGATCGCGATCGTCGCGTACACGAGCGTCTTGTAACCGAAGATCGGCTTGCGGCTGAAGACCGGGAAGATCTCGGACACGATGCCGAAGAACGGCAGCGCGATGATGTACACCTCGGGGTGACCGAAGAACCAGAACAGGTGCTGCCACAGCAGCACGCCCCCGTTCTGTGGGTCGTAGATGTGCGCACCGAGCACGCGGTCGGCGGCGGCGGCGAAGATCGCGGCGGCCAGCACCGGGAAGGCCATGAGGATCAGGATGCTCGTGATGAGCGTGTTCCAGGTGAAGATCGGCATGCGCCACATCGTCATGCCGGGTGCGCGCATCGTGATGATCGTCGTGATGAAGTTCACGGCACCCAGGATCGTGCCGAAACCGCTCATACCGAGACCGAGCATCCAGAGATTACCGCCGACGCCTGGTGAGAAGGATGCGTTCGCGAGTGGTTGATACGCGAACCAGCCGAAGGAAGCCGCGCCCTGCGGGGTCAGGAAGCCGGAGATCGCAATGATCGACCCGAACAGGAACAACCAGAACGCGAAAGCGTTCAGGCGCGGGAACGCGACGTCGGGGGCACCGAGCTGCAGG
>Ga0207881_1000629_pt1 | contig 13178 bp, 8 predicted proteins | sample MalvirmetagMSP97_FD_184227 | JGI IMG/M metagenome (GOLD analysis project Ga0207881, IMG submission 184227) | Marine viral communities from the Deep Pacific Ocean - MSP-97 (SPAdes) | ecosystem: Environmental > Aquatic > Marine > Oceanic | place: Pacific Ocean | collected 2011-05-03 | reverse complement strand
CGCCATCGGCGACGACGGTCCGGGCGTGACCGCCGGGCGCCGCTCGATGGCGGTGCGTTTCTCCGCCGATGGGCCGTCCTGCCCGGCCGATCTGGCCGCGCCCCAGGGCGTGATCAACTTTTTCGATCTGGCCGCGTTCCTGGCCCTGTACAACGCCGGCGATGACGCGGCGGACCTGGCCATGCCCAACGGTGTGCTCAACTTCTTCGACCTCTCGGCCTACCTCGATCTGTACAACGCCGGATGCCCGTGACGCGGCGCCTCCGTCCCGTGCCGTGCCAGCACACCGGGCGGTGCCCGCTGAGAGATAGAGCCCAAATAGACCGATTATCGGCTGATCGCACGCGAAATCGGCGGTTTTTCTCGATCTCCGGGCGCGGCGGGCCTGTCCATCGCTTCTACTGGCGGGAGCACACCCGCCCCGATGGCGGGGCCACGCAACCGCGAGAACGAGAAGGACGCAGACCATGAAGACGCCCGCCACCCAGCCGATCCGCCGATCCGCGCTCGCACTCATGATGCTCGCGTGCGCCAACGCCCACGCCGCCGACCGGCTCGTCCCGGCGGACTATCCCACGATTCAGGCGGCGATCGACGCGTCGTCGGACGGCGACGTCATCCTCGTCTCCGCGGGGACCTACGCACCGATTTCGATCTTGGGCAAAGACCTGACGATCCGCGGCGTCGACGGCGCAGCGGTGACCACGATCGACGGCGGCGGCTCGCAGGTCCTCATCAACCAGTCGGGGACCTCCTTCGTCACGTATGAACAGCTCACCTTCGCCAATGGATCCGGAACCAGCGGGGTCTACACCAGCGGGATCGGGAACGATGACTTCAGCTTTGTGGACTGCACCTTCGTCAACAACACCGGGACCATCGCGGGCGTGACGCATCAGCCGGTTCGGGATTCGTCGATGATCCGGTGCACATTCGTCGGCAACAGCGGCGCCGATGCCGGGGCAATCAGCGTACGGGCCCTGTTCAACAACGATAACGGCCTCGATATCATCGACTGCGTGTTCGACGGCAACACATCGAGCGAAGGCGCTGGCGCGCTGCTGTATTTCGCTTCGAACATCAATGTCACACATCGCGTCATCGGCTCAACATTTATGAATAACTCGGGCGTCACGAGCGGCGCGATCACCCACTCCTTCGAGGGCACCGTCCTCGACGATTGCGTGTTCACCATGAACACGGCCACGAGCGGCGCGGGCGCGATCAACGCGATCAAAGGGCTCGCAATCACCAACTCGACCTTTACAGGCAACCACACGAACAGCGACGGCGGCGCGGTCTTCATCGGCATCGATGCCTCGATCAGCGGATCGAGCATCATCGGCAACACCGCGCTGGGCAACGGCGGCGGCATCGTGATGGGCACGGGGGGGCTTGTCACGGGCTGCACGATCGAGGGCAACGACGCGGCCGGCGACGGCGGCGGGCTCTGGACCGACCAGACGATCGAGATTCAGAACACCGGATTCATCAACAACGTCTCGGGCGGCAACGGCGGCGGCGCCTGGATCGGCGGCAACGGCGCCACGCTCGCCGACTGCCCGTTCACCGACAACACCGCGACCGGCACCGGCGGCGGCGCCCACTTCGAACAGCAGACCGCGGTGCTCGACCGCTGCGACATGACCACCAACCAGGCCGGGTCCGCCGGCGGGGGCGTCTTCATCGAGAACGCCGCGATCGTGGTGTACTCGGACTCGGCCCTGTGCGACAACACGCCCGACGAGTTCAACTACACCGGATCGCTCGTCGCGTCGAATATCACCGGATGCGTCGAACCCGTGGGCGCGGTCTGCCTGCCCGGCGGCGGCTGCGCAATGCTGACCGAGGCGGTGGCGCTGGCCGTCGGGGGAACCTACCTCGGCGACGGGACCGACTGCGCCACCGCGGAGTGCCCGCAGCCCTGCCTCGCCGATCTCAACGGCGACGGCCTGCTCAACTTCTTCGACGTGAGCACCTACCTGAGCCTCTTCAACGCCGGCTGCCCGTAACCGGGGGCCTCTCCCGATCCCGCGAAGCCGCCCCCCGGAACGAACGCACGCCCGGGAATGCCCCGGGCGTGCGCGGTCCCCAATCGTCCTGTCCCGTTACTCGTTGCGCAGGTAGGCCGCCTCGAGCGCCCGTGTGATGCGCTCGTTCGCGTCGCGGAGGTGGGCGGCCGAGTAGTCGTCGATCCCGCGGACCTTGGCGTACAGCATCGCCTTGGCCTGCAGCGTGGTCAGTTCCTGCCGCGCCAGCGCCTGGATCGTCCGGCCCGACGCGCCCGGCCAGCGCATGCCAGTCGCCAGGTTGATCATGCGAGTCAGGTGCTCCATCTGCAGGTTCCGCTCGAGCTGGCCGACCAGCGGGGCGCGGTTGGTGTACGTCCCGTCGGGATCGGGCAGATCCCAGATCTTCTCGCGCAGGGCGGTGAAGATCTCGGGGACTGTCAGCGCGTCTTCGCCCGCGGGGGTGCGCAGCTCGTTGTCCATCACCCACGCCAGCCGCTGCGGGTTCATCAGGCCGGTCATGGCCGAGGCCTGGATGCCCAGCACGCTCTGGGCCACCGGCCACGCGTGCGCCGTGCCGTAGCCCTCGTCGTACCAGTTGTCGCTCTGCAGGTAGGCCAGCGTCTCGGGATCGAGCCCGAAGGCGGTGCTGTCGAAGGCGTGGTCCACGATGAACTTCAGCGCCCGACGCTGCTGCGCCGCGTCCACCGGACGGATCGGGGCCGGGGCGTCCGGATCGCCCTTCATCGAACGCTGGACGTGCGCCCCGCCCACCCAGTGCATCGCCATGCTCACCGCGCCGGACTGCATGCCCAACAGCTGCTGGTAGGTCTGGCGGGCCTTCTGCCAGCTCTGGCCGTCCTTGACGGCCTTGTCGAGCAGTTCGCCCCGCGCCTTGTCCACGAAGCGGATCCGCTCCTCGGCGAAGTCGATCGAGTCGCGCCCGAGGTCCCAGGTCTTGGCCTGCGGGTCGGGAGAGAACTGGCCGTCCTCGGCCATGTACGCGTGCGCCGGTTCGGCCGCACGCGCGGCGACCGCCTTCGGGTCGCCGAAGGTGTAGTTCCACTCGATGGCCCACATGTCGTACGGGCCGATGTCCGTCGGCTGGTACGCGCCCTGCTCGAGCCCGGCCGGCCCGCCCTCGACGATGATGTTCGACAACGCGTAGTCCATCACCGTGGACTGGATCGGGCCGTCGAAGCCCTCGGTGTTCATCTCCTTGATCGTGTGCAGGGCCGAGCCCTTCCAGTTGTGGGTCAGGCCCATGGTGTGCCCGACCTCGTGCATCACCACGTCCTTGAGCATGGGGCCCACGAACCACTCCGGCAGCCCGTCGAGCAGCGACGCGTCGTCGTCGCCCCGAGCGCCCGGCGCCAGCCCGCCGATGCCCATCTCCATCGCCAGCCGCGCCGCGGCCACGCTGGACGACAACCCCGGCTGCATCAGACACAACGCACGCCCGTCGCCCACGCCCGGCCGGTGCGGCTCCCACACCATGGGCGAGAGCGTCGGCGGCGCGTCGGCCAGCAGGCGCACCGCGTCCTCCGGACGCTCGGCCAGGGCCCGGGTCAACGCCGCGACGCGGTCGCGATCGCCCGTGTCCGCCAGCCGGACGCGCGGGTCCCACTGCGGATACTCGGCCAGCCAGCCGGCCAGCTCGGGCGAGATCACGCTCATGGCGGTGGCCGCCAGCTCGGTCTGCAGGTACTGGTTCGCGTACGAGCCGATGAAGCCCTCGTCCATGACGATGTCGGCCTCGTAGATCTCGCCGGTTTCGGGGTGGGCGTGCACCGGGCCGATCGCAAAGCCCATCCCCGCGTTGGTCCAACGCACGAACGAGTGGCGGATGTCCTCGGGATCGATGTCCATGAACGCGCCGCTGCCGGCGTCCTGCTGGCGCACCTCGATCGCGCCGATGATGCCCACCTGCTCGAAGGCCTTGTTCCACGCGAGGATGCCCTCACGCACCCAGCGCCGGTACCGCAGCGGCGTCGTGTGCTCGATGTGGAAGACGATCGGCTGCTTCGGCGGGCTCATCTTCAGGCCCGGGTCGGCCTTTTCGATGTGCCAGCGGTTGGCGTAGCGCACGATCTGCGAGCTCCCGTCGTTGATCGCCCGGTCCTCGAACGACTCGAAGTAGATGCCCACGCGCCGGTCCGCCTCCCGCGGCTCGAAGCCCTTGGACTTCTCGGGCATCCCCATCGAGAACCGCACCTCGGCCAGCTGCCCGCCCGCACGCGGCAGCTCGAAACCCAACTCGACGTTGTTGGGGAAGACCTTGGCCTTGGTGATCCGCGCCAGCCCCGTGTTGGCGTTGCGCAGGAAGCCGCCGATGAACTCGTTGGAGTTGCCCAGCAACGCCCGGTCCAGGTCGATCACCGGACCGCCGCCCGGGCCCATGCCCAGGATCGGCACCGAGAGCACCACGCGGTCGGTGTTGACCCGCTGCACGCCCTCGCGGGACTGCTGGTCGCCGCTGGAACGCACCGACAGGTTCGGCTCGATCAACGCGAGCTGGTCCCCGCGGCGCGACCAGTACACCGTCTTGGTCGGCACGCCCACCGAGCCGTGCCAGATCGAGTACACGCCGACCTCCGGGTCGCCCGCGGCCACCGTCGCCACCAGGTAGAACCGCTTGCCCTCGTAGTTCTTCGGCAGCTCGGCCAGCAGCTGGGCGTCCTTGTCCCGCTTGTAGATGTTGTACATCGAGCCCTGGCCGGTCGGCACCGTCACCCGCTCGTAGCCCTCCACGATCTTCTCGAAGGGGGCAAATCCGTCCTGGGCCGCGGCGACCATCGCGCCCGCCGAGATCACACCGATCACTCCCCAAACTTTGGTCCGCATGGTCGTCTCTCTCCGTCGTGAGGGTCGCCCGGCCGCCGCGCGGCACGCCGCCGAGCCATTTGTACCCGAGAAACCACCCACGGGTGCGTCGAAAATCGGCCCACCAAGGGCGGAATACGGGCTTGTACCCGGCGCTGCAAGCTGGTACCTTGGACGCGTATGGGTTCCGCTCGGAACCCGAGAGTGTCTGTACGGACCGCCGTCGATGTTGACCCACGCCCCGCCCGGTTCGGCGGGACGCCGCATTCGCCCGTTCTCTCAGGAGACCCCCCATGATGACCCGCACCCCGCTCGCCGTGCTCCTCCTCGTGACCGCCGGCACCACCGCCAGCCCTGATCCGATCGTCTATGACCCGGAACTGCCCCACCTGTACGAGCGCGAGCTGCAGGACGAGGTCAACCCGATCGCCCGGCGCGGCGTGACGCTCAGCGTGGACTCGGGCAAGGTGGCCGCCCCGGCGGCCCGCTCGGCCGACGGCGTCCGCCCCGTCCAGGTGCCCGTCTGGTCCACCGAGGTCGAGATCGCCGACGCCGCGTGGGTCCGCCTGCGCTTCGGCGACGTCGAGCTGGCCCCCGCCACCGACACCGCCCGCGAGTCCTACCTCCGCATCACCTCGCTCTACGACGGCCACGAGCAGTACCTCGACCGCCAGTCGCTCAGCGAGTGGGCCTACACCTCCGCCTACTTCAACGGCGGACGCCTCCGCATCGAGATCATGGCCTCCCCCGGCAACGACGCCTCCATGAACCGCGTCGAGATCATCAGCGCCACCGCCTCCGAGCCGACCAACTTCCCCCGCTCGATCTGCGGCCCCGCCGATGACCGCGTGCTCTCCTCCGACCCCCGCGCCGCCCGCATGATGCCCATCGGCTGCACCGGCTGGCTCTTCGGCGACCAGCCCCACTCCTTCATCTCCGCGGGGCACTGCGGCCCGGGCACCGGCGATGTCATGCAGTTCAACGTCCCCCTGTCCAGCGCCGGCGGCTCGCCCCAGAACCCCGCCCCCCAGGACCAGTACCCCGTCGACGGCTCCTCCACCCAGTCAACCAACGGCGGCGTGGGCAACGACTGGGCCTTCTACGGCACCTTCGCCAACTCCAACACCGGCCTGGCGCCCCGCGACGCCATGGGCGATTCCTACGTCCTCGCCGCGGCGGTGCCCGGCCCCGACGGACGCCCGATCCGCGTCACCGGCTACGGCAGCACCTCCGCCCCCGTCTCCCCCACCTGGTACCTCGTCCAGAAGACCCACGTGGGCACCTTCGTCTCCGCCCCCGGCACCAGCCTGCGGTACGACCCCGACACCACCGGCGGCAACTCCGGCTCGGCCGTCTACGACGACCAAACCGGCACCGCCATCGGCGTGCACACCCACGCGGGCTGCACCTCGACCGGCGGCTCCAACCAGGGCACCAGCCTCGACCATCCCGACTTCCGCAACGCCCTGGCCAACCCGCAGGGAATCACCATCCCGCTCGGGCTCGACATGGACCTGATCGACGCCCGCCCCGACTTCGTCAACCCCGCCGGCGGCGACACCATCGCCATCAGCGTCAACCCCGACAACGGTCGCCAGCCCTCCGGCGACGTGACCATGTGGGTCAATGACGGCTCCGGCTACACCGCCGTCGCCATGACCGACGCCGGCTCGGGCACCTATGTCGGCACCTTCCCGGCCGCCGACTGCGGCGACTCATTGTCGTACTACTTCACCGCCGACGACACCGACGGCGGCACCTGGTCGCTGCCCACCTCGGGCGCCAGCGGCGCCTGGTCGGCCCTGGCCGCAACGGGCATCGACTACGTCCTCGACGAGGACTTCGAGACCGACAGCGGCTGGACCGTCCAGAACACCGCGCTGTCCACCGGCGCCTGGGTCCGCGCCGTGCCCGGCAACTTCGGCCGCAACGACCCGCCCGCCGACGCCGACGGCTCCGGACGCTGCTACGTCACCGGCAACACCAACCTCGAGGACGTCGACGGCGGGCCCACCAACCTGTCCACCCCCGTGCTCGACCTGACCGCCCTCAACGACCCCCGCGTCTCCTACGCCCGCTGGCACTACTCCAGCGGCAACGACCCCTTCCGCTTCCAGATCTCCAACAACGGCGGCGGCACATTCACCACCGTCGAGACGGTCAACTCCAGCAGCGGCTGGAACACCGTCGAGTTCCGCGTCGCCGACCACGTGACCGTCACCAACCAGATGGTCTTCCGCTTCACCTCGCAGGACACCCCCAACGATTCCGTCACCGAGTCCGGCATCGACGCCTTCCGCGTCTTCGACATCGCATGCGACACCCCCTGCCTCGCGGACCTCAACAACTCCGGCAACCTCGACTTCTTCGACGTCTCCATCTTCCTGAGCCTCTTCAACCAGCAGTCGCCCCAGGCCGACATCAACAACGACGGCCTGTTCAACTTCTTCGACGTTGCCGGCTACATCGCCCTCTACAATGCCGGCTGCCCGTAAGACCGCACCGGCGCGAGCCGTCATCCGAATCCCCCACGCCGCGGACGCCGTCCGCGGCGTTTTTCATGCGCCACGAAGAACAACCCCACCAAACAGTGGGCCCGGACCCCGCCCGGGCCGGGGTAACTTCGGTATGGAGCCGAACGGGCATCATCCGCGCAAGCCCGTTCCCCGAAGACCCCCAAGTCCACCAGCCCCCAGGAGAAACCCCATGAACCCGACCGCGCAACCGACCGCCCGACGGATCGTCCGCCGAAGCACGAAGCTCGCCGCCGCCGCCACAGGCTTCGCCATCCTGGCGACCGCGTCCCACGCCGACACCACCCAGCTCGGACCCAACACCTACGCCGTCGACGCCGGCGTCGAGTTCGAGATCGCCAACTTCCAGGCCAGCCATTTCCTCTTCACCTGGTCCGACGCCAGCGGCACCTTCGCCAACATCATCGATCCGACGCTCGTTCTGACCACCGGCCAGACCTACACCTTCCGCCGCACCACCGGCTCGCACCCCTTCGCCATCGCCGATGACACCCTGCCCGTCAGCGGCTCCGACGGATCCTTCGAGCGCACCACCACCGACCTGGACGTGATCGGCAACGCGATCCTCGACCCCGCCGATGACTTCATCGCCGACCCCGCCCCCACCACCGACGCCATCGTCTGGACGCCCGGACTGTCCGACCTGGGCGACTACTTCTACACCTGCCTGATCCCCTTCCACACCGGCATGGTCGGCGCGCTGTCCATCGAAGGCGCCAACGGCGAATGCTCCCCCGCCGATCTGGCCGGGCCCTTCGGAAGCCTGAACTTCTTCGACATCTCCGCCTACCTCGCCCTCTACAACGCGAGCGACCCCGCCGCCGACCTTGCCCCACCCTTCGGCAGCCTCAACTTCTTCGACATCTCCGCGTACCTGGCCCTCTACAACGCCGGCTGCCCCTAACCGCCGCCGACCGGGATCGCGAATCTTCAAGGCCGCGGGCGATTCCCGCGGCTTTGTCGTGATCAACTCCCGCTTTTTCCGCTCGGCCACCGCCCGCGAGCACCGCCCGCGGCCCGGAGCCTTCCCGTGCACATCCGAACCGCCGCGTTGCTTCTCGCCGCCGCCGCCGTCCCGGCCTTCGCCTGCGACCCCGTCGTCGGCAGCCCCGCCGTCCACCGAGCCCGCGAGGACGCCTCCCAAGGCGTGGTGTCCATCTACCGGGGCCAGGGCCCCGTCGCCGGCCCCGCCACGCTGACCGACTGGCGCTTCTTCGACGACAACGCCCCCCAGAACGCCGTCACCCCCCTGCTCTTCAAGGATCACGGCACCCACCTCGAACTCGTCGGCGTCGGCACCACCCGCTACAGCCTCGCCGACGGCCTCGTCCAGCACCCCTTCGAGCCCATCGCCGGCACCGACCAGCTCGACGCAGGCTCCAACTACACCTTCGGCTTCACCACCCGCGGCTTCGTCGCCGGTCCCACCCCCGGCAGCCTCGTCTTCCAGGGCTCGAGCATCGGCTCGATCGACTTCGACGGCTACAACAACTTCACCGACCCCTGGGACTACGCACTCCCCGCCACCATGACCCTCAACCAGATCTACGGCCCGGGCGGCGAGTCGCTCAACCCCTTCGGCTTCGCCGGACGCATTTACTCCGCCCAGTTCCTCCTCGACTGCACCGCCCCCTGCCCCGCCGACCTCGCGCCACCGTTCGGCGTGCTCAACTTCTTCGACGTCTCCGCCTTCATCGCCGCGTACAACAGCCAGAACCCCGCCGCGGACTTCGCCGCCCCGTTCGGCGTGTTCAACTTCTTCGACGTCTCCGCCTTTATCGCCGCCTACAACGCCGGCTGCCCCTGACGGAGAAGGTCCGAGAACCAGAATCCGATCAGGCACGATGGGCCGGCACACACGAAAACCGCCCCGCCGCTGGTAAATTGCCCACAGGGGACTTTTGGACCCGCCGCCCGAAGACGCCCCTCGCCACCACACCGACCCGTTTGCCCACGCACAATCAACCCGTAACCCCGAGAGAGACCCACCATGCGTTCCGTATTGCTCCTCGCCGTCATCGCCGCGTCAACCACTTGCGCCGTCGCCGGGCCCCTCACCCCGCCAGCGGGGCCCATCGCGCCGACCCTCAAGACGCTCAACGAGGTCGAGCCCCGCACGCTGATCAACGCGACCAACACCCCCGGCATCGGGACCAACCTCTTCAACATCGCCCAGCCCGGCTCGTACTACCTCGGCGCCGACCTGATCGTCCCCTCCGGCTTCTCCGGCATCGTGATCAACGCCAGCGACGTGACCATCGACCTCAACGGCTTCGCCATCCGCGGCCAGCCGGGATCGCTCGACGGCATCCGCACCGCGGGCACAACCCGCCGAAACCTGGCCGTCCTCAACGGTTCCATCGCCTCGATGGGCGAGGACGGCATCGACTTCGCCCAATCGGGCAGCGCCGCCAACACACGCGTCGAGGGCGTGCAGGCGAGCCAGTGCGGAGCCGTCGGTATGCGCCTCTGGGAGAGCGCCGTCGTCCGCGGGTGCACGCTGGCCGAGAACGGCTCCGTCGGAGTCAGCATCGGAAGCGGATTGATTGAATCCACCGTGGCCAGGGCCAACGGCGACACGGGATTTTACGCGTCATCGAACGCGGTCGTCCGAGGCTGCACGGCGCTCAGCAACACGGGCATCGGCTTCCGGGTTGGCAACCGTTCCGTCGTAACCGATTCGACCGCCGCGATCAACGCCGGCGGCGGCATTCTGGTGGCCGAATCGTGCGTGGTCGAACGCTGCTCGGTCTCCGGCAGCACCAACTCCTTCGGGATCTCGGTCTCGGGCGCCGGCTGCCTCATCCGCAACAACACCTGCGACGCCAACGGCAACTCGCCGGGCATCCGGGTCTCGAACTCGGACAATCGCATTGAAGGCAACAACCTGACCTTCAACGGCATGGGCCTCCAGATCACCGTCCCGGGTTCCATCATCATCCGCAACACCTCGTCCGGCAACACGACCAACTGGAGCATCGCCGCCGGCAACGCCGTCGCCCCCATCATCCAGACCGCGACAAACACCGCCGCGATCAGCGGCAGCTTCTACGCGGGGTCGTTCACCACGACCGACCCCAACGCGAACTTCACGTACTAAGACCAACGCGGATCCCGAACGAATCAGCATCGACAGGAGCGATCCATTGAAACGCGCCCTGACCATTCTCGTCGCATTTGCTCCCGCAACCCCCGCCCTCGCCCAGGCGATCGATCCGAACAAAAAGTACGCCTGGGGTGAGAACGTCGGCTTCCTCAACTTCGCCGACGCAGGCAACCCGCCCGGATCCCAGGCCGCCTTCGCCCACCCCACCTTCCTCGAAGGCTTCGTCTGGGGCGAGAACATCGGCTGGATCAACCTCGACGACCCAAACGTCTTCGTCGCCCTCGCCTGCCCCGCCGACATCAACAACGACGGCCTGCTCAACTTCTTCGACGTCGCCGCCTACATCGCCCTCTACAACGCCAACGACCCAGCCGCCGACCTGGCCGCCCCCTTCGGCACCCTCAACTTCTTTGACCTCGCCGCCTACATCGGCCTCTACAACGCCGGCTGCCCCTCATAAGCCCGATCACCAACCCCGGCCGGTTGCTTGCGCGTCCCCACCCACGCCCCGCCGCAGCGGTTATCGGATCCCGCTCGACGCCAACCGGCGCCGATTGACGCCACCATTTCCCCCCAAACGGGTTGTATGCGGCGCGCGATTCTCATAAATTGAGTAGTTTGTTCACCCCACAGAGAGATCCGAGAATGCTCCACCCAACCACCCGCCGGCTTCTCCAGGCCGCCCTGCTCGTGCCCGTGCTCGCCACGCTCCCCGCCGGTGCCCAGGTGATCACCGAAGAGCTGAAGATCAGCCCCGATACGGGCGGCCTCCAGTTCCCGGATATCGGATTGCAGTTCGGCAACTCCGTCTGGATCGAAGGCACCACGGTGCTGGTCGGTGCGCCCCGCTATGACAGCATCGAGGGTCAGCTCTTTGCGGGCGCGGCCTTTCTGTATGACATCAGCACGGGCCAGCAGATCAGTCGGATGACGCCCCAAAGCCCCCTGGGGTCCGGGGATGCTTTGGGAACGAGTGTGGCCATGTCCGGCGGCATCGCGATCGTCGGAGCCTCGGGTGACGACACGCTCGGAACCAATGCCGGGGCCGCGTACCTGTTCGACGCGGCCACCGGCCAGCAGCTCCTCAAGCTGACCGCGTCCGATGCCGCGGCGGGTGATTCCTTCGGCCGCTCGGTCGCGATCTCGGGCAGCGTGGCCGTCGTCGGTGCCAGCTCCGACGACGACGGGTTTTCGAACGCCGGCTCGGCCTACATCTTCGATACGGCAACCGGCGCGCAGCTCTTCAAGCTGGTCGCGCCCGATCCAATCCAGAATGGACTCTTCGGAAGCCATGTGGCGATCTCGGGCACCACCGTGCTGATCGGGGCCGAAAGCGGCGCCTCAACGGGCCCGGGTGAGGGCGCGGTGTATGTCTTCAACGCGAACTCCGGCACATACCTGCGGACACTCACCCCCAACGATCCAGGGAGCGGTGACGCATTCGGCTCAGGACTCTCACAATCGCTCGCGATCTCCGGCAACACCGCCGTCATCGGAGCGGGGGGTGACGATGACGACGGCATCAACTCCGGCTCGGCCTACATCTTCGACATCACGACCGGCGATCAGCTCTTCAAGCTGACCGCATCGGACGCGATCGAAGGGGAAGGCTTTGGAAGCTCGGTATCGGTCTCCGGAGATACCGCGATCATCGGGTCAAATCGCGCCGGCGGGGTCGGTCCGATCACCGGGGCGGCGTATCTCTTCGACATCGCCACGGGTCAGGAGCTTTTCAAACTGACCGCCTCCGACGGTGCCGTAGAAGACCTGTTCGGCTTCTCGGTCGCCATCTCCGGCGGCCTCGCGGTCGTCGGCGCCCGAGATCACGACGACCCCGAGTTCAACGCGGGCAGTGCCTATGTCTTCCAGCTCGCCCCGTTCATCCAGCAGCAGCCCGCCTCGCTGGTCGTCACCGCCGGCGAGACCGCCGAGCTGACCACCGCGGCCAGCAGCATCAACGCCGTGCAGTACCAGTGGCGACGCGATGGTGCCGACCTGGCCGACGGCGGCAACATCTCGGGTGCCCAGTCCCCCACCCTGAGCATCGTCGCCACGCCCGACGACGCGGGCTACTACGACTGCGTGCTGACCAACGCGACAGCCTCGACCACGACCGAACAGGCTGTCCTCTCCGTCCGCCCCGATCCCAATGCCTGCTTCGTCGACGTCAACAACGACGGCCTCGTCAACTTCTTCGACATCTCCCTCTTCATCAACGCCTTCAACGCCGGCTGCCCGTAACCCGGACCCTAAAGACACCCCGCCCAACGCCCGGCCCACCGCCGGGCGTTTTTCATCACCCCCACCTACCCTCCCCCATGCGCCTCCGCTTCCTCGGCACCGGCACCTCCTCCGGCGTCCCCGTCATCGGGTGCGCGTGCCCCGTCTGCACCTCCACCGACCCGCGCGACACCCGCACCCGCACCAGCGCCACACTCGAGTTCACCGATCCGAGCGGCCAGCCCCGAGTCATCCTCATCGACGCCTCCGCCGACCTCCGCCAGCAGGCACTCACCGCCGGCTTCGAACGCGTCGACGCCATCCTCATCACCCACGACCACGTCGACCACATCTTCGGCCTCGACGAGGTCCGCCGCTTCAACGTGCTCATGGACGCAGCCATCGATGTCTACGCCGACGGACCCACCCACGCCTCCCTCCGCCGCGTCTACCCCTACATCCTCGACCGCCACGGCCGCCCCGCCG
>Ga0207881_1000628_pt1 | contig 13206 bp, 8 predicted proteins | sample MalvirmetagMSP97_FD_184227 | JGI IMG/M metagenome (GOLD analysis project Ga0207881, IMG submission 184227) | Marine viral communities from the Deep Pacific Ocean - MSP-97 (SPAdes) | ecosystem: Environmental > Aquatic > Marine > Oceanic | place: Pacific Ocean | collected 2011-05-03 | reverse complement strand
CGTCCAGGGCAGGAAGGTGTTGCCGTTGGGGTCGATGACGCGGATGTCCAGGTCGTTGACCAGGGCCGCGCTGATGTTGGGCGCCGCCGGGGCGTCGTCCCAGGCCATGGTGACCTTCAGTTCGGTGTCCTCGGCCCCGATGACGATGACGAAGCGGTAGGTCTCGCCCTGCGAAACCTCGGCCTCGATCACGTTCTCGCTCATCACGGTATCGACGGCCGGCACGGCGCGGACGGACCCGTAGCCGTACTTGTAGTCCGGGCCGACGTTGCCGCGGTCCTCGGCCGAGTTGGCCAAGATCGCCTTGAGGGTCGAGCCGCGCATGTCGTCGGCGTCCGGGAAGGTCAGACGCCACTGCTCGAGGATCAGTGCCGAGATGCCCGCGACCGTCGGCGATGCCATCGAGGTGCCGCACATGGTCGTGTAGCCGCCCGAGGAGCTCAGCGAGGTCACGCCCCCGTCGCCGCCGGCCTGGCAGCCGGGCGCGGAGACATCGGGCTTGATGCGCCCATCATCGACCGGGCCCCACGACGAGAACGAACTGGTCAGGTCGGTGTCGGAATCGACCGAGCCGACCGCGATGTGGTTCTTGGCGCCCGCGGGTGGCGCGGTCGAGAAGAAGTCGCCGAACCCCTCGACGTCGCAGCGGCTGCCCTGCCGCTCGTTGCCGGCGGCCCAGACGATGCGGAAGGGGTTGCCGGTCGAGCCGCGGGCGATCGCGTCGATCAGGCCGCTGGTCACGCCGTAGTTGCCCTGCCACTCGCAGGGGAAGCCGTTGGGCTCGGTGTTGGTGCCGATGGAGTTGTTGGAAATGTCGGCGCCGAACTGGGTGATGGCGGCCGTGTAGTCGGCCAGCAGGTCGCCCGGGTCGGTGTAGAGGAAGCCCTGCGACAGGCCGCCGGGCTGCTCGAATCCGTAGGAAACGATCTGCACGCCCGGGGCCATGCCCCGGTTGTTGGCGTTGCCCGCGCCCGAGCCGCCGACGGTGCCGGCGACGTGGGTCGCGTGGTTGGAGGTGCCCGAGGTGTCGGTCGGGCCGATGGTCAGGCGACCGGAGAGGTCGCCGTGGGCGAAGACCTTGCCGCCGTCGTAGACCATCACGGTCACGCCGGTGCCGTCGAGGCCGTACGGCGCGCCGTTGACGGTGTTCACGCCGGTCAGCACGCGGTTCTCGGCGTTGGTCTCGGTCAGCGCCGGCAGCGGCGGCTCGACCCACATCACGGCGTCGTCGCCCGCGAACGAGGCGATCCGCGAGGCCGGCGCGTGCACGATCACGGCGTGCACCGGGTCCATCACCGACGTGACCTGCGCGCCGAACTGCCGGGCGAGCCTGTCGGACTCGGCCGCCAGGTCCGCGTCGCGGTGCAGTACCACGATGGCGGCCACCAGGGGGTCGGCCTCCGCCTTGCGCATCTCCTCGAGCGTGATCACGCCGGAATCCACCGCGGCACGCAGCTTCTCGGGCGTCGGGCCGACCACCACCCACGAGCGGATGATGCCGCCGGAAACGTCGGCGTGCATCTTGCGGCTGGGCTGGATGGCCGAGATCGCGCGGATGCCGGCCGCGGACACCGCGTCGGCGTCGGCGTCCGGTGCCAGGGCGGCGAAGTACGAGGTCCCGCCCAGCGAAGTGAGCAGGGTCAGGCCGGACCGCTCCAGCGCGGCGCGGTCGTCCTTGGAGAGCGGGCGGTCGAGCGTGACCTGCACGCGGTGTGCATCCGGGCGGGCGGCCAGGGCGGATACCGCCTGGCGGACCTGCGCCCGGGACATCGGGGCCAACCGATCGGTCAGCCCGTTGCTCCAGTCGATCCGGTCGCGGGTGGGCGTGGTCTGAGCCTGCGCACCGATCGCCGAGCCGGCCAGCACGCTGAGCGTGCAGGCCAACCCAGCGGCCGTGAGGCCCCTGCGTGGGTGTGATGGCATCTTGGGGAAGCTCCCTATCGAGACGGTCCGCCGCCGGTCCCGGGCTGCACGATTGGCCCGATGGACGGGTGGTTTCCCGCCATGGTCCCGAAATCAGACCGCCGTGTCAAGAGCGGCCCGGACCCGGGTCCCAAATCAGGGAGCCCCCCGGGGCTCAAGCTCCCATAAGCTCGGCCAGGGCGGCCTCCGTCCGGTCCACCACGTCCGCCAGCGGCACCAGATCGCCCTTGCCAGGGTCGCGCCGGAGCTTGAACTCCGCGGCGTGCTCGCCCAGTGACTTGGGCGAAATCGTCAGGCGCACCGGGATGCCCACCAGGTCCGCGTCCTTGAACTTCGGGCCGGGACGCTCGTCCCGGTCGTCAATGAGCACGTCCAGGCCGCGGGCCGCCAGTTCCTCCGCCAGGGCGGTCGCCCGCTGGAGCGTGGCGTCCTCCTCGGGCTTGATGGTCACGATGTGCACGTGGTAGGGAGCGATCGCCGGGGGCATCACGATGCCGTTGTCGTCGTGCGCCATCTCGACGCAGGCCGCCAGCGTGCGCGAGACGCCGATGCCGTAGCAGCCCATGATGACGGGGCGCTTCTGCTGGTTCTTGTCCAGCACGGTCAGGCCCATCGCCTCGGAGTACTTGGTCCCCAGCTTGAAGATGTGCCCGACCTCGATGCCCCGCCGGGCCTCCAGCGCCGCGCCCTTGGCCCTGGGCGAGGGATCGCCCGCCTCGGCGTTGCGCGCGTCGGCCACGATGACTCGGTCCGACTTCGCAGCCGAAGCCAGGTCCCGGCTCCAGTTAAACCCCGTGACGTGGTGGTCCTTCTCGTCCGCGCCGGTCGCCCACGACCCCCCGCCGAGCGCGTCCGGGTCCACCACCAAAGTGCACGGAATCGTGTCGTGCACGCGGGGCGAGACGTAGCCGATCGCGAAGCCGGCCTTGCGGGCCTCGGCCTCCGGAGCGAGCTCGACCGACGCCCCCACCGCGTCGCGGACCTTGCCCTCGTTGACGTCGTGGTCGCCCCGCACGACGGCGATCACCCACCGCGGCTTGCCGCCGGTGGTGCGCATCACGATCGACTTGAGCATCTGGGCCGGCGTCACCCCCAGGTGCCCCGCCACGCCCTCGATCCCCGGCATGCCGGGCGTGTGCCGCTTGGTCAGGTCCTCGGTCGCGGAGTGATCCCACGTCCACGACCGCTCGCCGATCTCCGCCTTCTCCACGTTGGCGGCGTAGCCGGTCTCGGGGCAGACGAGGATCGTGTCCTCGCCGTTGGCGCAGTTGACCATGAACTCGTGCGACGCCGACCCGCCGATCGGTCCGGCCTCGGCCTCGACCGCGGAGAAGTCCAGCCCGCACCGACCGAAGATGTTCGTGTACGCCCGGTACATCTTGTCGTACGCCACGCCCAGCCCCGCCTCGCCGTCGAGTTCGAGGTGGAACGAATAGGCGTCCTTCATGATGAACTCGCGGCAGCGCAGCAGGCCGGCGCGCGGCCGGGCCTCGTCGCGAAACTTCGTCTGGATCTGGTACAGGTTCAGCGGGAACTGCTTGTAGCTGGTCAGCGCCCCGCACATCAGGTCGGTGATGACCTCCTCGTGCGTCGGGCCCAGCGCCGCGACCCGGCCGTGCCGGTCCTCGACCTTGAAGAGCAGATCGCCGTAGTCCACGTCACGCTTCGTGCCCGCGAACAGCTCGATCGGCTCGAGCGTGGGCATCAGCATCTCGGAGGCGCCCGCCGCGTCCATCTCCTCGCGCACGATCTGCGAGATCTTGCGCAGCGACCGCCACGCCAGCGGCAGGTAGTTGTACACCCCCGCGCCCACCCGCCGGATGTAACCGGCCCGCGTCATGAACATGTGGCTGGGCATCTCCGCGTCCGCGGGCGCTTCCCGGGTCGTCGGGATCAGCGTCCGCGACCAGAAATGAACATCGCCCTTTCGGGCGGAGGCGAGGGGCGATTGGGCGGCGGTGCTCATGGTCGCGGATCGTACGCGTGGGCCGGAGCACCGGCCCGGTCGGGCCCGGGCGTGCCGACAACCTCACCGCCCAGGGCAGCGGCGTTCGGAGCAGTCTGCTTCTACATTCAGGCCGTGCGGGTCAGGCGGGGGCCCGCGACCAGACCGGGTCCGGCGGGCATGCCCCGGACGCCCTGCCACCGCCGGGCGGCCTCGGCAGCCGCGGGCTCGTCGCCCACGCCGGACCACCAGCACGCGTCGGACGGCACCGAAAGATCACGGGCCAGATCGAGCAGCTGCTCGTCGTCGAGATCGACCAGGGGCGTGATCACCGTGCAAGCCGACAGACCCTCGCCGTCCAGCGACGCCAGGCGTCCGACGAGCACCGCCCGGTCGACCTCACGCGCCACGCCCGCCACGGTCACCTCACGCTCCAGATCGGCCGCACGCACGGGGAAGAGCACGGCATCGCACCCGTGGCGAGCGGCGAGCCTCGTCGCCGCGAGCAGGAACTGCGAAAGTTCTGGGAAAGACTGAGACCCTTCCGCCGGCTCGGCGACGAGCTCGTCGCGAACCGCGGTCAGCCCGTACAAGGCCGCGCGCCGCTGGACCGCCCGATGGACGAGCGGCATCGCGGTGTCCGCGTCCGGTCGCCACCAGGCGGGCACCACCACCGGCGCCCGATCCGACCCACCGACGCCCGCCCACCGCTCCGCGGCCAGCGCGACCGACACCAGCGACGCCATGTCGGCATCGTCGAGGATGAGAAATCGCGACTCGGGCAGGGTCGGCACGAGCATGGTCCGGAGTCTATCGGACCTTGCCGTGCTGCGCCATGAAACGAACCGGCCGAGGGGTACTTCTCCCCAGCGCCGGACCACGCCGATCAGAAGTTCGGGGTCGGGGCCCGGAAGTCGGACAGGTCGATCGAGCGGAAGTACGCGATGGTGCTCTCGAGCCCCTCACGCAGCGGAACGATCGGCTCCCACCCGAGCATCCGCCGGGCCCGCGCGATGTTGGGCTGGCGCTGGGTCGGGTCGTCCTCGGGCAGGGTCTCGAAGACGAGCCGGCTCTTCGAACCGGTCAGCTCGATGGTCAGCTCCGCGAGCTGGCGGATGGTGAACTCGTGGGGATTGCCGATGTTCATGGGCTGGTGGACGCCCTCGCCCTCGGTGTTCATCAGGCGGATGATGCCCTCGACGAGATCGTCGCGGTAGCAGAACGAGCGTGTCTGCGACCCGTCGCCGAAGATCGTGATGTCCTCGTCGGCCAGAGCCTGGCGGATGAAGTTGGACACCACCCGCCCGTCGAACGGGTGCATCCGCGGGCCGTAGGTGTTGAAGATCCGCACCATCCGGATGTCGAGCCGGTGCTTGCGGTGATAGTCCATAAACAGCGTCTCGGCCGCCCGCTTGCCCTCGTCGTAGCAGGCCCGCGGGCCGATCGGGTTCACGTTGCCCCGGTAGGACTCGGGCTGCGGGTGCACGGTCGGATCGCCGTAGACCTCGCTGGTCGAGGCCTGCAGGATGCGCGCGTTGCACCGCTTGGCCATGCCGAGCATGTTGATCGCGCCCATGACCGAGGTCTTCATCGTCTTGATCGGGTTGTACTGGTAGTGCCCCGGCGCCGCCGGACAGGCGAGGTTGTAGATCTCGTCGACCTCGAGCCACATCGGGTGCGTCACGTCGTGGCGGATCAGCTCGAAGTTGCGGTGGTCGAACAGGTGCTGGACGTTGGTCTTCTGGCTGGTGAAAAAGTTGTCCAGGCAGATGACGTCGTGCCCCTGCTCGATCAGGCGTTCGCAGAGGTGGGACCCGAGAAAACCGGCGCCGCCGGTGACGAGGATTCGCTTGAGACTCACGCGGTGACTCCGCCGGCGGTTCGGTCGGGCTGGCCGCCCGCGACGTGGATGGGCTGGCCGAGCCGCTGGCGGTCGGCGACGATCTGGCGGGCGTACCGCATCATGGCGTCCATCGGCGACCAGCTCGGGCGGTGGTTGAGCGCCTTGGCCGTCCGCGACATGTCGGCGCAGGTGTAGTGCTGGTAGGTCGCCCGCATGACCTCGGGCATCTCGAAGTACTCCGGCTCGACCGAGGTGCCCAGCGCCTCGTTGATCGCCTCGACGATCTGGTTGAACGAGGTGGTCCGCCCCGAGCCGCAGTTGTACACGCCGGGCGTGACCCCGCGCTCCGCCCCCGCGAGCGTGCAGGCCACGACGTCGTCGACGAACACCTGGTCACGCTCGTGCTCGCCCTCCCGGAACAGACGGGGGCGGTGGCCGTCGAGGATCTGGTTGGTCAGGTGCCAGACCATCGAGGCCATCTTGCCCTTGCGCGCCTCCCCGGGGCCGAACACGTTGAAGTACCGCAGCCCCACCACGTGCGGCCGCTTCTCGCCGTCGCGCTCACACCGCTCGAAATGGCGGAACAGCTCGGCGTCCATCAGCCACTTGCTGAACCCGTACACGTTCTGCGGCACGCCGGCGGACGCCTCCTGGAACGGAGTGCGCGTCTCGGACTCGGGCGGTGTGCCGTACGTGGCGGCGCTGGACGCGTAGACCAGCGGCACACCGGCGCCCGAGCACGCATCGAGAATGTCAGAGAACGGCTCGCTGTTGGCCGCGAGCATCTTCTTCTCGTCGAACTCGAGCGTGTCGGTAATGGCCGCCAGGTGGAACACCGCCCGGGGCTGGAGCCCCTCGACGGCCGGCTGCCAGTTCAGTTCTGCGATGTCGTCGGGCATCACGGTGCCCCGGAACGGGCCCACGCCCGCCCGCTCGCAGGCCTCGACGATGTTGGCGTACGTGCCGGTGCGGAAGTCGTCCACCACGTAGATGTGGGCGTCGGGGTGGCGACGCATCAACTCGGCGACCAGGTTCGAGCCCACGAAGCCCGCCCCGCCGGTCACGATGTACACGGGCGTGTTGTTCGGCATGGGCGATGATACGGGCCGGATCCGGCCCGGGCCGGGGCGGACGCAGCGGGACCGCCCCGCCGCCGCACGCGGGCCTCAGCCCCCGTCGCCGGGCGGTAGCGGCGGCAGCCGCAGGACCTGGCCCACCCGCAGGCTGTCCGGGCCGGCGAGCACGTCGCGGTTGGACGCGAAGATGAAGTCCGCGTGCCGGATCGAGCCGTAGTACGAGCGGGCGATCCCGGTCAGCGTGTCCCCGGGCTGGACGCGGTACTCGACCGCGGTGGGCGTCTGCGGCTTCGGCGGCTCGACCGGCTCGCCCCCGCCGGCCGTGACCACCCGCCCCTGGATGTTGTCCGGGTCGAGCGGGATGCGCAGCGGCTGTCCGGGCTGCAGGCGGGTGGGATCCTTGAGCGGGTTGGCCCGCGCGATGGCCCCGGCCAGCGACGACGAGCCCAGCTCGCGCTGGGCGATCCGCTCGTAGGTGTCGTTGGCGCGCACGATGTACTCGCGGAACAGGGGTGGCTCGACCCGCAGACCGGGGTCGGCCGGCGTCTCGGGCGCCGGCTCAGAGACGACCGGCGAGGTCGGGGCCGGGGGGGCGACCACGGGGGCCGCCGGCATTTCGACGGCCGGGTCCGGCCCGCGGTCCGGCTCGGCGAAGCTGATCGTGGGCTCGCGGTCCCCGCGCCCCGGGTCGTAGACCCAGTAGGTCCCGATCCAAAGGAGAACGAGCAGGCACACGCCCACGAACATCCGAGACGAGCGTTCGTCCATCACGCCCATGGCCGGATTGTAGCGAAACGGCCCGGCGTCTGGGACGCCGGGCCGCAAGAATCAGCACGGGAGCGGGAAGGTCAGACCGCCGAGGGCGCCTGCGCGACCGGCTCGAAGGCCGCGGCGGAGCGGTCCGCCTTGCGGTTCCAGACCAGGGGGGCCGCCACGGCGATCGAGGAGTAGGTGCCGAATAGCACGCCGACGAGCAGCGTGTAGCTGAACGCCCGTACGCCGGTCCCGCCGTAGATGTAGAGGATCAGCACCGCGAGCAGGGTGGTGCCCGAGGTGATGACCGTGCGGCTGATGGTCTGGTTGATCGACAGGTTCACCACGTCGCGGGTGACGTAGGACAGCTTGCCGCGGTTCTCGCGGATGCGGTCCATGATGATGATCGTGTCGTTGAGCGAGTAGCCGATGATGGTCAGCAGCGCCGCCACCAGCGTCAGGTCGATCTTGAACGGCTCGATGAGCAGCGCACGGGCCAGGCCCTCGGCCACGTCAAAGTCGTAGATGATCTCGGCCAGCGCGATCAGCCCGAGCGCGACGAACACGTCGTGGGCGAGCGTCGCGATCGCGGCCAGGGAGTACCGGACCGAACCGAACCGCACCCAGATGTAGATCAGGATCAGCAGCAGCGAGAGCACCACGGCGACGATCGCCTTCTCGCGGAAGCTGGCCGCGATGGCCGGCGAGAAGTTCTGCACGGAGATCGCGTCCGTCGTGGTCGTCAGGGCGGCGCGGATCAGGTCCCACTCACGCTGGGAGACCTCGTTCTGCCACGCCTCCGGGTTGTCGAGATAGAGCAGCCCGGGGTCCAGCGCCAGGATCACCACGGACGTAGCCGCCTCGTTGGTGCCCGTGAGCACCCGGACGTCCACCTGCCGCCCGAGCACGTCAACGAAGTCGTCCTTGCCCCGCATCAGGTTGAGCCGGTCGCGGATCTGGTCGGCCGACTGGGGCGGGTCGATGTTCTCGACCAGCACCGCCACGCCGCCGACGAACTCGGTTACGTCGTTGCGCAGTTCCGGCCGCCCGACGTCGTCGCCCAGGCGGGAACTCAGGATCGGGAACACCGGGGCTGCCCGGGACTCCTCGAACTCCGAGCCGGAGAACTCCAGAGGAGGGGGCGCGTCCAGGCGGTCCTGGAACGCCGTGGTGATGGCCGCGCCGACCGACGCGCGGTCGGTGGCCAGCGTCTTGATGACGAACGTGTCCGAGCTGAGCCCGCCCTCGATCGGGTTGACCGCGACCACCTCGGCCACGCGCAGCTGGCGAATCGGCGACGTCTCGTCCTCGCCCTCGCCGAGGGCGTGGACGATCTCCTCGATCTCGGTGCGCGAGACCGGCTCGATACCGTCTTTGAACGCCATGGTCACCTGGGTGCCGCCGCGGAACTCGGTGTCGAGCATCCGCTGGCCGCGGGAAACCACCATCGCCACGCCCAGCCCGACGAAACAGACCGAGACCACGAGGAACAGGCCGCGGAGCTTCATCCAGTCGATCCGCGGCTCGAGTACGCGGTCGATCACCGGGATCGCGACCGGCAGCATGCCCATGCGCCGGACCTTCACCTTGTCGATCAGGATCGTCATGATGATCCGGCTGAAGAACAGGGCCGAGATCATCGTGCAGGCCACGCCGATGCCCAGCGTGATCGCGAAGCCCTTGATCTCCTGCGTGCCCACGTTGGCGAGCACGAAGCACACGATCAGGTTCGTCACGTTGCCGTCCACGATGGAGCTGAGCGCCTTCTCGTAACCCAGCCGGCTGCTGGTGCGAAGATCGAGGCCCTTGCGCATCTCCTCGCGGATGCGCTCGAAGATCAGCACGTTGGCGTCCACCGCCATGCCGAAGGTCAGGATGATGCCGGCGATGCCGGGAAGCGTCAGCGCCGCACGCGAGAGGGCCAGCGCCCCCACGATCATCGCCGCGTTGGCGATCAGGCACACCACCGCCACCAGGCCGTAGCCGAAGTAGTAGAACGCCATGAACGCGCCCACCACGACCAGCGCGATCACGCCGGCGACCAGGCCCTTGTCCAGGTTGTCCTGGCCCAGCTCGGGCGCGATCGTCGTCTCGGAGATCGGCTCGGGGCTGAGCTTGGCCTGCAGCGATCCGGCCGTCATCACCCGGACGACGTAGTCGATCTCGTCGGGCGTGAACTCGCCCTCGATGATGCCCCGGCTGGAGATCCGCGCGTTCAGCCGTGGTGCGGTGTAGATCTGGTCGTCGAGCAGCACCGCCATCTTGTTGCCCACGTTGTCGCCGGTCAGCTCACCGAGCCGGGCCGAGCCAACGGGGTCCATCTCGAACCCGATCGCCGGGCGACCGAGCTGGTCCTGCGTCTGGTACGCGCGGGCCACCCGCCAGCGACCCTCGTCGTTGGTCATCCGCATGTTGCGGCTGTCGAAGCAGAGCAGGTACACCGAGCCGGCGTACTCCTCGGCCACGTAGCCGCGGCTGAGGAAGAACCCCGAAGGGTCCGCGTCCAGCGCGTCCAGCTCCTGCTTGGTGTCGTACCAGCTGTCCAGACGGTTGATCTTGTACCAGCGGGCGTCGTTGGCGCGCGACTGGCGCGGGCCCCGCTCGCGCATCTCCTCGCGGAGGCGCTGCTCCTCGGGGTGCGTCGCGGCGCCGTCGCTGCCCTGCGGATCGACGGTGATCCGGAAGCTCAGCTCGCCGGAGGACTGCACCAGGCGCTTCAGGTCGGCCGTGTCGTCGAGCGCGCTCCGCTGGTCCGAGTACGTCTCGAACGCCTTCACCACGTCCCCGAGCTTGCCGGCCAGTTCGGGGTGCTCGGCCCGGATGCGGTCCAGCCCCCGCTTGCGGGCGCTCTCCACCTCCACGATCTCGCCGGAGACCGTGTCCTTGATGTTCCGCTTCACGTCGGGCAGCTCGAGCACGCGACGGACGTCGTCGGGCCCGATGGCCGCCGCACGGACCTCGTCGCGGGCCACCTCGTAGCGGACCTCGGCCTCGGCCGCCTGCTGGGCGAGCTGATCCAGCGTCGCCTCGGGGGCGTTGCTCTGCTCGGCCACGCGGAGCTGCTCGCGGAAGAGCAGGCCCCGGTCGTAGAACCCGGCGGCCTCCTCGAGCCGCTCACGCAGCTGCTCGTTGTCCGCCGCGACCGAATCGATCATCGCGGCCCGGGCGCCCGCGTCGGCCCGCATCATCCGCTCGAACTCCGCCGGCTCGACCGAGCTCGTGCCCAGGTCCGCCAGCGCGTCCTCGAACGACTGACGAAGCTGCTTGACATGATCGCCGGGCAGCGGCATCGTGATCTCGATGCGGTCCTGGCCCTGACGCACGATCGAGATCTCGAACAGGCCGTTCGGATCGATGCGCCGCTTGAGCACGTCGATGATCTTCGGGATGATCTCGTCGGGGTCCTCCGCCTTGTCCATCTGGACGGCGTAGACCAGCGAAGAACCGCCCTGGAGGTCCTTGCCGAGCCGGACTTTCTCGCTCGGCGGGACCGCGGCCCAGACCGCGATCAGGACAAGGGCGAGCGCGATGCAGATGTTCCGCACAAGGTGCCGCATAGGTAGAAAACCTCGAATCGGTCGGTCGCGTCAGGCGCTCGCGGCCTCGGTGGACTTTTCGGGGGTGGTTTCCGCGTTCGCCGAAGCCGGCGCGTTGGCCGAACGGAGGACGTTCGACACAGAAGATCGCGTGATCCACATGCGCGTGTTGCTCGCGCGGTCGGACTCGAGCAGGAACTCGTCGCCCTTGATCTCGATGATGTGACCGATCACGCCGCCCACGGTCTGCACGCGGTCCCGCTTCTGGATGCCGTCGAGCATCGCCGCGCGCCGCTTCTTCTCCTTACGCCCGCCCAGGATGGTGCTCAGGAACAGGAACACCACCATCAGCATGATGAAGGGCATGATGAAGTTGAAACCGCCCGGCGCGGGGGCCGTGGTCCCGGCGGCGCCCGCGGCGCCGTTCTGGGCGGTCCCGGGCTGGCCACCCTCGGCCCCGAGGACGCCCTGCACGGGCGAATCCTGCAGCGCAAGGGTGGACCAACCGGCGATATCGGCCGCGATAATGTGGATCATGGGTCTTTGGGCTCCAAACCGGGCGTTCTGGCTCCCGGGCCGGGATGGTAGGACACCCGATCGGTGCCCGTGCGTGCTTTCTGGGAACCGCGGGGCCGCGATGTCACCGCCCTGTTCGGGTCAGACCGCCGCCCGCCCGCCATCGCCGAGGGCCGTACGCACCGTCTCCGCCAGGTGCGGTCGCCGCCCCACGAACCACGCCCAGTCGTCCCGCCGGACCGCCTCGCGCAGGTCGGCCGTCAGCCGCTGAAAAAACCGCAGGTTGTGCAGGCTCACCAGGATCGGCCCGAGCATCTCCTCCGCCTGGAACAGATGCCGGATGTACGCACGGGAAAAACACCCACCCTCATGCGTCGTCCACCCGTTCCCCGCCGGATCGCACGCCGGGCAGTCGCACCCCGGCTCCAGGGGTCGCAGGTCATCCGCGAACCGCGCGTTCTTGAGCCGGATCTGCCCCGACCCCTCCCCCGGCTCGCCCGTGAACGCGTTGGCGTTCCGCGCGTTCCGCGTCGGCAGCACGCAGTCGAACATGTCCACCCCCGCGAGCACCGCCGCCGTGATGTCCCGCTCGTACCCCACGCCCATCAGGTACCGCGGCTTGTCCCAGGGCATCGCGGGCGCCGTGTGCCGCACGACCCGGGCGATGTCGTCCGACGATTCCCCCACCGCCACCCCGCCGATGGCGTACCCCGGCAGGTCGATCCCGCAGATCCGCTCCAGGCACCAGTCCCGCCGGTCAAAGTCCGTCCCCCCCTGGATGATCCCGAACAGGGCCTGCTCGTCCGGACGGGCGTGGGCGGCCTTGCACCGCTCCAGCCACCGCACCGTCCGCTCGTTGGCGATGTCCAGGCGCGTCGCGTGGTCGTACCCGCCCTTGCGCGACGCGTCCCGCCGCGCCGCGTGGCGTAGCCGGGCCTGGCTCACCGGCACCGCGCCCGGATCCACCGAGGGCGGGCAGTCGTCGAACGCCATCATGATGTCCGGCCCCAGCTCGTTCTGGATCCGCGTGGCCGACTCGGGCGTCATCCGGATCGTCGAACCGTCCACGATCGACTTGAACGACACCCCCTCGTCGTCCACCGCGTTGATGTCCGCCATCGAGTACGCCTGGTACCCGCCCGAATCGGTCAGGATCGGCCCGTCCCAGTTCATGAACCGGTGCACCCCGCCCAGCCGCCGGATCAGTTCCGACCCCGGCCGCAGCATGAGGTGATAGGTGTTATTGAGCAGGATCTGGGCCCCGGTCTGCCGCGCCATGTGCGGCAGGACCCCCTTCACGCTCCCCCGCGTGCCCACCGGCATGAACGCCGGCGTCTCGAACGACCCGTGCGGCGTGTCCACCGTGCCCACGCGTGCGTGGCCGGACCGGGCGTGTACCGTGAAGCGAAGGGGTTCAGGCATCGTGGCAAGGCTAGTCGGACCGCGCCGCTACCGCCCGCGTCCCTCGCGGCTGGCCTTCTCCAGCACCTTCTTCTCCCTGGAAGTCAGCGACTGGATCCCCTTGAGATTGACCTTGTCCAGGATGCGGTCGATCTCCTCCTCGGACGGCGCCCGGGCCCTCCCGGGCTTGCCCGGCTTCCGCGGGCCTTTGGG
>Ga0207881_1000624_pt1 | contig 13303 bp, 11 predicted proteins | sample MalvirmetagMSP97_FD_184227 | JGI IMG/M metagenome (GOLD analysis project Ga0207881, IMG submission 184227) | Marine viral communities from the Deep Pacific Ocean - MSP-97 (SPAdes) | ecosystem: Environmental > Aquatic > Marine > Oceanic | place: Pacific Ocean | collected 2011-05-03 | reverse complement strand
GCTGGGAAGGTTGCTTTCGTCCGACGGCAGGAAGGGCAGCTTGGCGGTCTTGGACAGCACCTCGAGCCCGGTCACGACCACCTCGACATCGCCGGTGACCATCTTCGGGTTGGGTTTCTCGCGCACGCGGACGGTGCCGGTCACGGCCACGCAATCCTCGTTGCGGAGCCGCCCGCCGGCCTCGGCCACCGCGTCGGGGGTCGTGCCGTGCTCGAACACCGCCTGGGTCAGGCCCGCCCGGTCGCGGATATCCACAAAAACCAACCCCTGGCCGTGGCCGCGGTACCCGTTGACCCACCCGTTGAGGGTGACCGTCTGGCCGGCGTGTCCGGCGGTGAGTTGGCCGCAAGTATGGGTTCGTTTGAGCATCGCGTGGCTGCCTTCCTGACCGAATGAACGCCACCCGGGCGCGTGCCCGGGTGGTGCTGTGATTGGGCCATGATGGTAGGCAGAAGCCGCGGGATTTCGTGGCTCAGGCGGCCCGCGTCCGGGCGGACCCGGCCCCCTCGGCCATGATGGTGCCCATCGCGTCCAGGGCGGCCGACCAGTCCGACTCGAGCCGGTCGGTCCACGCGTAGTCCGCGACGTCGCCCATCGCGGCCAGCCACACCTCGCGGATCAACGGGTACCGGTCCGGCGCAACGCCCCGGGCGGCAAAACCCGCCCCGAGCGACCGCAGCGGCTCGGCGATCGATCCGAAGTCGGGCATGGTTTCTCCCAGCCGTCCGACGACGGCGGCAAAGCCCTCGCCGTGTTCATCGAGCATCTCGGCGATCGCAACGTCCGCGTCCGGTGCGGCGGCTGCGAGCCGGTCGGTGAACCCGGCCACCACGGCGTCCAGCCGCGGCTCGAAGAGGGCGAACGAGGCGGAGAGACGGTCCGAGCGGTCCTGCGTGATTGCCATGTCAAACCTCCGTGTCTGATAACCGGTCCTGACCGGATATCGGGACACAGAGCGAGCGTCTGAAGCCCGGGGCGGGAAACGGTCACCAGGGCATCGGGGTGCCGTCGTAGCGGAGCAGCCTGCCCGCGGCCTCCGTCTCCACCCGATCAAGGGTGTCGAGGATGGCCGACGCGGACTGGTCGGTGGTCAGATGGGCGTTGGGACCGCCCATGTCCGTCTGCACCCAGCCGGGGTGGATCGACACGCACAGCACGCCCTTGGCCTTGAGTTCGTTGGCGATCAGCAGGTTGGCCATGTTCAGCGCGGCCTTGGAACTGTGGTAGGCCAGATTGCCCTGGTTGCCGCCCTCGGCCACCAGTTGCAGGCTGCCCATCTGGCTGGAGATCTGGGCCACGAGCTTGCGGCCCGAGGCTTCGACGTTGGGCAGCAACGCCCGGGTGACCAGCAGCGGCCCGACCGAGTTGGTCCGCAGGCAGGCCATGTACGCCTCCGGATCGAAGGTCTCGAGCTTCTTGCTGTGCTCGGGAGAGACGCCCGCGTTGTTGATAAGGATGTCGATTGGGGTGCCGGCGAGGGACTCGGCGAGCGCCTTGCAGGACGCGTCCGAGTCGGCGTCGAGCCGCTCGACCCGCACGCCGGAGATCTTCTTGAGCGCGTCGGCCTTGCCGGGGTCGCGGGCGGTGCCGATGACGGTGTGGCCGCGTCGGGCGGCGTGCTGGGCCAACGCGAGTCCGATGCCGCGGTTCGCGCCGGTGATGAGGATGGTGGTCATGAAACGAGCGTAGCCCCGGCGACGAGCGGCCGGGGCTACGGGTGTTGACCAGATTCAATCACGGATTACAGCATCTCGACGGCCATCGCCACCGAGTTGCCGCCGCCCAGGCACAGGGCGACCACACCCTTCTTGCCGCCGGTCCGCTTGAGCTGGTGGATCAGCGTGACGAGCACGCGGGTGCCGGAGGCGCCGATCGGGTGACCCAGCGCCACGCCGCCGCCGCAGATGTTGAGCCTGTCCTCGGTGATCTTCAGTTCCTTGATGTTGCACAGAACCTGCGCGGCGAAGGCCTCGTTGATCTCGAACAGGTCCACGTCCTTGGCGGCCCAGCCGGCCTTCTTGAGCACGCCGGACACGCCCGTGATGGGGGCCGCGAAAATGTCCTTGGGGTCCACGCCGGAGGTGTGGTAGGCCACGATCCTGGCGAGCGGCTTGACGCCGAGTTCCTTGGCCTTGGACTCGCTCATCACGATGGTCGCCGCGCCGCCGTCGGAGATCTGGGAGGCGTTGCCCGCGGTGACGGACCCTTCCTTGTCGAAAGCCGGGCGCAGCTTGGCGAGGGTGTCGGCGTTGGAGCCGGCCCGCACGCCCTCGTCGGCGGACACGCCGCCGTCCGGGCCGGGGTTCTTGCGGTTGCCGACCTGCTCGCCCGTCAGGGCGACGATCTCGCTGTTGAACCAGCCTTCCTTCTGGGCCTTCTCGGCCCGCTGGTGGCTTTGGGCGCTGAAGCGGTCCTGGTCTTCGCGGGTGATGCCGTACTTGCGGGCGATGTGGTCCGCCCCGTTGCCCATCGCCCAGCACTCGAAGGCGCACCGGAGGCCGTCGTAGGCCATGTGGTCTTCCATCTGGGCCGGGCCGTACTTGACGCCCGCGCGGATATTGGCGAAGTGGGGGGCCGCGGTCATGTTCTCCATGCCGCCGGCGATGACGCAGTGGTTGTCGCCGGCCTTGATGGACTGGGCGGCCATCATGACCGCCTCGAGCCCCGAGCCGCAGACCTTGTTGATCGTTTTGGCCGACAGGGTCGAGGGCAGCCCGGCCTTGAGCCCGGCCTGGCGGGCCGGGTTCTGGCCCAGCCCGGCCTGCAGCACGCAGCCCATCACGCACTCGTCCACATGGTCCTTCGCGGCCGGCACATCCGCCAGCACCGCCTGGATCGCGTAGGCACCGAGCTGGGGCGACGGGACCGAAGAAAGACCCCCGAAAAACTTGCCGACGGGGGTGCGGCGGGCGGCGACGATGACGGGCTGGTTGGACATTCGGGCAGCTCCCTCAAGCTGATTGGGATCGATCGGAAGGCGACTTTCGACCGGGCGGGGGCCCGGGACCGATGGTAGGCGAGGGTCGGGATCGCCCGACGCGCGGAGGTGGACCATGGGCGTGCTGTTCGCGGTGCTGGCGGGTCTGTGCTGGGGTGTCGGCGAGGTGTGCGCCCGGTCGGTGCTGCACGGGGGCAAGGTCGGGCCGTTCATGGCGGTGGCGATCCGTTCGTCGATCGCGCTGCCGTTGATCTGGATGGCCTTCGCCGCCGCCCACCGCGTCGCGCCGGCCGGGGCCGGAAAGAGCCTGGGCCAGCTGGATGCCCGCGAGTGGGCCTTGTTGATCCTCGGATCGGGCGTGGTCGCGGGCGCGGCGGCGATGATCTGCTTCTACGTCTCGATCAGTCTCGGCGAGGTCTCGCGGATGAAACCGATCGCGTTCACGGTCGCGCCCGTGACGGCGGTCCTGTTGGGCGCGCTGTTCCTGGGCGAGGCGCTGACGCCCCGCAAGATGATCGCCGTCGCGCTGGTCGTCGCGGGCGTGCTGCTGCTGGCAACGCCCCCGCGCCAGCACACGCGATCCGCGGGAACGGCGCACGAAAAACCCCGGCTCGGGCCGGGGTCGTAGGGAACGGTCAGGACCGGGCCGATCAGCGGCGGATGCGCCGGGCCACGCCCCGGAAGCCGGCAAGTGCGGCCAGGGTGCCGAGCCCCGCCCAGGCGGCGGGCGGCAGCGGGACCACCGAGGCGATGTTCGAACCGAGGTAACCGCTCTGGCCCTCCGAGCCGTAGTTCTGATACCGCTGGATGAACCGGATCTCGTCCGCGGCCAGGGCCCGCATCAGGTTGGAGAGAGAAAACGAGCCGTCGTGCGAGAAGGTGAGCGAAACGAGTTCACCGGTCGCCTGACCGTTCGCCAGACCACCGGGGCCGACGCGGGTCATGCCGAAGAAGGTGCCGGACCAGTTGCCCATGACATCGGCCATGCCCGAGCCGCCGTTGGGAAGCGGGCCACCGATGGGCGTGTAGCCGGAGGTTCCTGCGACGCCGCCGGCCGATCCCGCGGGGCGGGTACCCGAGTTTGCGTTCCCGTCGCGACCGTTCTGAGCGAACGGCGCGAAGAGCACGCCCGTGCCGTTGTCGATCGCGCCGGAACCGAGCCCCGAGACCGCCGAGCCGGCCTCGATGTAGAACGCGGTCATCGCGCCCGATCCGGTCTCGTTGCGGAAGGTGATCGTGAACGTGGACGCATCGGCGGACAGGTCCGCAAAGGTGCGCACGCCCGACAGCGATCCGCCGCTCGGGGCGAACTGGACGGTGCCGGCGGCCGCAAGGCCGACGGACATCGGAATGGTCAAAGCCATCAGGCGCAGCATGGGGGTCACTCCTCGTCGATCCCTTCGGACTCAATTGAAGCGTGGATCCCACGACTTTGCAACGGCATAAACAAATAAATCGTCATCATCCGACCAACCCGATCCCGCTATCGGGCCGTGTTCGGTCCGGGTTTGCGCGTCGGATGACATAAAGAACAAGGCTGCGCCTTCCGCCATGAAAACACCCCACCGAGGAGGTGGGGTGGAGCTTCGAATAACGTGTGGTTCCGGCGATCAGCCGCGGCGGGCCCGGCGGTACCCCCGGACGCCCGCGAGCGTGCCCATCATGCCGAGTCCGGCCCAGACGGCCGGCGGCAGAGGCACGACCGCGACGGGGTTGTTCAGCAGCTTTTCGCTCTCGCCGTTGGTCCACGCCTGGTAGTGCAGGGCGAAATCGATCTCGTCGGCGTTGATCGCCGTGATGAGGTTGTCGAGGTTGAACGAGCCGTCGTGGGAGAACGTCAGGGTGAGGAACTCGCCCGAGTGGATCCCGTTGGCGGCCCCGCCGTCCTTGGTGACCTCGATGAACGACGTTCCCCACGCCGTGCCGCCCGGACCGTTCCAGGCGCCGTTGCTGAGCTTGAAGTCAACGCCCGGGCCGGGCCCAAAGGCGACCGAACCCGCATCGACGCCGCTGAGGGCGGCGTGCGTTTCCATGTAGAACACGCCGATGTACCCCTGCGAGCTGCTGTTCTGGATCGTGATCGAGAACGAGCTCCCGGTGGACGCGAGCGTCGCCGAGGTGGAGATCCCGGCGGTGTTCCCGGAGTTGTTGGTGTAGGCCGTGAAGTCGACGGTCGCGGCGGAGGCTGTCCCGGCCGCGGCTGCGATCAATCCGAATGCGAAGTTGCGGTTCATGTCATCTCTCTCTTTCAGTCTGGGCTCATTGAACGGAACTACCCAGTACAATATACACCTGAACAGGGTGAGTGCAAGGGGATTTGACCAGTGGGCTCGAAAGGCTTTTCTGGAGCGATTGGGGGTCCGTCGTTCGTTCCCGCTTGCATCGCCCGGCGATCCTTCGCAGGGGCCCAGGACCCGGATCAGGCAATCTGTGGATGATGCGAGAAAGCCCGGCGAGTTCGCCGGGCCTGAGTAGTTCAGCCCAGTCAGATGTGTTCGACACATCGCTCGGCAGCGGGTTGCAACTTCTCAGCGGCTCGGGGACGGCCCGGCCGGGCGTCCAACACCGGTCAAGTGACGAGGCGAGGAGCCACGAGGCTTCTACGCGCGTCGCGGGGCCCGGCGAGCGAGGCGCACGCCGAGCAGCGATGCCAGGATGCCAGATGCGGCCCAGGCACCCGTCGGCAGTGGCACCACGGCGGTCGACGACGACAGCCACTCGCTCGCACCGCCCTGCCAGCTCTGGAAGTGGATCACGAGCCGGATGTCGTTGCTGCTGATCGCGCTCTCGAGCGCCGAGAGCGAGAACGAACCATCGTGCGAGAACGTCACTTTGACCCACTCGCCGTTGTGCACGCCGTTGGTTGCGACCGGGCTGTCAGCGTCCATCGAGAAGAAGTTGCCGCCCCACGAACCGCCCCCGGCGTTGTGCACATTGTTCGGGCTCGGTGGTGCGGCCCCGGGCGAGAACGAGACGCCCGACCCGTTCGTGATGACCGGCGAGTTCAGGGACGACAGAGCGGCGCCCGTCTCCAGGTAAAAGTCGGTAATCGCACCCTGGCTCGAACCGTTATTGAGTTCGATCGTGAACGACGTCGCGTCCGCGCTGAGCACGGCCGACGTGACGATCGACCCCGACGTGCCCGAGTTGTTGGAGTACGCGGCAAACCCCACTGCCCCAGCCTGGGCACCCGACGCCATTGCGAACACCGTGCCCGCGGCGAAGAGCTTTGCCCCCGTGCGTGTCATGTTCCCTCCCGTCTGCCGGAAATGTCTCCGGACCATCGGGCAGTGTGAATCAACCGCGGTGTGATTTCAAGTGAAAAAGCAGACAAAACTATCTGCATTCTGTTTGCCGATCAGGCCCCGTCCGTCTGACCGAGCAAAGCCTGATTCTCGCCGCTCAACGCGATCCGGAGCATCCCGAGGGCGGTGACGGCCGACCACTGCCGGACCCAGTCACGCCCCCCCCTGAACTGGAAACGCCGCGCATCATCGGAGCCCTTTGAGGCCCGGGCGATCCAGACCGTGCCGACGGGTTTGTCGTCGCTGCCCCCGCCGGGCCCGGCGATCCCGGTGATCGCCAGCGCGTGGTCGGCGCCGGTGCGTTCGAGCCCGCCTTGGGCCATGGCCAGCACGACCTCCCGGGAGACCGCCCCGCGTTGTCGGATGAGATCGGCATCGACGCCGGCCAGCCGGGTCTTCAGCGCGTTCGAGTAGGTCAGCAGCCCGCCGGCGAACACGTCCGACGAGCCGGGGAGGCGGGTGATCATTTCTCCCACCAGCCCGCCCGTGCAGGATTCGACCGTGGCCACGGTCTGACCCCGTTCGCGGAGCAGCCCGGTGACGACGCGGACGAGCACGAGGCCGTCGTCCTCGGCGTCGTTGTCGGTCAGCACGGCGGGGCCCAGCCTCGCGCGGATCCGGGCGACGGTCTCGTCGATCAGCGCGTCCAACTCGCCCGGATGTCCGGCCGCTCGCACGCGGCAGGTGACGATGCCGCCGGACGCGGTGGTTCCAACGACGGGGTTGCGGCTCCGGTCCATCAGTTCGCCCAGTTGTTCGGCGACGGCGGATTCGCCCAGGCCGAACGTGGGCACCGCGCGGATCCGCACGGCCGATTCCGGGTCGAGCGCGAACGCGGGAAGGACCTCCGCGATGAACATCGGCTCCATCTCCCTCGGCGGGCCCGGCAGGCAGAAGACCCGCGTCGGGCCGATCGCCGCCGCGAGCCCCGGGGCCGTGCCGTTGGGGTTGGCCAGGCACCGGGCGGACGCCGGGCGCAGGGCCTGGACGCGGTTGGGCGCTGGCATCGCCCGGCCCCGCCCCTCGTACCACGCTTGCAGATCCCGCATCGCCATCGCGTCCTCGACGAGCGGCTCGCCGAGGACGTCGGCCAGGGCCTGCCGGGTCAGATCGTCGAGGGTCGGGCCGAGGCCGCCGGTGATGACGAGGACGTCGCACGCGTCGGCGAGCTCTCGGATGGCCCGGGCGATCCCAGGCCGGTCGTCGCCGAGGGTGCGATGCTCGCCGACCCGCACGCCGACGCTGCCGGCGCGGGCGGAGATCCACGCGGAGTTGGTGTCCACGCGTTCGCCGGCGGTGAGCTCGTCGCCGATGGACAGGATGGTCAGGGTGGGGTTGGACATGGTCTCAATGATTCGGCGGCCGACCCGCCGGCGATGCCAGCGCGGAGCCGCCCGACGAAAACGCGGCCCGTGGGGCCGCGTGCGGTGGTGGTGGGGGCGGGCGGGGCCGTCGTCAGTCCCAGGTGTTGACGACGGGCGCTTCCTGCTCCTGCTTGGACGGACGCTTCTCCCCCGGCGCGTGGTGGTCGGCGCGCCACGACTCCGGGTACTGGGGATCGTCCATGTCGAGGGCGGCCTTGGTGGGGAACATCGGGCGGAAGGTGTCGCACATCACGGCCAGCTCGTCGGTGAAGGTCTTGCCCAGCGACGCCTCGACGGTGCCCGGGTGCGGGCCGTGGGGGATGCCCTGCGGGTGGACGGAGATGGAGCCGGAGGTGATGCCGCGCCGGGCCTTGTAGTTGCCCTCGACGTAGTAGAGAATCTCGTCGGAGTCGATGTTGGAGTGGTTGTACGGGACCGGGATGGCCTCGGGGTGGAAGTCGAGCATCCGCGGGCAGAACGAGCAGATGACGAAGTTGTGGGCCTCGAAGGTCTGATGGATCGGCGGGGGCATGTGCAGCTTGCCGACGATGGGCGCGAAGTCGTCGATGTTGAAGATGTACGGGTAGTAGCAGCCGTCCCAGCCCACGACGTCGAGCGGGTGATACGGGTAGACGTACGAGTGGACGCGGTCGCGGGCCTTGATGCGGACTTCGAAATCGCCCTCTTCGTCGAAGGTCAGCGGCGCCTCGGGCAGTTTGAGATCCCGCTCGCAGTACGGCGCGTGCTCGAGGAACTGGCTGGTCTGCTTGGAGAGGTAACGTGGGGGCGGGCCGATGTGGCTGGCGTTGCAGGTCTCGAACGAGACGAACTTGCCGTACGGCATCTCGCTCTTGGGATAGCCGCCGAAGGCCTCGCGGTCGGAGCCGTCGTCGGGGCGTTCATCGAACCTGATGGTGTAGATCGTGCCCTTGGGGATGATCAGGTAGTCCTTGTGCCCGAACGTGAGCGTGCCGAACATCGTGTGGCACACGCCCGAGCCGTAGTGGAAGAACAGGCACTCGTCTCCCTGGCCGTTCTTGAAGTGGTAGTCCATCGGCTCGGCGGGATTGCAGACGGCCATCTCGACATCGGCGTTGCCGAAGAGCACGGTGCGCCCGGTCACGGGGTCGCCGTGGGGCTTGACGTGCTGCGTCTTGGTGTGACGCATCCGCATCACGTCCTGCTCGACGTACTCGGGCTTGGTCGAGTACATGGTCTTCCAGCCGGAGACCTGGGTCGGCGGGTGGATGTGGTACAGCGTGGAGGTCGGCCCGACGAACCCCTCGGTGCCGAAGAGTTCTTCGGAATAGAGGGCGCCGTCCGGACGGCGGAACTGGACGTGGCGTTTGGCGGGCAGGTTGCCCAGCTTGGTGTAGTACGGCATCGCTCCGGCCTCGGTCTTCTCCTCGCCGGGAGCGGCAGGGAGCCGGGCCGGCGGGAGAGGGCGTGGAGTCGGCCGGGCGGGGGGCCTTCCCTCGGGCCCGCTTCGGGTGACCGACCAGGGACCGGCCGACAGGGAGGATTGTAGAGCCCGCGCCGACGCCCGGGTTGCGGGCCCGACGGGGCGTTCGGACCCGCCTGCCGAGCCCCGGAGGCGTTCGTTGGACGGAACCAGCCCGGGCGGCCGAGATAGCGGTGACGCATCGTCTCGCCGGTTTCGGGCGTATCATCGTCCCACGCGAGGGCCCGTCCCGGCGCGTCCCCAGATTGTCCCTTCACGGCCGACCCCCGAGGGCCCGCCGTTCCATCCCGAGCCGCTGTGAACCGATTTGGACCCTTCAGACTGATCCACCCGCTCGGGGCCCTGATGGGCTGGGAGCGATTCATCGCGTTGCACGAGCGGGCCGACACCGACCACCTCGTCTACCGCCACCCGGCGGTGCACGACGCGTCCGAACGCCGTCGCCTGCTGGCCTCCATCGAGCCGATGGCGGGGATCACCCACCCGCACCTGCTTGAGGTCTCCGCGTACAGCTTCGACGAGCAGGACCGGCTCTGCCTGGTCACGCCCTACACCGGCAATCAGGAGGGGCTTGTGACCCTGTCCGATCTGGTCGAGCGGCGGAGCGGACGCCTGGAAGCCCCCGAAGTGGCCCGCTGCGTCGAGCACCTGCTGGAAGCCGTATCCGCGGCCCGGGGTGCCGGCCTGACCGGCGGACCCATCGAACCCGAACGCGTCCAGGTGGACCGGCGGGGCTCGGTCCGGATCGAACTCTACGGGCTCCCCGGGGCCGACCGCATCAATCGCGGCTTCTGCACCGCGGCGGACGAGGTGCGGGCGATCGCGGCCATGGCCGCGTGGTTGCTCACCGGCCTGCGTCAGGACGTCGCCCCTTCGGGCATCGCCCGCATCGCCGGTCGCGGCGCCAAGGCGTGGGAGCCGTGGCTCGAGGCCGCGCTGGACCCGATGGAAGGCTTCGAGTCGCCGGAAGAAGCGTTGGCCGCGTTGCCCAACCGGGCCGCCCCGGATCGCGTCGGCGTCCCGCCCGTGGTGGTGGTCCCGACGGCAACGGCCCGATTCACCGGGGTGCTGCGTCGGTTCCGCAGGGCGCACGGCGAGGCATCCCGCCAAGACTGACGGCGATCGGATTTGTCAGAGTTTCAACCGTGCCACCCGCAGCGGACCGGGCTCAGCCCGCGTCGGTGTCGTCGGGCTGCGTCGCGAGTTCCGATGATGAATCGTCCCCTGGCTCCGGTGCCGGCCGGGCCGGACCGAGCCCGAGTTCGGCACGCAGTTCCGGCGTCACGGCTCCCGCGAACTTCTTGGCGATCGCGTCGGCCACCGGGCGCCGCAGGTCGGACGTCTCCGGGAGCCGGCGCCACGCGCCCACCCAGTCATCAAGCGTCAGATTCGCCAGCGACCCGGCACCCTCGACATCGCCCGCGGCGATGGTGGCGTTGAGCACCAGACGCGCGCGGGTCCGGGACTGGGATTCCCCGAGCACGGAGGGGTCGATGCTTCGCAGGAGCGTCAGGGCGTCGGCGGGGCGCCCGAGGCTCAGGCGTGTTTCGGCCAGGAGCAGCAGGCCGTCGAGCACGCCAGGGGTCCGATCGCGGTCCGGCTCGGCCAAACGGGCGAGCACCCGCTCGCGGAGTTGGTCGGGCAACCCCGCCTGGGTCGCGGCCTTCGCGAGGTCGTCGGCTCGCAAACGCGACGCCAGATCGACGATCGCGGCATCGCGGACCGCCGGATCGATGGCCGGCAGGCCGGCGAGTTGGCGGAGGCCGTCCGCGGTGGGCATGTGGCCGCTGATCGCCCGCGCGGCGGGTGTGAACAGGCGCGGCTCGCTTCCCGCGGCCTCGATCAATCGGGCCGCCCCGGCGGGCGACTCCGCCAGCGCCCCGGCGGCGGCGTTGCGCAGCGGGTCTTCTTCGGAATCGAGCAGGGCCGCGACCCGGGCGAGGTCGCTCGCGTCCCCGAGCCGCACGAGCAGTTTGAGGGCCGGCTCGCCGCCGCGGGCCGTGTCCCGCCCGCGGAGCGCCGCGAGTACACGGTCCCGCAAGGTTTGATCGCTGAGCAGGTCGGCCTGTGCCAGAGACCAGAGCGCGGTGGCCACCGCTCCGAATGGGGCGTCCTCGCGTTCGAGCCAGTCCGCGGTGGGCACGACCGCCGCCTCGTTGGGCCAACGGGCGATCCCGAGCAGCATGGGCTCCGCGGCGGCGGGGACGGTCTCGGTCTGAAGGGCCCGTGTCAGGTTGATCATGGCGTCCGGAGGCACCAGCCGGGTCACGAGCGTGGCGGCGCGGGCCCGCGTCGCGGCGTCCGGGTGGCTCAGCCGGGCGGTGGCCGCCGCGGCGACTTCCGGCCCGAGCTGGGTCCTGGCGGACAGGTCCCGGCCGGCCAGTTCGAATCCCAGATCGCGCAGGGAGGCCCGATCGTCGCGGATCAGTTCGGCCAGCAGGGTGGTCCGTCCCGCGGCGTCGAGCTCGACGTGCAGCCGGCGGTACAGCGCCACGACCTCGTCCCCGAGGGCCCGCTGGCGGTCTGTCAGCGTGCGGGCTTTGGCGGCCAGCCGCGTCGTGATGGCGCTCGTCCATGCGCGGTCCGACCACGCGGCGGCCTGCGAGCCCCACGCTTTCCACTCCTCGTTGGTCCAGCCCTCGCCGAGGCCGGTCATGTCGCGCAGCGCCTGCCGGGCCGCCTGCGACAGGCCGGGGGTGTCGTCATCGAGCAGGGTGATCAGGCGGGTGGCCGCGTCGCGGCTGCCGAACCGAGGGAGCAGGCGAACGGCCAGCAGACGGGTGGAGACCGGGAACTCGGACGTGGTGGTCGTCGAAACCGGTCGCCAGATCAGGACCGGCAGACGCTCCAGGTCGGCCAGGCCGGTCAGAACCGCCTCGGCGGTGTCCGGGCTTCGGAGCAGGCGGATCAGCTCGGCTTCGCCGGCGGCGGGATCGGCCCGGAAGGCGCTCAACGCCCGCTCGGTCGCGTTCTGGGCGTTGTCGGTGTCGGTCGGACCGGAAACCGGGGGGGTCGGGTCGGCGGCGGCCGGCTGGGGGATTCCGGAGGCGGGGGGGGTGGGCACGGCGGAGGCGATCGCCAGGGCCAGGATTGTCGGACCAAGCGGCCCGTTTGACCGAAAGACTTTCCGTCGGGATTGGGCTCGTCTCATTGCGTGCATGCTGCGGGCCGGTTAGGATCGGTCTGTGTGGCGGATGAACTGGGGGCGGAGTCCCCGTGGTGGTGCGGCATGAATGACTGGATGGACGCAGAACATCATGTCGAGCGCGCCCACGAACTGTACGATGCCGGTCGCTGGGATGAGGCGGAAACCGAGCTCCGTCGCGCTCTTTTTCTGAATCCCTACCAGGCCGAGTGGCATTTCAACCTCGGATTGACCCTCGAGGCCGCCGGACGCCACGCCGACGCGGCCTCGGCCTTCGAGCGCTGCTTCGAGCTGCATTCGGCCGATTCCGACCGCGACGCCAACAGCGCCCTGCTGGTCGGGGTCAACCTGCTGCGGGCCGGGCAGTACGAGGCCTCCCTCCGCTGGCTCGACCGGGCCGGCGAGATCGAGCCCATGAGCGTGGCCCCGTTCGTCCACCGGGTTGAGGCCCTGGCCGAACTCGGGCGGAACGACGAGGCGGAAGAGGCCTTCTACCTCGGCCAGCAGATCGATCCCGAGCACGCCGAGCTCTACGCGTCCATGGCCACCGTGTTGTCCGCCCGGGGCGACCACGAGCGGTCGGTCTGGTGCCTGCGCGAGGCGGCCAGGCTCGACCCGGATCTGCCCCGCGTCCGTGCCAGGTTGGCCCGTGCGTACGCCGACTCCGGCCGATTGGAGCGGGCGCGGCAGTTGTACGTGCGCGAGCTGCGGGACGACCCCGGCGACGTAGACACGCTGTTGGACCTGGGCGAGCTGCTCATGGACATGCACCGGCTGTCGGAGTCGGGCGAGAAGTTCCGGCGCGTGCTCGAGATCGAGCCGGACCACCCCGACGCCCACCACCTGCTGGGCGAGTTGGCCGAGCGCGAGGGCCGCACCGCGGACGCGCTGGTGCAGTACGACGTCGTGCTCCGGCTCGACCCGACCTACCCCGGCGCTCGCCGGCGACTGGCCAAGGTGATGCTCGACCGCGGACGCGAGGAGGACCTGCCCCGCGTGCGGGACCTGCTGCGCCGTGAGTTCCGCGAGGCGTCCGCGGACGTGAAGGCGACCGCGTCGGAGTTCGAGGAGCTGGGCCGGCTGATGCTC
>Ga0207881_1000610_pt1 | contig 13519 bp, 5 predicted proteins | sample MalvirmetagMSP97_FD_184227 | JGI IMG/M metagenome (GOLD analysis project Ga0207881, IMG submission 184227) | Marine viral communities from the Deep Pacific Ocean - MSP-97 (SPAdes) | ecosystem: Environmental > Aquatic > Marine > Oceanic | place: Pacific Ocean | collected 2011-05-03 | reverse complement strand
TGGCCGAGCCCTACGGCACGCTCAACTTCTTCGACCTGGCCGCCTACCTGTCGCTCTTCAATGCCAACGACCCGGCCGCGGACCTCGCAGCGCCGTTCGGGACGCTCAACTTCTTCGACATCTCCGCCTACCTGACCAGCTACAACGCCGGATGCCCCTGATCCGGGTGTGTGAATGATGTTTGCACAACAAGTTTCCGAGAAGCCCGCTGCCCCGCAGCGGGCTTTTTCTTTGTGAATCTGGGTGACCCGGGCGGATGGCTGTCGCTCACCACCCCGGGACCTCACACGTCCCCGAGTCCTCGCGAACCCGCCGCGGTGGGTAGGGCGGGCGCGAGGACTTTTCACGCACGGCTGGAGCCACACGCCAGCGCCAATCACCGGATCGAAGCGGCCACCGCCGCTCGTTGATCTCGCAAGCCCGCCGAACGCGGGCGCCATCACACAGGAGCAGGAGTCATGAGACAGTTGCACAACATCACGAGGCTGATCACCCTGACGGGGGTCTGTCTGGGCATCAGCGGCCACGCGGCGATCGGCGCTTCGCAGCCCGAGGGTGTCCGCCCGATGCCCGTCGATCGCGACGCGGGCGTGCCCGACAGCGGCGAGCGGGCCCAGCAACTCTTCGGCCAGCGCCAGGTCTTCGACCTCGCGGCACCCATGCCGATGCACCCGCCCATCGACCAGATCCCCCCGATGCCGATGCCCGACTTCGGCGACCGCGACCAGCCGCGGACCACCCTGCCCTCCAACAGCATGACGGTCCACAACGCCGAGACCGGCGAGACCTTCGAGATCGACCCGGACGCTCCCTCCGGTCGCATCGGCGGCCAGAGCATCGAGGGCGAGTACCGCGGCGTGGCGCCGTACGACAACATGGACGAGCTGTCCCGCACGTTCGGCAACATGGTCGCCGCCGGCGGCCTGGACTCGTGGCCCCGCTCGGGCAACGTCAAGCTCGTCATGCGGTTCACGGACGTGAACAACAACTTCCGCTGGTTCGTCTGCTCGGGCACGATGTCCGACGCGGGCACCGTGCTCACCGCGGCCCACTGCGTCTACAACCGGGCCAGCGACATCGACGACTGGGCCGACATCATCTACATCTACCCCGGCTGGGACGGCAACGGCGGCATCGTCCCGCCCGCCGGCGACGCCGTGTTCGAGAACTTCGGCTACGCCTACGGCTCGTTCTACATCGCCGGCAGCGGCTACGTCAACAGCGGCGACTGGGACCGCGACTGCGCCGTCATCCGCATCTCGCGGGGCGGATCCCGCAACGTGGGAATGCTCACCGGCTGGTACGGCTGGGCCTGGGGCGGCTCCTGCGGGACGATCCAGGGACGCACCTACAACAACTTCTCCTACCCCGCCGAGAACTGCCCCACCCCCGGCCTGCACAACGGCCAGACGATGTACTACTGGTCCGGTGGTGTCGACGGCTGCCCCAACAACCAGATGCAGCTCAACACCGGCGGCAACTGCCTGGACACCGTCTGGGGCGGCATGTCCGGCTCGGGCATGTACTACATCGACGGCGACAACCGCTACGTCCACAGCATCTGCTCGACCTCCAACCGCAACGACCGCGGCTACTACTGCCAGCTCTGGGAGCAGTTCGTCCTCGACATGAACGATTTCGAGAACGACACCCGCACGAACTTTGAGGACTGGGAACCGCTGATGTTCCGCGCCCGCGGATCCACCACGGTCCAGGCCGGCACGTCCATGAACGATTCGTGCGACGTCCGCATGATCAACGCGACCAACGCCAACCCGCCGACACGCGACTACCAGCTCAAGGTCTACCTCTCGACCAACAACAACATCTCAGAGGCCGACACGCTGCTGGCCACGTGGAACTGGAACGCCCGTGACTTCGGCGCCATGGCCAACGTCAACTTCGTCGTGCCCGCGCCGTTCATCCCCATCGACACGCCCCCCGGCAACTACTGGATCGGCGTGATCGCCGACGCCGGACTGCCCGGGACCGACTCCAACGATGACACGGACACCTGGGACGCCCAGCCGATCACCGTGACCGTCGGCCTGCCCGCCGCGGCCTCGTCGCCCGTTCCTGCCCACAACAGCATCAACCAGTCGATCTTCTCGAACCTCGACTGGGCGACCGCCGCCCGCGCCACCAGCTACCGCGTCTACTTCGGCACCACCAACCCGCCGCCCTTCATCGGCAGCACCTCCGGCAGTTCCTGGAACCTGCCCAACCTCGCCTACGACACCCAGTACACCTGGCGCGTCGACACCGTCAACTCCGCCGGCACCACCACGGGCTCGACCTGGACCTTCCGCACCGAGCCCCCGCCCGCGCCGGACCTGACCGCCGAGGTGGCCAACGCCCCGACCGGCCCCGTCTACCGCGGCACCAACATCAACGTCTTCCACCGCACCCGCAACAACGGCAACCTGGCCACCTCGGGCACCACGGTGGACTTCCGCATCTCGACCAACAACTTCATCTCGGTCGCCGATCCCCTGATGGGAACCAGCAACTTCGGCGGCCTGGCCCCCGGGGCGATCCTCCAGACCAACACCTCGGTCCAGATCCCGCCCACCCTCGCGCCCGGTGACTACTACGTCGGCATCATCGTCTCCGAGCCGAGCAACAGCGACTCCAACACCTTCGATAACTGGGTGGCCGACGTGGACACCATCACCGTCCGGGCCTGTGCAGCCGACTTCGCGCCGCCCTGGGGCGTGACCAACTTCTTCGATGTCGCCGCCTACATCGCCCTCTACAACGCAGGTGACCCCAGGGCCGACGTGGCCGCCCCCTTCGGCACCCTGAACTTCTTCGACATCTCCTTCTACATCACCCTCTACAACCGCGGCTGCCCGTAAGGAACGCCACGAACATCCCGACGATGTGAAGATGGGGAAGCTCCGGCTTCCCCATCTTTTCATCTGCAAGAAAGTGATAAGGAAAACGCCCGCCTCTGGCTATATTGAATCACTCCGAACTCACCGACTCAGCACAGGAAGCCACATGACACACCGCCACGCCCTCTCCGCGCTCGCCATCGTCGCCCTCGCCGGCACCGCCCACGCCCAATCCGTCTGGAACAACCCCGCCGGCGGCGACTGGAACACCCCCGCCAACTGGACGCCCGCCGACGTGCCCAACACCTCGACCGAGTCGGCCGTCATCGCCTTGGCAGGCACTTACACCGTCTCGCTCGGCGTCTCGCCGAGCATCGCCGGGCTGACCATCTCCAACCCGAACGCCACGCTGAGCATCAACACCGGCAACTCCATCACCGTCGAGAACCTGTTCAACGACGGCGACATCCTCGTCAACAACTCCGGCGGCATCTTCGACTCCATCCTCGCCTTCAGCATGCCGACCGTGATCGACGGCAGCGGAACGATCACCCTCGGCGCGCTCTCCCAGACGGGCAGTTTCAACGACGCCAGGCTCCAGTCCAACACCGGCATCAACACGATGATCGCGTCCGGCATCACGGTCCGTGGCAACGGCACGATCAGCGGCCTCGGCAGCTTCACCAACGACGGCACCATCCTCGCCCAGGACCCCCTCGGCCCCGGCATCCAGATCAACACCGACTTCTCGCAATCGCCCACCGGCCTGATCCACGCCGACGGCGGGTTCGTCACCCTCGGGTCCTCGGCGATCCTTGTCGGCGGCGCCACCACCACAAGCAACGGCGGCGTCATCGACGTTTCGCCCTCGGCCACCGTGGCCAGCGTCACCAACACCGGCGACCTCGGCGTGCTCGGTGGCTCCACACTCAAGCTCACCGGCGGGCTGACCAACAACGCAACGCTGACCGTCAACCGTGATGCTTCGATCTTCGATTCGTTCGTTCGATTCGACTCGAACACCACCATCGACGGAACCGGCCAGATCATCCTCCGGGCGACCAGTGCCACCAACGACGCACGGATCACCACCGCCGCCGGGGTGGTCGGCACGATCGGGTCCGGCCAGACCATTACCGGGTCCGGAACGCTCGACGGCACCCTCGTCCTCGACGGGCTCGTCGTCGCCGACAACCCGGCCCTGCCGATCGCCGTCAACGCCACCATGAGTGGCTCGGGCGAACTCCGCGGCGGCCCGGGGGCCCGCGTGGACCTGAATGCCGCCACCGTGTCGAATCTGACCTTCGGTTCCTCCGGCGGCCTCGTTTCCGCGGCCGCGGGCACCTCCTTCGTCAGCGGCGTCACCATCACCGGCGATGCCGGCATCCGGGGCGGCGCGTCCCGCATGGCCCTGACCGGTGACATCACCAACAACGGCGTCATCATCGTCAACGACAACGACGACCTCTTCAACGCCTTCCTCCGCTTCGACGGCGATCACGCCATCAACGGCGCCGGCGAGATCCGCATGGTCTGCCCCACCTCGACCAACGACGCCCAGATCGAGACGCTCGCCGGCTTCACCGGAACCATCGGCGCCGGCCAGACGGTCCGCGGCGCCGGCGAACTCCGCGGCACGCTGGTGCTCAACGGCGCGGCCGTCGCCGATGACCCCGCGTTCCCCCTCAACGTGCACGCCGACCTTTCCGGCCCCGGCACCCTGCGGGCCGAGAACGGCGCCGTGCTCGGGTTTGTGAGCGGCGCCGCCGTCCACGGCGTGACCATCGACACCGGCCCCGGCAGCCACGTCGGCCCCTCCACCGGCACGTCGACCGTCGGCAACGTCACCATCACCGGCGACGCGGGCATCACCGGCGGGTCCACCACCATGCTTCTCGACGGCCCCGTCACCAACAACGGCCGCATCGTCATCAACTACGACCTGAACCTGTTCAACGCGTTCATGATCTTCGACACGGACACCACCATCGGCGGCGTCGGCACCGTCCGCATGCAGGCCCCCACCAGCACCAACGACGCCCAGATCAACACGTCCGCCGGCGTGACCGGCACGTTCGGCTCCGGACAGACCGTCGCGGGCGCGGGCGAGATCCGGGGCACCATCGTCAATCACGGCACCTTCAACGGCGATGACCCGGCCTTCCCGCTCGTCATCTTCGATGACGTCTCCGGCAGCGGCACCGTCCGCGCCGACGGGGGCACCGTTGCGCTCAGCAGCGCGAGCGTGTCGGGCCAGACTTTCGATTCCTCCGCAGGCGGCATCGTTGCCGCGTCCGCCGGAACCTCCAGCATCACGGACTGCGTCAACACGGGCGATCTCGGCGTGTTCGGCGGGGGCGTCACCCTCGAGGTCGAGTCATCCCTGACCAACAACGGCAATGTCATCATCAACTCCGACGCCAACATCTTCAACGCCGCGCTGAACATCAACACCGCCGCCGAGATCGACGGATCCGGCACCTTCGATCTGCGGCTCGGCAGCACCGATCTCGGCGACGCGACCCTCCGCGCCCAGGCCGGCCTGACCGCCTCATTCGGCGCGGGACAGACCATCACCGGCAGCGGTCGCCTCCGCGGCGACATGACGCTCGCCGGCACCATCGACCCCGCCGGAAACGCCCGGCAGCTCGATCAGGCCGAGGGCACGCTGACACTCGGACCAACCGCCACCGCCCGGTTCGACCTCGGCGGCCTCAACCCCGGCGAGTTCGACCGCGTCACCATCGGCGGCAGTGGCGCGGTGGCCCTCGACGGGCACCTGGATGTCGCCACCGACGCCGGGTATGTCCCCGTCCGCGGCGACTCTTGGGACATCTTCTCCGGCACCACCACCGGCAGTTTCCAGACCTTCGACTTCCCGATCGCGCCGTTCGGCTCGGCCTACCGGGTCTTCTACGAGTCCGGCCGCGTCTTCGTCCGCCTGACCTGCTCGGCCGACTTCGACGGTGACAACCAGCTCAACTTCTTCGACGTCTCCAGCTACATCGGCCTCTACAACGCGCAAGACCCCCGCGCCGACCTCGCAAGCCCCTTCGGCGTCTTCAACTTCTTCGACATCGCCGCATTCATCAACAACTTCAACGCGGGCTGCCCGTGATCGGCCCGATCTGCGTGTTCGGGGCTGTGAAGATCGAGAGGACCCGTCTTCCCACCTTCTCACTTTTCAAAAAAAGGGTGTGCGTGCGCGGCCCCTCCCGGTAAGGTGAGAAAGGTGCCCGCGGAGGGCGTGGGGAACAGTAAACGAGGGATCCAAGATGCAGACCATGACTCGGCGGGCCGCGGGCGCGGCGGTGGTGTTGGCGATGCTGGTGGGCAAGGCCGCGGGCCAGACGGCGTCCTGGCTCAGCGCCCTGGACGGGGACTGGGAAGACCCCGCGAACTGGGACACGAACGACGTGCCCAACTCCACGACCGAGAGCGCGGCGCTCGGCCTGATCGGCCCCTATTCCGTCTTCCTGACCTCCTCGCGCACGATCGATGCCCTGTCGATCCTCAACCCGGACGCGACGCTCGAGATCAACCCCAGCCGCGCGCTCGGCCTGGCCGGGTCGGTGCTCCAGAACGACGGCACGATCTGGATCAACCCGGCGGGCAGCGTGTTCGATACCAAGTTGACGCTGCTGAACACCGCGTCGATCACCGGGGCGGGCACGATCCTGCTCGGCGCCGCCAGCGGCTCGGGTTCGTTCGCCGACGCGAAGCTCGAGGCGGGGGCCCCCAGCGCCATCGTGACAATCGGTCCGGCGCAGACCGTCCGCGGCAACGGCCAACTGGCCGGCACCGGGTTCATCAACGAGGGCCTGATCCTCGGCGATGACCCCGCGGGCCCGGGCATCCAGATCAACGCGCCTGTCACCCAGACGGGCGCCGGACGCATCGACGTGACGAACGGCTCTGTCTCGACCGGATCGCTCGCGTCGATCACCGGGGGGGAGATCTTCGGCACCGGCGCGGGCTCGTTCCGCATCACCTCGAGCCCGATCGACATGTCCGACGTGACACTCAACGGCCCGCTGGGCATCGAGGGCAGCAAAATCCTGCTGCTGGAAGGCCCGCTGGAGAACAACAACACCATCACCATTAACGACAACAACACGGTGTTCAACGCCGTCCTGAGTTTCAACGCCGACACCGCCATCTTGGGCACGGGCACCATCCGCATGCAGACCAACGGCGCGGCCGACGACGCCCAGATCAGAGCCAACGGCGTCACTGGCACCATCGGGGCCGGCCAGGCGGTGATCGGCGGCGGACAGATCCAGGGGACCATCTCGCTCCTGGGAAGCATGACAGCCGACCACCCGTCCACCGATCTGGTCATCCAGGACACCGTCTCCGGCCCGGGCGTACTCCGGGCCATCGGCGACAGCCGCCTGGCCTTCAGCAGCGCGGTCGTGTCCGATCTCACCCTCGAGACCGCCGACAACGGCATCATCGCGGCCGAGAACGGATCGACCGACGTGTCCGGCCTCACGAACACCGGCAACATGGGCATCGCCGGCGGCGCAACCACGCTGTCGATCGTCGGCGACCTGACCAACAACGGCCTGCTGACGATCAACTACAGCAACACCGTCTTCAACGCCTTCCTGCGCTTCAACGCCGATGCGTCCATCCTCGGCACCGGCGACATCCGCATGATCACCAGCGGCTCTCTTGGCGACGCGCAGATCATCGCGTCCGCCGGGTTCACCGGCACGCTGGGCGCGGGCCAGACCGTCGCGGGCTCCGGCCAGATCGACGGATCGATCGTCAACCTCGGCGTGATCAACGGCGACGACCCCGCCGCCACGCTGGAGATTCTCGGCGACGTGACCGGGCAGGGGGTGATCCGCTCGGACGACGGGAAAGTCCTCGTCCGCAGCGGCTCCATCGCCGATCAGACCGTGGAGACCTCGGGATCGGGGATCGTGTCGGCCGACGGATTCAGCACGATGGCCGACATCGTCAGCAACGGCGCGATGGGCATCGACGGCAGCAGCGCCACAATGGACGTCTTCGGGTCGTTCGAGAACAACGGAACTTACCTCATCAACGCGACCGACCAGGTATTCAATGCCGTGATGCGTCTCAACGACGCCGCGGGCGTCAGCGGCACCGGCACCATCATCATGGAGACCGCCGGCTCGTTCGCCGACGCGCAGATCAGCGTGGTCGGAGGCGTCGCGTCGCAGCTCGGCACGGGCCAGACCCTGACCGGCAGCGGGCAGCTTCGCGGTGAGTTGGCCGTCCGCGGCACCATCGACCCCGCGGGCGACGACCGCGCGTTCGACGCCCAGGCTGCGACGCTGACCATGAGTTCGTTCACCCACACCCGCTTCGACTTGGGCGGTCAGAACAACGGCGAGTTCGACCGATTCAACCTCAACGGCGCCAGTTCGATCGACCTGGCCGGATCGGTCGAGATCGCCGTGGACGCGGGCTACGGCCCCCTCTTCGGCGACACGTGGGACGTCATCGGCGGCGCGTCCGGCGCTACCGTCACCGGCACCTTCGACAGCTACGACCTGCCCGCCGCCCCGCCCACCCTCGCCTATCGCGTGTTCTACGAGTCCAACCGGGTCTTCGTCCGTCTGACCTGCGCCGCCGACTTCAACGGCGACGCCGCCTTCAACTTCTTCGACATCTCCAGCTACATCGATCTCTACAACGCGGGCGACCCCCGCGCCGACCTCGCCGCCCCCTTCGGAGCTTTCAACTTCTTCGACATCGCGACATTCATCAGCATCTACAACGCCGGCTGCAACTGATCGGTCGTCCGGTCGCTCCCTCCGCGGCCCGGGACGCCATGTCCCGGGCCGCATCTTTGATCACCGCCCCTCCGCGATTTCCCGCACGAGCCCGCAACCTGACCGGCCGGCCCGCGTAGGGATCTCGGGGACGAACGACTACGCGTTGACCCGCGGCCGCCGCCGCGTGGGGGAGGTTTCCGTGCCACGATTCACCACGTCCCTGGCCGCCTGCGGCCTGCTGTCCACCACACTCGCCTTCGCCCAGACCACCTACGAATGGGCCCAGCCCGCCGACGGGACCTGGTCCGACGCCACCGCCTGGAACCCCAGCGCCGTCCCGGGCCAGGTGACCCTGCAGGACAGTGTCCGGCTCGGCCTGCTCGGTTCCTACACGGTGGTGCACGATGTGCCGTTCAGCATCGTCCAGAATGTCGCGATGCCCAATGCGCTCGCCGTGCTGGAACTGCCGCCGGGGAGGCTGATGCAAGTACAGAACGCGCTGTCCGGACCTGGGTCCGTCGCGCTGGTCGGCTCAGAGAACCTCCCCGACACGAAGCTCCGGCTCGCCGCGGGCGCGCGGATCGGATCAACCGTCGAAATGCGGCCTCCGCCCGGAACGCCTTGGTTCCGACTCCCCGTGATCGAAGGTCCGTCCGGCACCCTGAGCCCCGCCGTGATCACTCCGGACGGCGTGGTCCGGGGTGTCGGAAGAATCACCGCACGGATCATCAACCAGGGCGACATCATCGCCGACGCGCCCGATCACGACATCCTGATCACGACCGACGGGCCATTGGTATCGACGGGCCGGATCGTGGCCGCGAACGGCGAGGTGCGGCTCGCCTCCGGGCTGGACGGCGGCGTCTTCGTCGGATCCCCGGATGCCCGGGTCTCCACCGGGAACGCCTCGGTGCGCAACGCCCGCCTGACCGGTGTGTTCGTGGTCCCAGCCGGTCTTCGCTTTGGTCTGGGCCCCGGGAACGTGTACGAGTCCGAGTTCGTCGTCCACGACGGCACGTTCGATGGTTTCTGCATGCTCGAACCGGAAGACGGCGTGACGCTGCGCGGGTCCGTTCGTCTCACCGCACCGATCGGGCAGGCCGGTCTCGCGCAGCTCAAGGCGCCGTTCGATGAGGGAACCTCTGCGACGCTCGGCGCTGACGCTGTTCTCTCCGGAAACGGCCAGGTCTTCGGGCGCATCGTCAACCTCGGCACGATCCGGGCCGACGAACCAGGGCACGTCCTCTCCATCACGACCGTCGGCCCTCTCCAGTCACAGGGGACCATCGCCGCTTCCAGCGGCGGGACGATCGATCTGAGCGCCGGTCTCACGGGGGGCATCCTGACGGGCGACGCACACGGCCGGGTACGCTCGGGGGCCGCGGGCGTCAGCGATGCCGTGCTCGCCGGCACGCTCGTGGTCGGCGCGTTCAACGACCTGTTTCTCGGCAACGGAAACCAGTACACCGGCGAGATCGTGATCCACGACCGCGCCTCGCCCGGCCCGAGCACGCTCCGTCTGGCCGACGCGGCGGCCGCGGGCGGGATCATCACGCTCAATGCGCCCCGGGGCGAGGAGGGCCGTTCCCGGATCGCCGGGCCGACGCAGGGCGCCGCCACGCTCGGGCCCGGATCCGTGCTCCGCGGCTCCGGCCGGCTGATGGGCCGTCTCCTCGGCTCGGCGGGCGCCGTCGCGCCGGGAACCGTTGACGAGCCGGGGCGGATCGTCGTCGCCACACAGGTGCCCTTCACCCTATCGGGCGCCGCGTCGTTCACGCTCCACGGGACCGCGCCCGCGCAGCACGACCGCCTGACGTGCCAGAGCACGATCGAACTCGGCGGGGCGTGCCGTGTTGACCTGACGCCCGGATACGAGCCGGCCATCGGCGATTCGTGGGATCTCATCACCGGCGGCGACGTGACCGGCACGTTCGCGTCCTTCGGGCTGCCCGACGCCCCCCCGGGCCGCGCCTACCGCGTGTTCTACGCCCCGGAGAGGGTGATCCTCCGCCTCACCTGCGCCGCCGACTTCGACGGCGACTACCAGGTCGACTTCTTCGACGTGAGCGCCTTCGTCGATCTCTACAACGCGCAGGACGCGCGTGCGGACCTCGCAGCGCCGTCGGGCGTGCTCAACTTCTTCGATCTCGCCGCGTTCATCGATGCTTTCAAGACCGGCTGCGACTGATCGCTCGGCTCGCATCACGAAACAGCCCCGGCCGCGAGGGCCGGGGCTGTTTTGTTCACTGAGCAGTCTGACGCGGGGTCACACCGGCACGCGGAGCAGCTCCATCGTCTGGGCGACGATGTCCTCGGCCGTCAGGCCGCACATCTTGAGCATCTCCTCGGGCGTGCGGGCGCTCTTGGGGATGCGGGAGACGTGCATCTGGGCCAGCTCGAAGCCGTCGCCGGAACCGACCAAGGCGTCGGCGATCGCCGAGCCCAGGCCGCCGCCGTAGTTGTCCTCCAGCGAGATCACGAACCCGCCGTTGGCCGCCACGAGGTCGAGCAGCTTGTCCTGATCGAAGGGGATCGAGTACATGTCCACCAGCGTGGCGCTCACGCCGGCCTTGTCGAGCAGCTCGACCGCCCGGTTGCCCTCGTGGACCATGTAGCCGGTGGCCGCGAGCAGCACGTCGCGCCCCTCGTGGAGCACCTCGAACCCGCCGAGGTTGAACACGTGGTCGTCCGAGTAGAGGATCTCGGTGTCGGCCCGCAGCGTCCGCATGTAGCACATGCCCTCGTACTCGGCCATCACGCCGGTCAGGGCGTAGGCCGCGTACGCGTCGGCCGGCTGCAGGATGTAGCAGCCGGGGTTGCCGCGGTGGTCACGCGTGGTCGACAGCGAGCGGAACCACGACACGTCGGGCAGGCTCATCTGGCTCGGGCCGTCGGCCGCCAGCGTGATGCCCGAGTGCGAACCCACCAGCTTGATGTTCGACCCCGAGTAAAGAGCCATCTCGATCTGGTCGTACGCACGCGTCATGAACTTGCTGAAGGTCGAGCAGAACGGGATCTTCCCGCCCGCGCTCATGCCCGCGCCCACCGAGACCATGTTCTGCTCGGCGATCTTGCACTCGACGAACCGGTCCGCCAGGCTCGCGTCCTTGGCGAACGACTCGGCGAACGTCGAGTTGCTCACGTCCGCGTCCAGCACCACCACGTCGGGGTTGATCTGGCCCAGCGTCCGCAGCGCCACGCCGTAGGCCCGGCGCGTCGCCATCTTGCCCGTCTGCAGGACCGTCTCCATGTCCAGTGCCTTCATGGCGTCGGCCAGCGGGGGCAGGTCCGACCCGGCGAAGTCCTTGGCGTTGGCCTCGCTGGGGGGCTCGATCGTGAACTGGTCCGCGCCCGAGAGCGCGCTCGTCAGCTCGATCCGACGCTCGTCCAGCTCGGCCAGGGCCTTGCGCAGCGCGTCGCCGGTCGGGGGCTTGCCGTGCCAGCCGCCCCCCTGCACGCTCGGGCTGCCCCAGCCCTTGACCGTCTTGGCCACCACCGCCAGCGGCGTGGCCTGCTCGTCCGCCGACACCTGCGCGAACTTGTCGAACGCCTGCTTGATCTGCGCCGGGGCGTGCCCGTCGATCTCGATCACCTCGTAACCGAAGGCCTTGAGCTTGGCCGCCAGCTTCGCCGTGCCCTGCTGCACCGAGACCTTGTCGGCCTGGCCGTAGCCGTTGCAGTTGAAGATCGGCAGCACATTGGTCAGCTTCTGATCAACGATAAAGTCCAGCGCCTCGGCGATCTGCCCCTCCCGGGCCTCGCCGTCGCCGATGATGCAGTACACCCGCTTGTCGTACCCATCGAGCCGGGCGGCCTTGGCCACACCCGCCGCCACGGAAAGACCCATCCCCAGCGAGCCGGTCGCCGCGTCGAAGAACGGCATGCCCTCCATCGGGTTGGGGTGCCCGTCCAGCACGCTCTTCCACTCGCGCAGCGAACTCAGGTCGTCGACGGACAGCTTCCGCCGGTCGTCGCCCTTGCCCACCATCACGCCCAGGCGGGCCATCGCCGCGTACACCACCGGAACGGCGTGCCCCTCGCTGAGCACCAGCCGGTCGGATGTGGGGTAATCAGGGTAATCCGGACTCCAGCGCATCGCGCTGAACATCAGGGTGGTCACGATGTGCCCGAGGCTCATCGCGGTCGTCGGATGGCCGCTCCCGGCGGCGGCCGTCATCTCCAGCGAGAGCCGATCAAGCTCGATCGCCTGTGCGTGCACCGCGGCTTCAACTGACATACTGGCCCCTTTCGAACTCGTCCGCCGCTCCCACCCGCCCCCTCACCGGTCCTCAACACGAGGGGGGCCCGGAGCGCGGTGATCGCGGCCAGATGTGGTTGCCTCCCAACCATAGCCACCACCACCCCCGACCCTCGCCCGCAAAAATCAAGAAATCACGGTTGGCCCCGGACTTGCTACACAATCCTTACACCCCAACCGCGATACACTCCCGGCCCGGGTCCCAGAGGCCCGCAACCGGGAGATCTACACATGAAGGCCATCTGCGAACGCGCCGCCCTGCTCGAGGGCGTCAACCTGGTCTCCGGCGTCGTCGCCGCACGCTCACCCAGGCCGCAGCTCACCTGCGTCAAGCTCGACGCCACCAACGGTTCCAACGGCCCCGAACTGGCCCTCTCCGCCACCGACGCCGACCTCGCCCTGACCGTCCGCCTCGGACGCGTCGAAGTCTCCGAGCCCGGCGCCGCCCTGATCCCCGCCGACAAACTCCGCCAGATCGTCTCCGCCGAGGACAACGAGCCCACCCTCACCATCGAAGCCGACGGCGAAACCGCCCACATCAAGGGGGAAGACGCCCACTTCCAGCTCCACGGCTTCTCCGCCGACGAGTTCCCCGCCATCCCCTCCTTCAAGTCCATCGCCGACGCCGACGCCAAGGCCATCTTTACAACCTCCGCCGGCACCCTCTCGGG
>Ga0207881_1000609_pt1 | contig 13546 bp, 10 predicted proteins | sample MalvirmetagMSP97_FD_184227 | JGI IMG/M metagenome (GOLD analysis project Ga0207881, IMG submission 184227) | Marine viral communities from the Deep Pacific Ocean - MSP-97 (SPAdes) | ecosystem: Environmental > Aquatic > Marine > Oceanic | place: Pacific Ocean | collected 2011-05-03 | reverse complement strand
GCGGCGAGGAGCTGGTCGATGATACCCGCCATGTCAACGGTGGGGTCGACGAGCCACTGGAGCTGCAGGCCGTCAGCGACTGCCTGCAGAATCCGGGCATAGACATCGGGTGGCAGGCTGTCGGACGCTGCAGTCAGCTCGAAGGCTCCCCGCACTGTTTCGCCCCGCTCGAGAAAGTAGTCGTGGGCGGGATGCTCGGGGTTCGCGGCCTCGACGGCCAAGCGCGAGAAAAGCTCGACGAGACCTGGAACTTCGCTGTTGTGGCGGATGACGCGAATCACGCTGTCGCGGATCACGGCGGGGTCGACCGGATCGGCGTCCTTCGACCTGTCATCGGGCAGACCGAACTGTTCACCGTCGTGTTCGTCACGCTTGCGCAGGACCTCGGTGAACAGCTCCTCTTTGCTGTCGAAGTAGTGCAGCAAGCCCGCCTGGCTGAGCCCAACGGCCTCCGCGATGCGCTTGACGCTCGCGCCGTCGTAGCCCTCGGTCGCGATCACATCGAGTGCACGTTCGAGGATCTCTTCGCGCTTGGCTACGCCCTTCGCGTACGACCCTCGTTGTGCCATGAGACGAGTGTGCCCAATGATGCTTGTTTTTCAAAACCTAGTGTCATAAGGTTTTCGTCGAGTCTGCTGTTGGAAGGAAATCCATGACTGACAATGACGTCACAGCCACTGTCGCTGATCTGACCCTGGAAGAGAAGGCGTCGCTGACCAGCGGGCTGAACTTCTGGCACACCAAGCCGGTCGAGCGGGTAGGCATCCCGTCGATCATGATGACCGACGGACCGCACGGCCTTCGTAAGCAGGCGGGTGCCGGTGACCACCTGGGCGTCGGATCGAGTGTGCCGGCTACCTGTTTCCCGCCGGCCGTCGGGCTTGGGTCGTCGTGGGACGTCGAGTTGCTCGATCGGGTCGGCCGGGCCCTCGGCGCCGAGACGTCGATCGAGGGTGTCGCCGTGCTCCTCGGACCCGGCATCAACATCAAGCGCTCGCCGCTGTGCGGTCGCAACTTCGAGTACTTCTCCGAAGACCCCTTGATCTCTGGCGTGCTCGGCGCCGCATTCGTCACGGGCGTCCAGTCGCAGGGCGTCGGTACCTCGCTCAAGCACTTCGCCGCGAACAATCAAGAGACCGATCGGATGCGGGCAAGCTCCGACATCGACCCTCGGCCACTACGCGAGATCTACCTGCGCGGGTTCGAACGGGTCGTGCGCGATGCTCAGCCGTGGACGGTGATGTGTTCCTACAACAAGATCAACGGCGTCTACGCATCCGAGGACCCCTGGCTGCTCACGCGTGTGCTGCGCGACGAGTGGGGCTTCGAGGGTCTTGTCGTCTCGGACTGGGGAGCGGTCAACGAACGCGTGAAGGGTCTTCCCGCCGGACTCGATCTGGAGATGCCCTCCTCGAGCGGGCGCACTGATGCTGAGCTCGTCGCGGCAGTCCGTGCCGGAGACCTCGATGAGTCGGCTCTCGATGTCGCAGCGGGCCGTGTCATCGACCTTGTCCGCAAGGCCCAGGCCGGGGCCGGCGCGGTGGCAGGACTGCTCGACGTCGACGCACACCATGCCCTCGCCCGCGAGGCTGCCGGCCGCTCGATCGTGCTCCTGAAGAACGAGGGCGACATCCTGCCCCTGGCCAAGGACGCGAACCTTGCCGTCATCGGAGCGTTCGCCGAGAAGCCGCGCTACCAGGGCGCCGGCTCGTCGTTGATCAATCCGACCCGCCTCGACACGGCGCTCGAGGAGATCCGCGCGCTCGCGACCGGCGAGGTCGCCTATGCGCCCGGATTCTCGCTGGCTGCCGATGTCGCCGAATCCGAGGCGGCTCAGTTGCGTGATGAGGCTGCGGCTGCGGCATCCGCCGCCGAGGTCGTCGTGCTGTTCCTCGGGCTGCCCGCGCGCCTCGAGTCCGAAGGCTACGACCGCGACGACATAGACCTGCCGGCGGAGCAGCTCGCGGTGTTGGATGCCGTCCGTGCCGCGAACCCGAACGTCGTCGTCGTGCTCTCCAACGGTGGGGTCGTCGCGCTTCCCTTCGCGCGCGACGTCCCCGCAATTCTCGAAGGATGGCTCCTCGGTCAGGCCGGGGGTGGGGCGACGGCCGACGTACTCTTCGGTGACGTGAACCCGTCGGCCAAGCTCACCGAGACGATTCCGCTGCGGCTCTCGGACACCCCGGCCTACCTGGACTTCCCGGGTGAGTTCGGCCACGTCCGTTACGGCGAGGGTCTGTTCGTCGGCTACCGCTGGTACGACGCGCGGAACCTCGAGGTTGCCTATCCCTTCGGTCACGGCCTGTCGTACACGACGTTCTCGCACACGGATGCCGCGGTCCGCGTCACCGACAGCGGCGACCTTGAAGTCACGGTCACCGTGACCAACACGGGTCAGCGCGACGGCCGCGAGATCGTGCAGGTCTACACCTCGCTGCCGGGGTCGACGGTGCAGCGCCCGGTGCGCGAGCTCAAGGGCTTCGCGTCAGTGGCTCTGACTGCGGGTCAGTCCCGGGAGGTTGCGGTGACGGTGCGCCGTGCGGACCTCGCCTACTGGGACATCCGTGTCGATGATTGGATCGTCGAGGGCGGGGAATACACGGTAGAGGTCGGGGCATCCAGCCGCGACATCCGCAGCTCGGTGACCGTAGCCGTCGAGGGGGACCCGGTGGCGATTCCGCTGACCCGCGAGTCCTCGCTCGCTGAAGCGATTGCTCACCCGGTTGTCGGCGAAATGGTGCAGGGCGCTTTGCGGCAGATGATGGCCACTGTGGAAGGCCTCGAGTCCGTGATGCCCGAAGGCGTCTCGATGGACAGGATGATGATGTCATTCCCCATCGGCCGGATGTCGATGATGGCCGGAGATCAGGTCAGCCCCGAAATGATCGACGGCCTTATCGCGATGGCGAACGCTCCGCAGCAGTAGGCGCCGTGACCGCCGTCTCATGAAGGTAGGCGAAATCCCCGGGGTAGGACGTTTGGCAAACCAATCGTCCTACCCCGGGGATTTGTCCTACCTCGGTGAGATGGGCGAGAAGGGGTGTGGCGGGGATCGCGAGCGAAATCAGCTGTCGCGGTGCGCGCCGGCTGAGGGCTGCACCGTGAAGATGCGGGGTGCTCGGAACCCGGATGTCGAGAATGCCTCGGTCACGGCATCCGTCACCGCAGTCAGGGTGTCGCGCGCGACGAGGGCGATCGCCGCGCCCCCGAAACCGCCGCCGGTCATGCGCGCGCCGATCGCGCCGCCCGACATCGCCGCCTCGACAGCAGTATCCAGCTCCGGCACCGAGATCTCGAAGTCGTCGCGCATCGAGGCGTGCGAAGTGAGCAGAAGCTCGCCGATGGCCCGCGGGCCGGACTCGCGCAGAACGCGCACGGTCTCGAGCACGCGCTCATTCTCGGTGACGACGTGCCGCACGCGGCGGAAGGTGACCTCATCCATGACGGATGCCGCCCGCTCGAGGTCATCGACCGAGAGATCACGCAACGCCTCGACACCCATCGCCGCCGCACCCTGTTCGCAGGATGCCCGGCGCTCGCGGTATCCGCCGGTGGAGTGGGCGTGGGTGACGAGCGTGTCGATGACGAGGACGTCCAGGCCCGCGGCCTGCAGGCCCAGGGGCACGATCTCGGTAGCGAGCGCGCGGCAGTCGAGGAACACCGCGGCATCGGTCTGGCCCAGCATCGACGCTGTCTGGTCCATGATGCCCGTCGGCGCGCCGACCGCGTCGTTCTCGGCGGTGCGACCCACCCGCGTGAGGTCCTTCGCGCTCAGGTCGGCGCCCCACAGCTCGTTCAGCGCCACGGCGACGGCGCATTCGATGGCGGCGGATGACGAGAGCCCGGCGCCCACGGGAACCGATGAGGCGATCGCGAGGTCCAGCCCTGCGGCTGTCGCGGCGTCGCCGGCCGCGCGCAGCAGCGCCCACGCCACTCCGAGCGGGTAGGTCGTCCACTCGGGAACCGAGGTCGGTGCGGGGCTCGCGAACAGCTCATCGAGGTCGGCGATAGCGACGGATGCCTCGGAGTCGTCGAAGCTCGAACGAACCCGCAGCAGCCGGTCTGTGCGTGGGGCGACGGCAACAGCGGTGCGCGCATCGATGGCGAACGGCAAGACGAAGCCGTCGTTGTAGTCGGTGTGCTCGCCGATGAGGTTCACGCGCCCGGGAGCGGACCAGACGCCCAGGGGAGCGGCATCCGTCATCTCGCTCAGCAGGGCGAGGGCGAGCGGGCGGGGATCGGAGGCGCTCACAGCTGCACTCCCTCGACCGCGTCGCGCAGGCGTGCTGCGGCATCCTCGGGAGGGATGTCGCCGATCCAGGCGCCCATCGCCGCCTCGGACCCGGCGAGGAACTTCAGCTTGTCGGCAGCTCGCCTGGGAGAGGTGATCTCGAGGTGCATCCGCACGGTGTCCCGCGCGACGTTCACGGGCGCCTGGTGCCAGGCGGCGATGTAGGGAGTGGGGGTGTCGTACAGGGCGTCGATGCCGCGCAGCAAACGCAGATACAGCCCGGCGAGTTCGTCGCGTTCGGCATCCGTCGCCTCGGCGAAGTCCGGGACGTGGCGGTGCGGCATGAGGTGCACCTCGATGGGCCAGCGGGCGGCGAACGGGACGTAGGCCGTCCAGTGCTCGCCGGCGAGGATGACGCGGCTTCCGTCTCGTTCGAAGTCGAGCACGCGCTGCATCAAATCGGGAGAGGTACGCGAGATGTTCTCGACCAGCCGCCGCGTGCGCGGCGTGACGTACGGGTAGGCGTAGATCTGGCCGTGCGGGTGGGGGAGGGTTACCCCGATCGCCTCGCCGCGGTTCTCGAACGGGAACACCTGCTCGATACCCGGCAGGGCCGACAGCGCTGCCGTGCGGTCGGCCCAGGCCTCGATGACGGTGCGGGCACGGGTGACGGACTGGGTGCCGAAGGATCCGGTGTGCTCAGGGCTGAAGCAGACGACCTCGCACCGGCCCACGGAGGTCCGAACGCTGCCGAGGCCCAGCGCGTCGAGATCGTCGAGACCGCGCGGCGGGTTCGGTGCCTCAGGGGCATCGCCGTGCGCTGCGGACAGGGCCGGGCCGAAGGAGGGCGACCGATTCTCGAAGACCGCGACGTCGTAGCGCGACGGGATCTCGGAGGGGTTGGTCGGCGTCTGCGGAGACAGCGGGTCAAGCTCCGCGGGCGGCAGGAAGGCGCGGTTCTGCCGCGCTGCCGCAATCGAGATCCAGTCGCCGGTCAGGATGTCTTGGCGCATCGTCGCCGTGGCCGGGCGCGGGTCGAGCGCTCGCTGATCGATCCCGCGTTCGGCGCCGAGCGTTGTGTCGGGATCGTCGTAGTAGAAGAGGTCTCGTCCGTCGGCGAGGGCGGTGTCTCGTCTGATGACGCCGGCGCCAAGCACCACCGGTTCCTGAAGCATGTTCACGATAACACGCTAATGCCCGGGAGTGATATCGTCAACATCGGAGGCCCAATGACCCAGCACCGACGCGCATCCATGGCCGATGTCGCAGAACTGGCAGGCGTGTCCACGCAGACCGTGTCACGGGTTGCCAACGGGAGCCCCCGCGTGGACCCAGCAACGCGTGCTCGTGTCGAGGCCGCGATGGCCCAGGCCGGCTATCGAGTCCACCGGGCGGCCCGGGCCCTGCGCACGGGTCGCACGGGCGTCGTTGGGGCTGTTGTTTCGACCCTTGCCACGGTCGGTAACTCGATGCTGCTCGAGGCCGTCGTCGACGAGGCATCCGCGCGCGGCTATGCCGTCGCGGTCGCCCGCATCGGCGAGGGCGGCCCGGCCGAGGCGTTCGAGCGGCTGCGCGATCAGGGCGTGGACGGTGCGATCGTTGTCAACGAGGCGTCAGCGCTACTGCGTCACACCGAGCTGCCCACCGACCTGCGTCTTGCTGTGGTCGACTCACCGCCCGACGACCGATACGCGGGTGTCGAGACCGCGCACGCCGCCGGCTCGGCTGCCGCGACGGCACACCTCCGCGAACTCGGGCACCGCGTCATCGCCCACATCGCAGGTCCGGAATCGTCGTACGCCGCCGCCGAACGTGAGCGCGGATGGCGCGAGACTCTCGCGGAAGCGGGCTTCCGGCACGGTGTGCTGTTGCGTGGTGCATGGGATTCGGCGTCCGGCTATCGAGCGGGCCTGGAGCTTCTGACGAACATCGACGCCAGTGATCCCGTGACGGCTGTCGTCGTCGCGAACGATCAGATGGCGCTCGGCGTCCTGCGAGCAGCATCCGAGCTCGGCATCCTCGTCCCCGAACAGCTGAGTGTGGTCGGGTTCGACGATGTCGCGGATGCCGCGAACTTCACTCCCGCGCTCACGACGGTGCGTCAGCGATTCGATCTGCTCGGACAGCGCGCGGTAGCCGCCGTACTCGACGGCGCAGAGGCGGGATCGCGAGAGGTGATCGATGCGCCGCTGGTTGTTCGCGGCAGCAGCGCAGCGCCCTTCGTGCAGCCTGCCTGATCGTTTCGCGACCGCGACCGCTCAGAGCGCGTTCTGGCGCGCTTCCCACCCGGTGCGCACCATCTCGTCGATCGAGTAGCGCATCTGCCAGTCGAGGTCGCGGGCAGCGAGTTCTCCCGTCGCGACGATTCGGTCGGGGTCGCCAGGGCGACGCGGCCCGACCTCGGGAGTGAACGCGATCCCGGTGACCCGAGCCATGGCATCCATGATCTCGCGCACCGACAGCCCGTTCTGCGACCCGAGGTTGTAGGCGGCCTCGATCGGTTCGCCCGCGATCAGGCGTTGCGCGGCGGCGACGTGAGCGGCGGCGATGTCGCCGACGTGCACGTAATCGCGCACGTTGGTGCCGTCGGGGGTGTCGTAGTCGTCGCCGTTGATGCGTGGTGTCTCGCCCGCAATCAGCTTCTCGAAAACGATCGGGAAGAGGTTGTGCGGGCTCGTGTCGTAGACGCTCGGGTCGGCCGAGCCGACGACGTTGAAGTACCGCAGCGAGGTGTGCCGCAGCGGTGCGTCGGTGTCGGCAGTCGCGCGCGCCTGATCGGCGATGAGCCACTCGCCGATGAGTTTGGACTCGCCGTAGGGGGAGGCTGGGCGCTTGGGGAGGTCCTCGACCACGAGCGGCACATCCGGGGTCCCGTACACCGCGGCGCTGGACGAGAACACGATCTTGGTCACTCCCACCGCCGCCATCGCCTCGAGCACGATCCGGGTGCCCTCGACGTTCTGGTGGTACGTGTGCAGGGGCCGGGTGACCGAGACGCCGGCGTACTTGTAGCCGGCGACATGGATGACGCCCTCGACCTCATGCTCGCGCAGCGTTTCTTCGACGAGCTCGCGGTTGAGGATGGAGCCGCGCACGAACGGCACGCCCGCCGGCACGAAGCCGTCGTGTCCGCTGGACAGGTCATCGATGACGACCGGGGCGATCCCCGCGGCGGACAGCGCGCGGACGACGTGGGCACCGATGTATCCGGCACCGCCGGTGACAAGCCAGCTCATGGCTTCCATCCTGTCAGGTCGGGGATCACTCTTCGGTCGGGCCGAGGAGTGCGGAGGGGACGAAGCGTGCGGTCGCCGAGCTCGCGGCATCCAGAGTCAGCACGACGATCTCATTGGTCCCGGCGCGCGTCACCGGCGCTGGGACGTAGAGCGTGCGCTGGGGGCCTGCGCTCCAGAAGCGGCCCAGGAGGAACCCGTTGATCAGGGCGAAGTTCGGAATCGAGCTTGTCGTCGCTCGCAACTATGCGCTCGCGCTCGTGCTGATCACGCCCCTGGTCCTCGTCCTGACAGGCGCGGCAGCCGGAGAGTTCGGCTCGGTGGCGATCGCCGGCGAGCGTGTCGTCGACACGATCGTCGGGTCAGCGCTGGCGGTTGCCGTCAGCTTCGTTCCGCTTCGGGCGTACCGCAGGCCGGCCTAGGAACCGAGAGCCGCGGAAACGACGGCGCGCGCCTGCTCCTGCACCTCGCGCAGGTGCTCTTCGCCCTTGAGTGATTCGGCGTAGAGCTTGTAGACGTCTTCCGTGCCCGACGGCCGTGCAGCAAACCACGCGCTCTCGGTCTGCACCTTGAGGCCGCCGATCGCTGCGCCGTTGCCGGGCGCGTGCGAGAGCTTCGCGGTGATCGGTTCGCCGGCAAGCTCGGTAGCTGTCACCGACTCGGGGGAGAGCTTCGAGAGCGTCGCCTTCTGCGCGGGAGTGGCCGGCGCATCAACCCGCTGGTAGGCGGATGACCCGAACTGTTCCTCGAGCTCGGCATAGCGCTGCGAGGGTGTTTTGCCGGTGACGGCGAGGATTTCAGCGGCGAGCAGGCACAGCAGGATGCCGTCCTTGTCGGTTGTCCACACCGACCCGTCCTTGCGGAGGAAGGACGCGCCGGCCGACTCTTCACCGCCGAACGCGACAGATCCATCGAGCAGACCTGGCACGAACCATTTGAATCCAACCGGCACCTCGTAGAGGTCCCTGCCCAGGGCCGCGACGACGCGGTCGATGATCATCGACGAGACCAGGGTCTTGCCGACCGCGGCATCCGATTCCCATCCGTCGCGGTGCGTGAAGAGGTAGTCGATCGCGACGGCGAGGTAGTGGTTGGGGTTCATGAGTCCGGCATCCGGGGTGACGATGCCGTGGCGGTCGGCGTCGGCGTCGTTGCCGGTGAGGATGTCGAACTCGTGGCGGCGGGCGACCAGCGATGCCATCGCGGAGGGGGAGGAGGGATCCATGCGGATCTTCTCGTCCCAGTCCAGCGTCATGAATCGCCAGGTCGGGTCGACGTCGGGGTTCACGACGGTAAGGTCCAAGCCGTAGACCTCGGCGATGTAGGCCCAGTACTCGACTGACGCACCGCCGAGCGGGTCGGCGCCGATCCGGATGCCGGCGCGGGCGATCGCGTTGACGTCGATGATGTTCTCGAGGTCGCGCACGTAGGCGTCACGGAAGTCGTAGGAACCGATGCGCTCGCCGTCCATATCGGCGAAGCGCACCCGCTTCACACCCTCGAGACCTGCCGCGATGAGCTCGTTGGCCCGGTTCGCAATCCAGCCCGTCGCGTCGGTGTCGGCGGGACCACCGTGGGGCGGGTTGTACTTGAAGCCGCCGTCCCGGGGCGGGTTGTGCGATGGGGTGACGACGATGCCGTCGGCACGCGTCGGGTCGTCGCCGGCCTTGCCGCGGTTGAAGGTCAGGATCGCGTGGCTGAGCGCCGGGGTCGGTACCCAGGAGTCACGCGAGTCGACGCGCACGCCGACGCCGTTGGCCACCAGCACTTCGATGGCGCTGCGCTCGGCCGGTCGGGAGAGCCCGTGGGTGTCGCGGCCCAGGAACAGGGGACCGGCGATGCCATTAGCCGTGCGGTAGTCGACGATCGCCTGCGTCGTGGCGAGGATGTGCACCTCGTTGAAGCTCGTCGACAGCGATGAACCGCGGTGACCGCTCGTTCCGAACGCGACGCGCTGCTCCGGCACCGCCGGATCGGGGACCCGTTCGTAATACGCGGCGATCAGTTCGTCGATGTCGATGAGGTCGGATTCTTCGGCTGGCAGACCTGCGCGGCTCATGAACACAGTCTGTCACCCGAGCGAGCGCACGCAATCCCGCGTGGCCTCTCGATGCCGATGCCCCCTGCTCTGGGGGCTGAACTGCGTGGGGTCGAGCCGCAGGTCTAGGCTGGGTTGCCGTGAGCGACGAGCCCGAAGCTACCCGCCGGACCTATAGCTATCTCGGACCCGCGGGGACCTTTACCGAAGCGGCTCTGGCGCAGGTGCCGGAGGCCCGCGGGCAGATCTGGCGCCCCGTCCGCAATGTCGGCGAGGCGCTCGCCGATGTCGTCGAGGGTCGATCGGATGCCGCGATGATCGCGATCGAGAACTCGGTCGACGGTGGGGTTTCGACCGCGCAAGACGCCCTCGCGACGATGCCCGGACTGCGCATCGTCGGCGAGTACCTCGTTCCGGTCGAGTTCGTCCTCGTCGGGCGGCCCGGCACACGGCTTGAGGACGTGTCGCTGGTGGCTGCGCATCCCGTCGCCTACGCCCAGTGCCTGCGGTGGCTTACCGGCACTCTTCCCGCCCACGCCCATATCCCGGCGGCGTCGAACGTCGCGAGCGCTGTCGGGCTGATCGACGGTACCTCGGATGCCGATGCCGCGATCGCTGCCCCCGGCATCCTGGAGCACCTCGATGTCGAGCTGCTGGCCGAGGGTATCGGTGACAACGCCGAGGCTGTCACGCGGTTCGTGCTGGTCAGTCGGACCGTCGCGCCACCTGAGCCGACCGGTGCCGACAAGACATCGCTCATCGCCGAGCTGCCCGATGATCACCCCGGGGCCCTTCTGGAGATGCTCGAGCAGTTCGCAACGCGCGGGATCAACCTGAGTCTGCTTGCATCGCGGCCGATCGGCGATGCGCTGGGTCGCTACCGATTCGTCATCGACGCCGACGGGCACATCAAGGACGAACGTATGGCCGATGCGCTCTTGGGGCTGCGGCGTTTCAGTCCCAAGGTCATCTTCCTCGGTTCCTATCCCCGCGCCGACCACGCGGTCGTCCGCTACCCCGACCGGTACTCCGACGATGTGTTCGTCGAGGCTCGAGACTGGTTGCGCGGCCTGCTCTCGGGTGAACCCGACCGCTGAGGCCTGCGATGGAAACTCTGGCGGTGGTTGCGGCATGGGTCGCGGTGGTCCTGCTCCTTGTGCTCGTCGGATTTCAGGTAGCGCTCGCGGCCGGGGTGTCGTGGGGGAAAGCGGCGTACGGCGGCGCAGCCGCGACGCTCGCACCGGCGCAGCGGGTCTCAAGCGGCGTCGCTGCAGTGATCTGGGCGCTGGTGGCGTGGTTCTTCCTGTCCCTTGCCATCCCCGCTCTCCCGGGCACCGTGCCCGCGTCGTGGCACATTGTCGTGCTGTGGGTGCTCGTCGCGCCCTTCGCGATCGCCACGGTGATGAACGGGATCTCGCGGAGTCGCATCGAGCGCGCCATCTGGACGCCGGTGTCCGCCGTGCTCCTCGTGTGCGCGCTGGTGAACGTCTTGCAGGCCATCGCGCTCTCAGGCGTCGCCGGTTAGTCAGCGCGAGTTCTTGACCGCCTCGTAGGCGGCCAGGGCCGCGTCCCGGGTCGCCTTCAGGTCAACGATCGGTTCCGGAGCCTCGTCCCCCGCGTACTCAGGAGCCCACTGACGAACGTATGTCCCGTCGGGGTCGAATTTCGCCGCTTGCAGCTCCGGGTTGAAGATACGGAAGTAGGGCGCCGCGTCGGCGCCGGAGCCGGCCACCCACTGCCAGCTGAACGGGTTGGATGCGGCATCCGCATCGACGAGGGTGTCCCAGAACCACTGCTCGCCCTTGCGCCAGTCGATCATGAGGTTCTTCGTGAGGAAGGATGCCGTCACCATCCGGACTCGGTTGTGCATCGTTCCCGTGTGCCAGAGTTCCCGCATCCCGGCATCCACCAGCGCGACCCCGGTACGCCCGCGTTGCCATGCCTCCAGTCGGGCGGGGTTCAGGCGCGGCCAGGGGAACGCATCGAACTCGGACCGCCAGTTCCTTGTCGCCAGCTCCGGGAAGTGGAAGAGGATGTGCCACGCGAACTCGCGCCATCCGACCTCGGCGAGGAACTTCTGTGCCGCGTTCGCGTGGGCTCCCTCCGCGTGGCGGGCCAGTGTCTGATGCCATACCTCGTGTGGGCTGATCTCTCCCCACCGCAGGTGTGGGGACAGGCGGGAGGTCACGGCGCGGTCGGGTCGATCGCGTTCTGCCGCGTAGTCGGGCAGGTCCTCGGCGAGGAACGCCTCGAGGCGGGCGTGCGCCGATGCCTCGCCGGGCTCCCAGGTTTCGCGAAGACCCGCGGCCCAGTCGGGGTCGGTGGGCAGGAGCTGCCAGTCGCGAAGGTCATCGCTGTCGACGCCGGGTCGGGCGCCGCGTGCCTCAGTGGGAGCGGGGAGCGGCTCGCGCGGTTCAGGAAGTGCCAGGCACGCTTTCCAGAACGGCGTGAAGACACCGTAGGGAGTGCCTGACCCGGTGCGGACCGTCCAGGGCTCAAACAGCAGGTTCGCGTCGAACGAGCGGACAGCAAGCCCGGCATCCCGCAGATCGGACTTCAGTCGTGCGTCGATGTCGCGTTCGGGGAGGGCGTAGCGCCGATTCCAGTAGACGGCGTCGGCGTCTGTCTCGGTGACCAGCTCTCGGATGACCTCGCCCGCGGCACCTTTCCTCAACACCAGGCTGATGCCGAGGTGGTTCAGGTCGCGCGTCAGGGCGGCCAGGCTGTGGTGGAGCCACCAGCGGCTGGCGGCGCCGAGCGGACGGATGCCGGGGGTGTGCTCGTCGAGGACGAAGACCGCGACGATCGGCTCTCCCCGGTTCACAGCTTCGTGAAGGGCGGGGTTGTCGCCGATCCGCAGGTCGTCTCGGAACCAGACGATCGTGCGAGAGGTCACGTTGGGATGCTAACGCCCGCTGACACACCCGAGGGCGGAAGCCGCGGATCTGGCAGGGTAGGTTCTCATACAGTGGCCGCCGGACCCCGAGGGATCTGCCGCGGAAGGAGCCCCGATGAGCCCTGCCCGACCCCGTTCTCTTCACAGTGCCGCACCGCCATCTACTCGCCCCTCCGCGCGGGTCCGCACCTCGCTGACTGCCTCGGTGGTCGCCGTGACCATGTTGTTGTCGGGATGCGGCGGGGTCGCCGACGACCGGACGACTGTCATCGCGGGTGAGGATGCCGGCCTCCTCCGTGTCGCCGTCGAGAACGCGATCGAACAGATCGGCGCGGAGGCAGCGATCGTACGGGTTACGCGCGGGGACGACGTGCTTCTCACCCAGGCGTGGGGGGAGTCGATGGCAGGGGTCCCCGCCACGGTCGACATGCATTTCCGAAACGGCGCAGTGGCGATCCCGCAGGTCGCGACGGTGCTGCTGCAGCTCGTCGACGAGGGCGTCGTGAGCCTCGACGATCGGCTCTCGACGTGGCTGCCGAACGTGGCGTACGCCGACGAGGTGGGGCTCGGCCAGCTCGCGCAGATGACGTCGGGGTACGCCGACTACCTGTGGAGTGATCAGTTCCGCGCGGCGTTCTCGGCTGACCCGTTCCGGCAGTGGACACCCGAGGAGCTCGTCGCGATGGCGACTGTGCGACCGCTCGTGTACCCGCCGGGGACCAACTGGAACTACTCGCACACGAACTACGTCATCCTCGGGCTTGCGCTCGAAGAGATCACCGGCAGGCCGTTGGACGAGCTGATCAGCGAGCGCATCCTGGATCCGCTCGGGATGACCCAGACTGCCGACCCCGGGACGCCAGCGCTGTTGCAGCCCGCCCTTCACGCCTACAGCCAGGAGCGCCGCGTCGACCTGGGGATCGCTCAGGGGGTCTCGTTCACCGAGGAGTCGACGTCGTGGAATCCGTCTTGGACGTTGGCGCGGGGCGCGATCCAGAACACCGACATCACCGACATGGCGACCGTCATCCGCGCGGTCGGGCGGGGCGATCTGCTGACCGCGCAAAGCCATGAGTTGCAGGTCGCCCCGACCCTTCGCGTACGCACGACGCCGGTCGAGGGGTGTCCGACCTGTTTCGTGCAGGGCG
>Ga0207881_1000607_pt1 | contig 13642 bp, 12 predicted proteins | sample MalvirmetagMSP97_FD_184227 | JGI IMG/M metagenome (GOLD analysis project Ga0207881, IMG submission 184227) | Marine viral communities from the Deep Pacific Ocean - MSP-97 (SPAdes) | ecosystem: Environmental > Aquatic > Marine > Oceanic | place: Pacific Ocean | collected 2011-05-03 | reverse complement strand
CTCCCCCCGTGCCCCTCCTCGAAGCCATCGACCTCAAGAAGTCCTACAACGACCGCGTCGTCGTCAACGGCGTCTCCTTCGACGTCGAGCACGCCGAGATCGTCGGCCTCCTCGGCCGCAACGGTGCCGGCAAGACCACCACCTTCCGCATGACCATCGGCATGATCGAGCGCGAAGCCGGGCGCGTCATGTTCAACAACACTGAGGTCACCGGCCTGCCCATGTACCGCCACGCCCGCCTGGGCATGGGCTACCTCAGCCAGGAACCCTCCGTCTTCCAGCGCCTCACCTGCGAGCAGAACCTGCTCGCCATCCTCGAAACGCTCGACCTGAGCCGCGCCCAGCGCAAGCGCCGCGCCGCCGAGCTTCTTGCCCAGTTCGGCCTGACCCACAAGGCCAAAGACCACGCCCGCACCTGCTCCGGCGGCGAGCGCCGCAAGCTCGAGATCGCCCGCGCCCTGGTCACCAACCCCAAGCTCATCCTCCTCGACGAACCCTTCTCCGGCGTCGACCCGATCGCCGTCGAGGACCTCCAGGCCGAGATCCGCCGCCTCACCGAGCGCGGCATCTCCATCCTCATCACCGACCACAACGTCCAGCAGACCCTCCGCGTCTGCGACCGGGCCTACATCATCGACTCCGGCCGCGTCCTCGCCGAGGGCACCCCCAAAGAACTCATCAACGACCCCATGGTCCGCCGCGTCTACCTGGGCTCGCTCTTCCGCGGCGACGAGTTCGACGACGCCACCCAACCCGCCGAGGAGCACGCCGATGCGTAACCCCGCCCCAGTCTCCCCCCGTCACCGACGGGGGGAGATGCCGAAGCGAAGCGCAGGCAGAGGGGGGGTTGCCCGTCCGATCGCTCTGGCAACGCTCGCCGCCCTGCTCCTCCCCGCCTGCGCCGAACGACGCATCCGCGTCACCTCCGATCCCGCCGGCGCCCGCGTCTGGCTCAACGACGAGGACATCGGCCGCACGCCCACCGAGGCCCGCTTCACCTTCTACGGCCACTACGACCTCCGCCTCGAAGCCCCCGGCTACGAGCCCTACCACGCCGAGCACACCGCCAAGGCCCCCTTCCACGAATACCCCGGACCCGACCTCGTCGCCACCGCGCTGCCCGGCGACGTCCGCCACACCGTCGAGTGGCACGTCGAACTGACGCCCACGCCCGAGTCGGCCGGTGACCCCGAGACCACCCGCACCCAACTCATCGACCGCGCCGCCCAACTCCGCGAGCAGGCCCTCTCCGACCCCGACAACTGACGAGCGCAGAAAAAAGGGGCCTCGGCGGCCCCTGTCGCTCCCGATTTCGGGCACGGGCTAGAACAGCACGCGGATCCCCGCCACCAGGCCGAACTCGGTCTCCGCCCGCTCCTCGATGTCCGACGCCGCCGGCAGGATCACCGAAACCTCGGCCGCCCACCGCCGCGCTTCCCAAAGGAGCCCGGGCGCAATCCGCCACTCCGCATCGCCGTTCGTCTCGTAGTCCACGAACGACTCGACAACCCCGTACAGCGAGCCCGAGGTCTCGGCCGCGTACGACGCGGGGCTGATCCGATACAGGTAGCTGGTCTCGAGCGTGAGCAGATCGGCCGAGCCCATCCCCGCCCCGATCGGCCCCAGCGCCGCGTCCGTCCCGTCCGTGTTCACCCGGTAGCGGGCCGAGGCGTTGACCCCATGCCGCCCGTGAACCATCGTGTACACCAGCCCGACGAACGGATCAAACCCGTCCGACGACAGGCCCTCCTCGCCCGTCGGCAGGCTCACACCGCCGAAGGCCGCCAGCCGCTTGGTCTCGATCGCCCCGGTGTCGTGCTGCCAGAACCGCCACTTCAGGCCAAGGCTCACGTCACCCAGCCCGTTGTTGTTGGGCGCCATGTCCGAGCGGTCCCGCTCGGCGATGACCGGCACGTCGGCCCACGCCGAAACTGCCCCGGTCAGCCCCAGTGTCAGCCGCGTGTTGACCACCAACTCGTCGACGTCCCGGTCCGAGAGTTCGTACCGCGTGAAGCGGACCTGCTCGCGCCAGGTGATGCTCCCCTTGGCCGGCTGCGTCGCCGCGACCGACAGGTTGGCCTCTTGACCCGCCGCGCCGTTCACGCACGTGCCGACCGCCATCAGCCCGGCGAGCGCCACCGCCCGCCGGGTCCGGTTCGTGCTGCTCATCGGGTTCACTCCTTGACCCGCATGCCACGGTACGAGAAGCCGCCGTCGTTGACCGCGCCGGCCAGCGCCGCCCGCGACACCGTCGCGCCCGGGGCGAAGCTCACGTCCACGGTGCCGTCCTCGAGGTTGACCTTGGATCCCGTCACGCCGTCGACGTCGCCCAGCAGCACGCTGATCGACTCGGCGCACATCGGGCAGCCGAGGCCCTCGACTGTCAGCACCGCGCCCGACCCGGTGATGGCGTCGGGCCCGTCCTCGACGACCGACGCGCGGGTCTGGGTCGAGCCGCAGCCGATCAGGGTCAGTGTCGAGCCAAGGACAACAGCGGAAATCAGCGCCGAGCCGGCGCGGTTGGTCAGATTGATCAGAAACATGGAAGGGTCCTTTCATCGCCGCGGGCCGGTTTGGGCCGCGGCCCCGGTCGCCCGGGTGTGTTTGGTGTGGAAACGAGAAATCACGCGCGCAATGCAGGTGCGGGGGCGTGGATCACGTCGTCCAGACGCAGACGATGGAAAGGAACGCGTTGACGGTCGGCGCGACCGCGGGCGGGGCCCGCGCCGCGGTGATGCCCGTTGTCGGGGCGGCTCGGGCCGTGCCGGACCAGATCGTCCAGCCGCCGGAGGTGATCACCCGCGGGGCGTCGTTGGTGGTGGGGGGCGCCACCGGGGCCGGGTCACGGTCCTGCTCGGGGGCGGCGATGCACGGGCAGGCGTCGAGTTCGGTGCAGATCGGGCAGCAGCCGTCGGCGCCGCACGGGTCCGCGGCGGCCGTGGCCGGCGTGACGGGCCGGGCTTCCGGACCGGCGGCCAGCACGCCCCGGACGGGGTGGATCAGCAGCAGCAGGACCAAGAACCAGCGGGCGAGCATCACGGCATGGTATCTGATGTCGGGCTCGGATTGTTCCCGGGATCTGAGCCCGGTCCGGAACGGGCCACGCCCAGGGCCCGGCGGACGGCCCGACGCTCGGCCCGGGCCAGATGGACGCCCCGCTTGTCCATCGAGACCGCGATGGCCTCGAGGGTCTCCGGCGGGCTTTCGCCGAGCCCGAAGCGCCGGGTCAGCAGGGCGCGGTCGTCGGGGTCGAGCCGGTCCAGCACGCCGGGCAGGCGGGGGTCGGGCAAGAGCCAGGCCTGCCAGGGGGCGACGCGCCGGGTCCAGTCGGGCACGGGCACGCCCGCGGGCAGGCGCCTAGCGGCGCGGCCCGGTTCGGGGGCCGCGGCCACGTCGGGCACGCTCGCGCACCAGCGTCCCAGCGCCAGCGAAACAGGGGCCGCCAGACGCCCGCCGCGCGCGGGGTCGAACCGGTCCACCGCGTCGGCCACGACGCCGATCAGCCCGAGCGCCAGGTCGCGGGCGCGGGCGGGGGGCAGCGTGTCGAGCGGCCCGCCGAGGCGCTGCTCGAGGGTGTCGATCGCCAGGCGGAGTTCGGTGCGGATCAGGGCGGCCTTGAGCAGCGCGGCGCGGCGGAGCATGGTCTCGATGGTGTCCAGGTCCGCGCCGGACGCCCCGGCGGGCGGCAGGGCGGCGATGCGGGCGCCGGCGGCGGCGACCAACGCGCGGTAGGCCGCGGCCCGGTCGCGTTCCTCGGTGGCGGCCGGCGTGGTGCGTTCACGCATCTGCGCGATGAGGGCCGCCAGTTCGGTGGGGCCTCGGGTGACCGGGTTGGTCCGGGCGGCGGCGGTGCGGGTGGCCACGCCCGGCTCGGCGGGGCCGGTGTCCGGCAGGCCCAGCGAGCGGAGCAGGTCGGCCCGCCCGTCGTGGAGGGCGCGCAGCACCGCGCTCTTGCGCCGGTCCATGCGCCGGCCGAGCAGGGCGGGCTCGACGCCGCGGGCGACGGCCCGGACGGCGAACATGCGGTCGCGCCGGGTCGGCGGTCCGGGCTCGGGGAACAGCGGCCTGGGGCGGTGGCGGTCGGCCTTGCGCAGCACGCGCCGGACGCTCTCGGGGCTGCGTCCGGTGCGGACCGCGAGGCGCTGGGCCACGCGGTTGAGCGACCAGCCCAAGCGGCGTCGGTAGCGCTCGGCGCGGCGGGCCAGGCGATCGGTGTCGGCCCCGCCCATGCGTGTGAAGCGGGCGGCCTTGCCCAGGCGATCGGCGTGGCGTTGCTCGAAGGCCTCGACGCCGGCCCGGCTGAAGACCAGCGCGCGGCGTCCGGAACCCAGGTCGACCCGGCGGGCGATCAGGCCGAGGCGCCGGTAGCGTTCGAGCGTGCGGCGGGTGATGTCCCACCGGTCGGTCAGCGAGGCGACGGTCTCGCACGGGTCGGTCAGGTCGTCCTCGGTCAGCCCGGCGGATTCGGAGATGCGCTCGGCCAGCGCGGAGAGGTCACCCCGCAGGGCCGCGCCGGGCAGCAAGCGGGGCGTCTTGATCTCGGGCCGGTACCCGGTGATGCGGAAGACGATGAAGTCCTCGGGGTAGAGCCCGTCGTCCTCGATGTGGGCGGCCAGCTCGTCGATGCGGTCGAGCTGGCGGACGAGCGTCTTCTTGGCCCCGTACCGCAGCTGCTCGCCGAGTTCGGCGATGACATCGGTGCGGGGCTGGCTGACGCGGGGCATGGCTGATCATTCTTACGCGGCCATGCCCCGCGCCGTTCGCGCCGGCTCCCCCCGCCCCCTTTCCCCCGACGGCCCGACCCGGTCTGCGCGTTTTCCTCATGGGGCGCACCGGCCCCCGGAGGAATGCGCAGGCTGGCGGGCGGGCCGCAGGAGATTCCGTCGGGCGGGCCGGGATCGCGCGGTTCTAGGGCGTGGTCGCCTTTTGGAGTTCGTCGATGAGCGCGGCGGCGGAGGTGGTGCGGGCGTGGTCCGGGCCGAGCAGGGCGAGGAACACGGCGTGTCCGGTGGCGGCGGCGTCGCGGGCTTGTGCCAGACGTCCGAGCGATTGCAGGGCCCTGGCGTGGGAGACGAGGGTGGCCCCGGTGAGCCAGTGGGTCTCTCCGAGTGCGCGGGAACAGTCGCGGAGCAGTTGGGCGAATCCGGGCTCGGCCCGGTCGGCGTGGCCGGCGGCCAGGTGGGCGGACCACAGGCCGTGGCGGGCGATCAGCGTGTCGTAGACGTCCGGGCCCATCAGCGCGGTGCGGGCCCGCACGATGTGCTCAAAGGCGGCGATCGCCCCCGGGGCGTCGCCGAGATCGGCGCGGAGCGAGGCGAGGTTGGACAGGATGGTCAGCGTGGTGGGGTCCTCGGGGCCGAACCAGTCGGCGGCCATCGACGCCGCTTTCTCCAGGTGCGGCGCGGCGTCGGCGTGGCGGCCCAGGTCCAGGTAGGTCGCGCCGATGTTGTTGTGCAGGCCCATGAGCAGCACCGCCGGCGCATCGGGCATGGCCCCGGCCACGCCCGCGGCCTCGATCATCAGGGCGAGGGCGCCCTCGGTGTCGCCCTGCGCGTCGCGCACCTGCGCGAGGTTGCTGAGCGTCTGGAGCACCAGCGGGTCGTTCGGCCCGAGGGTGCGCCGGCGGGCCTGGAGCGAACGCTCGATCAGCACGCCGCCCTCGGTGTGCCTCCCGGCCGAGTCGAGCGCGACGCCCGCGTCGTTCCACGCCGCGTGCAGGGCGGGGTCGTCCGGACCGAGCACCCGCTCGCCGAGCGGAAGCAGCGTCTCGAACGCGGCGATCGCCCGATCGAACCGCTGGCGGTACGCCGTCAGGCTGGCCGACGCGAGCCGGCTCCGCACCGCCTGCGGCGAGTCCGTTCCGGCCGTTTCGGAGGCGAGTGCGGCGGCGCGTTCCAGCTCGCGCTCCGCCTGGTCGAACGCGCTGAGCTGGGTGTAGGACCGTCCCAGCGTGTGGTGCAGCTCGGCCGCGAGCAGCGGGCGGTCCGGGAAGCGCGTGCCCATCTTTTCGGCGGCCCGATCGAGGAGTTTCACGGCGGGCGTGTCGATGGGGATCTCGTCCGGCGAGATGGCGGCGAGCAGGTCGTCGATCAGGAAGCGGTTGACCGCCGAGAGCGTGTCGGCCCGGTCGGCGGCGATGGCGCGTTGCCGGTTGGCCTCGGCGTAGCCGATGCCGAGCCCGGCCAGCCCGACGCCGACGGCCAGGGCCGCGAGCGCCGCCGCGGCGGACGCGGCCTTGCGCCGCTCGACCAGCCGGGCGAATCGGTACACGGGCGTCTGCGCCCGGGCGGCCACCGGCTCGCGGCGCAGCACGCGGCGCAGGTCCTGGGCGAACGCGTCGGCGGTGGCGTATCGGCGGGCGGGGTCTTTCTCGAGCGCGCACGCCAGCACGCGGTCGAGGTCGGACCACATCGCCCGGGAGATGCCCCCGGCGTCGGCGCGGGCGCGGCTGGCGGGCAACGGCGTCTGCGTGCGGATCAGTTCGAGGGCGCGGGCCGGGTCGTCGAAGACGAGCGGGGGGCGTTGGGCGATGAGTTCGTAGAGCACCGCGCCCAGCGCGTAGACGTCGGCGCGCGTGTCGACCGGGCCGCCGCCTGCCTGCTCGGGCGGCATGGAGGCCAGCGTTCCGATGGGCTGGCCGCTGGTGAGCGAGCCGGCGTCGTCGCGGTCGAGTGAGCGTGCGATGCCGAAGTCGACGATTTTCGGCTGTGGCCTGGCGCCGTCCGACGCGACGAGGATGTTGGAGGGTTTGAGGTCACGGTGGATGAGCCCGCGCTGGTGGGCGTGCTGCACGGCGCCGGCGATCTCGGCGACGAGCGCGACGCGGTCTGGCAGGGAGAGCCCGTGCTCGTTGCAGAACGCGGTCACGGGCGGGCCGTCGACGAACTCCATCGCGATGAACGGGACGCCGGTGGGGGCCCGCCCGGCGTCGAGCACCTTGGGGATGCCGGGGTGGTCGGTGCGTTCGAGGGCGCGGCGTTCGAACTCGAAGCGTGCGGCGTGCCCGGCGTCGAGCATGGCGTGGGGGACGAGCTTGACGGCCACGCGCCGACGCACCGGCTCGGTCTGGTCGGCAAGGAGGACCACGCCCGTGGCGCCGCGTCCGAGGCGGCGGACGATCGTGTAGGGGCCCAGGGTCGATCCCGGTGCGAAGGGGTCGGGCGACGGTTCGGGGTCGGGCTCGTCGGGCAGGTCGTAGGCGAGCAGGGAGGCGACCTCGGCGCGGAGGGCGTCGTCATCGACGCCCGCGAGGCGTGCGGCGCGGTCGTCGGGCGCGAGCGTGCGGAGCAGCGCGAACAGCTCGGAGGCGCGGGCGTGCAGGGCGGGGTCGTCGGGGTTTTCGTCGTATTGCTGAGCGTGGTTCATGGGGCGGCCTTGTCGAGGGTGCGTCGGAGCCAGGCGCGGGCGACGGCCCAGTCCGACTCGGCGGTGCGGGTGCTCACGCCCAGCAGGGCGCCGATCTGGGCCATGGTCAGCCCGCCCATCACGCGGAGGGTGACGACCTCGGCCTGTCTCGGGTGGAGATCGCGGAGGCGGCGCAGGGCGGCGTGGACGGCCTCGAAATCGAGCCCCGCGTCGGGCCGTGCGTCCGGGTCGGCGGTTTCGAGGTGTTCGAGGCGCACGCGGAACGTGGTGCCCCGGCCGCCGCCGCGTTTGCGGGCGTTGTGGCGCCGGGCGTGGTCGATGAGGACCTGCTCGAGCAGGCGGGCGGCGATGGCGAGCTGCTGGTCGCGCGGCAGGTCGGGCAGGCCGTGGGCGGCCAGGCGGAGGCATGCCTCGTTGGCGACGGCGGTGGGCTGGAGCGTGTGGCCGGTGCGCTCGCGGCGCATCATGGCGTCGGCGACGGCCCTGAGTTCGGCGTAGAAGGTGTCCGTCAGTTGGGTTCGGGGCGGCGGGTCGGGATGATGGTCCGGGCCGGCCATGGGGTCAGGCCTGGGCCCACCGGGCGTGGGCATCGGGGAGCAGACCGAGGGTGGCCGCGCGCGTCAGGAAGGAGTCCACCGCCTCCTTCGCCCGGTCATCGACCCGGAAGCGGAGCAGTTCGCCGACGTACTGGCGGGCGAGGTCGCCGGGCCAGCCGCGTTTGGCGGCTTCGGCGGTGATCAGGCTGTCGAGGCGCATCGCGTTGCGTCGGCGTTGCCGGTCGATCAGGGCGGCGGCTGTTCGGACGGCGGGGTCGTCGGCGCGGTCGGTGCGGCACATCCAGACGGCGTAGACGAAGGGCAGGCCGGTCAGGTCGTGCCAGGCCTCGCCGAGGTCGATCTGGTGGGGGTAGCGGACGGCGGGGGGCGAGTCGGTGACGACCTTGTCGCCGATGAGGAGCATGGCCTCGGGCCAGCCGTCGGCGTCGTCGGAGGAGCCGAGGCGCTCGCGGGCGTGGAAATCGCGGACCCGGGGGCGGACCCCGAACCGTTCGGCGAGGATGAGCTGGGCGAGCACGACGGAGGTGTGCGAGTCGGTATCGGCGTGGAGGGTGGTGATCTGGTCCGGCGGGACGGCGGAGAAGACGCGGACGGTCAGGGTGGGGCCGTCGCAGCCGATCATGCCGCAGGGTAGGAGCGAAAGGTCTCCGTCGGCCTGGGCGTAGTCGGCCAGGGAGACCAGGCCGATGTCGGCGTCGCCTTTGAGGACCATGTCGGCCAGGCGGCTGGGGACGGCGGTGATGAGTTCGGCGTCGCGCCAGATGTCCAGGCCTTCGATCATGGGGGTGGTGTTCAGGTAGGACACCGCGGCGATGCGGGTGGCCCGGCGGGCGTCGTCGGTCGGGCCGGGGCGGGGAGATCGAGCGGGGGATTTCATGGGTGGGTTCCGAGAATTGATGGGCCAACGGCGGAATTCCTCGGACCAACCGGGCGATTGGGTGGCCGAAGGCCGGATTATCCGTACATTGAAGGCGACCGAGGGCCCGCAAGCGGGCGGCTTGGCATCGGGCGTGCCGGACCGGGCTGGAGGAGCCCCGGCGCGGTGAACCCCGGGCGTTTCGACGCCGGGGCTTGGTCGGTGCGGGGCCGGACGATTGCCGGGCCGGAGGATCTGGAGATGGACCCGCTTTTCAGGTGGGTCTGAGGAGGAGCATTTCCGGCGGGTCGGTTTTCCGCGAACAGCGGGGATCGGGCCGCCGGAGACGGAGCAGAGGTCCGTTTCCGGATACCTACCCACCCGGCGTCGGGCTGCGAGTACAGCCCGGCGTCGCTTGGCAGGAGAGCCGACCTGATCTTGGGTCGGCTCTTCTCATTTTGGGGACCTTTTCCGACGGGGTTGCTGGTTGCCCCGGGCGGTGCTGGTCGATGGAACAGGCATGGGACGGATGCCGGTGATCCTGATCGGGGGCGGCGGGCACGCGGGGGTGGTGCTCGAGGTCTGCCGCGCGGCGGGGGTGCCGGTGGTGGGGGTAGTCGACGACGATCGGGCGTGTCCGGTGGCGACGGCCGCGGACGGGGTCGCGTGGCTGGGGCCGGTCGACGGGTTCGTGATGCCGCCGGGGACGGGTTTTCTGCTGGCGATCGGAGATCTGGCGGCGCGGGCCCGGGTGCTGGCGGCGATGGACCCGGCGCTGGCCGTGGGGCTGGCGGCCGGCGCGGTGGTGCACCCTTCGGCGACGGTCAGCGGCACGGCCCGGCTGGGCGACGGGGTGGTCGTGATGGCGGGGGCGGTGGTCAACCGGCACGCCAAAGTGGGCATGCACGGGATCGTGAACACGCGGGCGGTGATCGAGCACGACTGCCGGGTGGGGGCCAACAGCCATCTCGCGCCCGGGTCGGTGCTGGGTGGCGGGGTGTGGGTGGGCGAGGGGACGCTGGTGGGCCTGCAGGCCGGGGTGCTGCCGGGGGTGCGGGTCGGGGACGGGTGCGTGGTGGGGGCCGGCGCGGTGGTGGTGGGGGACGTGGCGGATCACACGCGGGTGGTGGGGGTTCCGGCGAGGGCGGTCGGGGCGGCGTGTTAGACTGACCTCATGAAGTGCAAGCGGTGGCTATTGGTGGTGTGTGCGGCGTTGGGCGCGGCGGGTTGCGGCACGTGGGAGATCGAGCCGCTGCCGCCGGACGAGCGCGGGCCGCAGGTGCAGGTGCCGGGCGGTGACACGGACCCATCGCCGGGCGGGAACACCGATCCGTCGCCGGACGCGCCGGGGCGGGTGGCGGTCTTGGTGAACCGGTTGGACTGCCCGGCCTGCGCCGATGTGCTGGCGACACGCCTGCGGGGCGTGTCGGGGGTCGGATCGGTATGGGTGGACCTCAAGTCCGGGCGTGCGGTTGTGGTGCCGGCGCCGGGGCGCACGCTGTCCGGCGCGTCGCTGCGGGCGGCGGCGGAGGCTGGCAACTTCACGGTGCGGGGTGTGCAGGCCCAATGAAAAACGCACAGGCAAGAGCCTGTGCGTGGTTGGACTGTGTGATCGGAGTCAGAGGCTTGCGACGCGGGCGCGGACGTTGTCCAGGACGTTCATGAAGTTGATATAGCCGTCGTAGGGCGAGTCGTAGGGGCTGAAGTACTTGTGGACGTCGCCATCGGCCCAGTATTTGGTGCACATGTAGTAGAAGTGGTCGGAGGTGGTCAGCTTGCGCCAGTCTTCGAGGAGGTAGGCGGCGTTCTTGGCCTGCTCGGGGTCCTTGGCGTTTTTGATCTCGACGAGGCGGGACTTGAGGGCGCGTTCGACGCGGTAGGTTTCCTCGAGGGCGTTCCACTGCATGGCGTTGCCGCGCCAGGCGGTCAGGTCGCGCTCGGTGTCGGCCCAGGAGATGAACTCGGGCACGTCGTAGACGCCCACGGGCTTGAACTGGGTCAGGGCCATCGAGGGCGTGATGAAGTGGTTCTCGGTGGTGCCGTCGTGCTTCTTGGCGACGTCGAAGACCGCCTGCGGCAGGTGCGCGAGGAAGTCGAAGATGCCGGTCTCGGCCCACTGGTGCTCGCCGAAGGTCTCGTAGTCCATGAAGAGGTTGCAGAGGTAGCCGTCGCCGTTGATCTGGTGGACCCACTTGGCGAACTTGTCCGCGGACAGGGGCCACTCTTCCCAGCCCTTGTTGGAGAAGCGGAAGGCGATGTCGTCGGAGAGGCGGTAGTTCTTGAGGAGCAGGCCGAAGGGGGTGCCGTCGGGGCGGGTCAGCGGCTTGCCGTCCTCGCCGGGGGGGGCGTAGACGTAGTTGGGGCTGCGGAAGCCGAGGTGGCGGTCCACGCCCTCGCAGATGGCGCCCAGGAAGCGGGGGGAGCCGTCGGGGTTCTTGAGGCCCGCGATGAAGCGGGCGAGCTCGTTGGAGTAGATCAGCTCGGTGTTGCGGAAGACCTTGGGGCGTTGGCCGAAGAGGTTCTCGATGCGCTTGGTGTGGGCGTCGATCTGCTCGACGAACTCTTCCTTGGAGTAGATGAAGGAGAGCGAGTGGTAGTCGGTCTCGCCGACGAACTCGCAGCAGCCGGTCTCGGCGAGCTCGGCGAAGAGGTCGATCACGTCTGGGGTGAACTTCTTCCACTGGTCGATGACGGTGCCGGTCAGGGCGTAGGCGACGCGGAAGTTGCCCTCGTGCTTGCGGACGAGGTCGAGGATGGTGCGGGTGGCCGGGCGGTAGCACTTGTCGGCGACCTTGCGGCAGATCTGGCCGTTCTTGTCCTCGTCGAAGTAGAACGGGTCGGTGTGGAAGACGGAGTAGGGCTTGAGCCGGTGGGGCTGGTGGACCTCGAAGTAGAAGTTGACGGACGCCATGGGGTCACCTCGCGTGCCCCGGGCCGGTCCCGTTTGCGGGATGGGGCGGGCCGGGGCGGATGGGGAAATCTTCGGACGCCGCATTGTGGCGTGGTTGGGGGTGGGTTGGCAAGCGCGCCGTCCCGTATTGGGCGAAACCGGTCGAGATTCAGGTCTTGAGCCCGGAGATCTGCGCGACCGCGACGACGGAGAGGATCATGACCGGGAGGAACACGCCCAGCGCGGCGGGGATCCCGGGGATGGCGGCAGAGGCGCCCAGGATGCCCCCGATCAGGGCGGCGATGGCGACGGGGGCGCACTTGAGCGACTGGATGACCATGTTGGTCGGCTCGCGCCGGATGTAGAAGGGCATGGCGATCACCAGGGCGAGCAGGCCGGAGATCATCATGGCGAACCGGCCCCAGCGGATGCGTTCGAGCGTGGCCCGCTGGGCGGGGTCGGCCAGGGTGGAGCGGGCGAGCATCTGGCCGACCTGCCGGAAGCTCAGGGCCTGCTTGTAGGACTCGAACCGCTGCATGCGGAGTTTGTCGGGATCGAGCGAGGACTCGATGCGGGCGATGGGGGCGGGCGGGCCGGCGGGGGTGCGTCCGCGGGGCTCTGCCCGGCCGTTCTCGAGGTCCCAGCCGCCGTCGCGGTAGACGGCGCGGTCGGCGCGGACGGCGCGGACCGCTCGCTGGTCGCTATCGCGTTCCATGACGTAGAGGCCGGAGAGTTCGCCGGAGTCGGCGTCGAAGGACTGGGCCCGGAAGAGGCGTTTCTGGCCGTCCTCGGTCAGGGCGACGCTGCCGGCGCCCAGGGAATGGTTGCCGGCGTCGTCGTGATCGCGGACGAGCAGCGGGGCGATGCGGGGGATGACCAGCTCCTGGTTGAGCAGCTGGACGCCGGTGAGCACGAAGGCGATGAGCAGGATGGGACGCATGACCCGCTGCAGGCCGATGCCCGCGGCCATCATGGCGATGAACTCTCGCTGGCGGGTGAGCTGGGCGCAGGTGAAGCCCATGGCGGCGACCATGACCATGCCGATCAGGAAGTTGTAGAGCTGGAGGAGCTTGGGCCACCAGAGGTCCGCGATGAGGACCACGGCGATGAGGATCTTGCGGACGCCCTCGGCGGGCTGCGCGTCCGGGCCGCCGAGGTTGCCGGCGATGCGGAGGAAACGGTCCATGTTCATGACGACGTCGATGACGACGACGAAGCCGCAGAGGATCACGAACAACGCCACGGTGTTGAGCAGGAACTGACGGGCGATGTAGCGGTCCAGCATGGTCACGGGGGATGGTAGGGTTTGGGGGGTGGGGACTGGGGCGGATCGGGCAATAGGCAATAGGCAATAGGCGGGAGGAGCGGAGGAATGGGGTGACTGGGTGTTGATCGGAGAACACTCCTGTCCATCGCTTCCCCTTCTTCCCGATTGCCCATTGCCCTCTCCGCCCGCCTCAGGCGTAGCGGCGGGGGCGGGCGACGGGCTCGAAGAAGCGGGCCCAGCCCCAGCCGATGAGGGCGCCGGCGTAGACGTCGGTGGCGTAGTGGGCGCCGATGAGCACGCGGACGACGGCGCAGCCGGTGGCCAAGGCGACGAAGAGCCACTTGGTGCGGGGCATCCACGCGGCGAGGACCATGCAGCCGGCGAAGGCGACGGCGGCGTGGCTGGAGGGGAAGCCCAGGTTGGAGGCGTCGGCGAACCCGGAGAAGAGCCCGCGGAAGGCGTATCCCCCGGTGCGGAGGACCTCGACGTCGAGCGTGGGGCGTTCGCGGGCGACGATGAGCTTGAGCCCCTCGCAGCAGAAACCGGCGATGATCGGCGCGAAGAACAGCGAGCCGGCGCGGTCCCACACGCGGTCGTGCAGGAAAAGGATCCACATGACGATCAGCCAGGTCCACAGCGATCCGAGCACGCGGAGCAGGCGGTAGAGGTCGGAGGTCTGGAGCGGGTGGCGTTCCTCGAGGAACACC
>Ga0207881_1000606_pt1 | contig 13653 bp, 11 predicted proteins | sample MalvirmetagMSP97_FD_184227 | JGI IMG/M metagenome (GOLD analysis project Ga0207881, IMG submission 184227) | Marine viral communities from the Deep Pacific Ocean - MSP-97 (SPAdes) | ecosystem: Environmental > Aquatic > Marine > Oceanic | place: Pacific Ocean | collected 2011-05-03 | reverse complement strand
CATGCCCCACGCAAAGCCGAGCAAGAGGAACAGCAGGCTGCCCGTCGCGCCGACCGCCGCGAGCGCGTCAACGCCGAGCTGGCGCCCGACAACGATCGCATCGACGAACTGGTAGAGCTGCTGCACCACGTTGCCGATGAGCAGCGGCACCGAAAAGAGAAGGATCACCCGCCACGGGTGCCCGGTGATCAGGCTGCGCGCCATTCGTGCCCTCGAGTCTTGCGTCGGAGATGGGGAAGACGGTGTCGTTGAGGGCACCGTTGCTCAGTTTATCGAATCGATTCGAGGCGAGGCAAGAGGGAGTCAGCGATCTGCGCCGCGAAACAATAGCGGGAAGCGATGGGCCAAGTTCTGCCCGGATACGTCAGAGCTACCGACTCGCAGCCGAAAGACCCCGGACCTATTGTAGGAACCGCTGGAAGATGTCCATGTGGCCCGTGTCGGGGATGGATTTACAGCGACAGATGGCCGCCGATTCGCCTCCACTCTCCGGCTTGAGTTGTCCATGAGACGACCGCGTGCCTCACTGACGCGGTGAGGGCAGCAGGCTGAGTCCGCTGTCGTCGACGACGAGCACGTCGCCCTCGTCGGTGATCGTGATGGCTTGGGCAGTGCCGTGTACGGTGCCGACCTCCTGCCATGACCCAGCCCCCGTGACGGTCCAGATCGTGTCGTTGGCATCAACGCCGACCAACCGCTGGCGGTCCGGGGAGGCTGCTATGAGGAACAGGTTGGGTGCGTCGGTGAGAGCCGCGAAGCTCTCACCGCGGTCCGTGCTGACCTGCGGGCCGTCAGGAGTGACCGCGATGATCCGACCGACTGCATCCACCTCCAGACCGAAGGCGAGCAGGGTGCTACCGGTGGGCGACCACGAGACACCGCCGTCCGTGCTGATGAGCACGGCGCCGTCTCCGGCGTCTTGCCCATAAAGGGTGCCGTCCGGGCCGGCGGTGAGGGCGTGGAAGTCTTTCTCTCCGGTGAACGCGACCGGCTCCCAGGTCTCGCCGCCGTCTTGGCTGCGGATGATGCCGAGGTTCCTCTCCCCCAGCTCGGCGGGTGTGTTGCGGCCGGGGTGGCCGGAAGCGATCAGATCCCCATTCAGCGCGGTGAGCCCCATCGCGTCGAAGTCGTTACCGCCGACACGAGGACCGATCTCGCCGTCCGCGGTGGCAGTGAAGATGCCTTCGTGGGTGCCGAGGAGGAACCCGTCCCCGTCAGGTGCGGGAACGATGGCGTGCACGTGGGCAACAACCTGGGCGTGTTCGGCACCGGTGGAGGGCGGTGCAGCAGCTGCACAGCCGGTGAGAGTCAGAGCAGAAAGCGCGACAAGACTCGTTGTCGCGCGCAGGGGCATGCGCATACGCACCCTTTCGAGTCCAGGGTGAGGACGCCCTCGGGTGGGGCGTCCTCACCGGGTGCGGTCAGAGCTGCGCGAGCAGCTCCTGCATGGTGGCGATCTCCGCGGTCTGCGTGTCGATGATGGTCTGCGCCATCGCGATCGCGTCCGGATTCTGCCCGTTGTCGACTTCATCCTGCGCCATAGTGATGGCGCCTTCGTGGTGCATCGTCATCTGTTCGAGGAACAGCCGCGACGCCTCCGCTCCGGTAGCCGCTTCCAGCGCCGCCATGTCGTCGCCGCTCATCATGCCGCCGCCGTGGTCCATGCCGTCCATGGAGCCGGTGTCGCTGTCGGCGCCCCACTCGTTCAGCCATTCCTGCAGCTGGTCGATCTCGGGCTGCTGGGCGGCTTTAATATCGGAGGCCAGGGTGAGGACACCCGGGTCGATGCCTTCCTTGTCCAGGATCATGTCCGACATCTCGACGGCCTGTTCGTGGTGCGGGATCATCATTTGCGCGAACATCACATCCGCGTCATTGAAGTCCGCTGTCGCCGCGGACGAGGAGGAGGACGGGGCCGAGCTGTTGCCGTGGTCCATGCCCGGCATGGACTCTGAGCCGGAGCCGCCGGCGCAGCCTGCCAGGGTGAGCGCGGCGGCGAGGGTGAGTGCGGCGGTTGCCGCGGTACGGATCTTCATCAGGGTTCTCCAATACAGGGGTACGTGAAAGCAGCGCCGGTCAGGGTGACGGGCGTGCGGGTGCAAGAGCCAGCACAAAGGTCCGGCCCCGGACGCATCACGTACGGCTGATGCAGAGAACGGTGAGTGAAGGAGGCCGCAGGGCCGGCCCGGTAAACAGCGCCGACGCGACCGAGGGTCTTGGTCGAGGGAGGATCGACAACCATCGCATGACAGCGCTGGGCCGCACCAGCAACAGCACGGTCGCCAGGAGCGCCAGGACGCACGCCATCGCGAGCATGGTGGAGTGTCCGCTGCCGCAGTCCGCGCAGGGCTCATCGGTTGCGGTGGTGCCGGTGTGGTGGTCGCCGGTACCTGTCGCGGCAGAAGCGGTGGCGGTGGTCTGATGGCCGGCGTCGGTGGCGGTGTGGGCGTTGAGGGAGTGCATGGCCAGCAGGCCCACGATGATCGCGCCGGTGATCACGACGAGCAGCAGGAGGGTGCGAACCATGGAGCGGCCGGTGTGGACCCGGTCCGTCAGTGCGATCAGCGACATGTCACCTCCCTCCCTTCCACGGTACGTCACACCCGTCAGTGACGGATAACCGCGTCGGGGCTGAGATCCAACCGGCGCAGCAGCTGAGCGTTGAGAGCAACAACGATCGTGGAGAGGGACATGAGGATCGCGCCCACCGACATCGGCAGCACGAACCCGATCGGGGCGAGGATGCCGGCGGCCAGCGGCACCGAAATGAGGTTGTACCCGGCAGCCCACCACAAGTTCTGCTTCATCTTCCGGTAGCTCGCGCGGGACAGCTCGATCACCGACAGCACCGAGCGGGGGTCATCGCTCGCGAGGATGACGCCGGCCGACGCGATCGCCACGTCCGTGCCGGCACCGATGGCGATACCGACATCCGCCTGCGCGAGAGCGGGCGCGTCATTCACACCGTCGCCGACCATCGCGACCTTCCGGCCCTCATCCTGCAGCTGCTTCACCTTGGACGCCTTGTCCTCCGGCCGCACACCCGCGAAGAACCGGTCGATGCCAAGTTCAGCGGCCACGGACGCGGCGACGGCCTCGGCGTCGCCGGTGATCATCACGACCTGCACGTTTCGGGCGTGCAGTGCGTCGATCGCCTGCCGGGACTCGGGACGGATCTCATCGGCCAATCGGAGCGCGCCGGCGACCTTCCCATCAACGAGGACGTGCAGGATGATCGCACCCTCCTCCCGCCAGGCGTCCGCGATCGGCAGCTCCTGGCCACCGGTCTGCTCGAGCAGGTACGGTCCGCCCACCTGCACCACCTGGCCGTCGACGGTCGCGCGGACACCGACCGCGGGTGAGGACTCGAAGTCCGTCGACCTGGGCACGGACAGGTCCTTCTCCCGCGCGGCGGTGACGATGGCACGGGCCAGCGGATGCTCGGAATCAGACTCCGCAGCGGCCGCGAGAGCCATCAGCCGGTCCGCATCCATCCCGTCGACCGGTTCCACCGCGGTGACGGCGGGAGCGCCCTTGGTGAGAGTGCCGGTCTTGTCGAACAACACCGTGTTCACGGTGCGCATACTCTCCAACGCCAGACGGTCCTTGATCAACACCCCGCCCCGGGCAGCGCGCTCGGTGGCGATGGACACCACCAGCGGGATCGCCAGACCCAGGGCGTGCGGGCAGGCGATCACCAGAACCGTGATAGTGCGAATCACCGCGTCATCGGGGAGCCCGACTACCGTCCACACGACCGCGGTGATGGCCGCGGCGATCAGCGCGAACCAGAACAGCCACCCGGCGGCACGGTCGGCGAGACGCTGCGCTTTCGAGGACGAGTTCTGCGCCTCGGTAACCAGGCGTTGGATGCCGGCGAGGGCAGTGTCCTCCCCCACCGCGCTGATCTCGACACGGATTCCGGAGTCGGTGGCGACGGTGCCGGCCACGACCGCGTCCCCATCGCTGCGGCGGACCGGCTTGGATTCGCCGGTGATCATCGACTCGTCCATGCTCGCCGAACCCTGCACCACCCGACCGTCAGCCGGAACCCGCCCACCAGGGCGGACCACTACAACGTCACCGACCTGCAGATCCGCGGGCGCGACGGTGACAGTGGTGTCCCCGTCGACCTTCTCCGCCTCGTCGGGGAGGAGCGCGGCGAGGGAGTCCAGTGCCGAGGTGGTCTGCGCGAGCGACCGCATCTCGATCCAGTGCCCAAGGAGCATGATGACGATCAGCAGCGCCAGCTCCCACCAGAAGTCCAGCTCGTGATCCAGCAGCCCGAGACTCGCCCCCCATGACGCGACGAACGCGACGGTGATCGCCAGCCCGATCAGCAGCATCATGCCGGGCTTGCGGGCACGCAGTTCGCTGACCGCGCCGGTCAGGAACGGGGCACCACCCCACACATACATGACGGTGCCGAGAACCGGGGAGATCCACCCCACCAACGCTGCGTCGGGGAGGGAATAGCCGAGCAGCATCGAGAACATGCCCGAGAACGCCACCACCGGGACGGCGAGGATCAGGTTGATCCAGAACAATCGACGGAACCGTGCGACATGGTCCGCGCCGTGCCCGGCATGCCCACCATGAGCACCGTGCTGCATCCCCGCGTGCGCGCCGCCGTGTCCCTCATCAGGGCTGTTCTGCGTGGTGTGGTGTGCGTGCGGGTTGTCGACGGTGTCGGATTCGGCGACGGTCTCGCGCAGCTCCTGCGCAGTGTCATCACCGCCGGCGCCGGTAGCCGTGGGGTGGTGGTGTGCGTGGTGATCGTGCTGGCTCATGATGAGCGTCCTTCCACTGTTCACATCCAGCAGATGCAGGTCAGACCCGGGCGGAAACGCGGGCCGGTTCAGGGGTAGCGGTCGTCGAGCTCGCCGGGATGGTGCGGAACCCGCGCAGGCGCAGACTGTTCGTGACGACGAACACCGAGGACAAGGCCATCGCGGCCGCGGCAACCAGCGGGTTCAGCAACCCGGCCATCGCGACCGGGATCGCGGCGACGTTGTACGCGAACGCCCAAAACAGGTTGCCCTTGATCGTCCCCAGGGTGCGGCGTGCCAACCGGATCGCGTCAGCGACGACCAGCAGGTCACCCGAGACCACGGTGATATCGCTCGCAGCGATCGCGGCATCCGTTCCCCCGCCCATCGCGAGACCGAGGTCAGCGGCAGCGAGAGCAGCGGCGTCGTTGACCCCGTCACCGACCATCGCCACCACACGCCCGTCGCCCTGTAGCTGGCGGACCACGTCGAGCTTCCCGGCCGGGGTTACCCCGGCGTGCACCTGGTCGATGCCGACCTGTCGAGCGATCTCCCGTGCAGCGCCATCGTTGTCGCCGGTGAGCAGCACCGGTGTCATACCCAACGCCCGGAACCGGGCGACCGCCTCCGCGCTGGTGGGTTTGACTGTGTCGGCGACCGCGATGATGCCCAGGTGGGTGCCGTCACGACCGATGGCGACGACGGTCGCTCCCGCGGTTTGCAGCTCGTCGGCGTCGTGCTGCAGCTGCGCGGTGGGGTGAATGCTCCACTGCTCCTGCAGCCAAGACGGACGGCCGGCGACGACGAGAGAGCCTGCGACGATGCCCTGCACCCCGAACCCGGCGTGAGAGTCGAACGTCTCCGCCGGCGGGACGGGGACGCTTCCGGCGACGATCGCGCGGGCAACAGGATGCTCCGACCCGAACTCCACCGCCGCGGCCGCGGCCAGCAGCTGCTCCCGGGTGACTCCGGGTGCGGGGTGGACGGCTGTGACGGCCATGGTTCCCGTGGTGACGGTGCCGGTCTTGTCCAGCACGATCGTGTCGACCGTGCGGGTTTGCTCCAGTACCTGCGGTCCCCGGATGAGGATTCCCATCTGAGAGCCGCGACCGGTGCCCACCAACAGAGCGGTCGGCGTGGCCAGCCCGAGCGCGCACGGGCACGCGATGATGAGCGTCGCGATCGCGGCGGTGAACGCCAGCTCCACAGACCCGCCGACCAGCAGCCAGCCCGCGAACGCGGCGATAGCCAGCATCATCACGATGGGCACGAAGATCCCGGACACCCGGTCCGCGAGACGCTGCACGCGGGCTTTGCCGGTCTGCGCCTCCTCCATCAGCCGCCGCATCCGCGACAGTTCGGTGTCCACGCCCACGCGGGTGATCTCCACCGTAAGCCGGCCGCCGACGTTGACCGTCGCACCCACCACACGGGAACCCGCACCGACCTCAACCGGGGCCGATTCGCCCGTGAGCATGCTCGCATCAATCGCCGAGGACCCGTCGACGACGAGTCCATCGGAGGGGATCTTCTCCCCCGGCCGCACCAGAACGGCATCCCCCACCATCAGCTGGCTGACCGGGACTCGCTGTTCCACACCATCGACGAGCTTGACGGCGTCTTTCGCTCCCAGCTCCAGCAAAGCGCGCAGCGCCTCAGAGGACGACTTGCGGGCGCGGGCCTCGGCGTACCGGCCCGCGAGGATGAACACCGTCACCAACGCGGCGACCTCGAGGTAGATCTCATGCCCGCCCGCCCGCGGGGTGCCGATGAGAGTAAACGTCATCGTCATCCCGGGCATACCGGCGCCACCAAAGAACAGGGCATACAGCGACCAGCCGAACGCGGCAATCACCCCGACGCTAATGAGCGTGTCCATCGTGGCGGCACCGTGACGGGCGTTAACCGCCGCAGCACGGTGAAACGGCCACGCGCCCCACACCGCCACCGGGGCGGTGAGGGTGAGCGCCAGCCACTGCCAGAACTCGAACTGCAGCGCGGGAATCATCGACAGCACCGCGACCGGCACCGACAAAGCGGCGCTGATCAGCAGACGCTGCCGCAGCGAAACCAGATCGCGGTCCACCGGCGCACCGGGTTCACCCGCAGCCTCGACGACCGTCGGCGCAGGAAGCGCCGCTTGGTAGCCGGCGGATTCGATCGCCGCGATCAATGTGGCCGAATCGACGTCCTCACCGCGCACGCGAGCCTTCTCGGTGGCGTAGTTGACGGTCGCTTCCACACCCGGCAGCTTGTTGAGCTTCCGCTCGATCCGCGTCGCACACGACGCGCAGGTCATCCCGGCGATGTCGAGCTCGACATCGACCATGCTCATGACGGGCTGCCGGCCACGGCGTAGCCAGCCTCCTCCACCGCCGCCTCCACGGCAGCAGCAGGGATCGCCGTCGAGCTGCGGATCGTCACCCGCGACGCGCCGCCCGCGTTCAGGTCCACCGACACACCCTCGACCCCGTCGATCGCGGACAACTCCTCGGTCACGCTCGACACGCAGTGCGAGCAGGTCATCCCCGTCACCAGCACGTCAGCCGTCACGGCCGCCGTGGCCGCATCCGCGGTCTCGGGGGTTGATGCGGTCGCGCAGCAGGCGCAACCAGCGCCGGTGTCCTTCAAGCCCAGGTCGTTGCGGTTCTCGGTGTTCATCATCGTCTCCTCGTCGTGAGTGGGCAGGTGGGTCAGGAACGGACCAGACGGGCGATCGCCTCGTTGGCTTCGCGGATCTTCTCGTCCGCAACGGCACCACCCTCGGCGCTGGCTTCGGCAACACAGTGCGAAAGATGGTCACCCAACAAAGACAGCGCGACGGACTCAAGGGCCTTCGTGGCCGCCGAGACCTGCGTGAGGATGTCGATGCAGTACTTGTCCTCCTCGACCATCCGCGCGATCCCACGAACCTGACCCTCCACGCGACGCAGCCGCTTCAGAAGGTCATCCTTGCTCGCCGTGTAACCATTCATGGCAAGTACCATACCCCCCTACCGTATGTAGAGCAAGCGATTCGATTCACGGACTCACCCAGAAACCTTCAGTGACTTGGGGGACGGAGATCGCCGGGCAAATGCGGTGAAGCGACAGCAGGCAGCACCGCACGGATTGGTCAGTGGCTGTAGGTTCCCGCTCGAGATGGCGAGGAATGCCGCGATTCCACGGTAGTTGGCTGGGGTTTCGGGTTCAGGATTCCGCGAGTAGTGGCGGATTCTTACAAGAGCTCATGGCCGTCGCGGCGATCGGCTACACACCATGCAGCGTGTCCGAACCGGCAGCGACGCGCTCTCCCCGGCCGCAGCAGCGCCCCCCGACGTGAACGGGAATACTCTCGTCAATCGGGGAGCTCCGGCAGGCGTCATCCTCCGCCGGGCAGATGCTCGAGGTGCCCGATGGCCTCCTCGAGCAGTTCGGAGACGTGGTCGTCGAAGAGCGAGTAGTGGATGTGCCGGCCGTCGCGCGTGCCAAGGACCAGGCTCAGATGCCGCAGCAGCCGCAAATGGTTCGATGTGGTCGTCTGTCCGATGTGCAGCTGTTCGCTGAGGTCGGTCACGGTGCTCGGCTGAACACTCAGCGCGCTCAGAATGCGCAGCCGCACAGGTGACGCCAGTGCCTGCATGATCTCGGCGAGACGCTCAGCATCCGCTACGGACAGGGTGCCTGCTTCCCGACGCGTCTCAGTACCGGCCATGCTCACCATTGTGCCCTCCGATCACGATAATCATTCACAACTACAATATATCATGATCTTGTGATGTATCCTGGTCGCATGACTGCTTCTTCCCCGACGACTACCGCGCCCGCTGCGGAGACGCACGACCATTCCCACGGTTCGGCCCGGTGGGAGCTGTGGTTCGCGATCGCCGCGGGCGTGACCTACGCCGGCGGGATGATCGCCGAGTTCGCGTTGGGGCTGCCGATGGTCGGGTGGCCGTTGGTGTTCTTCCTCGCCACCTACTTCTTCGGTGGGTTCTTCACGTTCCGCACCGCGATCGCCTCGACGATGCGAGGGAAGTTCGAGGTCGACTTCCTCATGCTGGTGGCCGCGATCGGCGCCGCCCTCATCGGCCGGTGGGCGGAAGGGGCGGTGCTGCTGTTCCTGTTCAGCCTCGGCCACGCGCTCGAGGAATACGCCCTCAGCCGTGCCAGCAAGTCCATCGAGTCCCTGGCCGAGCTCGCTCCCCGCAGCGCCCTGGTGCGCCGCGGCGGGGACGAGCCGGTGGAGGTGCCGGTGGAGGAGATCGTCGTCGGGGACATCGTCGTCATCCGCCCGAACTCCCGCATTCCCTCAGACGGGTTCGTGATCTCCGGGGTGTCCGCGGTGGATCAGTCCGCGGTCACCGGGGAGTCGATTCCGGTGGAGAAGGAGCCGGTGGCCGACCCGGAGCGGGCGATGCGCACCGTCGACACCCTGCCCGCCGCCAACCGTGTGTTCGCCGGCACCGTGAACGGGTCCGGCGTGCTCGAGGTCGAGGTCACCGCGACCTCCGCGGACTCGACGCTCAGCAAGGTCGTCAAGCTCGTCCGCTCCGCCGACCAGGCCGCCTCCCCCACACAGCAGTTCATCGACCGGTTCCAGCGTTGGTACGTGCCCGCCGTGATCCTCGGGGTCGCCGTCACCCTCCTGATCTCCTGGCTCGCGTTCGCGCAACCGTTCCCCGACGCGTTCTACCTCGCCATGACCGTGCTCGTCGCCGCCAGCCCCTGCGCGCTCGCGATCGCAACCCCGGCCGCGGTGCTGGCAGGGGTCGCCCGTGCTGCGCGTGCCGGGGTGCTCGTCAAGGGCGGCGCCCCGCTCGAGACGCTCGGGCGGGTCAAGGCGATGGCGTTCGACAAGACCGGCACCCTGACCTGGGGTGCCCCCCGGGTGACGTCCGTCACCCCCGCCGCCGACGTGCCCGAGTCCGAGCTGATCCGCACTCTGGTCGCTGTCGAAGCGCTCAGCGATCACCCGCTGGCCGAGGCGATCGTCCGCGACCTCGAGCCCCGCGTCCCCCAGGCCGAGCGCCTCACCGCGACAGACCTGAACGCGGTCGTCGGGCGTGGCGTCACGGCGACGATCGACGGCGAGCGGGTCGACGTCGGCAACCTGCGCATGTTCGACGAGCAGCAACTCGCGCTGACCGGCACGCTCTCCGACGCGTACACGCAGGCGCGGGACTCCGGGCAGACGCTGATGATCATCCGCCGTGGCGACCGGTTCCTCGGCATCGTCGGCGTGATGGATGCGTCCCGCGCGGAGTCCGCCCAGGTGCTCAGCGCGCTCCGGGGCGCGAACGTGGGGCAGCTCGTGATGATCTCCGGCGACAACCAGCGCGTCGCCGACGCGGTCGGCCGGGAAGTCGGCGTCGACACCGCGATCGGCGAACTGCTCCCCGAGGACAAAGTCGCTCAGATCACCCGCCTCGCCGAAACCCACCGACCGATCGCGATGGTCGGCGACGGCGTCAACGACGCCCCCGCGATGGCCCGCGCCGACGTCGGCATCGCGATGGGCGCCGCCGGCTCCACCGTCGCGTTGGAAACCTGCGACATCGCGCTGATGAGCGACGACCTCGGCCGCGTCCCGTTCGCCGTGCGGCTCAGCCGCGCCACCAGCCGCATCATCCGGCAGAACCTCATCGCCAGCCTCGCGATCGTCGCGTTCCTCATCCTCGCCACCTTCCTCGGCCTGAACATCGGCGCGGTCGTACTCATCCACGAAGGCTCCACCCTGATCGTCGTCGGCAACGCACTCCGCCTGCTCAACTTCGAGCGCGGCAAAGAGCACCACGGCATCGACCACGAAGACAGGCCCACCGCTTGAGAGACTCAGCCGGCGCAGGCGACGGCCTCCCTTGCGCGGCTATGTGGCCCAGCAGGATTGCACGGTGCCGGTCGTTGCCTGCGCGACGGTCGGGATGGTCTCCACGAGTGCTCGTGTGATCTCCTCGGACGCGGGGTACTCGATGACCCGCCAACCGACGATGCCGAAGTCCTCATCCAATGCCTGCACCGCGCATGCGAACGACGTCCCAGCGGGTGGCGTGGCTTGGAAGGATACGGTCACGGTGCGCGCATCGACCAGCTCGTATCCGGTCTCGTCGAATCCGACGTCGTCGAGCGAGTTCGAGACAGTCAGCCACGAAAGCCCGGCGACAGACAGGATTGCCGCCGTCGCGACGGTGACCCAGAACACGCGGCGGCGGATGGGCCGCGGTCCCCGACCGTAGCGGTCGGCGAGCTCCTCTTTCGTCGTCACGTAGTGCGCCCTATCTGCGGCTGCGAGCATCGCGGTCGGCGAGCTCGGTGAGGCGTGCGTTGTAGGCCTCGAGCTCGGCTTCGCCGGTGCGGTCGGCGTGCCGGTCTCGCCGCTTGGTCTCGCGGTCGTCGCTGCGACTCCACTGAATCGCGACCGTGATCGCGAGGATCAGGGTGGGGATCTCACCGATCGACCACGCGATACCGCCGCCGGTGTACTGATCCTCGAGCGGTGTGACACCCCAGGTGCGACCCATCGACCCGAACCAGTCGGCGACCATCAGCCCCGACTGCATCATGATGGCGATGCCGAAGAACGCGTGCATCGCCATCACACCGATGAGCAGCAGCAGCCTGCCGGCGTAGGGAAGCCGCCACGGCACCGGGTCGATGCCGATCAGGGAGAGCGCGAACAGGTAGCCGGTGATGAGGAAGTGCGCGATCATCCACTGGTGGCCGAGGTGGTCGTACAGCGACCAGCGGAACAGGTCGGTGTAATAGAACACCCACAGTGAGCCGATGAACAGGGCGGCCGCGACGAACGGGTTCGTCAGGATGCGGGCGACGGGCGAATGCACCGCCCACAGGATCCACTCCCGCCCGCCGCGGGTGCCGTCGTCGCGTTTGCGGATCGCCCGGGCGGCGAGGGTCACCGGGGCGCCGGCGACCAGCAGCACCGGGATCGCCATCGTGAGCAGCATGTGCCCCACCATGTGCATGCTGAACAGGTAGTCCTGGTAGACGTTGACGACGCCGCCGGTGACCCAGACCAGCAGCACCATGCCGGCGACCCACATGATCGTGCGATACACAGGCCACGCGTCGCCGCGCCGGCGCAGCCGCCACACCCCGGCGAGATAGAAGAAGATCGCGAACCCGGCGAGCACCGCCCACAACATGTCCACGTTCCACGCGGTGACCCACCGTTCGATCGTGAGCTCCGGGGGCAGCGGGGCACCGGTGAGGCGTTCTGCCGGCGAGGGGATCTCGGGAAGCGGGGCCGGGTTCGGTGGCGGAGTGCGGGCCAGCGCTGCGGCGGCGCCGCTGGCCACACCCATCAGTGCCAGCTCGAACGCGATGAGCATCCAGAAAGGGCGGGATGCCGCGTCGGAGCTGCGCATCCTGCCGATCAGGCGGGTGCGGTACCACGCCCCGAAGAGGCCGAGGCCGACGAGCGCGACGACCTTGATGCCCAAGATCGCGCCATAGGGCGAGAGCAGATCGGACCACTCCTGCAGGCCGATGGCGGCGCGCACCGTGCCGGACACGGCGACGAGCACGAACGCGGCCAGAGCGATGCTCGAGTAGCGGGCGACGAGATCGGGGATGCGGCGACGGTCGAGGGCTGGACGGACGGCGATGAGCAGCAGGAGCCCGCCGAGCCACACCGCGGCGCCGATGATGTGCAGGATGAGCGCCATCATCGCCTCGTGGTGGAAGGCGTCATCGCCGGAGTGCCCCTGCGTGCCCATCGGCACGAGCGAGGCCACCGCCACCAGGGCGACCAGAAGCGTCCCGACCCAGGACCGCACGGCGAATGTCAGGACGGTGAGGGCGGCGCCGGCGACCGTCGTGATCAGCCATGTCCTGCCGACCTCGAGCTCGACGAGGAACCGGCCGAGCTGGGCACCGAACTGGGGGCCTGCGTCGATGGCCGGGTTGAACACGCTGAGAAGCGTGAGGAACCCGGTCGCGCCCGCGGCCACGGTGAACAGGGCTGCAGAGATCGACGCGGTATCGAGGGCGACGTCGAACTCGCGCTCACCGGCCCGCAGCGTGAACAAGGCGGTCACGAGCACACCGACCATGCCCGCGGCGGCGAGATTCACGACCAGTTTCGTGACCGGAAGCCCCCAGCGCACAACAGGGCCGGCGTCGCCGAGTGGGATCTGCGCAGCACCCCCACCGAACCACAACGCCCCGACCAAGGCGATGAGTGCGACCCCGCCGAGGATCGCAGGCCCTGCGACCCGCAAGACGCGAGGAGTCAATCCTGTCGCGGTCGGAGTGACCGCTGTCCGCGTTCAGTGGCATCCGCACCCGTGGTGGCGGGAATCGAGAGTATCGGGGTCATGTGCGTGCTTTCGGCTCGGGCAAGAGGGCGGGGCAGGGGTGCGGGGTCATGTGAGCCCGGAGTAGGAGTGGAGGCCCTGGAAGAACATGTTCACGATCGTGAAGTTGAACAGCACCGCGACGAACCCGATGATGGACAGCCAGGCGGAGCGGGTGCCGCGCCAGCCGCGGGTCGCGCGGGCGTGGATGTAGCCGGCGTAGAGCACCCAGATCACGAACGTCCACACCTCCTTGACATCGAAGCCCCAGTAGCGACCCCAGGAGTCGTTGGCCCAGATCGCGCCGGCGATCAGGGTGAACGTCCAGAACACGAACCCCACGATCGCGAACCGGTACGCGAGGGACTCGAGCACGTCGGCGGCGGGCAGAGTGCGCAGAAACCCAAGACCGTCGGCGCGGGCAGTGTCCGAGGATGCTCGGGTGCGGCGCTCCCGGCGGGCCTGCAGGAGCTGGGTGATGGAGATGCCGCAGGCGATCGCGAACAGGGCAGTGGCGAGCGAGGCGACGAAGACGTGGATGACCAGCCAGATGCTCTTGAGCGGGTCCATCAGCGGGACGACCTCAACGT
>Ga0207881_1000604_pt1 | contig 13746 bp, 11 predicted proteins | sample MalvirmetagMSP97_FD_184227 | JGI IMG/M metagenome (GOLD analysis project Ga0207881, IMG submission 184227) | Marine viral communities from the Deep Pacific Ocean - MSP-97 (SPAdes) | ecosystem: Environmental > Aquatic > Marine > Oceanic | place: Pacific Ocean | collected 2011-05-03 | reverse complement strand
GTAAGGATCGAAAAGGGTCTCATGAAGGACATCGCACTTTGGAACTACGCTGACTATGCGGCACTTGTTGCCGCGGTAGTCCTCGCGGCATTTCTTATCGGCGGCGCGTGGGCGATCACGCGGCCCAAGGACGAGGTTCTGGGCCATCCCAAGGGCCTCTACATGCTGTTCTTCGCCGAGATGTGGGAGCGTTTCTCCTACTATGGCATGCGGGCACTCCTCACGCTCTATCTCGTGAAACACTGGCTGTACTCCGATGGCAGCGCGAACCTGATCTACGGTGCTTATACCAGTCTCGTCTATATCACCCCGGTGCTCGGCGGCTGGCTGGCCGACCGATATCTCGGCCAGCGCAAAGCAGTGCTGTTCGGGGCGGTCCTCCTCACGATCGGCCACTTCTTCATGGCCTTCGAAGGCGATGGGTCGGGCTATGCCAATGATGCGACCGTGAATGTTTTCTGGCTGGCTCTGGCGTTGATTATCGTGGGTTCGGGCTTCCTCAAGGCGAATATCTCGGTGATGGTCGGTCAGCTTTACCCGCGCACCGATCTGCGTCGCGACAGCGCTTATACGATCTTCTACATGGGCATTAACCTCGGTGCGGCTACGGGCGTGCTGATCGCCGCGTATATCGGTGAGACGGTCAACTGGGCCTGGGGCTTCGGCCTCGCAGGATTCGGGATGCTCCTGGGCCTCGTCGTCTTCATCCTCGGCAAGTCGCTGCTGCGTGGAAACGGGGAGGCGCCCGATCCGGCCAAGCTGAAGGAAAAGGTCGCCGGCATCAATTTCGAATGGCTGCTCTACGGTGTAGGCCTTGTCGGGGTGGCGGTTATCTGGGCCCTCATCCAGTTCCAGGAAGCGGTGGGCTGGATTCTGCTGGTGTCCGGCATCTGCCTCCTTGGCTATGTCCTGCAGCAGGCGCTCTACAATCTGTCAGGAGAAGATGGTAAAGTAAGCCAAGGGTCGACGAAGCCGATCTTCTACGGGGGCGTGGTCGCCTTGCTGGCAACCGCTGGCATCATGATTGTGCAGAACGGCACAGGCATGATTTCAAGTATTGTCGGTGCTGCTGGCATCATCTTGGTCATCGCAGCGTGTATTGGTGAAACGAAGAAGCAGGCGAACTACGCACGTGACCGCGTGTTCGCGATGATTTTCGTGATCTTGCTGATGCCGCTGTTCTGGGGCCTGTTCGAGCAGGCGGGCGGTTCGATGAACCTCTATACCGATCGATATGTCGATCGCGGAGGCATCCCCACGACCTTCTTCCAGTCGATCAATCCGATCTACATCATTGTCCTGGGGCCGATCTTCGCGGGCCTGTGGCAGTTCCTCGCCAAGCGCGGGTGGGAGCCCAATACCTATGCCAAGATGGGCCTCGGCATCGTGCAGATGGGTCTGGCCTTCGTTGTCTTCGTCTGGGGGGCCCAGCAGTTCAGCGTGACGGGTGAGGCCAATGTCTTGCTGACGCCCGTCCTGTTCCTGTTCCTGTTCTACCTCCTGTCGACCACCGGCGAGCTTTGCTTGTCGCCCGTCGGTCTGTCGGCAATCAATCGCCTTTCGGTGACGCACATGGCCAGCCTTATGATGGCGGCGTTCTTCTTCGGGACCGCAGGTGGCAACTATGTCGCGGGCTTTATGGGGTCGCTCATGGGAGAAGGCGAAGGTGGTGACATGACCCGCGAAGCCGCACTCGACATCTATTGGGCGATGGGCCTCGTGGCCGCAGGCATCGGTGCCTTCGTCGTGTTGGTCAGCCCGCTGGTGAAGAAGCTGATGCATCTGGATACGCTGACCGACGACGACGTCGGCGACGATCTGGAAGGCCAGCGCGAAGGCCCGGGCGAGGCGCAGGGTGCGGGTATCCACCCGACCACGCGGCCTTCCCACTAAGTCGGCGCGTAAGGGGGGAACGATGCGCACACGGACACTGATCGCAACCGCCTGCGCACTCGCGCTGGGGGCCTGTACGGGGATGGACGACGGCACGGGGGGCGAGACGCGCAGCGCGTCCGCCGCCTCGCCGTCGGTCGGTGCGGACGGGGGCACGCCCTACGCCTCCACCTACCAGCGCTATCCGGGGCGGCCCACCGCGCTGGTCGGCGCGACCGTGTTCGACGGGGCGGGCAACCGGTTCGACAATGCGACCGTGCTGTTCCGCGATGGCGAAGTGGTTGAGGTCGGCACCGGGCTGCCGACCGACGGCTACGACGTGATCGACGGCACCGGCAAGTTCGTGACCCCCGGTGTGATCGACATCCACTCGCACCTCGGCGACTATCCCACCCCTTCGGTGCAAGCGCATAGCGACGGGAACGAGGCGACCAGCCCGACCACGCCCGAAGTCTGGGCCGAACATTCGGTCTGGCCGCAGGACCCGGGCTTCAGCCGCGCACTCGCCAATGGCGGGGTCACAGCGCTGCAGATCCTGCCCGGTTCGGCCAACCTAACCGGCGGCCGCTCGGTCACGCTCAAGAACGTGGCATCGCGCACCGTGCAGGGGATGAAGTTCCCCGGCGCGCCCTACGGCATGAAGATGGCCTGCGGGGAGAACCCCAAGCGCGTCTATGGCAGCCGTGGACGGATGCCCTCCACCCGGATGGGCAACTTCGCGGTCAACCGGCAGATGTGGCTCGACGCGCGCGCCTATGCCGCGGGCGACCGCTCCAAGCGCGACCTCGCCAAGGAGACGCTTGCGGGCGTTCTCGACGGTGACATCCTGATCCACAACCACTGCTACCGCGCGGACGAGATGGCGCTGGTGATGGATATGGCCAAGGAGATGGGCTACAAGGTCACCGCCTTCCACCACGCGGTCGAAAGCTACAAGATCGCCGATCTGCTGCGCGAAAACGACGTGTGCAGCGCGATCTGGGCCGACTGGTACGGCTTCAAGATGGAAAGCTACGACGGCATCCGCGAAAACGCGGCCCTGCTGTGGAAGTCGGGTGCCTGCGTGGTGATCCACTCGGACGACGAGAACGGCATCCAGCGCCTGAACCAGGAAGCCGCCAAGGCGCAGGCCGCCGGGCGGCGCATGGGGCTCGACATTCCCGATGCCGACGTGGTCGGCTGGTTCACGCTCAACGCGGCCAAGGCGATGGGCATCGATAAAATGACCGGCAGCCTCGAACCCGGCAAAATGGCCGATGTGGTGCTGTGGAACGGCGACCCGCTGAGCGTCTATTCACGGCCAGAAAAGGTCTGGATCGATGGCGCGCTGCTCTATGATGCGCTCGATCGCAGCCGTCGCCCGGTGAGCGATTTCGAACTCGGCCAGCCCGGTGCGGGAGACGTCAAATGATCCGCCTCGCTCTGCTGGGCAGCGCCGCCGCGCTCGCCCTGGTCGCCCCTGCCACAGCGCAGGACTTCACCATCACCAACGCCACGGTCGCCACCGGCGACGGTTCCGAACCGGTCGAGAACGCCACCGTGGTGGTCCGCAACGGGCGGATCGTCGCGGCGGGCGCGGGCGTCACCGTGCCTGCGGGCGGCGAAGTGATCGACGGCACCGGCAAGTGGGTGACCCCGGGGATCTTCTCCGCAGTCACCGATCTCGGCCTGTCCGATGTCGACGGTGTGAGCGAGAGCAATGATACTGCGGCGGGCAATTCGCCCTTCAGCGCCGCGCTCGACGCGTCGACCGCGCTCAACCCCAATTCGCAGGACGTGATGGTCGCGCGGGCCGACGGGATTACCCGGGCAAGCGTCTCCACCCGCCCCTCCGCCTCGATCTTCGGTGGCCAGGGTGCGGTGATCGATCTGGGCGCCGATCCGGAGATGGTCACCCGTCCGCGCGCATTCCAGCTGGTCGATCTGGGCGAAACCGGCGCGCGCATTTCGGGCGGCAGCCGCACCAGCGCGCATGCGCTGCTGCGCAATGCCCTGCGCGAGGCGCAGTCCTATGGCGATCGCGCCGCCATCGGTGCCGCGACCGCGAGGCCTTCGGACACCAGCTTCGGTGACGACGTTCCGCTCGACCCGCGCCTCTCGGGCCGCGACAGCGAGCGGGCGGGCGACGTGCTGCTGACCCGCTTCGATGCGGCCGCGCTGGTGCCCGTCGTGCGCGGCGAGCAGCCGCTCTACGTGGTGGCAGAGCGCGCTTCGGACATTCGCGAGGCGATCAGGCTGAAGCGGGCCTTCCCCCGGCTCGACCTCGTCATCCTCGGCGCGAGCGAAGGCTGGCTGGTCGCGAACGAGATCGCCGCCGCCAATGTGCCGGTGATCGCCGACCCGCTCGACGATCTGCCGACCGGGTTCGACCAGCTCGCCGCGACGCAGAGCAATATCGGGCGGATGCGCGATGCAGGCGTCACCGTCGCGATCGGGCGGATGAGCGGCGGGACCGGCGAACAGCCGCGCAACGCGCGCCAGTATGCGGGCAACCTCGTCGCGCTGTCGCGGGTGCCCGGAGCAACAGGCCTGACCTGGGGCGAGGCGCTGGCGACGATCACCTCGATCCCGGCGCGCATTTCCGGCTTCGGCGGGCGTCTGGGCACGCTCACCAGCAATGCCGCCGCCGATGTGGTGATCTGGGATGGCGACCCGCTGGAGGTGGGCACGGTGCCCGAAGCGGTGTTCATCGACGGCGTGCGCCAGCCGACCGACACCCACCAGTCGGGCCTGCGCGAACGCTATCGCGACCTGAACGAGGCTGATCTGCCGCAGGCTTACGACTGGTGAGGTTCGCCCTCGCCCTTGCGGCGCTGGCGCTTCCCTGCGCGGCTATTGCGCAGGATGACGCTACGACCGACCAGCCCGCGCACGACCTCGCGTGGCACAACCGTCAGCAGGCGGCGATTGCCGAGCTGAAGGCGGAGGATGGCTGGCAGGTGTTGCCCGGCGGGCTCATGTGGCGTCGCCTCACCGGGGACGGCAGCGGGCCGAAGCCGACGGTCGAAGATACGGTCACCGTGCACTATGCCGGGCGCCTGCTCGACGGGACGCAGTTCGACAGTTCTTACGATCGCGGCGAACCCGCGACCTTCCCGCTCGGGCGGCTGGTAAAGGCGTGGCAGCTCGCGATTCCGCAGATGGGCGTGGGCGATACGATCGAACTCTATACCCCGGCGGACCTGGCCTATGGCCCGGTCGGCAAGGGCCCGATCCCGGGCAACGCGACGCTGGTCTTCAAGGTGGAATTGCTCGGTATCGAATAGCCGCATTGGCGCAGGGAGGGATTGTGATGGTCGACCCGCTGATTTCGCTGATAGCCGCAAGCATCGCCTTCGTCGGCACGCATTTCGCGATGTCGCACCCGCTTCGCGCATCGATGGTCCGGCTGCTCGGCGATGGCGGCTTCATGATCGCCTATTCGCTGGTCAGCGCGGCTACGATGGCGTGGATGTATTTCGCCTTCGTCGCCACGCCTGCGGGCGCACCGCTATGGGGCGGCTATGGCGACGGCGTGTGGATCGTGGCGAGCATCGTCACGCTGCTGGCGCTGGTGCTGTTCGCGGGCTCGCTGATCGGCAACCCGGCCCTGCCCGCTCCGGGCGCGGAGAAGGCCGCGCTGCAGGTGCCGTCGGGCGTCTTCAAGGTGACCCGTCACCCGATGATGTGGGGCTTCGGCCTGTGGGCGTTCGCGCACCTGATCGCCGCACCGACATTGCGCACCGTGGTGGTCGCCCTCGCGATCGGCGTGCTCGCGCTGGTCGGCGCACGGCTGCAGGACCGCAAGAAGGAGCTGCTGATGGGCGATGCGTGGCGGCAGTGGGAGGCGAACACCAGCTACTGGCCCCGCCTGGGCCGCATTTTCTCGGTCGGGATCGTGCCGTGGATCGGCGGTATCGCAATCTGGCTGGGCGCGACGTGGTGGCACACGATGGATGCAGGCGTGTGGCGCTGGGTCTGAGCGCGCCGCGAGCAAGAACTACTCGCCCCTGAAATCGGCCCCGCGCTTTTCCAGCAACGCGGCGACGCCTTCCGCGTGATCCGCCGTGTGGTGCATCAGCCCCTGCGTATTGGCCGCGAGTTCGAGCGCGCCGTCGTAGCTCAACCCGCGCGACTGGCGCAGCAGCATCTTGGTCTGGCGCAGCGCGGCGGGCGGCATGGCGGCGACCTTGGCGGCGAGCGTCTGCGCATCGTCCATCAGCGCGTCGGGTTCGACCACCCGGCTGACCAGACCCCATTCCTGCGCGGTGGCCGCGTCGATCACATCCCCGGTGAAGAACAGCTCCGCCGCGCGCGCATCGCCGATCACCCGCGGGAGCAGCCAGGTTCCGCCGTCGCCCGGCACCAGGCCTAGCTTGAGGAAGGTCACGCCGAACTTCGCGCTGCTGCTCGCGATGCGCATGTCGGCGAGGCAGGCGAGATCGCAGCCCAGACCGATCGCCGGGCCGTTGATCGCCGCGATCAGCGGAACGCGCAGGCCGTGCAGCGCGCGCAGGATGCGGTGGATATTGTCGCGATAGCCGTCGGCGATGGTCACCGGCGATCCGGCGAAATTGCCGGTGCGGTTCTGCATCGCCTTCACATCGCCGCCCGCGCTGAACGCGCGCCCCGCGCCCGTCAGGATCGCGCAGCGGATGGTGCTGTCGGCATTGATCGCGTCGCAGGCGGCCGCAAAGGCCTCGCCGTCCCCCGCCTGGCCGAGAGCATTCATGCTCTCCGGCCGGGTGAGGGTCAGTGTGGCGATTGCGCCGGTGGCGCTATGGTCGAGAACGGACATGCGCCTGCCTAGCGTGCTGTCCGCCGGTTCGTAAACCGCTACGCCGAAGCGCGCTCGCGTCCGCTAGAACACCCCGATGTCGTTGCTCAGCGATACGAAGGTGCCGTCGGCGCCGAACCCGATCAGGTCTGCGTGTCCATCGCCGTCGACATCGGCGACGATGCGCGGGAAGCGATCATTGCTGCTCCACCCGCCCGCACTATCGCTCGAACCGAATGCTTCGAGCGCCTGCTCCCACGCGCCGAAGGTGCCATCGCTCTGGCCATAGGCAACGTAGACGCCATCACGGCCGAACCCGACGATGTCCGCCCGTCCGTCGCCGTTCACATCGGCGACCTCGCGCGGCAAGAGGTCGTCGCTGGACCACCCCCCCGCGCTCGCGGCGGTGCCGAATGCATTGGTCGCGAGGAAGTAGTCGCCGAAGGTGCCGTCCGTCTCGCCCAGCGCGACGAAGGCACCCGCCGACCCGAAGCCGACGAGATCGGCACGACCATCGCCATTCACGTCCGCCACGGTGCGCGGATAGCGATCATTGCTGGTGAAGCCGCCTGCGCTGGGCGATTCACCGAAGGCGTCGATGCCGAGGAAATATTCGCCGAAGGTTCCGTTCGCCTGACCGAGCGCGACGTAGGTGCCATTGGCAGCAAAGCCGACGATATCGGCCCGGCCATCGCCATTCACATCGCCCATGACGCGCGGATAACGATCCGCGTTGACCCAGCCGCCGGCTTCGCTGTTGGTCCCGAAATTGGCCGTTGCGAGCAGCGTAGCACCGAAGCCGCCATTGCCATCGGCCAGCGCGACATAGGTGCCGGCTGCCCCGAAACCGACGATGTCGGCATTCCCGTCGCCGTTCACGTCGGCAAGCATGCGCGGATAGCGATTGGCGTCCGTCCAGCCACCGGCTTCATCGGCCGCGCCGAAGCCCTGATAGGCCAGAGTGGGCGCAGCGAAATTGCCATTGCCAGTGGCCAGCGCGACGTACACGCCTGCCGATCCGAAACCCATCAGATCGGCACGCCCGTCTCCGTTCACATCCGCTGCAGCGCGCGGATAGATGGTGTTGTTGACCCAGCCGCCACCGGCGTCCGAATAGCCGAAACTGGCGATCGCCAGCGTCGGATTGCCGAACAGGCCGATATTGATCGTGCCGTCGTCGAACTCCGCACGCTCCACCCCGGACAGCGTATCGACGCCATCCGCGCCGGTGATCCGGACCCGCCCGTCATCCAGGCGCTCAATCGTGTAGTCGCCGCGGTTGCCGCTGAAGCGGGCCACGTCGGTGCCGATGCCGCCGAAGATCTCGTCATCGCCCAGACCGCCAACGAGCAGGTCGTTGCCCGCTTCGCCCCACAGCCGATCGTTGCCGCCACCGCCGAAGATCTGGTCGTTCCCCGCGCCGCCGTCGATCTGATCAGCGCCGAGCAGGCCGGAGAGGATATCGTCGCCCTCATAGCCGAGCAGGATGTCGCGCCCGTCACCGCCGGTCAGCGTGTCCGGGTTGGCGGTACCGAAGAAGCGGTCGGGAAGGTCGTAGACATATTGCGTATTCACCGCCGGGAAGCCGCTGTTGATGAACAGCTGACCGGTCTCGGCATTATACTGCAGAAGCTGCCCCTCGGTCTGCTCGGCGGCATAGAACGGGTCGCCCAGAGCATTGCCGGAGGGATCGAAGAGCTGGATGATCGCGCGGTCGGTCTCCGCATCCTCCGGACGGGACCAGACGATCGTTCCGTCGGGCAGCACCGTCACGCTTCCGCCCGACACGTCGGGAACCACGACCTCGGTGCCGACCGGCTGTCCATCGGTGCCATAGCGGCGGACATGCAGATCCCCGCCATCACCCCAGACGACTGCCGCGTTGCCATCGGCCAGGGCGAAGACGTCGCTCTGAAAACCGCTGGTCGAGGTTGCGATCGTAAAGCTGGTGCCGATCCGCTGGCCCGAGGCATCGACGCGCTCGCCGACCAGATTGAAGGTGCCGTTGCCGCCTTCGGGACCGGCATCTTGCCAGATCACAAGGCTGCCGCTGCCCAGTTCCGCCGCCCGCACGGACCGCTGATCGCCCGCAGGATCGGCAACAAGGTTGAGGGTGGTGGTGGTTCCATCGTCGAGAATCGCCACCCGGACGTCTCGCGTTTCGACACCCTGCTCGGTCCGCTGGAGATAGTCGTAATAGACCTGCAGCGAGCCATCAGGGAGCCGGATCATGTCCGTGATATCGGAGGCGAACTCCGGCCACGGATACTGGTTCAGGAACGTGCCATCGGGCGCGAAGTCGAAGATGTACCTGGGATAGCCCGCCAGTTGCGATGTCTGGAACGCGAAGCTGCCATCCTCGAACGCGACGCCGGTAAGCCCGTAAAATCCGGTGGACGTCGGCGACGCTGCGTTGCCGGCCTGTACAGGAGAGCCGACCGCATTCCCGGCGGCATCGAAGCGCTGCACGTACAGCGTGTGAAGGACGTCGGACGATTCATTGCGCGACCGGGTGAGCTCGTAGAAGACGACCGTTCCGCCGTCCGGCATGGCCAGCTGGAAGCGATCTCCGATGTCGTAGGTGTAATTGGCATCGGGCGGCGGCGGCGTGGGCACCAGAGTCCGCGAACCATCCTCGATAATATACTGGATATCACTCATCAAACCATCTCCCCAGAGGCGCCTGGCAGCGCAAAGCTGGGTGCCTTCTACAGCAAAGTTCGGTCAGATATAAATCGCTAGTCCGCCTCTTCTTTTCGGCAAGGATGCAAGGCGGGCCAGCGCCCACGCCTGTTTGCCTCCCCGCCGGGTGATGGCCCGGCGCGGCCCCGACAGCATCATCGACAAGCTCAGCGCGTGGACGAAAATGTGATCCGGTACGGCATGGCGGGCATGCCCGTGTCGGCGGAGCGGAAATTCATGAAGCTGCCGTGATTGGCCCAGATCACATATTTCTGCCCGGGCGCTGCGACACACTCCATCGAGAAGGTCCGCCCGTCGTCGGACGCCCGAACCTTGCCATCGCACTGCGGCGGCGCGTTCTCCGGACCGCTGGCGAAGCTGAAGCTGTCGCGCTGCATTTCGCGATCGAACGTGACCGACAGCGTGAAAGGTCCGGGTTCGACGACCCCGCCGTCGGCCGGGCTGCTCGATACGACTTGCGACGCGGTCGAGCCAGAAGCCGCAGGCTTGCCACCCGTCGACAGGGCGCCGGACGCCATGAGTATGATGAGTACGGTCAGTGCCACGATGACGCCTCCTGTGATGAACGGCCATGGTCCTAACCGCCGCGGGGCGGCCCCGTCCATCACGGAAATCTCGTCACGATTTTTCTGGGCGGCGTAGATCCGCGCGGCCTCGCGGCTGCTGCCCACGCCCAGCTTGCGCCGGGCGCTGCGCAGCAGCTCGTTGGCCGCCGCTTCGCTATCGCCGGTATGCGCGATCGCGCTTTTGACGGTGTGCCCTTCGGCCAGCAGGCCGAGGATGGCGCGCTCCCGGTCGGTCAGTTCGCCGGGTGCCGCCACCATTCGCGCTTAGGCCCGCGCCTCTTCGACCCCTGCCGAATTGTGGCGCAGCGCAGCCAGCACGGTATCGAGGATGTTCGCGGCATTGAGCCCGGCCTCGTCGTACTGCTTCTTGGGATCGTCCTGATCCTGGAAGATATCGGGCAGGCGCATGGTGCGCACTTTCAGCCCTTCGTCGAGCAGGCCGGAATCGCTGGCAAAGGTCAGCACGTGCGCGCCGAGCCCGCCGATCGCGGCTTCCTCGATCGTGACCACGACCTCGTGATCGCGCATCGCCTTCTCGATCAGCGCGGTGTCGAGCGGCTTGGCGAAGCGCATGTCCGCCACCGTGGTCGACAGGCCGCGTGCCTCCAGCTGCTCCGCCGCGTCGAGCGCTTCGCCCAGACGCGTGCCGAGCGAAAGGATCGCGACCTTGCTGCCTTCCTTGACGATGCGGCCCTTGCCGATCTCCAGCTTTTCCAGCTTCTCGGGAATCTCGACGCCCGTGCCCGCGCCGCGTGGGTAGCGGAAGGCGATGGGCCCGTCGTCATATTCGGCGGCGGTGTAGGTCATGTGCGCCAGCTCGGCCTCGTCGGCGGCGGCCATCACCACGAAATTGGGCAGCGTCGCCAGATAGGTGACGTCGAACGATCCGGCGTGCGTGCAGCCGTCGGCGCCGACCAGCCCCGCGCGGTCGATCGCGAAGCGGACCGGCAGGTTCTGGATCGCGACGTCGTGGACCACCTGGTCGTAAGCGCGCTGGAGGAAGGTCGAATAGATCGCGGCGAAGGGCCGCATCCCCTGCGCGGCAAGACCTGCCGCGAAAGTCACCCCGTGCTGTTCGGCAATGCCGACATCGAAGGTGCGCGTCGGGTGCGCCTGCGCGAACTTGTCGACGCCCGTGCCGCTCGGCATCGCGGCGGTGATCGCGACGATCCGCTCGTCCGTTTCGGCCAGCTTGGCGAGCGTTTCGCCGAACACGTTCTGGTAGTTGGGCGGCCCGCCCTTCGACTTCTTTTGTTCGCCGGTGATGACGTCAAACTTGGAGACGCCGTGGTACTTGTCCGCGCTTTCCTCAGCGAACTTGTAGCCCTTGCCCTTCTCGGTCACGACGTGGATCAGCACCGGGCCCTGGTCGCTGTCGCGCACGTTCTCCAGCACCGGGATCAGATGGTCGAGATTGTGCCCATCAATGGGCCCAACGTAGTAGAAGCCCAGTTCTTCGAACAATGTCCCGCCGGTCACCATGCCGCGGGTGAATTCTTCCGCCTTGCCGAGCGAGGAGTGGATCCGGCGGTGCATCTTCTTGGCGACCTTGGAGGCAAGGCTGCGCAGGCCGAGATATTCGCCGCTCGACACGACGCGCGCGAGATAGGCTGAGAGCCCGCCCACCGGCGGCGCGATCGACATGTCGTTGTCGTTGAGGATGACGACCAGCCGGTTGCCCGCCTGTTCGGCATTGTTCATCGCCTCGTAGGCCATGCCGGCGCTCATCGCGCCGTCGCCGATCACCGCGATCGCGCGGCCCGGCTTGTCCTGCAGCAGGTTGGCCATGGCAAAGCCGATGCCCGCGCTGATCGACGTGGAGGAGTGCGCCGCGCCGAAGGGGTCGTATTCGCTCTCGCTGCGCTTGGTGAAGCCCGAGAGCCCACCGCCCTGGCGCAGCGTGCGGATGCGATCGCGCCGCCCGGTCAGGATCTTGTGCGGATAGCACTGGTGGCCGACGTCCCAGATCAGCCGGTCTTCGGGCGTGTTGAAGATGTAGTGGATTGCCACGGTCAGTTCGACCACGCCGAGGCCGGAGCCCAGATGCCCGCCGGTGGTGCCGACCGCGTCGATCATCTCGGCGCGCAGTTCGTCGGCCAGCTGGCGCAATTTCTCGCGTTCGAGTTTCCGGAGGTCGGCGGGAAGATTAACCTGATCGAGCAGGGGTGTATCGGGACGTTCAGACATGACGTCGATGTCTAGACTCCCGCTTTCGGCTTGTCGATTCAAAGCGCTTCGTAGGTGGGTCGACGGCTCAGCTGCTGCATTCGGCGCACAACCCGCGCAGTTCGATCACCGGGCGTACGTCTGAATAGCCTGCATCGCGGCCCGCTTCGCGCAGGGCACCGGTAACCCGGTCGTCATCAATATGGTCCGCCGCGCCACAATCGTCGCAGATCAGGAAGATGCAGTCGTGGCGGCACCCGGGGTGCGAATTGACGAGGAAAGCATTCGCGCTCTCGATTCTATTGGCGAGATTGCCGCGCACGAAGATGTCGAGAATGCGGTACACGCTGTTGGGCGCAACCCGGCTTCCACGCTGCTTGCTGAGGTTTTCGGCAATATCATAGGCCGAGACGGGCCGGGTATGCTTGGCCAGTTCGTCGAACACTTCGGCGCGCATACCGGTCCAGCGTTCGCCCTGTTCTTCGAGTGATCGTTTCGCGGCCTCGGCAAGGGCCTCGCCCTCGTGTTCCTTGTGCGTATGTCGGTGTGCGGTTGCCATGGCTGACAAGATAGCGTGCCCCGGGGCAGCTTTCCAGCTCGAGCGTGATGCCCGGCCTCAGTCCTTCAGAAAACTCGCGCGGTAGACCGCCGGATAGAATTCCTTGAGCGCGGCAACCTTGGGCGCATCCCAGCGCAAGATATATCCGTGGCGCGGGTTCTTGAGCGCGAAGTTCTGGTGGTAATCCTCCGCCGGATAGAAGGCCTGCGCACGCACGATATCGGTCACGATCGGCTTGTCCCACACGCCGGAGCGTTTCATCTGCGCGAGATAGGCCTTGGCCACCCGCGACTGCTCGGTCGAGGTTGGGGCAAGTTCCGCATTATACTGCGCGCCACGATCCGGCCCCTGCCGGTTGCGCAGCGTCGGGTCCGCGACCACCGAGAAGAAGATGCGCAACAGCTGGTCGTAACGGATCTGCGCCGGGTCGTAGGTGATCTTCACCGCCTCGACATGGTCGGTCACCCCGCTGGAAACGAGCTTGTAGTCGGCCTGGCGCTCGGTCCCGCCGTGATACCCGGCAACCGCGCTCTTCACACCTTTGACGTGACTGAACACCGCCTCGACGCCCCAGAAACAGCCGCCCGCGAAGATCGCGGTCTTGAGCCCGCTTTCCTTCGCCTTGGTCTGGGCTATCGGCGCGCGGACGTGGTTTTCCGCCGCCATCGCCTGCCCGCACCCGGCCAGCGCGAGCGATCCTGCAAGCAGCAGGCCGAGCATGCCGGAGGCAAGGCCGGGGCGGCGTGCGGCCATCAGAAGAGCCCCAGCGCGAGGCCTTCTACCCCGCCGAAGCGGGTTGCCAGCAATGCGACGGCACCAAGGCCGAAGCCAATGCCGAAATTGCGAAAAAGGTCGGAACTGAAGAACTTCATGGGTCTGCTCATTGGTGTGTCGGATTAGCTACGTGAGCAATGGATGTAGGGATGCATCCCTGTCGTCGCGGTGAATTCGACGAACAGCTACGGCTAACCGTGCAAGACCTAGGACGGGGCACGCCCGCCCCGGCCCAATCAGTGGCGGAAGTGGCGCATTCCGGTGAAAACCATCGCCAAGCCGGCCTCGTTCGCGGCGTCGATCACTTCCTGGTCGCGCATCGAACCACC
>Ga0207881_1000602_pt1 | contig 13783 bp, 9 predicted proteins | sample MalvirmetagMSP97_FD_184227 | JGI IMG/M metagenome (GOLD analysis project Ga0207881, IMG submission 184227) | Marine viral communities from the Deep Pacific Ocean - MSP-97 (SPAdes) | ecosystem: Environmental > Aquatic > Marine > Oceanic | place: Pacific Ocean | collected 2011-05-03 | reverse complement strand
AGGCGTTGATGAGCATGGCTTGCATCGGGTCTCCTTCTGCGTTCCGTGGACGCCCGCGGGGTCTCTGTGTGGTTGAAGAGCGTGCAAACCTACGGCTATGCTTTGATTGCGACAAGTACCCACAAAAATGTAAGTATCAAGATTTCCCGGCAGGACCCCCGAACATGGCGCGAAAGTACAGCTGGAAGACCGGTTGCGATGTGGAAGCCACGCTCAGCGTGATCGGCGGGCGGTGGAAACCGATCCTCGTCTGCCACCTGCTCGGCGGGAGGAAGCGGTTCGGCGAGCTCCGGCGGCTCACGCCGAACGCGACGGAACGCATGATCACCCTCCAACTCCGGGAGCTGGAGGCGGACGGCGTGGTTTCGCGCCACGTGTTCGCCGAGGTGCCGCCCCGGGTCGAGTACGAGGTCACCGACTACGGGCGCACGCTGGAGGCCATCCTGGTCGCGATGCAGGAGTGGGGGCGGGAGTTCAAGGCACGCCGGTCCGAAGAAGATTCAGGGGCAGAAGTGTGCGACGCGGTCGGACCGCTCGACTCAGCCGCTCAGTAACTCAGAACAGATTGTCGGCATCGGCCCCGCGTCTCGCACGCGCGGCGTGTGTTCCGTCGGCTCCTGCCAGATTCAGTCCCCGCCGTGGGCGCCCGGCTCGAGGCGCTCGCCGCAGCGTTTGCAGAACACCGCGTCGATGTCGTGGCCCTCGGCCATGCAGGCGGGGCAGGCGCGGGTGGTGACGGGGCGGCCCGAGCCGGCCATCTCGGCCGAGAGGATTCCCGTCGGGACGATGATCAGCGAGTATCCGATGAGCACCAGGACGGCGGTCGTCGCCTTGCCCACCGCTGTGATGGGCGTGATGTCGCCGTAGCCCACGGTCGTCATGGTGATGATCGCCCAGTACATGGCGCCGGGCATGGAGTCGAACGCGGTGTTGCCGGCGTTTCCCTCGACGACGTGCATCATCGCGCTGGAGATCAGCACGACGATCAGAACGGTCGTGATGAACACCGCGATCTTGTGACGGCTGACCAGCAGGGCCCGGCGCAGGGCCGACGCTTCCGAGAGGTAGCGGGCGAGCTTGAAGACCCGGAAGACGCGCAGCAGGCGGAGCGTGCGGACGACGAGCAGGCGCTCCCCGCCCGGCACGATCAGGCCGATGAACGCCGGCAGGATCGAGAGCAGGTCGATGATCCCGAAGAACGAGGTGGCGTAGCGCCACGGGCGCCGGACGATGATGAGCCGGAGGACGTACTCGGCCGTGAAAAGGACCGTAAAGCCCCACTCGAGACCCAGAAAGATCGATCGGTAGGGCTCATCCCGGGCGGCCGGCAGGGTGCCGAGCACGACCACCCCCACGGACAGGATGATCGCGATGATGAGGCCGACGTCGAACGCTTTGCCGGCCGGCGTGTCGGCCTCGAAGATGATTTCGTGGAGCCGGTCCCGCCAGGGCGCGACGCGCGGCGGGCTTTGGTCTTGATTCGCCACGGGCGTGCCTCCGGGGAAGGTCCGGAACGCCCGGACCCGGTATCCATCGGTCCGTTGCGCCCGCCCGGTCCATCGTCGCGCGGCGGGTTGGGAGGTTTACCGGCGTCGAGAACGGCCGCTAGAGTCCCGGCAACATGGACAACACGCCCTTCGAAACGTCGGCCCGTGCCGCCTCGGTCGACGCCCCACCGCGCGGCGATCGCGACGATCTCATCGAGGCCATCGAGTCGGCCGATCAGTCCGCGTGCAGCCAGTGGCTGCGTGAATCGGACTCGGCGGATGTGGTGCACGTCATCTCCCGGCTCCCGGACGAACTTCGGACGAAACTCCTCGAGCTATTGACGCCCGAAGACGCGGCCGACGTCCTCGACCTGCTTCCGGACGCTCAGGTCGTCAACGCCATCGGGGATCTCGATGCGACGGTGGCCGCCGGGATCATCGGGGAGCTCGCCAGCGACGAGCGGGCGGACCTTATCCGCCAGCTCGACGACCACGACGCCGAGGCCATATTGACGGAGATCGACCTCGACGTCGCCGACGACATCCGGCGGCTGGCGGCGTACGACGAGGACGCCGCGGGGTCGCTGATGCTCTCCGAGTATCTCGCGTTCCCCGAGACGGAGACCGTGCGGGAGTTGCTCCTGGACATCGAGCGCAACGCGGAGCGGTACGCCCACTACAACATCCAGTACACCTATATCGTCGACAAGGACGGTGTGCTCCGGGGCGTGCTGCCACTCCGCAGCGTGATCCTCGCCCCGCGATCCACGGCGGTGCGCGAGATCATGATCGCGGATCCCATCTCGGTGACGGATACCGCTGACCTGGAGGAGGTCCGTGCCATCTTCCGCGAATACGCCTTTCTCGGCCTGCCGGTCGTCGACGGCGGGGGCAGGCTGGTGGGCGTCATCGAGGCCGGCGACGTGACCCGCGCCGACATGGAGGAGGCCGACGAGCTCTACCGGCAATCCCAGGGCATCGTGGGCGGCGAGGAGCTCCGCAGCATGCCCCTTTCCCTGCGATCTCGACGCAGGCTCGCGTGGCTCAGCGCCAACATCATCCTCAACATTCTCGCGGCCAGCATGATCGCGCTGCACCAGGACACACTCGAAGCCGTGATCGCGCTGGCCGTGTTCCTGCCCATCATCTCGGACATGAGCGGCTGCTCGGGAAACCAGGCCGTCGCCGTGACCATGCGGGAACTGACCCTCGGCGTGACGCGCCCGCGCGACGCGCTCCGTGTGCTCGGCAAGGAGTCGTCGCTGGGGCTCATCAACGGCTCGGCGCTGGGGCTGTTGATCGGCGGCGTGGCCTATCTCTGGAAAGGCAACCTGGTCCTCAGCGCGGTCGTGGGTTCGGCGCTGGCGCTCAACACGATCATCGCCGTCTGCATCGGCGGGCTCGTGCCGCTGCTCATCAAGCGGTTCAAGGCCGACCCGGCCCTCGCGTCGGGCCCCATCCTCACGACGATCACCGACATGTGCGGCTTCTTCATCGTCCTCACGCTCGCCTCGTCCGTCCTGTCCTACCTCACATGACCGGCGCGGGCGCATCGCCCGCGAGTGTTTTTTGAGGCAAGCCCGATCCCCGCAACGCGATCGCCGCCGGGTGCCATGCGAGGCGGGCACGGGCGTGCACGGGTTCCGCCGGCCTTTGGTAGACTTCGGGTCACCTCGAGCACGGGCACGGGCCCCCTTCAGGTCGACCGCGGGCGGTTCCAGGCCGCCGCGTCCTTCACAGCGCCCGACGGGGAGAGCGTTCATGCTGGCAGGCACCAGGCCCTTCGGTTCCATGGACGAGATCGGGGACGGTCTCGCCCCCCTGATCGCCGGGCACATCGATCTCGTGTTCCGACGCATCATGCCCGGCCCCGGGGTGGAGATCTTGCCGGGCTTCGTGCGGCTTGTCACGGGCGAGCCGCACCCGTTCGGCAACTTCGCGTGCGTCCGCGATCCGGTGACCGCGGCGGTGGTGCGCGAGGCGATCGAGCCGTTGCAGCGTTGCGGCGCCCCGGCGGCCGTCTTCCTGACCGGCCCCTGGCCGGAGGATGCCGAAAGGGTCCTTACGGACGCCGGCTTCGGTCGCCACGGCGGTATGCCCTGCATGGGCGTCGAGATCGAACAACTCCCCGAATCCTCCTTGCCCCCGGGGTGCACGTTCGAGCGCGTCAGCGACGCGTCCGAGCGTGCTGAATGGGCTGATGTGTTCGCCCGTGGGTACGAGTTGCCCGGCCGCATCGGCCACGCGTTCGCGGGGGGCATCGACGGGGACGACCGCCCGGACGCGCCAGTGCAGTACTTCTGGATCCGAAGGGACGGGGTGCCCGTTTGCACATCGCTGGTGTTTCTCGACCGAGGCGTCGCGGGCATCTACGGCGTCGCGACCGTGCGCGAAGCCCGCGGGATGGGCCTCGGTGCGTACGTGACCGCCCAACCGCTGCGCATCGCCAGCCGGCTCGGCTACGGCGTGGGCATCCTCCAGGCGTCCGAGGAAGGGCACCCGGTCTACCGGCGGATCGGGTTCCGGGACTTTGGTGAGATCCCGCTCTTCGTTCGAATGCCGGATTGATCGCATCCGACGGTCGCGAGGACGTACAGATCCGCGTGTCTTCCGTCCGATGGGCTCAGATCAACCCCATCACCCGGGAGAGCTGCAGCGTATCGACGTACTGCTGGAAGCGGACGGCCTTGCCGCCGCGCACGTCCCACACGTGAACCACCTGGGTGTTCTGCGTCAGGCCGGTGGCCTTGCAGGTGCCGCCGTACCGGCCCAGCATGATCACCTTGTCGCCCGAAGCGAGCAGGTCGTCCACCCGGACGCTGAAACCGTCCCACTCGGTCGCGCAGCGGGCGAAGATGCCCTCCGCGACGGCGTTCGGGCCGACATACGGATTCCCGTCGGCCCACGGATTGTTCTCCGCCTCGTTCCAGACGATGTCCGGGCTCATGCGCCCCAGCGCGCCGGGCCCGTCCCCGGCGGCGAACGCGTCGTAGATTCCTCGGATCACAGCGGCATTGGCGTCGGACATCTCAGGTGCTCCCGGCGATGGGCCGCCGCCGACGCGGGGACCGACCCGCACCCGGCTGGGCGACGAAGGCATGCTAGTGATTTTCCTCATTGCCCTCTGGCGGCTCGCGCACAATTCCTCCTCCCGTAGGCCGTTGCATGTAAATGTAGGGTGTTTTGTCTAGTATCCGTCCGGTGCGGACCGGGTGCTTGACCGGCGTTCTGGCTGGAAACCCGCGTTCCATGGGCGTTCTGGGGCCCATTTGGTGGGAAAATACGGAGAAACCTCTTGAACCGCACCACGATTTGTGTAACAGTTACAATCGAAGGCCGGGTTGGCAGATGTTCTGACCCCGGTCCGAGAGAGATACACAAAGAGGAGAAACCGATGATCCGTACCCTTGCGCTGCTTTCCGCAGCCGCCGTCGCTTCCGCGGCGAACGCCGGCACTTCCGTCGATGTCGCTATCGACCCCTCGTCCGCCCCCTGGCTGGGCTTCATGAACGTGTTCGAGCTGCCCTCCAACGGCGGCGGGTTCGTGTTCGGCAGCCCCTGGGGCGTGTCCGACCTCGTTGCCAACTTCGACGACGGCGCCAACACCGTGACGATGTCGCCCAACACCGTCGGTGATCCCGATCCGTTCTGGTACCAGGGCGGCGGCGGCCCCGGCGCGCCCGGCAACAAGATCATGGAAGCCAACCTGTATCAGCAGTCCGACGGCGGTCTCGCTGGCACCACGGTGAACTTCTCCGGCAACGTCCAGTCGTTCAGCATGACCGCGGCCCACGAGGTCCAGGTCTTCATCCGCGACTTCGCCGCCGACTTCTCGTCCTCCGTGGATGTGTTCGCCGCCATCGACAGCACCGGTGCCTTCAGCATCAGCCTCGACACGATCAACGATGCCGCCCGCCACGTGCAGTGGGGCATCCAGGTCCGGGGCGAGAACGTGTGGGTCACCGACGTCGCCCCCTTCGGCAACGTTGTGTTCTCCACCGTCCCCACCCCCGCGTCCATCGCCATGATGGGTGCCGGTGGCCTGCTGATGAGCCGTCGCCGCCGCAACGGCTGATCGGGCGATCCGCACATTCGATCTTCCGAGACCGCCGGGCCAGTGCGCCCGGCGGTTTTTTCGTCAGAATCCGCCGCTCGTCGAGGCCGGGGCTCGCTGGCTGACTGCCCGCTTTCTTCCTCCGGGCGATGCTGGTAGATTGTGAGCACCATGATTGACGCCCACCGATCCGTTCTGGCAGCCTGTTTTCTGACGATCTCGATGGCCGTGGTGCCCGCGTCGGCCCAGCCCGACGCTGCGAGCACGCCGCTCGCCGGCCCAAAGGTCAGCGAGCGGGTCACGAACACGCTGATCGAACGCGACATGCAGGGTCGGTTCCGGCGGATCGAAGGGCGTCCGGAGGTTGCGGCGCTGGCGCGGATCCCGATCGATCCCGTCCGGCGTGAAGACGCCCGGCGGGTGATCGAAGATCGTGCGGGCGCGTTGCGGACTCATCTGGTCGAGCACATCGATCTGATCAAGGCGTCGACGGACGCCTCGATCGCGGGCAACACCGAAGAAGTCCGCCGGATCCAGCTCGATCTTTACCGTTTGTTCGAACCGGCGGGCGAGCGCAGCCCGCTGCTCTCTCCGCTCGAACCGGTCCTCTCGGCGGAAGAGTTCGGTGAGGTGAAGCGCGTCGTCAACGAATACTGGGACGCTTGGGTCGCGGCGGAAGCGGGGAACGGGATGATGGACGCGGCCGCGTCCGAGGCGTTGGAGCGGCGGCTGGCCTACGAGTTGTACCAACAGGAACTCGCCTACGCCTACGAGAGCACGCTGCGCCCGTTCCAGCAGCGGCTCGAGCGGATCTACACGATCGTCGAACCCACCGACGACCAGCGGGCGGCCATCCGGGCCGCCGTGATCAAGTACATCCGCGATGCGGGCCTGACCCCCACCCCCGACCAGCGCGAGGAACTCGCCCGTTCCATCTACGACGCGCTCGACGAGCCACGCCGGTTCCGGCTTTTTGCGGCCGGTCTTTCGTCGATGTAGGCCCGCCGCGGGAGATCGATCGCGATCATTCCGAGCCTTGGTCCGCGCCGTTGATGAACGCGTTCACAATCGGCGCGTTGTGCGGGTTCCGCCAGATGCCCATGTGGCTGTCGCAATCGATGAGCACCTCCCGGGCGGGCCCGCGGAGCACGCGGCACCACGAGTCCAGGCGAAGCGAAGGATCCGCATTTTTGCGGGTGATTACTGTCGCACTTCCCGTGTATCGACCGGGCTTGTGAGTGACAAGGGCTTCGAGCGTGGCTTCGCCCAAGTTTCTCTGAGCGGGTTCCCAGTTGCAGAGGTCTCTCACATGCGAGCCCGGCCACCAGAGTGGTACACGTCGTGCTGGTAGCGATCGTCTGATCTTGTTCGAGACCCTCATCAGCCTTGGGTGGAGTGGCCGCCGATGAACTGGGATGCCATCGACGACAACAAGGTTTCTTACAACAACAGAACGGCGGCAGAGTTCAATCGCGAGTTCAACCGCCAGCGGTGCTCCGCTCGAGAAGCCGGACAGTGAGATAGATGGCCAGCGCTGTGTTTCGATTAGGTCGGCGTAGCCTCGAACCATCTCGGGTACTGATTGCAATGGCGTTTCATTCTCAATCAGACCAGCAGGTTGGATTGCATAGATCGCCATACGCCCTTCGCAGGCTTGGGCCGCGTCCGCGAGAAACCCGATGGCTCCACCCAGGTGGGGCAGCACCACCACCACCCGTCCGCCGTCGGAGAGTTTGTGCAAGTGCCCCGACGCGTTGCGACGCAGCGCTGCGCCGTGCAACTGCTCGCCGCGATCCTGCAGCATCGCACGCTCGAACATCTCGGCGATCGCTTCGGGCGTTGGATCGGGAAGCGTGGGCGTCACGGGCAACTCGAGGCCGAGCGCCGACTCGATCTCGAGGAGAAGGCGGAGCAGCGCCAGGGAGTTCCCGCCGGCACGCAGAAAGCCGTCCTGGTCAGACGCGGGCGGACGTCCGAGCGTCTTGGCCCACGCCCGGCGGACGAGGACGATCGGGTCGGAGGCCTGCACAGGGTCGAGGCCGGCCTCGGGCTTCGGTGGGTCCGCCAGGGTTGCTACGAAACGGCGATCGATCTTGCCGTTCGCCAATCGCGGGATCGAATCGGTCCACACAAACCGGGTCGGCACCATGTGGGATTCGAGTGTGGCACGCAGCGCGGCACGGATCGTTGACTCGGCGTTTCCGTTGCCGGGGGCCCCCGAGTGCACGCAAACGGCGACGATCTGGGCATCCACGCCGTGGCCGACCATGCAGACGGCCGCGTCCGCAACGATCGGAACCAGGAGAATCGCGGATTCGATCTCGGTGACCTCAATGCGGAACCCGAGCAGCTGGACCTGGGCGTCCTTGCGCCCGATGAACCCGATGGCTCCGTCCTCACGCCACCACCCGAGGTCGCCTGTGCGATACCGACGAACCATCGATCCGGACCCGCCGGGGTCGGGCACGGTCGAGAATGCGTCGCTGTCGGCGTTGAGGTAGCCGTCGGAAACCTGAACACCTTCCAGTTCGATCTCGCCCGCCACGCCCATCGGGCACAGCCGGCCACTGCGATCGAGGATCCGAACGCGGGTGTTCACGATCGGGCGACCGATGGGAACCGAATCAGAACCGGGAACGCATTCCCAGCTGGTGACATCGATTGCCGCCTCCGTGGGGCCGTACAGATTGAAGAGCAGACCGGGGGCGGTGCGCAGATACTCGCCCGCCGCGGTCGGAGTGAGGACTTCGCCCGAACAGATCGTCAATCGCAAGCTGGAGGGCTGGACGCCCCGGATGGCCCGGGCCAGCGGGACCAGAAGCGATGGGATCATGTGCCAGACCGAGATCCGGTGGGCGTTCGCGGCTGCCACCAGCCGCTTCGGATCGGACGCCGACTCGGCATCGAGCACGAAGACTCGGGCGCCAGAGGTCAGCGGCCAGAGGTACTCCCACATGGAGACGTCCCAGGCGAGCCTGTTCTTCTGCGCAACGGTGTCTTCCGGAGAGATCCCGAAAGCCCTGGTCATCCAAAGAACGCGATTGACGAGTGATTCGTGGCGGATCGGAACCGCCTTGGGCGTCCCGCTCGAGCCCGAGGTAAAGAGCACGAACGCATCGGAGGCCACGGGCACACGATCCAATGACTCCTGTACAACGGCGTCGTCCGTCAGCGGAGCCATCGGGATGATCGCGAGATCGTCCGTGGCGCCGACGACGGCCGCGTCGCCGGGCAGCAGGAGAAAACGCGCGTCGCACCCGGTGAGCATGGCCTCCCGTCGGCCCGCGGGGGTCTCCGGATTCAATGGCACGCACGCAGCACCAAGGCGAAGAATGCCGAGCACCCCGATCACACTCGCCGCGTCCCGATGATCCATGATCGCAACCCGATCGCCCGGTTGAACACCGGCGTCACGGAGCTGAGCCGCCACCGCGTGGACCCTGCGGCGAAGTTGGTCATAACTGAGCTGCGTCGAGGCATCGGCGAGCGCCGGCCGGTCGGCGTGCTGGGCTGCGGCCCGTTCGAACACGTCGATCAGCGACAACGATTCGCCGTGATCCCAATCGGTCCCGTTCCACACCCGCTCGATCTGATGACGTTCGTCATCGCCGAGAATATCGCACTCGTCGGCGGGTCGCTGCGTCTGTTCCGCGGTCGCCGCGAGCGCTCGACGCAGGTGCTCGGACCGCCATCGTGCCACGTCCTCGCTGGTTTCCGGATTCATACGCAGGCGGAGCCCGCCGTCCCGTCGCACCTCGCTCACGCCCCCTTCCGGATCGGTGAGCATGATGCGGAGCGGCTCGTCAGACGGGAACACCTCGCCGGCCGCTGCGCGGATTCGTGCGGCCAGCTCGCGCGGAGTTTCGTGCCCCAAGGGCCGCTCAAGATGGATCGCTCGGTCACCCCACGCGAGCGTAGCGTGGGCCAGACCGTCATCCGGCTGCCACCGCTGAGCCAAGATCGCTGCCGCGGCCGAAAGGGCTGCGGCGCCCTCCGGTCCGCTGGGATCCAGGTCCGGATCTTCGATGAGCCAGCCCCGTTCGATCTGCTCGCGCAGCATCGCGCGGTCGACTTTTCCCGTGGGACCGATGGGCAGTGAGCCCCGGCGGGCAAAGAACGAAGGAACGAGGTGCGGCGGCAGTTCGGACGCCAGCGCGCCCGCCAATCGCCGTCGGGTGGCGGCCCAGTCGGCGTCCTCGATCAGCACCACGAACGCCTGCAGGGCGTGATCGCTGCCCTTGGCGATCCGCACGACCGCTGCGTCACGAACCGACTGATCCCGGCGGATGGCCCGTTCGATCTCGGCTGGCTCGACGCGGAAGCCTCGGACCTTGAACTGATCGTCCAGCCGGCCGAGAAACGCAACCCGCCCGTCGGCGTCCATCATGGCCCTGTCCCCGGTGCGGTAGCCGCGTTGGTCCAGGCCCGGGACTTGCACGAATCGGCGTTCGGTCTCGGGCGGATCATCGAGGTACCCGAGGGCGAGGCCATCACCGGTCGCGACCAGCTCACCCGGCATCCCTCTCGGGACCGGGCGGAGTTCTTCGTCGACGATGCACACACCGGTCCCGCTGACCGGCTCTCCGATGGGGATCGGGGCCCCGCGGTCCACGTCAGAGCCGATCTCGTGGCAGGTGGTAAAGGTGGTGTTCTCCGTCGGGCCGTAGCCGTTGATGATTCTCAGTTTCGGGCAGAGGTCCCGCAGGCGGGCCGCGTGTGTTGGCGAGACCACGTCACCCCCCGTGAGCACGGCCGAGAGGGGCGCAAACAGTTCCGGCTGCTCATCGACGCACAGGTGGAAGAGCGCGGCGGTGAGCCACGCGGTGTTGACACCCTCATCGCGGATGAGGCGGGCGATCTCGCGGAGGCCCGATCTGTCGGGTGCGAGCACCACACGGCCCCCGTTGAGCAGTGGAGCCCAGACTTCGAGGGTCGAGGCATCGAAGGCCAGCGGCGCCATCTGCAGGAAGCGCGTGGACGGACCGAAGTCGAGAAAGTTGGGGCGCTGGCACAGACGCACAATCGCCCGGTGCGGGATCACCGCGCCCTTCGGCGCGCCGGTCGAACCCGAAGTGAACATGACGCTCGCGGCGTCGCCCGGCAATCGCGGTGCGACCCATTCCGACCCGGGTGTCTGCCTATCGAGTCCGGGAGAGACGGTGTCGAGGTCGAGGGTCTTCATCCCGGCGATGTTCGAAGTGCCGGTCCCCACGATCACCCGACACCCCGCGCGTTCCAGGACCGGGCCCGCGTGGGTCGATGGGGTGTCCGGATCGACGGGCACGAACACGCCGCCGGCGCCGAGGATGCCAATCAACGCCGAAGGCATCAGCGGGTGGCGGCCGCATCGCACCGCCACCCGGTCTCCGGGCACGACACCCTTCGCTCGGAGACCGTCGGCGATGGAACGGGCGAACGCTTCGACTTCTTGGTAGTTCAGGCGTCGATCGCCGGCGACCACGGCCGTGGCCGTGGGGTTCGCCCGCGCCGCCTGCAGAAAGAGCGAAGTGACGGTGGCGGTCGGATCGTGCCGGCGATCAGCCTCAACGACGGAAACGCCCGAACTGACGCGCTCGCCCGGCTCGGAATGGTTACGCCCCTGCTCCAACCCCGTGCCCCCTTTGGGTGCCGTAGACCTCGTCCGGGGATGCGGCATCCCTCCCAGAAGATCGGTCGGACGGGCTCGGGAATGCACTGCCGATACGGCCGGAATGGTAGGGGCGGTACCGTTTGGGCCGCTCGGGACGCCCGCAGGGCGCGGTTCAGCGTTTCCGAACGACGGCCACCGTGACGGTCCCCGAGATCTCGTTCACGGAAACCAGGAGATGCTCACCGTTCGGGCTCAAGTCGGCGGGGATGAAGACCAGGCATTCCGGCCCGAGGTCGCCCGCCGTTCCAACGACCGGATCGCCCGCGAAGTGTCGGGTGGTCCAATAGCCGACCGGTGTGGATCGGGCCGGTTCGGTGACATCGAAGACCACGATCCCGCCCACCCGCTCGAGGCCGATGAACGCGTAGTGGCGACCCGCGATCGACCCGACGGCGATGGCCTCGGGTTCGGGGCCGCGGTCGTCCGAGCGTGCGTCGCGGCTGTCGTTGGAGGTGTTGTTGCTGTTGAATCCTTCCGGAGCAGCCGACGCCACCATCTTTTCGAAGGCGTCTCCCGAATGGAACACCAGCCCGCCCGATGCATCCCGGATGCTGAATCCCCGCGCCCCGAACGCGTAGAGGGACTCATACAGCCCGTCCCCGTCCTCGTCGCCGGACGCGCGGCTGACGTGCAGCCGGCCCAGCCGCTCCGGCCGTTGCAGTTCCGCGGCATCGGGGAACGAGGACGGATCGAGCGACAGATCGGCCACCCGCGCCGCTTCCGCGAAACCGGCGTAGTACCGGGCGTCGCCCTCATCGGCCGTGATCAGGTACTCGGCGCCCCCGGTCTCGTACCGCACGATCGTGTCCGGCTGGAACATGCCGCGGACGGGCGCCTGCCCGATGCGGATCCCCCCGTCACGGTCCGACGGGTCGAGCCCGTTGCCGTGCTGCGAGTGGTCCTTGAAGCCGAGCGGCACGATCCGCGTCACGGTCGCGGAATCGAGGTCGACGAGTGCGAGCGCGTTGTTCTCCTGCAGCACCACGTACGCGGTCCGTGAGTCGCCCGACACGGCGATGTACTCGGGCTCGAGATCCCGCGACGGGGCGGCGCCCGGTCCGAACACACGGACGCCCGGATCCAGCCCGCCGTCGTCGAACCGGGTGAACGTCGCGGTCCGCACGTGACGCTGACCCAGCCGGCGCGGATCACCCGGCAGGTCGATGATGCTCACGGATCCTTCCGGGTCCACCGTGTAGTCATCCGACGGTTCGCCCTCGTTGGCGACAACGAGGCGCCGGCCGTCCGGTGTGAACGTGAGCATGTCGGGCAACGCGCCGACCTCCACGAGACCCACCAGCGTCCCGACCGCATCGAAAACCACCACCCGCCCGGGATCGGTCTTGACGTGCCCCTCGACCGCGACCGCCACGAGCCCGTTCATGACCGCGACCGAGTTGACGCCCCCGCCGAAGGACCCCAGCCCGATCGACCGAACCCGTGCCGGACGCGTGGGATCGGCGATCGAGAGAACGTCCAGCGCGTTGGTATGGCTATTGGTCACAAACAGGCTGCGGACCGACGGGTCGTACGCCGCGATCTCCGCGGCCAGCGTGTTGAACGGACCCGTGCGGAACGATCCGATCGGCCGGATGACGATCGCGGGGGCCTCCGGCGCCGGTTGTGCCCGGGCATCCGTGGGACCCCCCGGCCCGATCGCCGCGGCGGTCGCGAGTATGAACTGGGCCAGCATGCGCCTCTCCCGTTGGGTCCGAATCCGCTCGGCCGCTCCGGGCCACGCGCCGGACCGACTATCGTCGTGTCACCATCTTTGACGCCCCCCGCCGACCCGGCCCGGTCGAATCCCCGAGCCTCCTCGGCCCGAACACGCAGAATCTCCCGATGAGCCCACCGGTCCCCTCCCAGATTCGCAGCGAACGATCCCGCCGGGCGGGTAAGGTGCCGTGCCGCCGGCACGCGGGGGGCTTTACCCTGATCGAGCTGCTGGTCGTCATCGCGATCATCGGCGTCCTGATCGGCATCCTGCTCCCGGCGTTGTCCGCCGCCCGCGGCTCGGCCCGGCGGGTGCATTGTCAGGCCAATCTCCGTTCGGTGCACCAACTGATGGTGTTGTACGCACACGACGCGGACGACCGAGTCCCGCTGGGGTACCGCGGCGGGCGACTGCAATGGAACACGATGGTCTACTCGGGCACGGGCGCGGGAAAGTTCGTGCTCTTCGGACGCCTGGAGCGTGCCGGCCTGCTCGAGGCCCCCGAGGTGCTCTACTGCCCGTCCGAGTCCGCCGAGGACCAGCAGTTCGACACCCCGACCAACCCCTGGCCGCCCGGCACCCCGGGCGTCAACGTGCAGGGCGGGTATGCGTCGGCCCCGTTCGTTGACTGGGGCTTTGCGGAGTTCCCGCCGGTCATGCCCCGCCTGACCGACATGGCGGTCGGCCCCCTCCTGTCCGACGGCGTGGGTCTGCCGGAACGGGTCGATTCCCGCCACGTCAGCGGCGTGAACACCCTGTACACGGACTCCGGTGTCCGCTGGGTCGAACGGACATCCTTCGATGAACCGCTGTCGGAATGCGTCGGCCTCGACCCGTCGAACAACGACGCCCAGCAGCGCATCTGGGACATCCTGGCC
>Ga0207881_1000591_pt1 | contig 13891 bp, 12 predicted proteins | sample MalvirmetagMSP97_FD_184227 | JGI IMG/M metagenome (GOLD analysis project Ga0207881, IMG submission 184227) | Marine viral communities from the Deep Pacific Ocean - MSP-97 (SPAdes) | ecosystem: Environmental > Aquatic > Marine > Oceanic | place: Pacific Ocean | collected 2011-05-03 | reverse complement strand
GCTGATCGCTGCGATTGTCTGTTATCTGCAGTGGCTGTGGATTCGCATACCTGAAGAAGCGGGTAGCCCGACGCTCGCGGCGATGAGCTTCATGGGATGGGCCATAGTGGCGATGCCTACATGGTTCGCTATAGGAATCATTGGAATACACTATTTATCAAGAATGGAAAGAACATGAAAACATTCTTGTTGCCCGGTTGCTGGCGTCTAAATCCCCAGAGAATGGCCAGAATATAATCAATGGTTTCGCCTGAGAGGTGGCCTACCGTAAGACCGTCGGATAAAAGCTCACCGCCGTCGTTGAGGATTATTTCCCCGCCAACTCGGAAATGCCGGCACCTCTAGACTTATATCTTTCATTCTTAAGGAAGGTGGTAGAATCGAGGCCACAATTTTCGACATGGTTAAACTATTTATGGCGCGATCCGCCGAACAAACCCGATTTTTTAAGATGATCAGGCGGATGCCTGACTTGGCCGATCTCTGGGACCCGTTTAAGTGTGAGTACGATCCTGACCGCGTCGAGCGCGTCCTGGGCGTCACCTCACATGGCAAAGCCATCATGCTTCGTTTCTTCCTGGGCGTATGGCGGCACGACAATGAATACGGCTTCGACTTATTCGATGCGGTAGCGATACTAGATAAAGAACTCTTGGAAATCATTACCGACTGGATGGCTGATCCTTTTTGGCCCTAGTCAAGAATTCAGCCGACCCTTTTGATGCAGCAGCCGGTGAATTGCCTTACGTCAAAGTCCCTTAGTTGGCTGACCGCTGAGAGCAATTATCAGAGGTGTACAATCAGCAACGGTGCCATACTTTCCAGTACGCGCATAAAATAATATCTTATATATCAATCACTTATGTCGCATAATCTATCTTATGTTAAATGCAATTTTAACATACTGCTTATCGGGCTCCCAGAACATAAGCGGACGTGATTCTCCGCTCAGTGGGTTTAAGCCGTTGATTTCCCAGTAATTTTTCCCGCCACTTTTACAGGGAGTGAATTCGCATCTTTTTCGCTGATTTGTGCCGCTCTGGGTCCGCGGGCATAAGGGGACGAGATATTGCGTTCCCCCCACTTAAGCTATTTTATTTATAGTGATTCCTCACCACCTTTTCCTGAGACGCTTGATAGGGCATGCTTTTGGCCGAATCTGGCCCAGGTCTTTACATCGGGCTAAGGTTGATTTCTAAGGTCATCCCAAGCACTGCCGCTGCTCTACTAGCAGTTTGAAGTGTTATAGTTTCATTGTCTGGATCAAGCAATCTATCAAGCTGTGAACGGCTGGTTTTCAAGCGTTTAGCCATATCGGTTTTTGAAATATTTTGGTCAAGCATGGCAGCTTCTAGTTTTGCAGACAGTACTTTTTTGATCGCGGCATTTTGAACATCTTCATAGATACCATCTGCCTTTAGAAAGTCGTCAAAACTTGAACCTGCTCGAGGGTTTCTTTTAGCCATTTTTCTGATACTCCGTCTTCCGCTTCTGAGCGAGCTTTAAATCTCTGTCCGGTGTTTTCTGGGTCTTTTTAACCAGTCCATGCAATAGGATCATCTCTGAATTGTCGATATAGAAAAACACACGGGCGATCCCGCTCTTAATATTACTTCTGACCTCCCACAATCCAGGATAGCCAGATAAGGATTTGCACAGCGGTTCACCACAAGGCCAACCGAACTCCACTGCCATAATGTCCTGCCCGATTGTTTGCCGATCTTCTTGGGTCAGTCCAAGCAACCAATCTCTAACAGGTTCTTTCCCGCTGGAGAGCTGGTAAAAAACAGCGGTTATTTTTTTCTTAGGTGCTATCATTCTGCTGAATGTACCATATATGGTACGCTCCAGGCAACAAAAACAGTTTCTTACTTTTGTTTACGGCCTTGGGACCTGGGGGCCGAGGGTGAATGAATGAGATTTTCTGATCAGTGGAACCAACTCATTGTCTTGAAAGGATTCGTCCTTCTCCTTATATCAAAGCCAGAGGTCAACCCAGTTTCAGCGCAAGAATTTTCGCCATATCAAAGACATCATCATTAGCGGCGGGCCGTGTAAAATCATATTCCCCCTGCATATTGACATGTGCCCAGGCTATGATCGAACCACTGGTAATGGCCTCGAGCATGTCCTGCCTGTCGTCGGGATCAGCCGTGGATGATAGCCGTTGGGACAGGTACAGGTAATTCCACAGGACAATGGCATTTTGCATGAGCACTTTACAGGCCGTTGCTATTTCCTGTTCCTCCTTGGTGCCTACCTGGAATTCCTGGTTGTTAGCAAAAAATACAGCCGCTGAAAACCTGTTGGCTAATTCCACTTTATTCAGTTGCTTTTCAATACGCTGACGTAGCTCTACGTCATCATAGTAAGTCAGTATAAACTGGGATTTTATAATGCGTCCGAACTCCTTTAATGCCCGGTACAACGGATGATCTTTCGCATAGGAGCTTAACCGCTTGAACAGTTGCGAGGCGCTGGAATAGCGCAGTTTAATCGTAGCCATAAAGCGGAGGATGTCATCCCAGTTTTTGAGGATGAGTTTCCGGTTGATTGTGCGACTCGGCACAATACTGTAACCGCGCCTTTGATATGTAGATTTGCTGGAGAATCCATACAGCCGCTGTTCGCCAATCTTCTTAAAACGTGGGGCAAATGCAGTATCTATCATATGCGTGGCCGTAAATATGGCTTCAGAAAATCCGTGTGTATCCGTCGAGTGTATGTCACTCTTGACGACTTCATTCTGCATCAAGCCATCAATGACATAGGCGGCCTCTCTATCGGATGCACTAATCACGGTTGAGTGGAACAGGGCATGGCGCTCATCGATGAAAGTATACATCGTGACGCCTTTATCCTTGCCGAAGTATTTGAATGAATAACTTGCATGCAGTGAATCTACTCCAACGTTTACCTTGCGCCCGTCACTGCTGGTATGCAGCTGGTCCGGATATTTTTGAAACGCGTTGGATAAAGCGAGCTTGTCAATCTGGCCAATAATAACGTTGTTCGCTGCCTGAATATTTTTCAGGCTAAAGCACCAGTTAACGGTGTTTTTCAGCGTGCTTTCGTTGATACCTACAGAGATCTGGGACAGTTTATCAATACCAATGTTACAGCCCATGCCCATAATACCAGCCAGAACCGTTTCGACATTCGGCTTGAGCTTGTGGTGTTTGGGGCTTAGATGTTTAAAGTAGCGGGTGAAGTCGCTCGTTCGGTTAATGTCCCGAAGAACGCGCAAAATGGGAACGATGCCGTTCTCCTTCAATAGGGTGCCATTATATCCGTCTTCACTAAATGACGTACCGGGCGTACTGACCTTGGCATAGCCAGAGTCGTCAACAGATAGGTACGTGTTATTCCCCTCACCAAAGCGTCCATTGACAGCCTGGTATGTGCTTTCTAGTGTTGTTTTGAGTTCCGCAAGGTAGCTTGCGCCATCTGCGAATTTTTGTAGGCCTGCCAATGTCAGCAAGCGATCCCTTTCTTTCCGCCAGCGTGCAGTAGGAATCAGGTAGTCCTGTATAGCGCGATAACGGTATGAATACTGGAGGTTAAGCTTGCCCGCGCGCACCGCATCCGCAACGGATTGAAAAAGTAGTATTTTGTACAGCGATGTGCGGAATGTGGTATCGCCTGCGACAATGTCTTGTTCCTTTTCTGGCAGGAAGTCCAGAGGTGGTGAGTGTCCGACATTACCATCCGTCACTTGAAAATGTGTCATGGCTGCAAATAACGGCTCCTCCGATGACGCCTTATCGAATACCAAATTCTTAAGCACTGAGGACACCTTGCGCTGGAGGCGCAGAGATTGGTTTTCCAGGGTATCGTAATAGTGCTGACCCTCTGTGTGTTGATCGAGTAGTTGTTCATAGAATTGTAATTTCTCTGTCTTGATATCTCCCTGCAGAGCCTCATAGTCATCGATCAGACGTTCAATCTTTTCCATTCTCTCAGAATCTGATTGGTCCTTGCATCGGACAATACGCGTAATTTCGTCCAGTAGATGGCGTGAATTTCTATGGGACGTGTTGATTGTTTGGATAGCAGTCTTTCGCTCTGACTGCGTTTTTTGCTCTTTTTGAGCAAGCTTCTTATTAACGCCATTCGTAGCGGTGCGGACACTTTTTAGGAAAATATCCATCAAGACATCTTGGCGGAAATAGTACTGGTGCTTGATGAAGGACAGTAAATGGAGGTGACGTTTCTGTGGATTGGGAAACTGCTTCACTTGTGTCAGCGTTGCCTTCTGTACCCAGGTAGCGTAGTACTCTGTGGCTTGTTGGTTCAAATTTAACTCGTCAAAAATTGATCGAAACTGTTCGAAGTGATCTCTGAGCGTCCGGGATGCGTTGACATTTTGCTGAATATCCTTGGCGCGCAATGACTGGTTAACCTGTTTGATTTGCCCGAGCAAAGGTAGCCAGTGATTCTTCGGATTTGCTAGCAATACGTCTAGCGAGGATTTTTCATCCTCGCGCAATTCTGACGACAGGGTGTTTAGCAGGCTGGATTCCACGATATTGAAGCTGTCCGTAATCACTGTGGATAACTGATGGTAGGTCGGTATTTCGATGCGTTGCTTCCAGCAAAAATCAATTGCAGCAACAAATACCTGATCTGGCTTCAATTGCTGCTGGGCCAACAATTGGATGCGTTCAGCAATCAATGTAGCATTGGACTCATCGAAAGGTGTCCAATCCAGCAGTGTCAGAATGCGTGATCTATGCTGTAAAATTCGGGCTGAAGGATAGCGATCGAAATTGAATTCATCTGTGACGCTGAGAAGTCGCTTCACGTATTGGATATCCCTACGGCGATACACAGATGGCACAAAGAATTTCCCGCAGTACCGGAAATACCCGAGCTGCAAAAGGAAGCCGACTTTATTTGTCGTTGTGCGTAGCTGACTCAGAGTTCGTCGAATATCCTCAGTCACGACAAAGTAGGCGTGACGTTGTTCTTTTGTAAAGACGGGAGGGGAGTCGAATTTCCGTTTTTCAGTGGGCGACAGAAAGACCAATCGCGTCATATAGGGACTCCTGAATACATATTGCCTTGCCTATTATTATCTATATACTGTGATAACTATTATTAATACGGTAAATGTATCAGCGTGAGCAGCCGATGACAACCGCTAGCATGAGACGGCCTCCACTAGCATACCTGGATGCCATGGAGTATATCGATAACGCGAGTCCGCCCGACGACCTGTCGGAAGCGCAGAGTCGCGATTTCACCATTGCTGTGCAATTCCTCCAACAGTACACCGGTAGCGCCGCAACGTTTAATAGTTACCGTCGTGAAGTCGAAAACTTGCTGCAATGGACCTGGCACATTGCCCTGACCACACTGGATGGACTGAAGCGAGAGGATATCGAGAAATTTATTCGGTTTAGTCAGCGTCCACCAGCCGCCTGGATCGGCGTTAAGAAAGCGCCACGTTTTATTGACAGTGAAAGTGAGCGCCGACCAAACCCCGAGTGGCGACCCTTCGTGGCAACGGTCTCGAAATCTGCCCACAAAAAGGGCGAAGCGCCCTCTAAAAAGGACTATTTCGCCTCAAATAACAGCATCAAACAGCTGATGGCTATCTGCAGTAGTTTTTACCAATATCTGCTGTTAGAGGAATATGTCTACAGCAACCCGGTGGCCTTGATTCGGCAAAAAAGTAAGTTCGTGCAGAAGCGTCAGGGCCAAACTAGAGTACGTCGATTGAGTCCACTTCAGTGGCAAGTGGTCATCACTACCGCTGAGCAGATGGCCGCAGACAACCCGGGATCTCATGAGCGAACGCTCTTCATGTTATCCGCGCTTTACAGTATGTATTTACGGATATCAGAGTTGGCGGCTAGCGACCGCTGGACACCCACGATGAATGACTTTCACAAGGATAACGATGGATTGTGGTGGTTTACCACGGTAGGAAAAGGCAATAAAGAGCGGCAAATAGCGGTTAGCGATACAATGCTGGCTGCGCTAAAACGCTGGCGGAAGTTTCGGGGGTTATCGGTACTACCCACGCCAGCTGATGACTCGCCACTACTTCCGGTTCATCGGGGCCAAGGGCCTATGGCCAATACCACACACATACGGTCTATAGTACAAGACTGTTTCGACAAGGCGATTCAGAGCCTGGTTGCTCAGCAACAAACAGAGGAGGCCGAATCACTGATGGGTGCTACCGTGCATTGGCTGCGCCATACAGGTATCTCAGAAGACGTCAAAACCAGGCCCAGAGAGCATGTGAGAGACGATGCAGGCCATAGCTCCAGCGCCATTACCGACAAGTACATTGATATAGAGCTCAAAGAGCGGCACAAATCAGCGAAGAAGAAGCGAATTCACTCCCTGTAAAACTGGCGAGAAAAAATACAGGGAAATCAACTACATAAACCCACTGAGCGGAGAATCACGTCCGCTTATGTTCTGGGAGCCTTATCGCAGGGTTGACACCGGTTCACAAACGCAACAACATAAAATATATTGTTCAGATGAATAATAAAGCCTATACAGCATTTCACGATTCAGTCGAGAATGCGGAACATTGATCGATAAACCCTAGCTGGGTTAAACGACGGTGAATAGAGGAAACAGCTTATGATGTCTGAATATCCGTCAAAAGTAGAAACCTCAGAATATAAAAGTCGCGGATTCAACTCGCTAGTGCAACGGGGGGGGTGATTCCAAAAAATACCTGATTCGGTGTTTTCATGCCAAGACATTTTCTTGGTCGATTGTTTAATCTGTCCATTGCCTGTTTGATTTCCTTCTGGGTAATGGTTGTGAAGTCTCTGCCCTTCGGGAAGTACTGTCGAATGAGCCCATTGGTGTTCTCGTTCAGTCCACGTTCCCATGATGCATAGGGGTGAGCAAAGTAAAATTCTGCATTGAGTTTGTTAGCGATTGCTTTGTGATTCGCGAACTCTTTTCCGTTATCTGAGGTCATCGTCAGCACGGACTCGGAATATGGAGATAACAGGTTAATAATGGCATTGGAAACGAGCTGTGCTGTTTTACGCTCCACCTTCTGTATCAGCGTGAAGCGTGATTTACGCTCAGTCAGAGAGACGATCGCTTGCTGATGGCCTTTGCCAATAATTGTGTCGAGCTCCCAATCGCCAATACGGGAACGTAAATCAACCTCGGCGGGTCTCTCATCGATGCTGACGCGGTCGATCAACTGACCTCGACGGTTGTAACTGCCATAACGTTTGCGGCGCTGTTTCTGGCAGCGTAAGTGTTTAAAAAGGTCCCCGCCATTGGCTTTGTCCTGGAGGACAAACTGGTAAATCCATTCATGACTGATAGAAACTCTACAGAATGTCTTGAGCCAAAGGCTGATCTGTTCTGGGCTCCAATCGAGGGTAAGCAGGTACTCGACAGCGATCCAGGTCTCACTGTTAATACGGGGCTTGCTTTTCGCCACACGGCGTTCTTCAGCCAAGCGCTGAGCCTGTTTCGGGCGATAGCCTCGCAACCCTGTATTGCGCCGAATTTCGCGGCTGATGGTCGATTTGTTACGCCCCAATATCATGGCTATCTCGGATCGATCATGATTTGCTTTCAACAAGGCTGAAATTTGGTATCGTTCTTCTTGGGTAAGCTGTTTGTATTTCATTGTGCTCCTCTAACTTTGGTCGGTGAGAGAAAGCTCAATAGTACAGCAGCTTGCCCTCTAACCAACTCGTCAAGAGTTGCACTTACAAATTGAATTCACGAGTGGATTTAGTCTGCCGCAATCATACTATGTTTCAGATGCTCAATTTGAGAAAGACCTCAGTGTGTTTCTCACGGATTATTGGCATCTGGTAGACCACGTTAGTTCGATCCCCGACCCCGGGGATTATCTGCTGTTTGAGATAGCCGATGAAAGCATCATCGTTGTCCGCAACAAGGATGACCAGATACGAGCACACCATAACGTCTGCCGTCATCGCGGTTCGGTAATTTGTACTCAATCAAAGGGAAATGCTAGTTTACTGACTTGCCCCTATCACGCTTGGGCCTATGATCTGGACGGTAATCTACGCAATAACCGAAACATGCCGGAGGACTTTCGCAAGGAGGAATACGGGCTTACTCCATGCCACATCCGTATATTCCATGGTCTCATCTTCGTTTGTGTTTCAAGACGGGATCCTCCCAATTTCGACGACTATACCAGTCGCTTCAATGCATTCCTTGAGCCCTTTCATATCGAAGATGCAAAGGTAGCCTGTCGAAAGCGCTTTCCCACCAATGCCAATTGGAAGCTGTGCTTTGAGAATTTCATCGAGTGCTACCACTGCTTGCCATCGCATAAGACCTATAGCCGTGTGCACGATGTTTCCAGTCAGAACCTACTCGGCGGGGAAGGTGAAGAATTGAGTAAACATCAACTTGCCTGGGAGCAAAGAATCAAGGAATTAGGAACCCATGTCCCGCCGTTTCAGGACGAAGAGTATTCGCCACACTTTCAGACTGGCCTTCGTTGGGAAATTGGGCATGGGCATGTTTCAGGTTCCGAGGATGGTGAGCCTGTTGCACCACTCATGGGGGACTTTCGCAAGACAGGCTATGACGGTGGACATAGCTATTGTTTGTTCGGGCCTCTGCTCACAATCGGCACCTACCCCGACCATGTCCTGCTTTATCGTTTTGTGCCAAGGAGCGCGCTAGAAACCGACACAGAGGTCATTTGGCTAATCCGTTCGGATGCCGTAGAGGGAACGGATTACGATGTGAATCGATTAACCCACCTGTGGAGCACCACCTTTTCGGAAGACAAAATAATTTGTGACAACAACCAAAAAGGCGTCAAGTCTCAAGCCTATCAACCTGGCCGCTACTCTCTCCTGGAGACGCGAACGCGTCAGTTTGCTGACTGGTACATTAGACAATTCCTCAAGCAGGAAGAGTCCGGGAAATCTTGAATAGCCCGGAAGGAGAAAAATTAGACGGTCCGCGATATACCTCGAGAGAAACTCTTGTAATCGTGGGCATCTGTTCACTTCCTGGCGTTGTCATCAACTTTGTTCCGTTGCTTGTGAGCGCCATGGTGGCAAGCGTGGGTCTCAGTGAACAGCAATCCGGGTTCATTGTTTCCGCGGATATGGCAGGTTACACCATTGGCACTATGACCGCTTTTTTTCTTATAGACAAAATAAGCTGGAGAGGCTTTACGCGTTATTCACTGTTTCTAATGCTACTAGCCAACTTGCTTTGCAGCCAGGCGGAGGGATTCACTTACCTGCTAGGGTTGCGCTTTTTGTCTGGTCTGAGTGGTGGCGCGATAACAGCGGTTATGCTGTCGGTTATCGCCCAGATGCGAAACCCCGATGCGGTTTATGGACTGTGGTTCGTAGTGATGTCGCTCATTACCATCGCTGGTATGGTAATGTTTCCGTATTTACTGGAAACAGCTGGATTGGGGGGTGCGTTTTCTGCCCTCGCAACAATCGCTTTGATCTGCCTCCCTTTTCTTAATGCGATACCCCATGGTGCGACTAAAGCCGAACCAGGATCCAAAGCGCCGTCTGCAAGTTTTCCAGCTGTGATTTTGGTAGTCGCCTCAATTTTTTTCCTTACGACTGGCATAGGAGGTTCCTGGGCATTTTTGGGCCAGATCGGTACGTCTGCTGGCTTAACCGTAGAGCAGGTGTCATTTGCGATTGCGTATTCCGCCGCTGGCGGAGTCGCTGGTGGATTACTGGCGGGATGGGTCGCTATGAAGTCGGAACGACTGTTTCCCGTTAGCCTGTCCTGCACGGGGTTGGTCGCCACAATGCTCCTTTTAATGATGGATAGCCCTTCTTATCTTTTGTACGCTTTCTGTTGCTTTGCCTTTTATGGACTTTGGTCATTTGTACTACCTTTCTTGTTGGGTACGCTCGCCGAACTGGAGAGAAGCGGTCGGGCTCTTTCACTAGGCAGCACTGCACAAGGCGCTGGTCTCATGGCAGGCCCGTTTTTGGCGTCGTCTATCCTTTACTTTCATGGGTACAACACGATGTTGGCCTTTGCGTCAGGTTTGATAGTGCTGTGTTTTTGCCTCGTCCTCCTAGCCCAAAATATGCCGCGAATTTATCGAATAGGTAATGAGTGAGGATTCTAAAGAAACAGGACCCGGAGCAACAGCTCTGAAGACTCGGTCAGTGAAGCGGCCTTTACCTGGTGACTCCACTACTCCACTGCATCTTTGCGCCGACCTGGATCAAGAAAACCGTCTTGAATTAGATGTATTCGATGCTGAAAACCAGTGATAGCCTACTCGTTACACTGGCAGGTGTGCATACATGTTAAACTAATGACACTCTCGCATCTGGGACATACTGTCCGCTTGTCAAGCGTCCGCGATGGAGAAAAACCGACCTCTGCTATATTGGGATAGAAGGCAAGAAGCGTCCAAACCGCCCATTTGGGCTTGCAGAACCAGGCAAAAAAAGGGATTGGCGAACACCAGCACTCGGGCCGCTAGCAGAGGTCTCTGGCCCTTTTGAATAATGTCATCCGCCAATCCCAAGCGCGCACCGCAACGGTGTCAAAAATTTCAGGAGATTTGCCAGTTACTAATCTAGATTCATTGAGTTAGCTCGCATTGAACTTGCATCTGATTACAAGCAGCCTGCACAGTATTGTGTAGGAGCGTAGCGATGGTCATGGGGCCAACGCCACCGGGTACAGGTGTTATCGCGCGGGCAACCTCGGCGCATTCCTCAAACGCCACATCACCAACCAGCTTGGTTTTCTCGTCACCAACACGTTGAACTCTATTAATGCCGACATCAATCACAACGGCACCCGGCTTAATACACTCCCCTCTAATGATCTCGGGCTTACCCACTGCGACAACCAGAATATCAGCGCTGCGACAGACCACAGGCAAATCCTTGGTTTGGGAATGGGCTATCGTCACCGTGCAGTTTTCCTGAAGAAGCAATTGCGCCATTGGTTTACCCACGATATTGCTGCGCCCAACTACCACTGCATGTTGTCCAGATAGATCGCCCTGGAACTGGTCTTTCAGCAGGAACACACAACCCTTAGGAGTACACGGTGCCACAGCTGAAGGATCACCTGAAGCCAGTCCCCCGACGTTAGACGGGTGAAAGCCATCTACATCCTTCATTGGATCAATGGCCCGCAGTATTCGCTGCTCACAGATGTGCTCAGGTAGGGGCAACTGAACCAATATTCCGTGGATCGCTGCGGACTCGTTGAGCTGCCGGATCAACTCCAACAATTCTTCTTCACTTACCGAGCCACCCAGTTTGTACTCTTGGCTCAGCAGACCCGCCTCGCGGGTTTGTCGACCCTTATTGCGCACGTAGACTTGGCTCGCTGGGTCGTCGCCTACCAACACCACAGCCAGGCCGGGCTGCAGTTCATGCTCTGCAATTAGCCGGGACACTTCAGCACGGACTCTATGCGAAATCATTTTCGCAGCTTCCTTGCCATCGATCATATTTCCATGCCTCACGTATTTCCCTCAGTCTCTTCAACTTGGACTAGATCGACCAAACCGCCAACTGTTGCTCCAAATTCATCAAGCGCATCTTCAAGTGCGCCCCACAAATAGTCGGCGGCAGCAACATCACAAAAGATTGAAAACACCTCTTGTTTAAACAAAGTATGGTGTATGACGACAGCATTCATTCTGGCAATAGAAGTCTGGGCTAAGCTTCCTAACGGGAAGGCGGCCGGGCGAAGATCGACACCGCATACCTTGGCCATCATTGGGGACTTGGCTGGATGCCTGACGACAAACCATGCCCTGCCCTCATCGCAAGGAACCGGATAACAGCCAGCGTCGGGATCCCGCAATCCCCTCATAACATCGAGATAGTCCGCATCAACAGTTGCTCCAAGCACCCAGTACTCTGTAGTACCCAGACGGGCCACCCAGCGTCCATCCTGGTCAGCTGAAGTCATGTTTATCTTCTCTGGCAGACTTAAGCCCAGCCCTCGTAAATAATCTGCAGATCCTCTCCCGCGAACGCCAAAGCGGGGCATCAAAGACAGGTCGAACAAGGCAGGTGTGGCGTCAGATCGAGGGATGGACCAGACTTGTGGCTGCCCCCCCACTGAACCGTACTCAGCGTCCTTGAACTTTCTGTACAACGGGCTTCTGCGACGCGCCAGCCATGGCGGTATTGCGATCATATTCTATAGCTCCTGCCGCTGATCATCCGGGTCATAGAAGGGCATTTCTGACACTTCAGCAGTTACTATTGTTTTTCCATCTACCCTGATATCGAAATTCTCACCTACCCTACTCTGATGCGGAGCCACGTATGCAAGACCAATGATCTTGTCCAATATGGGGGAATATTCGCATGAGGTGACATTGCCGTTAATCTGGTCCTTGTCCAATACCAGATGGCCTTCTTTGGGCTTAGGGCTATTCGCGGGAAGCGTAAAGCCGACAAGTTTACGTCGCTGCTCGGATTGCGCCAGATATGCGACGGAACGCTTTCCGATGAAGAAAGGCTTCTTGGTACTCACAGCCCATTCCAGCGACAACTCGGCCGGATGGCTCATGCCGTCGGTATCTTGGCCTACAATGATATGACCCTTTTCAAGGCGCAACAGCCGTTGTGTTTCTACGCCAAAGGGTTGGATCCCAATGTCATGGCCAGCTGACATCAAGGCGTCCCAAAGGGCCTCGCCATTTGAACTCGGAACGTGAATCTCGTAGCCAAGTTCGCCGACAAAGCCAACACGCATCAGTCGGGCGGGAATATCTGCCACTATACCCTGTCGACATGCCAGATACGGAAAGGCGCCGGGACTCAAGTCGATACCGTTAACCACCTTTTGCAACACCTCTCGCGAACGCGGACCAGCAATATTGACTGCCGCAAAAGCACTTGTCGCGTTAACGATTTCCACATCCAGGCGCCATTGGGCATTCCAGCGCAGCATCTCCTGAAAAACCCGATCCACTCCGGTCGTTGTAGCGGAGACATAGTAATGCTCGTCAGAAAAACGACACGCTACGCCATCATCAATCACTACGCCCTGCTCATTGGTTAGAACGACATACCGGGTCTTACCTAATGGTTGCTTGAGAAATGCAAAGGTATAGATGCGATTCATGAATTCAGCGGCGTCCGGACCATAAAGCTCAATACCCCCCAAGGTACTGATATCGATCAATCCCACGCCCTGCCGCACAGCCAGAGACTCGCGCTGCATGCAGGTCTCACGCTCGGAAGCAGGGCCATAGAATGCCGGTCTCTGCCAGAGGCCAGCAGGCATCATTGTCGCGCCGGATTCGAGGTGGCGATGATGCATGGGAGTATGGCGCACGGGATTAAAATGTCGCCCCGCCAGCACGGCCAACTGTTCCGATTGAAACGGCGGACGAGCCGTTGTCGGGGTACTAGGGACATCCCCGCCGCAAATAACACTTCGCCCTGAAACCCGCGCGTGGCAAGGCTTTCAAGAGGACCCTACTTTTTCGGTTTCCCAGATTCACCGGTCAACGGGCTTAAGATCTCCGTCATATTGATCATATTTTGCTCAAACGTGAAGCTGTAGGTGCCATTGAGATTCACATTTAGCCAGGCCACAGGGGACACCTTTTTCACCAGCTCCAGATTTTCCTGATCACCGGCGGCCCGGTAGTACGCCAGCAAATTGCTCAGTATGAGCGAGTTGAAGTAGATAATTGCGTTCGTCAGCAGCCGGGCGCACTCATTCCAGATGTCGATTTCCTGGTCGGAGGAACCGCGGAACCGATTGCCGTTAACCGAGGCCACTGCTCTTCGCAGCCGATGATAGGCCTCTCCCCGGTTCAGCGCCCGTTGTACATAGTTGCGCAGGGCTGCATCGTCAATATAGTTCAATAGATAACTGGCCTTAACCAAGCGGTCATACTCCGTCAGGGCCTGCACCAGCG
>Ga0207881_1000590_pt1 | contig 13906 bp, 9 predicted proteins | sample MalvirmetagMSP97_FD_184227 | JGI IMG/M metagenome (GOLD analysis project Ga0207881, IMG submission 184227) | Marine viral communities from the Deep Pacific Ocean - MSP-97 (SPAdes) | ecosystem: Environmental > Aquatic > Marine > Oceanic | place: Pacific Ocean | collected 2011-05-03 | reverse complement strand
TGGGATATGAGGCTTCGGCACCCGCCGATGACCAGAACACCGAACTCTCCGCGGTCCACGATGGGCATTCGGATAGCGTCGGCAGAGCGAGCGGGGCCGATCGGCTTCGAGAACGGACGATCGTCGCCGCAGCGCTTGCGGCGCCCGTTGTCATCATCGCCATGTCGCACGGAACGATTCCGTGGTTGCGCGGCGCATGGACATACTGGCTCCAAGCGGGCCTGACCGCGGTGGTTGTCTTTTGGTGCGGGGCGGGCTTCTTCCGGTCCGCCTGGAAGGGCCTGCGCCACGCCAGTGCCAACATGGACACGCTCGTCGCGATGGGGACGGGTGCCGCGTTCTTCTTCTCGCTCGCGGCGATCATCTGGCCGACGTTCTTCTTCCCCGGGTGTGTTCCGGGAGCCCACGGACACGACGGAGTCATTCCGGTGTACTTCGAGGCGGCGGCGGTCATCATCGTGCTGATCCTTTTGGGCCGCTACTTCGAGTCGCGGGCGACAGGGAGAACCACGGCGGCGATCCGGCGTCTGCTCGATCTGCGTCCGCGAACGGCGCGGGTGGATCGGGAGGGCGTCGAATCGGAGATCCCGCTCGACGAGGTGGCGGTGGATGACTTCGTGATCGTGAAACCGGGGGAGAAGATCCCCGTGGACGCCCGGATTCTGGACGGCCACGCATCGATCGACGAATCGATGCTGACGGGCGAGAGCATGCCCGTGGAAAAGTCTGCGGGCGATGAGGTGTACGCGGCCACCGTGAACACGACAGGCTTCTTGCGGCTGGTGGCCACCCGGGTCGGGCGGAACACCACCCTCGAACAGATCGTTCGGCTGGTACAGGAAGCACAGGGCACGAAGGCTCCGATCGCGCGGCTCGCCGATCGGATCAGCGGCGTCTTCGTGCCGGTGGTCCTGGCGATCGCCGCCGCGACGTTCACGGCGTGGTGGCTGCTCACGCCGGAGGGCGCCGGACCGAGCATGGCCGTAGTGACGGCGGTATCGGTGCTGGTGATCGCGTGCCCTTGCGCGCTCGGTCTCGCCACGCCGACCGCGGTGATGGTGGGAACCGGGCGCGGAGCGGAGCACGGCATTCTCATCCGCAGCGGCGAATCCCTCGAGACGGCGCACCGGATCACCACGGTGGTGCTGGACAAGACCGGCACGATCACCGAGGGTCGGCCGTCTTTCTTCCGGGTGGTGGCGGCGCCGGGCTTCGTGGGAGATGAGGTCATGATGTGGGCCGGTTCCGCCGAGTGGGGCAGCGAGCATCCGTTGGGTGCCGGCATCGTGCGTGGGGCCGAAGATCGCGGAGTGACGATTTCCAGGCCGACCGGCTTTCGGGCGATCGTCGGGCACGGGGTGGAAGCAGAGGTTGAAGGGACACCGGTGCTCGTCGGGAAAGCGTCGCTCCTGCGGGAGCGTGGGGTCCGCGTGACCCTCGAGGGCGAAGCGGACCGGATGGCCCGTCAGGGCGCTACGCCGATGTTCGTTTCCGTCAACGGCAGGGAGGCCGGCGTGGTGGGTGTCGCGGACGCGGTCAAACCCGGCTCGCAGGCGGCCATCAAGCGGCTGCGCTCGATGGGTCTGGATGTGGTGATGCTGACGGGCGACAACGAGATCACCGCCAGGGCGGTGGCGGCGCGGGTCGGTGTGGATCGCGTGGTCGCGGGCGTGCTGCCGCAGGACAAGGCGGCCGAAGTTGATCGACTGCGTGGCGAGGGCCGCGTGGTTGCCATGGTGGGCGACGGGATCAACGACGCGCCGGCCCTGGCCAGGGCGGACGTCGGGATGGCTATCGGGACCGGTACCGACATCGCGATCGAGTCCGCCGGGATCACCCTGATGCGAGGCGAGCTCGACGCGGTGGCGGAGGCGATCGATCTGTCGCGAAGCACGATGCGGACCATCCGCCAGAATCTGTTCTGGGCCTTCGCCTACAACGCGTTGGCGGTGCCGGTGGCTGCGGGGGTGTTCTATCCGCTGACCGGCTGGCTTCTCAGCCCGATGATTGCCAGCGGAGCGATGGCCTTTAGCAGCGTGAGCGTGGTGCTCAACAGCCTGCGCCTGCGGAGGGGTTGAGCGAGCGACCGGCCCGTCGGCGCGTGACGGGGGGCGCCCGGCTGTCGGCCGTCCGCTTTGAGGGAAGGTCTTTGATCGCTCGATCGGCCCGCGTTTCGAGGCCGGCCTCGAGACAGGGATGATCCTGCTTCTCGCTCGGCCGTGAGCGGCGCGGGTTGATGCCGGTGCGGGAACTTGAGCAGGGGTCTGGGCTACAGATCTGGCGCGGGGTTGCCGGCGGGATCCTGGGCGTAGAAGCGGCTGAGCTGCTCGTACAGTTCGGGGTGCATCCGGAGCATCGCGCCCGGGCGCTCAAAGAAGAGCTCGGTGGCGACAGCAAAGAACTCCGCGGGGTTTGTCGCGGCGTAGGGATCGAGGAGGGTGCGGTGGCCGTCGTGCAGGTCCGCGAGCAGGTCCTCGTACTCGGCGCCGAGCACGCGGGCCCAGTCGCGGTAGCGGGCGCTGCCGCGCAGGGCCGGGGCGCCGTCCATGTCGCCGGACTCGCCGTCGAGCTGGTGGGCGAACTCGTGGAGGACGACGTTGTGGCCGTCGTCCTCGTCGGCGGCGCCGCGGACCACATCGTCCCACGAGAGCACGACGGCGCCGAGGTCCCAGGACTCGCCAAGGCGGCTCTCGGGTCCTTCCGTGACGGTGCCGTCGGGGTTGTGCTCGACGTTGCGGGCGACGTAGGCGCGGGGATAGACGAGGATGGTCCGCAGGGCGGGGTAGTAGTCCGTGTCACGGTGCAGGAGCAGGACGGCGGCCTGGGCGGCGATGGTGACGCGCATCTCGTCGGTGATTTTCAGACCTGCGCAGCCCTCGAAGTGTTTCTCATCGAGCAGGATGTTGATGATGCCGCCGAGGTCGCGCCGGTCCGAGGCCGACATCCCGCGGATGAGGGGGATCCTGCGGTCGATGATCGCCCACCACCGGTCGGGGAGCGGCTGCTCGCGGAGCCGGGCGCGGCGTCTGTTTCTGAGGAATCCGAGCATGGTCGGGCCCGCGTGTTCGCCCGAACCCGCGTCGGGCGGGATCGCGGGCCGCCGTGTCGGCCCGGGGGAACAGGAAGAGCCACCTACTGGACTCGAACCAGCGACCTGAGCTTTACGAAAGCTCCGCTCTACCAACTGAGCTAAGGTGGCGTCGCCCGTCCGGGGACGGGAGGAAGTATCTGCCGGGACGGGGTGGAAGTCCAATCGGCGTCAGGGACCGGGTGCGCGGCGTGCGAGACACGCCGCGGCGCCCGGATCGGGCGTCATCGGGCTGGTTCCCGCCCGTGATCAGGGGCAGCCGGCGTTGTAGGACGCCAGGTAGGCGGAGAGGTCGAAGAAGTTGAGTTCGCCGAAGGGGGCGGCCAGGTCGGCGGCGGGGTCCTGGGCGTTGAACAGGGCCAGGTACGCCGAAAGGTCGAAGAAGTTCAGGGTGCCGAAGGGCTCGGCCAGGTCCGCCGGGCACGGGGGCGTGCCGGTGATGGTGAAGTCCAGGTCGGTGTCGTCGAAGCCGGTGTTGCCGTGGGCGTCGCGGACGACGAGGCGGAGGCGGCCCTGGTCGGTGCCGACGTCGGGAACGGTCCAGTAGTAGGAGCCGGGCTGGGGCGCCAGGTTCTCGGCCACGACGGTGGGGAAGGTCTGGCCGCCGTCGGTGGAGAGGAGGATGTCCACGCTCGCGGGGTCGCCGTCGGACAGCCACTCCATGAACTGGAGCGTGCCGGGCTCGTAGGTGCCGCCGTCGTTCTGGGTGGTCAGATAGACGGACGGCGCGTCGCCGCCGGGGGCCGCGGGCACGTGCATGACGATGCAGTGCATCACGCCGGCGGAGGTGACGATGGCCTGGCAGTTGATCTGGCGGATGGTCTTGCCGGGCATGGCCTGCTGCCAGACGGACAGGGCGGTGGCGTTGTGGACCGACGCGGTGGAGTTGGAGTAACTGGGAACGAGCACGAGGTCGTTGCAGATCACGGCGTTGGTGAAGGTGTAGTGGGTGCCGCCGGAACGGACGGCGGGAACCCGGTAGACCTGCAGTCCACGGGCGGCGAAGGCCGCGGCGGCGTTGTCGGAGGTGATCGCCCACGACGCGGTCGGCTCGTTGACCCACTGGGAGACCATGACCTTGTCGTCGTCGAGCATGATCATCCACATGTCGATGTGCTGGGTGGAGTCGACGCCGGTGGGGTAGGGGGTGTAGAGGGTGGTCTCGAGGTTCTGGTAGTCGCGCCAGTGCTGGATGATCTGGGCGTCGGAGAGGCCGGGGTTTTCGTTGGCGATCAGACGCGTGGCGTGGCCCACGCCGGTGTTCTGGCCGGACTCGAGGTGGAAGTTGCCGCCCCCGTGCACGAGGGGGATGAGAAAATACGGCTCAGCGCGGAGGCTGCTCCAGTAGGAAGGGACGCCGTTGTCGTTGGGGCGGGGGCGGTTGTAGGTGTGGTCGACGATGGCGCGGACGCCGCCGGTGCCGTCGGGCTGCACGCCGAGGTAGATGTATCGGGGGCCGTAGTCTCGGATCCAGATCGAGTCGGTGCGCCGAACGATGAACTCGACGCGGGACATGTTGGCACCCTGGGCGGCGATGGACGCGCTGGCGGAGCTGCGCTCGCCGGTCGTGTCGACCATCACGAACACCTTGGCGTCGCCGATCGTGGTGATGTCCCGGGCCATCTGCGCGAGGATGGACAGCCAGCTCGACGAGCCTTCCCACGCGATCATGATGCCCTCGCTGCGGTCGTACTCGGCGGGCGTGCGCACCGTGCCGGGCGGGGCGGCCCGGGACGGGGCGGCGACGATGGGCTCGCGGGCGATCTGTTCCGCCTCGGCCGGGGTCAGCGAGCGGGGCAGCGGAGCGACCTCACCGGTCGGCTGCGGGGCGACGGGTCCGGCGAGGGACGCGGGGACCGCGAAGGACACCGCGGAAATGACAAACGCGACGGCCGCGGCCGGCCTGGTGGGCATCGAAATCATGAGCTCGGACCTCTCCCGCCGGAATCGGCGTCGGTCCCCGATCCGCACGAGGCGGTCCCGGGGTTGCCGGATTCTGGGCGACGCGGGCCCGTGGTGCAAGCGTGGCGGCCGAGAAAACGGGCCGATCAATCCGAGCCGGGTGCCGCCGGATCCGCCCCGGGCTTATCTTTGGGCTGATCACCGGATGTCGGTTCGACGCCGGCGTCGACCAGCCACCGCTCCAGATCGGGCCCGGTGACGGTCAGGGTGGCGACGGTGCGACCCTGGGCGTCGGTGACGGTCACGGTGCCGCCGCGGACATCGGTGTCGTCGGGCCAGAGGTCGCGCGCGTCGGCGCGGGCGTTCTCGGGCGTGCCCCGCTCGGCCGCTTCGAGGCGACGGTCCAGGCGGACGAGGTCGCGGACCAGCCGGTCGCGCTGGCGTCGGACCGCCTCGAGCGCCCCGGAGGCGACGAATGAGGGGTCGTTCTCCGGGATGCCGACTGGTTCGAACGCGCCGCGGTCGATGCGGTTGCGGAGCACGCCGAGGGCCGCGGAGAGTTGGGGATCGTTGAGCCGGGCGAGGATCTCGTCGGCGGTGGCCGGCTCGGGCCCGTCCTTGTGGGCGATGATTTCCTGCTCGCGCCGGGCGGTGAGCATCCCGATGGTCTGTTCGTCGGTGAGCGGCAGGTAATAGCCCGGGCTCGGATCGACGCCCCAGGTCTCGGAGTCGTCGGTGCGTTGGAGGATCCGTCCGGACGGCAGGGCGTAGCGCTGCTCGGTGATCTTGATCACGCCGGCGTTGGAAGGGAGCGGGCGGACGCTCTGGACCAGCCCCTTGCCGAAGGTGCGGGTCCCGATGATGACCGCGCGGTCGTGCTCGCCGAGCGCCCCGGCGACGATCTCGGACGCGCTGGCGCTCTGTGCGTTGACGAGCACGGCCATGGGGAAGTCCGGCAGGGTGCCCGCGGCCGAGGCCCGGTCGACCTTGCCCCGGCCGTCGCGGTCGATGGTCGAGACGATGACGCCGTCGGCGATGAACATGTCGACGATCTCGACGGCCTGCTCCATCACCCCGCCGGGGTTGAACCGCAGGTCCAGGATCAGCCCGCCCAGATTGCCGCCGTTCTCGGCGGTGGCCTTCTCGATGGCGCTGCGCAGCTCGGCGGCGCAGTTCGGGGTGAACTGGCTGAGGCGGATGTAGGCGATGCTCTGTTCCCGGTCGAGCGTGTAGTGCCAGGCGCCTTCGCCGCCGTCCTCGCGGTACAGCCCCTTGACGGGCAGCACGCGGATGGGCTGGCGGAGGATGGTGATGTCCTGAGGCCGCGATCCGGCGCGTTCGATGGTGATGGTCACCTCTGTGCCGGGCTTGCCCATCAGGCGTTCGATCGAGGCGTCGATGGTCTGGCCCTCGGTGGACTCGCCGTCGATGGCGATCACCCGGTCCTCCGCCATAACCCCGGCCCGCCATGCGGGCGAGTCGTCGAGCGGGGAGAGGATCGTGAACCAGCCGTCCCGGATGCCCACCTCGGCGCCGATTCCGACGTACTCGCCGGTGAGGTTCTTGGTGAACTCGGCCGTATCCGCGGCGGGCACGAACTGGGTATAGGGGTCGTTGAGGGTCTCGATCATGCCGTTGATCGCGCCGACCATCATCTCCTGATCGTCGGGCTGTTCGACGTAGTGCTCGTCGATGAGCATGCGGACCTCGACGATCGGGTCGAAGAACGCGTACGGGTCCCGGGCGGCGTTGGTGGCCACCGCGATGGTGGACCCGATGACCGCGACCCCGAGGATCCCGATCAGGCTGCGATTGATCCGGCTCATGCTCGTACCTCCGTCGGGCCAGTGCGCCCGGACGGATGGTACGGGTTCGGCGCCGGCCGGGTTCGCGGGCCCGGAGTCTGCCCGGCCCGCCGGCTCAGGGGGCCGCGGTCACGGGCTGAAAGCTGAGCACGATGTTCTCTTCGATGCGCAGGTGCAGCCAGTCGCGGGTGGCCTCGTAGGCGTTGACCTCGCCGAGCAGGTGCATCACGCGGGCTTCCTGCTGCATGACGCCGGTCGGCTGCTCGCAGAACTTGCGGGTCAGGCCGAGGGGACCGATACGGATCCCGTCCTCACCGCGGCGGATGTAGCCGCCCGTGAAGGTGTTGCAGCCGGCCGACCCGGCCACCCAGGTCTCGTCCGGCTTGAACGAGATCCAGACGCGGGATCCCTCGATCGGGGCCTCGCCCTCGATGCCGGCCAGTTCCCACTCGGTGCCGGCGATCCAGGGCCAGTCCTTCTGCGCCTGGCGTACCGCGTCGGCGATCGGGCTGGCGTCGGGCAGCGGGAGCAGCTCGCGGTCCTTGGGCTCCGAACAGGACATCAGCCCGGCGAGAACGCCCAGTGTGGCGAGCGTGCGGAAGGGTCTGGCGGTGAGCGGGGCGGGCGTGCGCATGGATCGGCCTCGTGGGTTGCCGGGGATGAGGATATCAGACGCCCTCGAGGCGTTCGAGCAGGGGTCCGAGGTGTTTCTCGTAGTTCTTCCATCGCTGGCCGCTGGACTTGTAGATGGGGCGGCGGACCTGGGCGATGCTGGCGGTGTTGACCGACTTCTTGGACTTGTGGGGCGAGAGGCAGGCCTCGTGGAAGGGCATGCCGACGTGGTCGAGCATCGCCCGGATGTTCGGCTCGGGGTCCGCTGTCAGCGACTCGTACTCGGATTCGAACATCCGCACCCCGCACTCGTCGCGGTAGTGCTTCATGGTCCGCAGGTAGCCGAGGTACTGGTCGCCCAGACTCTCCAGGGACTTGGCGTACTGGATCCAGGGGCCGAACTGCTGGAAGTAGATCGACAGGCAGGTGTCGCGGGCATCCCGCTTGGAGTGGATGAGGCTCATCCCCGGGAGGATCTTGGCGGCCAGCCCGCAGTAGATGTAGTTCTCCGGCATCTTGTCGACCACGCGGGCCATGTTCGGCTCGGGCGAGCACCGCTCGAGCATCTCGAGGTACTCCTTGCCGTAGGAGTCGATCAGGGCCTGGTCGGTCAGCGATTCCACCGGGTTGCGGTGCACGAGCCGGTTGAGGAGGGTGCTCTCACCGACGCCGCTGATCTTGGGGTGCGAGGCGAGGATGATCTCTGTCAGCGTCGTGCCCGACCGGGGCATGCCCACGACCATGATCGCCTTGGACCCGTCTTTCCGGGCGGCGGGGATCGAGTCGAGCCGTTCCCTGCTCCACTTTTCCAGGTGCTCGTCGAACTTCGACGCGGGCTCGGGGCCCTGCATGGTGTTGCCGATGCGGAAGTACTCGAACGCGGTGTCGTACTCTTTGAGCTTGTCGTGGAGGTGGCCGAGCAGGAAGGCCGCCTCGATGCGGCGGGGCTTGGGGCAGGTCACGTCGTCGAACAGCGGTTTGAGCGCGTCGACGGCCTGCTCGCAGAGTCCCTGGTGCAGGCACATGTCGCCGTAGGAGACCACCAGCAGGGGGTCGGGGTGATCGCGCATCTGCGCCTCGAGGAGTTCGAGCGCTTCGGGGACCTTGTTGACGCCCTGGAGCAGGCGGGCCTTGAACTGGACGGCGCGGGCGTGGGCCGGGTTGACCGAGCGGGCCTTGTCGGCCATTTTGTGCGCCTCGCGCAGCATGCCCAACGACTGGCACGCGGAGGCGTAGTCCACGAGGATCTCCGCGTTGTTCGGCGCCAGATTGGCCGCGAAGCGCAGCAGGCGGAGGTTCTCCGGTTCCTTGCTCTTGGCGGCCATCGAGTCGTTGCCGTGCAGGGAGACGCCGAGCATGTGCAGGAGCTGGGGATCACGCGGCTGCTGCTTGAGCAGGTCGCGCAGGAGGGGGATGGCCAGCTCGCGCTGCCCGAGGTTGATCATCTCGATCGCGCGAGCCTTGGCCTGCTGGAACACGGTGGGCATCGCGGCCTGCTGGGTCTGATTGAACATATCCCTCGATTCCTCCGCACGGTTCTGATCGGCCCCGGTCCCGGGCCGGATGAGTCGCAGGCTTCGGACCCGGGGGGGCCGGCCCCGGCGACCACCCCTCCCGCGGGTTCTCCCGGTGATCCGGGCCCGGGCGCGGATATCCGGGCGTGCGACGGCCCATCATAGTGCCCGATACGAGAAAACCCGGCCCCCGCTGGAGAGTGGCGGGGGTCGGGGCGGAGGCGAGAACTCCGGGAAGATTCAGGGCCTGGCGGAGGGCGACGCGGAGCGGTCGCTCGTGTCCGGGCGGATCTGGACTTCGCGGCGGCCCTTGACCATCCGCACCTGCTGCAGGCGGGAGGGCCAGAAGTCGTACCCGTTGATCTGGCGGTGCATGTAGTCGGGCGCGGTGATCACCAGCGAGGTTCCGTAGAACGTGATGGAGCCGCCGTCCCCGCCGAGCGAGACCCATTGGTCCGGCTCGACGGTGTTCTCGATGATCTGCACCAGTCGGGTGACACGGTCCTCCGCGTCGTCGTCGTCCTGCTGCTGGCCCTGGGTCTGGAACGGGCTGTTTCCGCCGCCGCCGCCCTGGGAGGACTGCAGGGCGCTGGACAGATCGAACTCGGGCGCCTCGTCGAAGCGGGGCACCGTGAACATCAGATCGGAGATGTCGTAGAGCTCGACGACCTGCGTGCGGTTGAGCGCGGATTTGGGGCCGAACTCGATCGAGCCGGTGTCGGTGAACTGCCAGGTGTAGCCGCTGGCGGGGCGCTCGGCCTGCTGCACGCGGGCGAGGACCCGCTCGAGCAGCGTGATGGCCGGCATGTTCGTGGCCTTGATCGTGATGGCAGTGTCGGGGTCGATGCCCTCGAACGAGTCCTGGTCCATGTAGATCGGCTCGAGGTCGGCACCCGTCACGTCGGCGAGGAAGCGGAAGATGTCCGACACGGGCTGCTCGGTCACGTCGAGCGTGACGCGCTTGGAGAGGGCGCGCAGGTTGCTCACCTTGTTGCCGCGGATAAGCGGGTCGCTTGCCGACGCCGCGGTGGCGGGGGCCATGGCGGGCGCTGGCAGCCAGGCGAGGCCGCAGGAAGCGAGCAGGGCGATCGTGGCGATTCGGCGCATGGATGGATCTCCTGTCGGCGGACGCCCGGTCCGTCCTGCGATCCCCGGCGGGGCGTTCGCGGGCGGGACCGGAGAGGGCCGGGGGGCACCCCGTGCAGTCTACCGGATACCCCTGATACGAACAATCCCGGTGCCCAGTTCCGTCGGATCCGGGAGGGGGTCGCTCATCGGCGCCAGCCGGCCCGGTTGGTCTCCCGCTCGACCCGCTCGCCCTCGGGGGTGAAGGCTTCCAGGCGCGGGCTGGTCGATCGGAGCCGGGTGAGTTGGCGGCTTCCGATCCGGGCCCGCAGGATGGCCCGGTCGCCCTCGTAGTTGCGATCGAGCACCTCGCAGCGTCGCTCGATGGCGTCGATCGCCTTCGCGTCGGACATGGGCAGCGAGAGGTCCAGCTCGCGGATGGGCCCGACCACGAACTCGCGGATCGTCCGGGTCAGTTCGGCGTGGCCGAGCGGCTCTGGGTTGTCTGGCGTGGGGGGCAGGGCGCACAGCGGGATGGATCCGGGGATGCGGGCCTGCCAGTAGAGCAGGTCCCGGTTGTCGCCCAACCGGTCCGCTTTGTTGAGGACGGTGACCAGCTCGGGGCGCTCGTAGGGGGGCGCGTCCTTGTCGCGCGCCTCCTGCTTCTCGACCTCCTTGAAGAGTTCGTCGAGCGTGCGCACGACCGTGTCGTGGTGCATCTCGACGCTGGGATCGGAGACGTCGAGCACGACGATCAGCAGGTCGGCGTGGGTGGCCTCTTCCAGCGTGGCGCGGAAGGACGCGACGAGGTGGTGGGGCAGCTCGCGCACGAACCCGACCGTGTCGGAGAGCATGCAACCGACCCCGCCGCCAAGGTCCCACTTGCGGGTGCGGGTCGAGAGCGTGGCGAACACGCGGTCGTCGGCGTAGGCCCCGCCCTCGGTGAACGTGTTGAAGATCGTGCTCTTGCCCGCGTTGGTGTAGCCCACCAGCCCGACAGTGTCGTTGTCGATGTTGCGCTGCCGGACGGCGCGGCGCTTGCGTTCCTGGATCTCGGCGAGCTCTCGCTGCAGGACGATCTTGCGCCGCTGCACGAGGCGGCGGTCGATCTCGAGCTGCTGCTCGCCCGGGCCGCGGGTGCCCACGCCGCCGCTGGCGGCCCCGCCTGCGATGCGCTCGAGGTGGCTCCACATGGCCCGCAGGCGGGGGTAGGTGTACTCGAGCTGGGCCAGCTCGACCTGGAGCTGGGCCTCGTGCGTCGTGGCGCGGCCGGCGAAGATGTCCAGGATCAGCTCCGAGCGGTCGAGGATCTTCCGCCCCACCACCTTCTCGATCGTGGCGATCTGCTTGGGGCTCAGCTCGTGGTCGAAGATGACCGTGGTCGCGTCGAGGGCGTCGCAGAGGTTCTTGAGTTCCTCGACCTTGCCCTTGCCCATGTAGGTGCCCGGTTCGGGGCGGTCGCGGCGCTGCTCGAGTTCACCGACCACGGTCGCGCCGGCCTGCTCGGCCAGCTCACGCAACTCGCCGAACGGGTCGCGGGGGTCGAAGACGGATTCGGGCAGACGCAGGGCCGCGAGGACGGCCTTCTCGGAGCGTACCTGGATGTTCTGTCGTTCGGTCGGCTTTGGCACGCAGGATTGTATCGGCCGAGCGGTGGCCACGAAAAAGGCCCCGCCGGGGCGGGGCCTTGGGAGAAACGCGATTCATGCGGCTCAGCGACGGCGCCGGGCCGTCATGAGGCCGCCGAGGCCCAGCAGCGCGAACGCGCCGGGGGTGGGGACGGAGATCTGGTAGCCCACGGTGAAGGGCACCGCGACGCCGTTCGCCGTGATGTTGTAGAAGCCGGGCACGCCGCCGCCGACCGTCGAGGCGTCGATATAGAGCTGCGGGACGGCCGAGCCGACCGAGTTGGGGGTGGTCGAGACCACGCCCAGGCGGTTGGCGGCCCCGGTCAGGGCGGTCACGGTCTGGAGGACGATGATGTCGGTCGAGTCGAGGTTGACGCCCAGCCCGCCGAGGCCGGTCACGTTGAAGGTCGTGAAGAAGCCCGCGTTCAGGGCGATCGTCCCGGTGTTGACGTTGAACGATCCCAGGGCGCCGCCGTCTGAGACGCGGAAGAAACTGAAGTTCACGGTCGCCGAGGTCAGCGTTCCGGCGCTCGTGCCGCTGTTGAAGAGGTTGAACGAGAAGTCCTGGAGGGTGCCGGTCCCGGCGGTGGTCAGTTGGTCGCCAAAGACCGCGGTCAGGTCGGTGGAGCTGAACGCGCGGTCGGCGGTGAAGCCGGACTGCAGGTTGCTGTAGACAATGGGGTTGCCGCGGCCGGCGGAAACGAGGTTGCCGTGCACGTCGATGGTGCGTTCGCCGGCATGCTGCAGGTTGCTCACCGACTCGGCGATCAGGCCGGCGGACGCGCCGCCGCAGGCGGCGGCGAGCAGGGACACGACTGTCAGGGTGCGGATCATGGTTCTCTTCCTCTCTTTGACATCCGGCGTGCCGGCCCGGGAGGACCGGCCGCGTGCACAACAACGGCCCGGCCGGCTGACATCGCCGGCGCGGAAACGGATCGGGCTTTGAAGGGGACGCGGCTGGCGCGACGGATGCGGGGAACATACCCCCGCGCAGAAGACTACATCATCTGGCGCACAAAGCAAGAAAGAACGCCGTCCGCCCGTCGCGACAGGACCGAGAACCCCCGGCCCGGGCGCCGGGATCAGTCGCCGTGTCGCTGGCGCAGCTTGGTGCTCAGGCGTGCCATGAGGTGGGCCCGCTCGAAGGCGTCGACCCAGTCCTGGCGGGTGGCGGCCACCTCGTCGTCGGGAACGGGGGCCCCCGGCAGGGGGCATGACGCGCCCAACTGACGGGCGGCGAGGGCCCGGTAGCGGGAGAGCGTGCGGTCCCCCTCGATGGAGAGGACGTCGAAGTCCTCATTGAGGATGAGGACGACGGGAACCCGCAGGCCGCCGCAGATCATCAGCCGTTCCGAAAGGTCCGCGTGCTCGTCGCGGTCGAGGTACCGGGCGGTCAGGCGGGCCGAGGCTGCGTCGATCGCGTCGATGAAGGGCACCTGCTGGACGCAATCGCCGCACCAGGTGCCGGAGATCACGAGGGCGTTGAGGGGCCGGATGAACGAGCCGATCAGGGCCTGCTGGGGCCCGGTCAGGTCCGCCCGGGCGCGGAACGCGGCCCACGCCTCGCGATGCGCGGGCTTGCCGGTCGTCACGTAGGCGTCGTAGGGATGGGCCTGGCCGAACTTGCTGCGGAGGAAGGCGGGATCGATCATGGGCATCCCAACCGCCCCCCGGGGCGTATTATTTGACATGGACGGCGCACAATCGGTGCGAATCAACTTCGGGCGTCCGGTGGCAATCTTCCCGCTGGACCTGGTCCTGCTGCCCCAGCAGCCGCTGCCCCTGCACATCTTCGAGCCGCGGTACCGCCAGATGGTGGACAACGAGCTGGACGGGGCGGGCCAGATCGCCATCGCGACGGTCGATCCCGGGCGTCCCCCGGACGGCCACGGACGCCCCGCGATCCGGCCGGTCGTCTGCGTGGGCCAGATCGTCAGCCATGAGCGGCTGTCGGACGGGCGGTTCAACGTCGTGCTCCACGGCCTGTGCCGGGCTCGGATCGTCGAAGAACTCGCGCCCGAGGACGGGCTGCTGTACCGGCGGGCGCGGCTCGACCCCTTCGGTGAGGAGGGCAGCGAGGCGTTCAGCGCGGCCGAGACCATGGAGCGGCTGCGGGTCTGGGTCGATGACGCCCTGGATCAGGGCCCCCTGGCCAACATGCGGATCGCCGAGCAGGTGCTCGAGTACGTCCGCAACTCGGCCATCCCCACGCCGGTGCTGCTGGACGTGGTGGGCTTTACCATGCTGACGGCCCCGGAGAGCCGCTACCGCATGCTCGCCGAGCCCGACGCC
>Ga0207881_1000588_pt1 | contig 13936 bp, 10 predicted proteins | sample MalvirmetagMSP97_FD_184227 | JGI IMG/M metagenome (GOLD analysis project Ga0207881, IMG submission 184227) | Marine viral communities from the Deep Pacific Ocean - MSP-97 (SPAdes) | ecosystem: Environmental > Aquatic > Marine > Oceanic | place: Pacific Ocean | collected 2011-05-03 | reverse complement strand
CTCGGGCAGCCCGAGCCGCTCGAGGACCTCGCGGTTGTACACGATCCCGAAGCTGGACAGGGCGGTGCCGATCCAGCGCTGGTCGGGGTCGTACAACAACTGCGGCCCGATCCGGTTGTCACCAAACAGCTCGTCCAGCTCCGCCTGCGTGAAGCCGGCCGGGATGGACTGGCGCACCCGGACGGTCACGCCCTCGCCGGCGGGGGTGACGGCGGCGATGGAAATCGCGCCCGCGGTCTGGCCGTGATCGAACGAGCCGCCCCCGAAGAACAGGTCGTAGTCGATCGACCCTTCCGGGAGCCGGACGGTGTCCGGGGCGTCCGGGTCGAGCAGGCCGCGCCGGACCAGGTCCTTGACGACACTGCTGAACATCGCGTTGAGCTGGTTGCGGATCTCCGAGGTGCCGCCCGGGGTCCGCCAGTCGACCACGACCGGGGTGCCGAACTCGCGGAGGTGCCACGCCTCGAAGGCCCTGCCGAACTCGGCGCGGATCTGCGGGACGTGGGGCGAGACCACGATAAGGCGGGCCGCGTCCGAGGGCGCGGCGTCGCGGTGCCGCCCGGCCGTCAGCGCGAACGGCACCCCCAGAATGATCCCCAGAAGCAACGCGATCACGATCCGGCCGGTCATGGGCAGAGTGTATGTCTCGCACCGCGAACCGGCTTTCCCCCGGAGCAGCCCGGGTCGTTAGGCGGTGTGGCCCATGGCCCGTTCGATCGCACCGACAAGGCTGTGCAGGATCAGCATGTGCAGCTCCTGGATCCGGTCGGCGGTATCGCCCGGCACGATCCAGGTCTCATCGCCCAGCTCGGCCAGAGCCCCCCCGTCCTTGCCGAGCAGCAGCACCACCGTCATGCCGTGATCCCGGGCCGCCCGGACCGCGTGGACCACGTTGGCGCTGTTCCCGCTCGTCGAGAGCGCCACGAGCGTGTCCTCCGGGCGCCCCAGCCCCTCGACCCACCGGGCGAAGATCTGGTCGAAGCCGTAGTCGTTTCCCGTGCAGGTGATGTGCCCGGCGTCCGAGCACGCCGCGGCCCCGATGGGGGGTCGGTCCATGCGATACCGCCCGGTCAGTTCCTCGCAGAAGTGCACGGCATCGGCGCACGAGCCGCCGTTGCCCACCGCGAGCACCTTGCCGCCACGCCGGGCCCGCTCGGCGATCCCGCCAGCCACCCGGCTGACCCGGGCGGCCGCCTCCGTGTCCGAGGCCAGCCGACCCGTGACCCGGGCCGCCTCCTCGAACTCTTCCAGGACCCGTGCGGCATCGCTCATGCCCGATGATAGGGTTTCGGGCGGCCGTGGCGGGCCCTGGGCCCGGCCCGCGGACGGTTTCTGGCCGGACGCGTCCCGGGGGCGTAAAATACCCCGAGGGACCTGGGCTCCCGCCGGAACAAGACCGGCACCAAACCGCCCAAGATCTTGGAGACATCGCAAATGACCACCGCGTCGACCCAAACCAGCCGTTCGCTGGCGGCGGATCCGCTTGCGCTGATCGATGTTGACCACGTGCGTTTCTACGTGGGCAACGCGAAACAGGCCGCTTATTTCTACGCCCACACCTTCGGATTCAATATCTCGCAGGTCGCCGACCTGACCACCGGAAGCCGCGACGAGGCCGATTACCTGCTCACCCAGGGCAACATCCGCCTGCTTCTGACCAGCGCGCTCCATGACAAGCACCCCGCCGCCGAGGAGGTCAAGCTCTACGGCGACGGTGTCAAGGACGTGGCCTTCACCGTCACCGACGCGACCGCGGCCTACGAGCAGGCGATCCGCAACGGCGGCATCTCCGCCCAGGAGCCCCGCGAGATCAAGGACGAGAACGGCACCGTGACGGTCGCCTCGATCAAGTCCTACGGGCGCGTCCTGCACACCTTCGTCAGCCGCACCGGCCACTACGACCTCGAAAAGGTCAAGCGGGGCAGCAGCGAGTTCATGCCGGTGTTCCGCAAGATGGACTCGCCCGTCAACGAGTACAACAAAAAGCACCCCTGCGGCCTGATGTTCGTGGACCACCTCGTCGGCAACGTCGAGGAGGGCAAGATGAACTACTGGGTGCAGTGGTACGAAGACGTCATGGGCTTCAAGATGTTCAAGCACTTCGACGACGCGGACATCTCCACGGAGTATTCGGCCCTGATGTCCAAGGTGATGGCCAGCGGCAACCACCTGATCAAGATGCCCATCAACGAGCCCGCCGAAGGCAAGAAGAAGAGCCAGATCCAGGAGTACCTGGAATGGCACAACATGACCCCCGGAGTCCAGCACCTCGCCCTGCGGACCGACGATGAACTGCACTCGGTGGCCGAACTTCGCCGGCGCGGCGTCGACTTCCTGAGCCTGCCGGATTCCTACTACGACATCGTCTGGGACCGCGTCAACAAGATGCTGACCGAGAACGGCCACCAGGCCGTCCGCGAGGACCACGACCGCATCAAGGACCTCGGCATCCTCGTCGACGCCGACGACGAGGGCTACCTGCTCCAGCTGTTCACCAAGCCGCTGCAGGACCGCCCGACCCTGTTCTTCGAGATCATCAGCCGGCGGGGCAGCCAGAGCTTCGGCAAGGGCAACTTCAAGGCCCTGTTCGAGGCGCTCGAGCTCGAGCAGGAGCGCCGCGGCAACCTCTGACACCGCGCCGCGATCATGATCGGTTTTTCTGGGACCCTCCGGGGTCCCATTTTTTGTGCGTCCTCGGCTGAATACCTGTCTAATCCGGCGAATCCCCTTGGCGCTCCTGGGGGATTCGACTAGCATCGGGAAACCTCCCCGGTCGCCCGGGAGCAGACCTCCCCGCGGCGACGCGCCCGACGCCAGGAGACCCCATGAAAGCGCACCCGGTCACATTTCTCGCGACGATGTTCATCGGCGCCGGAGCCGCGGCGGCCGGCCCCGCGCCCTCGCTCGTGATCACGGAGTGGATGTACTCCGGCAGCACGCCCGACGGCGGCGAGTTCTTCGAACTGACCAACGTCGGCGAGCAAGCGGTCGACCTGACCGGCTGGAGCTTCGACGACAGCGGCCGGGACCCGGGCGCCTTCGACCTCAGCACCCTGGGAATCGTCGCCCCGGGCGAGTCGGTCGTGGTGACCGAGGACCCCGAGGGGGCGTTCCGGACGCAATGGAGTCTCGGCCCGGCGGTCCGCATCCTGGGCGAACTCGGCATGGTCACCGGCAGCAATCTCGGCCGCAACGATGAGTTGAACATCTACGACGCCTCCGGCACCCTGATCGACCGGCTCACCTACGGCGACGAGGACTTCCCCGGATCGGTGCGGACCCAACGCGTCAGCGGCAATCCGGCCGTCGCCTCGGCGCTCGGGTCCAACGACGTCTCCCTGTGGGTGGCCGCCGAGACCGGGGACGCCCAGAAGTCCCGCGTGAACGCGTCGGGCGACGTCGGCAGCCCCGGCTCGTTCCGCGAGCCGGGGGACGGCGTCGTGCCCGGGCCGGTCACGGTGTCCCACGCTTCTGGTTTCTATACCGGACCCATTCAGATCGAGCTCTCGTCGGATTCGGCACCAATCTATTACACGACCGACGGCTCGCTGCCCACGCTTGAGTCGCGCCGGTATGAGGGCCCAGTGGCGGTCGACGATAGGACCGCCGAACCCAACTATTTCTCGCTGATCCAGACCGCGCCGGACGAGTCTTGGAACGTGCCCTCCGGCAATGTCTTTAAAGCCACCGCGTTCCGGGCGGCGGCCATCAACGACGACGGCGTGTCTGGGCCGGTCGAGACGCGCACGTTCGCGGTGCATCCCCAGGGCCCGTCGCGATTCACCCTGCCCCTTGTCTCGATCGTGACCGACGAGCCGAACTTCTTCGGCTACTTCACCGGAATCTACGTGCCCGGCGCGATCTACGATAAGTTGTACGACCCCGACATCGCCCCCTGGAACCGCGAGGCGAACTACACGCAGCGCGGCGACAAGTGGGAGCGCCCCGCACGGATCGAGTTCTTCGAGCCGGACGGCACGCCCGGCTTCGTTTCGGACGTGGGCGTTCGGATCCACGGCGGTTCCACCCGTTCGAACCGACGCAAGTCGTTGCGGGTCTACTTTCGAAGCGAGTACGGGCTCTCCTCGCTCGAATACCCGCTGTTTCCCGGCGCGGCGGTCTCGCAGTTCAAGCGCCTGATCATCCGCAACGGCGGCAACGACGCCGGGCGGACCCTCTTCCGGGACGCCTTCGTCCAGGATCTCGTCAAGCACTCCGGCGTCGACGTCCAGCACTCCCGTCCCGCGATCGTCCTCGTCAACGGCGAGTACTGGGGCATCCACAACATCCGCCAGCGCTACGACAAGCACTTCATCGGATTCAACCATCCCGAAATCGACCCCGACAACATCGACTACCTCACAGGCAACCTCCCGGAAATCGAGGAGGGCGATGACGCCCACTTCCTCGAAACATTCAGCTATGTGGTCGACAACGACATGGCCGATCCGGCGCACTACCGCGAGGCGGAGTCCAGGATCGACATCGAGAACTTCATCACCTACACCGCGATCCAGCTGTACATCGGCAACTCCGACTGGCCGGAGAACAACATCGACTACTGGCGACCCCGCACCCTGGAAGGCCGCTGGCGCTGGCTGATCTTCGACACCGACCTGTCCACCTTCGCCACCGACAACCACGGCTGGGCCGTCGACGCGGTCAACCGGCTGCTCAACCAGAGCAACGCCCGGCACGCGCGCCTGTTCCAGCGTTTAGCGGCCAATCCGGCATTTCGGATCGAGTTCCTCAACCGCTCGGCGGACCTGATCAACCACGAGTTCTCCGCGCCCCGCGCCACGGCCCGTCTTGAGGAGTTCCGGGTGGCCTACGAACCCGAGATCGCCGAGCACATCCGCCGCTGGCGGGTCCCCAACAGCCTGCTCGACTGGAACGTCGACCTGGTCGTCCGCCTGCGGTCCTACTTCATCGGCCGTCCCAGCCACCACCGCTCGCACCTCGCGCAGGCGTTCGGCGTGCCCGGCACGGCCACGCTGAACCTGGTCAACCCGCACCCGGAGCGCGGGTCGCTGCGGGTCAGCACGATCGACCTGCCGGCGGACACCGGTCAGTGGTCCGGCGTGTACTTTCTCGGCGTCCCCGTGCCCCTGCGGGGCGAAGCGGCGCCGGGCTTCAGGTTCGCAGGTTTCAGCGAGTTGGCAGCCGGCCCGGACGGAGGCGTCGTCGAGTGGAACCCGTCGGGCAACGCCACGCTGACCGCGCGTTTCGTCTGCCAGGCGGACTTCGACGCCGACGGGAGTCTGACCTTCTTCGACGTCTCGGCCTTTCTCAACGCGTACGGGGCGTCCAACCCGGACGCGGACCTCTCCGCGCCTTTGGGTGTCTTCAACTTCTTCGACGTCGCGGCGTTTGTGCAGGCCTTCAGCGCCGGATGCCCGTAGACGCTCGCTCCGCCCTCGGGCCACCGGTCCGGGGCGCGGCGCCGAGGCGATGCGGGTGCCTGGCTTGGCCGCCGCATGCGGAATCCACTTGCGCGGACGGGGTACGCCGCCTGCGGCGCCGCTGAGCCATCGGGTCCATCCGAACACGCGGGCGGCCGAGGCGACGACCGCCCGCGGTGTCATTGGTCTCTCGTCCCCCGCGTGTCCCGTGGGCGGCACAGGATCAGAACCGCCATTTCTCCCACGCGCGGCGGGGTAGCCACGCCTGCGACCACGTGCCGAGCATGCCCACCCCGTAGTACGCGCCCATGACCGCGACCACGCCGGGGACCTGCCACGCGGCGACGCCCACGCCCCGCCGGTGTCGCAGCGCCTGACGCCACGTCCGACGCACGCGTCCGAACGCGAAATCGATCGCGCGGAGGCTGCGGCGAACCCGTCCGTATCCGCGCTGCTCGAACAGCAGGCCGTTGTCGCGGCCCTCGATCAACGCGTGCAGCATCACCTTGCCAGCCCCGTCCGGCGCCGGGTGCGACACCCGCGCCCGCCCCGCGTGATAGATCGGCTCGCCCCGGCGGACCAGATCGCGGCGGAGCTTGTAGCAGGCGGTGCGGCACTCAGCGCTGTCCCCGCCCGTCGGGTAGGGATTTGCGAGAAAAAACGATCGGCGGAACGCCACGTTGTTCGCCCAGAACTGCCGCGCGTCCGCACGGAGCGTGTCGTCGTCGGTCCGCGGCGGGAAGGTCCACCCGAGCGCGAACGCCTTCCGGATGAACGACCCCTCGTGATCCAGGTGTGTCTCGCCCCCCAGAACGTTGATATCCGGGTTCTCAAGGAACGGCTCGGTGATCGCCGCGAGCCATCCGGGCTCGGGGATCACGTCGCTGTCCAAGCACACGATCGCGCGGCCCGCGGCCATCTCTGCCCCCCGGTTGCGCAGGTCGTAGTAGTGCAGCCCCGGCACAGAAACCACCCGCACTGTCGCATTGTCCAAATGGGCACCCGGAGCGAAGTGATCGCGAACGGCGCTTGCGACCATCGTTGGATCGATCTGCTCGGGGTTGAACAGCACGAGCACCTCGAAGGTGCGCAGCGACGCGCCGATCTGTCGGCCCAGCTCACGCAGCATCCGCGCGGCCCGGTCGTCGCTGGACTGCAGGACATTCTCCCACTCGATCAGCACGCTGAAGTCGGGCATGTCTGCCCCGATAGCCGCATGTCGCGCCGGAGTTGCCATTTCAATCGGGTCGCTCGCAGTGAGATCGTCCGATACTGATGCGCTTGTGTGAGACATCGGATCCCTTCCAAAGGGTCGTTGTTGCGGCGGCACCCCTTCGCCGCCGAGATCCACCGCCTCGCCATCGCGGTCCGAACGTCTGCCGGCGTGCGCTCACGGGTCGCGAGGGATGCGGCCGCCCGATGGTAGAGTCGCGCGTGGCGGAGGTTGGAGTCTGAGAACCCGTGGGCGATGTGGTCCGCCTCCCCGACGCGGGAATGGTGCTGGCGGCGCGAGACCGACGGGGCGCCGAGGAGGTGCCCCCACGGACCTTGGGCGAACAGCGCCGTGAAGAGCAGGATGTCGTGCCCGGTCGGCTCGTCGAGCGGATAGCCCCCGATGCGATCGAACGCCGAAGCCCGGATCACCGAGCACGAACCGAAGCCCGCGTCGTGGCACACCATCCAACGCACCGGGTCCGACGCCAGCGCCGCGAGACGGTCGAGGTGGGTCTTTGCGTCACGAACGTTGATCGCGAGCCGGTCCGCCGACACGCCGATCAGGTCGGGGCGAGCCGCCAGAGCCCGCTCGGCCCGTTCGAGAAAGTCCCGTGGCCAGAGGTCGTCCGAGTCGAGGAACGCCACCGCGTCCAGGGGGTCGCAGGCGTCGTACCCCGTCTGGCGGGCCCGCGCCGCCCCGCGATGGGACTCGCGGAGCACCCGCCACCGTCCCGGGTCGTTCTTCGCATCGCACCAGCCGGAGGCGGCGTCGAAGGTGCCGTCGTCCGAACCGTCGTCGACCACCACGACCGCGTCCGGCGGACGCGTCTGCGCCCCGACCGTCTCCAGGGCCTCCAGGACCATCCTGGGACGGTTGTACACCGGGATGACGACACCAAACCGCATGCGGCGAGGCTCCTGACGTGAGATAGGAGTATACCTCACCCGGAACCGGGTTCGCGTCGCCGGTGGGGGGACGACCGTTGCGACCGTTCTCGCTTACATCGCCCCGCCGTCAAAGACCACCCGCTCCTTCGAACGGCGTGGGTCCGGCTCGGGCACCGCGGAGAGCAGCGACTGGGTGTACTTGTGCTGCGGGTTCTCGATGATCTCTTCGCGGCTGCCCGCCTCAACGATCTTGCCCTTGTACATCACCGCGATCCGTTGGCAGACGTGCTGGATGACCGCCATGTCGTGCGAGATGAACAGGTAGGACAATCCGAACTCGCTCTGCAGGTCGGTGAGCAGGTTGATGATCTGGGCCTGGATGGACACGTCCAGGGCGCTGGTGGGTTCGTCGCAGACGATGAACTTCGGTTCCAGGGCGAGAGCGCGGGCGATCCCGATCCTCTGGCGCTGTCCGCCGGAGAACTCGTGGGGGTACCGATCGGCCGCGGCCTTGGGCATGCCGCACCGCACGAGCAGGCTCTCCACCCGCTCGCGCAGTTCGGCCTTGTCCTTGACCATGCCGTGGATCACCAGCGGCTCACCCACGATGGAGGCGATCCGCATCCGGGGGTTCAACGACCCCGCCGGGTCCTGGAACACGATCTGCATGTTGCGCCGGAGTTTCTGCAACACCGGGCCGGACGCCCTGAACACGTCCTGGCCGTTGAACGTCACGCGGCCACCCGTGGCGGGGATCAGCCGGAGCAGGGTGCGACCGACGGTGGTCTTCCCGCAGCCCGACTCGCCGACCAGACCGAGCGTCTCGCCGCGATCGACCTTGAACGAGACCCCGTCGACGGCGCGGAAGTGGTCCGTGACCCGCTGGAGCAGGCCGGAGCGGATCGGGAAGTAGGTCTTCAGGTCCTCCACCGACAGCAGGGGCTGGGCGGCGGAGGCCTTGTTCTCGGGCTTGGGCAGCACGGCGGTCTCGCTCATGACCGCATGGTAGCCGAACAGCCCGACCCGGTTGCACCGAGGAACCCTCCATCCCGACCAGAATTCTGGTTGACCGGGGCCCGGCAGGCGATAAAGATGACTCCACGCCGGACCCGTCCGGCCGGATCGGGCAGGTAGCTCAGTTGGTAGAGCACGGCATTGAAAATGCCGGTGTCGCCGGTTCAAGTCCGGCTCTGCCCATTACGAAGGCCCGGCGGTGCTCAGCAGAGTGTCGCCGGGCCGAGTCCGTTTTGGACGCGGGGACGGCGGAAGCCCTTGGAAGAGATTCGGCTCATCCGGTCGGGGGATCGTTCGCTGCACGTCCGCGTCGGCGAAGGTGACCACGATCACGTCGCCGCCCGGGTGGCACGCGTCGAGTCCGCCCTGCGATCGGCGAAGATCCCGGGCGTGATCGACCTGACGCCCGGCTCGACGACCGTGCAGGTCTCGGTGGATCCGGACACGGACCCGGACGGGATCGAAGCCGCCGTCCGAACGGCCGCGCTCCGGGCGGCGATCGGATCCGATTCCGGGTCATCCCGGGCGACCGTGGTCATCCCGGTCTGTTACGGGGGTGATCTCGGGCCGGACCTGGGTTGGCTGGCGGCCAAGGCGGAACTCGGAGAAGCCGCGGCGGCGTCGCTCCACTTTTCTGCAGACCACACCGTCCGCTTTCTCGGCTTCTCGCCCGGCTTCGCCTACATGGCCGGCCTGCCCGATCGCCTGCACGCCTCCCGGCTCGAACAACCCCGATCACGGGTGCGCCCGGGCAGCGTCGCCATCGCCGGCGGACGGACCGGGATCTATCCGCACGCCACGCCGGGAGGGTGGCGCCTGATCGGAGCAACCCCGCTGCGCGTGTTCGATCCAACACGGACGCCCGCGTCGATGCTCCGCGCGGGCGACCGGGTCCGCTTCGAGCCGATCTCCCGCGCCGAGTTCGATCGGCTCGAGCGCTCTTGCCGCGGGAACGGGGACGCTTCATGACGCCGCACGCCGTCATCCAGCACCCGGGCATGCTAACCACCGTTCAGGACTTGGGGCGGTTCGGGTTCGCGTCGCAGGCCGTGCCCGAGTCCGGGGCCGCAGATGCACTCTCGCTGCGGGTCGGCAACCGGATCCTGAGCAACGCGGACTCGGCGGCGGCACTCGAGTTCACGCTCCGGGGTCCGACCCTGCGGTTCGAGCGCGACGCGGCGATCTGCGTGACCGGCGCGCGATGCCCGCAGGCCCGCGTCGGCGTGGGTGATCGTTCGCGATCGATCCGACCGTGCGTGCCGGTGCCGGTCCGGGCGGGCGAACCGGTCGAGATCGGCGGCACGATGGACGGGGCCCGCGGCTATCTATGCGTGCGGGGCGGATTCGACGTCCCGCGGGTGATGGGAAGCCGGTCCACACTCGCCGTGGTGGGCATCGGCGGGCACGAGGGCCGGGCGCTGCAGTCCGGCGACCGGTTGCCGCTCGCGAACGACCCACATGCGCCGGGCGTGGACGATCCCGCCGGAGTCGGCGAGCGATTGGGCCGATGGCTGACCCCTGTCCTCGCCCGGCGCGTTCTCCGTGTGGCGCCCGGGGTGGACGCGGACCTGTTTGGCCCCGCCGCATGGGAGCGGCTGGAACGCGCGTTCGTCGTCTCGGACCGATGCGGCCGGGCCGGGATCCGCCTCGAAGGAGGCGCGGTGCCGTCGCCCGTCGCCGGGGGGTTGCTCTCCGAGGGCACGAGCGTCGGTTCGATTCAGGTTCCCGGGGATGGCAGTCCCATGGTGCTCGGCGTGGACCGGCCCACCACGGGCGGATACCCCGTCATCGCGTGCGTTGTTGCCGCGGACCTGTGTATCCTCGGTCAGTTGCGCCCGAGGGACGAGGTGCGGTTTGAGGCGGTCTCTGTGCAGACGGCCCGCGATCTGTACCGGTCGCAACGGGCCGAGTTGGACGCGTTCATCGCGCCGGTGGGGGAGCAGGGACCGTGAAGCCAGACAGCGAATCCGGACCGGTCATCGATCTGAACGCGGACATCGGTGAAGCCGCTGACGAGCCCGGGATCGCGGTGGAGGCCGCGCTCGCAGGGATCGTGACGTCGGTGAACATCGCCTGCGGCGGCCACGCCGGCGATGCGGAATCGATGCGCCGCGCCATCGAGTGGGCGCTGGCCGATGGCTGCGCGATCGGCGCGCACCCGTCGTACCCGGATCGTGCCGGGTTCGGGAGAACTCCGCTGGACGTGTCCGCAGAGGATCTGACCGCCCTGTTGATCGATCAGATCGGTGAACTGGCACGGATCGCCGAGGCGTCCGGCACTTGTCTTTCGCACGTCAAGCCGCATGGGGCGTTGTATCACGATGCGTCCGAAGCCGAATCGGTGGCCGAGGCGGTGCTCGCCGCCGCCCGCGCGGTCGATCCCGGCGTGCTGCTTTTCGGCGCGGCGGGTTCGCCGGCGGTGGGCTGGTGGTCGGGCCGGGGAGGGGACTGCGTGCACGAGGCGTTCGCGGACCGGGTCTACGAACGCGACGGACGGTTGCGTTCGCGGGATCTGCCCGGGGCGCTGGTCGGCTCGGCCCGAGCGGCGGCCGCCCAGGCCCGGTCGATCGCGGCCGAGCGGCACGTGGTTGCGGCAGACGGGACGCGGATCGGAATCGCCGCCGGCTCGATCTGCCTGCACGCCGATACGCCCGGCGCGCTCGCGATGGCCGAAGCGGTGGCGAACGAACTGCGCGCCGCGGGGATCGCGCTGCGGGCACCCTCGCGGGGCCCGTCGGGTCGATAGGCGGGTCCCGACCGTTTTCGATGGCTACTCGGCGTGCGCGTCGGCGTCGAGGAGGTTCTCCTGATCGGACCGTGTCGCCGACTCTTGGGCGAGATCGGCCGCGGTGTCGTCACGCGAGACGTCGTGGACCGCGGGTTCGGGTGGCGGCGCGGGCCTGGCGACAGGCTCGCGGCCCGGCGGTGCCGAGGGACGTTCGAGCTTGACCCGGTAGATCGGTTCGGGCATATCGATGTCGAGCCGGTCGAACTCGGCCTTGACGCGCTGCATGGCCACGCTGCGGACTTTTCCGAAGTCGTTCCGCGACTGGTCCACCCACCCGAACACCTGCAGGGTGATGCTCGATTCACCGAGGCGGGTGATCAGGGAGAACGGGCCCGGGTCGGCCATCACGCCCTCGGTGCCGGCGACCACGCTCGTTCCGACCGACACGGCCTGGGCCAGGTCGACGTCGTAGCCGATGCCGACGTCGAAGCTGAACCGGCGGCGTGGGTCGGCGGTGTAGTTGATCAGCGCGGACTTGAAGACCAGGGCGTTGGGGATCCGCACGATGTTGCCGTCGAAGGTGGTCAGCACCGTGGTGCGTGAGTTCATGGAGGTGACCAGGCCCTCGTGCCCGTCGATGACCACGTGGTCGCGGGGGCGGAAGGGCTGTCGCACCGACAGCAGCACGCTGGCGATGTAGTTCTCGATCAGGTCCCGGAACGCGAAGCCGATGGCGATACCCGCCACGCCGGCGGCGCCGAGCACGCCGCCCACGAGCGCGGTCGCGTCGAGCAGTTCGAGCGCGAGCAGCACGCCAAGGATCACCACGATCGTCTGGGCGAGTCGCTGCGCGATGCTCCGCAGGAACGGGTTGGCGGTCAGCAGGCCGAACGGCCACGCCCACCGGCCCACGAGCCAGGCGATCCCCAGCGCGAGCAGGATGACGGCGATGGCCACCGGGATCAACGGAAGGATCGAGAGCAGGCGGGCGTATCGCTGGCTCACTCGGGAGGCCGCGCCGCGGACCCGGTCTCCGTAGTCGTCGGTGAGCGTGATCTCGTTGCGGACCTCGCCCACGCCCGGGACGGCGCGGACGGCCTCGCTCGCTCTCTCGATGACCTCCGGATCGTCCGCGACGCCGGTGATGGTCACCACGCCATCCTCGATCTCCACGCCGGGGTCCTCGAGGCCCTCGACGCGTTCGAGCGCCGCGGCCGCGGGCCGTTCGACGGGCGTTGGTCCGTCCTGCGTTCGGGCGGCCGGGGCCGGCGTCGTCCATGCCGTCAGCACCGCGAGAACCCAGATCAGCAGCGTTGCTCTCGTGGTCATGGTCGTCCTTCCGGGTGCCCGTGTACGGTAGCCGGGGACCCGGGCTCAGTGGAAATCCCGGCTGCGGGCCTGCAGTTCGGGATTTCGCTCGTCGAGGCTCTCGATGGCCGACGCGTGGATGTGGACGACGATGCCCTGGCGTTCGACCTTGCCGGTCACCAGCAGGGTGCTGCTCAGGCGTGTGGCCGCTCTGTGCTGCTCGAAGACACGGGGCCAGACGACGAGGTTGGCGATGCCCGTCTCGTCCTCGAGCGTGACGAACACCACGCCCGAGGCCGTGCCGGGACGCTGGCGGCAGAGCACAACCCCCGCCACCCGAACGGCACGTCCGCCCGGGCAACGGCGCGGGTCGCGCAGGTCCGACGCGGGCACGACTCCCTCCGCGTTGAGTTGGTCCCGCAGGAACGACATCGGGTGATCGCGGAGCGAGAGGCCCACCGCCTCGTAGTCCTGCGTCACGGCCCGGTCCGCGGGGGTGGGGGGGACGCGGTCGAGCGCGGTGTCGTCGGTGCCGTCGAGCGATTCGAACAGGGGCATGCGGTCATCCCGCAGGGCGCGGCTCTGCCAGAGGGCCTGGCGCCGTTCGAGGCCCATGGAGGCAAACGCGTCGGCGCGGGCCAGCGCGCGGATCGCCCGGACGGACGCGCCGCTGGCCCGCCACAAAGATTCGACGGTGGGGAACGGGCCGCGGGTTCGGACGGCGTTGGTGATGCGGTGGGCGTCGGCCTCGGGCAGGCCGCGGACGAGACGCATGCCCAGGCGGATCGCCGGGCCGTCGCAGCCCCACGCCTGCGGATCGGATCGGTTGGGGGCACGCCGGGTGTGATCGCCCTCGAGCGTGCAGTCCCAGTCGCTGGCGTTGGCGTCGGTCGGCAGGACACGGACGCCGTGCTCCTGCGCGTCGCGGATGATCTGGGCCGGGGCGTAGAAGCCCATCGGCTGCGAGTTGATCAGCGCTGCGGCGAAGGCGGCGGGGTGGTACCGCTTGAGCCAGGCCGAGGCATAGACGATCAGCGCGAAACTGGCGGCGTGGGACTCGGGGAAGCCGTACTCGCTGAAACCCTTGATCTGCTCGAAGCACCGCTCGGCGAAGTCGCGGGGGTACCCGCGTTCGAGCATCCCGGCGATGATCTGCTCGCCGAAACGGAAGATGGCGTCGCCCTTGCGCTTCCACGCGGCCATGGCCCGGCGGAGCCGGTCCGCCTCGTCGGGCGTGAACCCCGCGGCCACGATCGCTAGACGCATCGCCTGCTCCTGGAACAGCGGCACGCCCAGCGTCCGCCCGAGGACCTCCGCGATGGCGGCGTCGGGATAGGTCACGGCCTCCTCGCCGCTGCGACGACGCAGGTACGGGTGGACC
>Ga0207881_1000586_pt1 | contig 13982 bp, 8 predicted proteins | sample MalvirmetagMSP97_FD_184227 | JGI IMG/M metagenome (GOLD analysis project Ga0207881, IMG submission 184227) | Marine viral communities from the Deep Pacific Ocean - MSP-97 (SPAdes) | ecosystem: Environmental > Aquatic > Marine > Oceanic | place: Pacific Ocean | collected 2011-05-03 | reverse complement strand
CCACTCCCAGCGGTAGCCGACGGAGCGCCAGGCGTCGTGGTTGACCTCGTAGGTGCCGGCGAGTCGGGTGCCGCCGGTCGGGGCGGGCGTGGTGCTCGAGCAGGCGGGCATCAGGCCGGCGGCGCCGATCAGGGCCAGCAGGCCGAGGGCTCGCGAGGGGCGGATGGTCATCGGGAAACACTCCGGGCGGTCAGGGGTCGGCGTGGTTGGAGCCCGGCCCGGCGGGCCGCGGGGGCCGTCGGGGGGCGTGGGTGGGCAGTATAGAGGCTCCGGGGCCGGGTTGCCCCCGGGCCTCTTGGCTTGGGATTGGGCCCTGATGGGGTTCCGCGGGCCGCTCCCGGGCCGGCCATCGCGCCAACCATGGGTCATGTTCACCGGCATCATCCGTCACGTGGGACGTGTCGCGTCCGTCGAGGCCACGCCCGCGGGCAAGCGTCTGGTGATCGACCCGGCCGGGTGGGACCACGTCCCGAGCCCCGGCGACTCGATCGCCTGCTCGGGCTGCTGTTTGACGCTGGCCCGCCCGGTGGGCGACGCGGGCGGGATGTTTGTGTTCGATGCGATCCCCGAGACCCTGGACAAGACCACCCTGGGGGGCTGGGAGCCGGGGCGGGGGGTGAACCTGGAGGCCGCGGCCCGGGTCGGGGATCGGCTCGACGGGCACATCGTGCAGGGGCACGTGGACGGGGTGGGCACGGTCGAGCGGGTGGACACGGCCGACGGCTGGCGGGTGCGGGTGCGGGTCGCGTCCGAGTTCGGGCGGTACCTGGTGCCCAAGGGCTCGGTTACGGTGGACGGGGTGAGTCTGACGCTGGCGGCGGTGGGGGGGATCAAAGAGCCCGAGCCTTGGTTCGAGGTGGCGTTGATCCCAGAGACGCTGGAGCGGACGACGCTGAAGGATCTGGTAACGGGGGACGGGGTGAACATCGAGTGCGATATCACCGCGAAGACGGTGGTGCATGTGGTGGAGAACTATTTTAGTGTGTCCGGTTTCCGGCCGGCATCGTAACCAGTCGGTGCCGTGCTTCGACCCGCAGGGCGAAGCACGCGTCAGCCACTAAGACCTCCAATGTGTCTGCGCCGCGGAACATCTGCCGTCCGCGGTTCTCTCAGTCTTCCAGCGCATCCCATTCGATGGACAATACCTCAACCGTCCCGATCGGGGTGTCTCCAAAGTCCGTCGCGATGCCCCACGTGCTGCCACCGCCTGGACGGAGTTGGAGAATCAGATTGTGGTCGTTCATGTTGGGATGAAGATTCACGTACACGATGTCGTCGGAAAACGGACTGACCTTCCAACCATCTGAGTCTCGAAAAAAACCGCTGAGATGCTCCGTGCGCTGAAGCTCCATGAGCTGGCCGTCCGGATGCTGTCGGAACGTATCATCCCACCACTTCGCATCGAACCGGACCAGGTCACCCTGCGGCGTGCGCAGGAGCCGGACTTCCGCCGCTTTGACAGGCGGGTCGGCGACATCGACGTTCAGCGAGAGGTGCGCAACGACAGTTTCATCACCTTCCGGAGTGGTGAGCGGTTGGTCGTCCGAGGGGTGCTGGCCGCAGCCGTAACCCCCGGCAATCACAATCAAAACCGCGAGGGAACGCATCCGATACCTCCTGATGACAGAGCGGGCCGCCGATCGATACACTCTATTCCATGCCCGTCCTCGGCTTCGATCCCGGCCTGCGCATCACCGGCTACGGCTGCGTCACCGGTGACGAGATCCGGCCGGCCATCCTTGAGGCCGGCGCCGTCCGTTTGGTCACCGGCTCCGGCCCTGTTCCGCCGGTTGCGGACCGGCTGGTCGAGCTGGACCGCGACGTGCGGGAGATCATCGGGCGGCTGCAGCCCCGGGCGGTGGCCATCGAAGGGCTGTTCGCGCATTACGCCCACCCCGAGACGGCCATCAAGATGGCCCACGCCCGCGGCGTGATCCTGCTGGCGGCCCGGCAGGCGGGGGTCCAGATCCTCGAACTCAAGCCGGCCGAGGTGAAGAAGTCGCTGACCGGCTCCGGGCGGGCGGACAAGGCCCAGGTGCAGGAGTCGGTCCGCCAGCTCTTCAATCTGGAGGCGGTGCCGAAGCCCAACGACGTGGCGGATGCATTGGCGATCGCGGTGGCCGCGATGCGCCGGGCGGCGGTGGGGCTGGGGGCGGGGTCCAAGGGGTACGCCTGAGGGTCAATCAGGTGATGGCATTCCCTCAAGACTGCTGGTCTTGGGTGGACTCAACGGCCAATAACGGTTAGTTTGCGAGTCTGGCTGGGCGCGGCGGGAACCGTCGTCGCTTCCGGTTGCTGGAGGGCGGTGGTCTTTGCCGTCCTGTCTCGTTCCGTGACCGTCCCACCAGACTCGGGAAATCAACCATGCTTCACCTCAACCACCGTTCGCGGGGGGCCGTCCGCCGCCTCGTGTTGTGCTCATTGGCCGTTCTTGGTGTGGTCTTGGAGTCCGCGGACGCGGTGGATATCCCGGTGGAGACCGAGGCGGAGTACGCGGTGCTGCTCGACGCGATCCGGGCGACGGAGTACACGCGGCAGGGCTACTTGGAGGGCCAGGCCAACCCGCGGATGGTGGCGTCGGTGGCCGGGCTCTGGGCGTTTGCGGAGCGGAACCCGCTGGCGACCCCGGAGCAGTTGGCGGCGATCGTGGTTGCGTACGACGGGGCGTTGGCGCAGATCGTGCCGGGGGATGAGCGGCTGACGAGCGCCGGGTCGGTGCTGACGGCGCTCAACGCGGCGCGGGTGGCTTCGGATGGAGTGCTGGACGGCACGGACACGCGGGTGGGGCGTCGGGCGATGGAGTTGGTGGGTGTGTCGCTGCCCGGGCTGGAGAGCTTCGATCAGTCGCAGCTGCGGATGGCGCGGTTCGATCTCGGGTCGGTGCAGCGGTGGATCAACCGCAGCGAGACGGCGGACGCGCTGACGGCGGTGCTGGCGGGGGTGGATCCGGCTGGCAACCGCGTCGACGGGTTGGCGTCGGCCGCGGCGGCATACCTGGAGTCGCTCGGCTACACGCCGATGCTCGGCCTGGTCGATCCGACGCAGGTCGAGGTCAACGCGGGGTTGGCGGGGCTGCCGGACTACGCGGGGTTCGTGGCGATCCGCGACGACGCGGGGGCGCACGCCACGCTCGAGGCGGAGGTCTTCGGCGCGATCGGGGACATCCAGACCGACGCCGAGGACCGGCTGGCGGCCATCGGCACGGCCGAGATCCCCGACGACCTGGGGCTGAACTCGGTGGCGATCTTCGCCGCGGCCGCCGACCCGGACCACCCGGACCACGCGGTGGCGTTGCAGTTTCTGGAGGATCGGCGGCAGGCGGTCGTGGATTCGATCCGGCAGACTTCCGACGACCGGGCGGCGGTGTTCGCACGCACGATGCTCCTGCAGCAGTCGGCGTACCCCGATGTCGTCTACGCGGCCGAAAACGCCCGCTCGTTCGCGGGCATGCAGCTCCAGGTGAACAACGAGCTGGTGGTGGCGCAGCAGTCGCTGGCGATCGTGGGCTCGCTGGGCGAGCTGGGGGCGGCGTACGCGACGGGCAACGTGTTCGCCGGCGTGACCGCGACGGCCAACCTGGTCTCGGGCGTGCTGGGGCTGGCGGACCTCCTGGGCGACGGTCCGCCGAGCGTGGACCAGCAGATCTTCGACCAGATCACGGCGCTGCGTCAGCAGGTGGAGGACCTGCGGGTGCAGATGAACGCGCGGTTCGACATCGTCGACGCGAAGCTGGACGCGATCTACGACACGATGATCACGGCGTTCGGACTGCTCCAGGACGGGATCAACACGCTTCTGGCCGACATCGCGTCGGTGCGCAGCTCCCTGGACCGCATCGAGGCGGCGCTGTTCGGGTTCGCACAGAACCTGCTGCTGGTCGACCTGACCGCGCAGACGGACGCGGTGCTCGACTACCGCGCCAAGACCGGGTTCGACCTTGCGTACGCGGACCAGACGCCCAGCTTCGTGGGCGGGGCGAGCGGGCTGACCACCTTCGCCACCTTCACGGCCCAGACCTCCGCCTTCGCCGGGCCCGACAACAACGCCCCGATGTCGCTGACCCTGGACAACGCGTCCGACCTGCTCGCGGGCGACGCGGTGGTGTCGCGCCTGCTCAACGACTTCCGCCGGGTGCCGCCGGGGCTGGTGGCGACGGACGGCACGCCGGTCTTGGGGCCGATCATCTCGGGCCGCGCGGCGGCGCCCGCGCCGTGGTCGCAGGCTGCGGCCGCGTACGCTCAGCTTTCGCGCGAGAGCCCGTGGTACTTCGCCTACATGCTCCGCAATCAGCAGGACGCGCCCGGCGGCAACCCGCCTCAGATCGACCAGATCATCGACCAGGGCGAGCGGATCGCGCTGCTGGCTTCGGCGACGCGGGACCGGGACGACCTGTTCAACGGGCTGCTGCAGCGAGCCAGCGATCAGATGGCCGCGGCGCAGATCGAGATCGACGCCCTGATCGATGCGGAACTGCAGGCGCGCGGCATGATGAACGGTTCGGCCCGGGTGGATCCGTGGGGGCCGCTGGGGCAGACGGCCTCGCCGCTGCTGCTCCCGTTCGGTCGGTTCTCCGGCACAATCGTGGGCCCGGCAAGCAACCCGTACTGGGACACGACGGGCATGCCGCACCGCGGTTGGGAAGCGACGATCAGCGACAACCGGACCGGGTCGTCGGCGGGTCTGTCGCGGGCGGAACTGGCGGAACGCAACGCGCTGGACTGGAGGTTGCGTCGGACGACCGAGCCCCGGGCCCGGATGTATGTCGAGGACGGGGAGCTCCAACAGTTTGCGGACAACGAGTTTGACGCGACGGTCTACATGACAATGGACGGTTCCGGCAGGCGGAGCACGCGCACGCTCCGGGTCGTGGCCGAGGTCGACAGCTTCGGTCAGTGGGGCCCGCCGCAGGGTCATGTCATGTCCGGCAGCTCGTTCGAGGACATGGCCGGCGAGGCCTGGACGCGGTGGAGTTCGTCGTTCGGCTACTACGAGGTGACCCTCGATCTCGAGGACGGCGACCTGACGGGCCGGACCTACGACGCGGGCATGGTCGAGATCCAGCTCACCTGGATCATCAGTGAATGGGTTCCCGTGCGATTGCGGATCCTGTCTGACACCTCGACGTTCACCCATCAAGGCACGGACTACTTCCCGATCCAGACGGCGTTCCTGACCGGTCAGTACGCCGCTGCTCGGGACTCGGTGCGCACCCAGGTGGCGGGGGCCTTGGGCTCGCCGGTGTCGGCCCTGGCGATCGCGGCGCAAGGGCTGGACAACACCAGCGCCCTGCTCGACGGCTACCTGACGCTGGGCGCCTCCGACGCGTTCGGGCGCAGCGAGGTGCTGCGGAGCGCGCTCCGCGGCGTGCCGAACAGCGAGGGGCTGGGCTTCCGGTCGGGCGACCTGGCGGTGGTGATCGCCAAGGCGGACGACGGCGATGACGGCTCGCTCGGCGGCGCGCCGGGCGTCGACCTGCCGACGGTCGGTGATCACTTCGCACAGCGGATCGCCGCGGTGGGGTCGGAGGTCGCGCTCGCGCTGGCCGCGGACGCGCCGTCGTTCCCTTATGTCGAGTTCGTGCTGGCCGATCTGCGGGACCTGCGTGACAACGCCTTCCGTCTTGCGATCGACGATACCTACCTCGCCCCGGGATCGATCAGCGTCGACGCGGCGGAGGGCCTGATGGCCAACGACATCGGCCAGCCTGGGCGGATCGACAACGAGGAGCTGATGATCGATCTGGCGTTCCTCGGCTCGCCCGACGCGATCGAACCGGCCAACGGCAGCGTGACGGTGTTCGCGGACGGCTCGTTCCAGTACACGCCGGATCCGGGCTTCGAGGGCACCGACTCGTTCACGTACCGGCTGGTGGCCGAGGTGGGCGACCCCGCCAACCCGATCGGTGACCCGAACCTGTACAGCGCCCCGGCGACGGTGGTGGTGCGGGTCTCGGCGTTGGACTGCCCGGCGGACTTTACCGGGGACGGGCTGTTGAACTTCTTCGACTTCGCGGCCTTCATCGCGGCTTATCAGGCCCAGGACCCTGCCGCCGACTTCAACGGGGACGCCCTGTTCAACTTCTTCGACTTCGCGGCCTTCATCGACGCGTACAACGCGGGATGCCCGTAAGGCCGGCCCCGTGATCGCCGGAAGCCCGGATCCGCCGCCAACGGTCGGATCCGGGCTTTTTCGTCGGGCCGCCACCCCCGGACCTCTTTCCGGGAAGCGTGCCGGCCCCGGCGATACCCTTCCCCACGCCATGACCCAGACACCCGAACGAGTCACCGCCCAGGTCCTGATTGTCGAGGACGAGCCCGAGCACGCCGACGTGATGGCTGAGGCTCTCCGCCGCCCGGGGCACGTGTGCACCATCGTGGGATCCGTGGCCGCGGCGGCGGAGGAACTCAGGGGCGGGTCGTTCGATGTGATCGTGACCGACCTGCGGATGCCCGCCAGCGCGGGGCAGTCGGGCACGGGGCCGGACGGGGCGGACGCGGGAATGCGGGTGCTGGCGATGGCGTCGGAACTGCAGCCGGACGCCGAGACGATCATGGTCACGGCGCACGGGGACGTGCCGACGGCCCGCGACGCGTTCAAGCACGGGGCGTTCGACTTCGTGGAGAAGCCGCTGGACCTGGCGGTGTTCCGTTCGGTGGTCAACCGGGCGGCCGAGGCCGCGGTGGTGCGGGCCGAGTCGGGCGAGCTCAAAGACCTGGTCCAGCACGACGGGTTCGACGGCATCGTGGCCGGCTCCGAGGCGATGCGGCGGATTCTCAACACCGTTCGGACGGTCGCCAACTCGACGATCCCGGTGCTGATCACCGGCGAGTCCGGCACGGGCAAGGAACTGATCGCCCGGGCGGTGCATGCCAACTCGCCGCGGAAGGACCGGCGGTATGTGACCATGAACTGCGCCGGCCAGGCGGAGAGCCTGCTCGAGGATCAGTTGTTCGGCCACGTGCGCGGCGCGTACACCGGGGCGGACAAGGACCGCGAGGGCGTGTTCGAGTACGCCAACGGCGGGACCCTGTTCCTCGACGAGATCGGGGACATGCCCCTGACGATGCAGGCCAAGCTGCTCCGGGTGCTCGAATCGGGCGAGGTGGTGCGGGTGGGGGCCAACGAGGTCCGCAAGACCGACGTGCGGTTTGTCAGCGCGACGAACCGGGATCTGAAGAAGATGGTGGACGAGGGCGGCTTCCGTCAAGACCTCTACTTTCGGATCAACGGCAGCCACGTCCACCTGCCCCCGCTGCGGGAGCGGCGCGAGGACATCCCGCGGATCGTCCGCCACGCGGCGGCCCGGCTGGCGGACAGCCTGACGCCCGGGCGCGGCGTGCCGGAGATATCGGACGCGGCGATGATGCGCCTGACCGGCTACGACTGGCCCGGCAACGTGCGTCAGTTGCTCAACGCGGTGCAGAACGCGGTGGTGACGGCGTTGGGCGATCAGGGCGGCTCCGGGCCGGTGCGGGTCGCGCCGGAGCACATCCCGGACGACGTGTCCAGCCCGGACGCCGATGGGGGGGATCTTGGGGGGATCTCCGGCGGCTCGCTGGCCGGATCGAGCCTCGAACAGTTGGAGAAGCGGGCCATCCGCGAGACGCTCCAACTCACCGGCGGCAACCGCGAGAAGGCGGCCAAACTGCTGGGCATCGGCGAGCGGACGCTGTACCGCAAGCTGAAGGAATACGGGCTCCGGTAGGCCGTTAGCGGCGACCCCGTCTTGGGGATTGCCCCATCGGATGGGGGAACCCGGCCGGACCGTTCGGCCCGATTTGTACGAAAAGACACCCGTGGGGAAAAGTCTCGGGGGGAACACTCCGATAGGTCATTTGCCTTGTTTTCGTCCGAACAGGCCGACGCCGGAGTGCGTGACCTTTCTTCTGGGGTGCTCGAATGTCGCGTTCACTGCTTGATGACGTGCTGTCGTGCCCGACGCTGCCTTCGCTGCCCGCGGTGGCGGTCGAGATCCTGGAACTGACAGGGGACCCCAACGTCCCCATGAAGAAGATCGCCCAGGCGGTCCAGCGCGACCAGGCGCTCTCCGGCAAGGTGCTTAAGACCGTCAACTCGAGTTTCTACGGGCTGTCCACGCCGTGCGGGTCGATCGATCGGGCCATGGCGTTCTTGGGTCTGAACACGGTCAAATCGCTGGTGCTGGGATTCAGCCTGGTGGACGTGACCACGATGGCGGGCGCCGAGCGGTTCAATCTGATGGCGCATTGGCGCCGGGCGATCACCGGCGCGGTCTCGGCCCGGCACGTGGCGGTCATGACGCATGCCGCGGACCCGGACGAGGCGTTCACGGCTGGCCTGTTCCAGGACGTGGGCGCGCTGGCGTGCGTGGTGTTTCTCAAGGGTGACTACGCCGACGCGGTGGGGGAGCTCGAGCACGCGAAGTGGGAGGCGGCCGAGCGCGAGACGTTTGGGTTCTCGCACGCGGAGGTGGGGGAGGGGTTGTCCAGAAAGTGGAAGCTGCCGGCGCCGATCGTCGCGGCGATCGCGGGGCATCACAGCCCGGGCAGGGCCGACCCGACGCACGCGGACCTGACCCGCGTGGTGGCGCTGGGCGCGATGGTGGGCAGCGTGCTGGCCAACGAATCGCCGGTTCCCACGCTGAAGCAGATCGCGGCGCGGTGCACGGAATGGTTCGGCGACGCCGCGCCGGACCCCGAAACGCTGATCGAACGATCGAGCGAGGACGCCCGGGTCATCGCCAAGCTCTTCGCCCAGGACATCGGCCACATGCCGGACACCCGCGCGTTGCTGGCCGAGGCGCAGGAGAAGGGGCTCGAGCACCAGCTCGAGCAGCAGCGTCACGCCGAGGAACTTGCCAAGGAAGCGACCACCGACAGGCTGACCGGGCTGGCGAACCGTCGGAGGTTCGACCTCGATCTGGAGAAGGCGTTTGCCGCCTACCAGGAGTCCGGACAGGTCATGTCGGTGATCTTCTCCGACGCGGACCGCTTCAAGAGCGTCAACGACACGCACGGGCACGCCGCGGGCGATGCCGTGCTGGTCGAACTGGCCCGGCGGATGTCCGAGACGGTGGGGGACATGGGCACGGTCGCCCGGTACGGGGGCGAAGAGATCGCGGTGATCCTGCCGGGGGTGGGCATCGACGACGCGGCGGTGCTGGGCGAGCGGATCCGGGCGGACATCGCGGCCAAGCCGTTCGACGTGTCCGGTGTCGAGTGCGACGTGGACCTGCTCAACGTGACGGTCTCGGTGGGCGTGACCGCGACGGACGCCGATCGGGCGGATCGGTACACCGCGGTCGGCCAGCTGGTCAACGACGCCGACGCGTGCGTCTACGACGCCAAGCGTGCCGGGCGCAACAGGGTGTTCGTGCACCGCCCGGCGGACAGCTCGCGTCTGGGCGAGCCCGCCAAGGCCACGGGCGCCACGCCGGGGACCGTTCGGGTGCTCTTCGTCGAGGACGACCCGCTCGCGGCGACGCTCATCACGACGCTGCTCAAGCGGCAGAAGGCCGTGCAGATCGAGTGGATCGAGTCGGGCACCCGCGCGGCCGGCGAGATCCAGCGCATGATCGACGGGGAGATCCCCGCCGCGGACGTCTTCCTGATCGATCTCAAGCTGCCCGGTTCGAGCGGCTACGACCTGCTCAAGATGGTCCGCGCCTGCCCGCTGCTCGAGCACGCGACGGTCCTTGTGCTCAGCGGCGAGCCCGAGCCCTCCGCCCGCGGCGAGTGCATGAAGCTGGGCGCCACGGACTTCATACCCAAGCAGCAGTTCGTCGCCGACATCGGTCGCTGGGTCGGAACCATCGTCAACTGCAAGGGCAAGGCCGCGGCCTGATCAGAAGTCCAGCGGCGCCCGCCACACGGCGGCGAGTTCCTCCACGCCCTCGTCCACTTCACCCCAGCTCAGACGCCCCGAGTCCGTCAGCGTCCCCAGCACCACGCAGCCCGCGGTGTCGAAGCGGTGCGCGGCCGCCGGGTCGCTCAGCTCGAGCACGTACCTCGACGGGCCCTCGGCGAAAGCCAGCATCGCGTCGAGCGTGGTGGTGCCCTTGAAACCGATCGGGCGGTCCGGGGATGAGCCCGCGATGAGCATCTCCGCCACGGCCGTCAGGGCGCCGCCGTCCGAGACGTCGTGGGCGCTGCGGACCACGCCGGCCCGGATCGCGTCGGCCACGACGCGGGCAATGCGCGGGCCGGCCTCGAGATCCACCCGCGGGGCTGCACCCGCGCCCGACGCGAACAGACGATCGTGGTGCGATCCGGCCAGACTGTCGCAGGGCGGGCCGACGAGGATCAGGGTGCTGCCGGGCGCCTTGGCGTCCATCGTCACCGCGCGGTCCAGATCCGGCACGACGCCGATGCCGGAGATCAGCAGCGTGGGCGGGATCTCGATGGTCCGGCCGTCCTCGGTGGTGAACTGGTTGTTCAAGCTGTCCTTGCCCGAGACGAACGGCGTGCGGTAGGCCTTGGCCCCGTCGTAGCAGGCTTCGGCGGCCCGGACGAGTGAGCCGAGATTCTCCGGCTTCTTGCAGGACGGCCAGCAGAAGTTGTCGAGGATGGCGATGCGGTCCGGGTCGGCCCCGGCGCAGACGAGGTTGCGGACGCACTCGTCGATGGCGGCCAGGGTCATCTGGTACGGATCGGCCTCGAGCCCGGTGGACAGGCCGCAGGCGATGGCCAGGCCCCGCCCGGTGCCGGGCACGGGCTCGACCACCGCGGCGTCGGACGGCCCGCGGCCCGCGGGGCCGGTCAGCGGCTTGGTGACGGTGTTGCCCTGCACTTCGTGGTCGTACTGGTTGATGATCCAGTGCTTGCTGGCGATGTTGGGGTGGGCGAGGAGGGCAAGAAGAGACGAAGAAACGGAGTTCCGGAGAGACGGAGTGGGCGAGTCAGAAGACGCAGCGCTCGAAGTCTTCACTTCGTCTCTTCGTCTCTCCGTCTCTTCGTCTCTCGGCCCGCTCCAGCTGGCCTCCCGCGTCGGCATCGGGATGCCGTCATGGAGGAACTCCATCGGCAGGCGACCGACCTCGGTGCCGCGGTAGGTCAGGATCAGGTCGCGCCCGGGCGTGCCGAAGGTGCCCAGCACCGCCAACTCGACATGCTCCTCGTCGCAGATCGCCTGCAGCGCGGCCAGATTGGACCCGGGAACCGCCAGCACCATGCGTTCCTGGGCCTCTGAGATCCAGATCTCGGTGTAGGAAAGGCCGTCGTACTTGAGCGGGGCGTTCTCGAGCAGCACGGTGGCCCCGAGTTTCTCGCCCATCTCGCCGACGGCCGACGAGAAACCGCCCGCCCCGCAGTCGGTGATGGCCGAGAACAGCGGGCGCTCGCCCGCGTCACGGGCGCGGAGGATCGCATCGAGGACGCGCTTTTCTTCGATGGCGTTGCCGATCTGGACGGCGTGGCTGAACTCGTCGGCGTGGGTGTCGGTCAGCTCGGCACTGGAGAAGGTCGCGCCGTGGATGCCGTCGCGCCCGGTGCGCCCGCCGAGGGCGACGATCAGGTCGCCGGGCTTCGCGTCGCCGGCGATCCGGTCCCGTGGCATCACGCCCACGCATCCCGCGAAAACCAGCGGGTTGCCGACGTGCCGGTCGTCGAACCACACCGCCCCGTTCACCGTCGGGATCCCCATCCGGTTCCCGTAGTCCCGCACACCCGCGACAACCTCGGTCAGCACCCTTCCCGGGGGCAGGCAGCCGGCTGGAATGTTCGTCATGCCGGGGTGGGCCACGCAGAAGGTGTCGGTGTTGGCGATCGGCTTGGCGGCCAGGCCGGTGCCGATGACGTCGCGGATGCAGCCGCCGATGCCGGTGGCGGCCCCGCCGTAGGGCTCGATGGCGGATGGGTGGTTGTGGGTCTCGACCTTGATGCACACGGCGTGGTCGTCGTCGAAGGCGATGATGCCCGCGTTGTCCACGAAGACCGAGAGCGTCCAGTCCACGCCCTCCTCGATCAGCTCGAAGGTGGCGGCGGCCACGGACGACTTGAGCAGGTTGTGGATCGTCACGCTGCCGTCGGCGTGGGCCTCGTGGCCCGGGCGGCCAGGACGCTTGACAGGGTCGTTGGGATCGTCGGAGGTGTAGTTGATGGTCGCCTTGAGGGTCTTGTGCACGCAGTGCTCGGACCAGGTCTGGGCCAGTGTCTCCAGCTCGATGTCGGTCGGCTCGCGCCCAAGGGTGCGGTATTCGTCGCGGATGGCCCGCATCTCGTTGAGATCGAGGAAGAGGTGGGCGTCGCGGCTGAGCTTTTCGAGGGCGGCGTCGTCGAGGTCCCGGATGGCGATGTGGCCGACCTTGAGTTCGTAGGCGTGGCCGCGGGGCAGTTCCCCGGGGTGGTAGGGGGCGGTGTGGACACCGGTGATCACGGGGTTGGCCAAGAGTTTCTGGGCGATGACGCGGGCCTGATCGGCGGAGACGCCCTCGATGTCGTAGCGCCAGCCGGTGGAAACGCGGCAGTCCGCGCCGGTCAGCTCGGTGATCGCGTCGCGGACGGTCTGGGCGGGCGGGTCCATCACGCCGGGCAGCGGATGGACCTCGACGAGCACGCCGCGGGCGGGAGCCGAGCCGATCTCGGCGGTCTCGGTGACGGGGTTTGCCAGCAGGACGTGGGTGACGCGGGCGAGCTGGTCGTCGTCGAGGGCGGCCTCAATCAGGTACACACGGGCGGAGCGGGCGGCCGGCGCGTGCAGGCCGGCCTGGCGGGCGTGGGCCGCGAGATCGTCGCCACGCGGGTCGCCGGCGTTGGGCTTGGGGCGGACCTCGATGCGGTGGACTCGGCTCGTTGGGGCGGCGGTGTGGGCGGCGGCGGTCGGCATGGGCGATCGTAGGTCCGAGAGCGCCGAATGGCCGGGGTACGATGGGGCGTGACAGACCCCAAGACCCCCGCCGATCGGCCCACAAACCGTCCCCACGTCGAGCTGTACACGGACGGCGCCTGCTCGGGCAACCCCGGGCCGGGCGGCTGGGGCTTTCTGATGCGTCACCCCAAGACCGGCAAGTCGGTGGAGCGGTCCGGCGGCGAGGCGCGAACGACCAACAACCGCATGGAACTCACGGCGGTGATCGAGGGCCTCGCGTCGCTGACCCGCCCGAGCGTGGTGGACCTGTACTCGGACTCGCAGTACGTGCTCAACGGGCTGAAGGAATGGATGGCCGGCTGGAAGAAGCGCGGCTGGAAGACGGCGTCCAAGGCCCCGGTCAAGAACGTGGACCTGTGGCAGCGGCTCGATGAACTCAAGGGCGCGCACGAGATCCGTTTCCACTGGGTCCGCGGGCACGACGGGCACGCGGAGAACGAGCTGGTCGACAAGCTCGCGGTGGCGGCCCGGGACCGGGCGGCGGGGGCCTGAGCCCGCTTCGCGCGGGGATCGCGTTCGGGGCACGCCGGTCCGAGAACGGTGTCGCCGTTGGGTCTGTGCGGCCTGGGAGGACCGGGTTGGGTCTGTCACGCCCCGGGGGCGGGCGGCGGGGGGCATCGAATCGGATGTCTCGGAAAGGCCGGTGAATCCGGGGGATCACCGGGCCGATGTTCCTGCCGAGCGCCCGCGTCAACGGGCGCGCCCCGAGCGAGGAGACGCCCCGTGAATCTCGACACGATCCTGCGCCAAGCCCACGAGTCCGACGCCTCCGACGTGCACATCGTCGCCGGGGAGCCCCCGACCGCCCGCATCCATCAGGTGATGACACCGCTCGGGGACGAGCCGATGTCGCCCGAGGTGGTGATGAAGATGTTCGAGGAGATGTCCAACCGCGAGGTGCGCGAGATGTTCGCGCAGACCAAGGACGCGGACTTCTCCTACCAGGTGCAGGGCCTGGCCCGCTACCGCGTCAACGCCCACATGCAGAAGGGCGTCGTCGGCCTGGCGATGCGTGCCATCAAGACCAAGGTCCCGCCGCTGGCGGCGCTGAACCTGCCCGAGGTGATCGCCCGGCTGACCTACCTCCCGCGCGGGCTGGTGCTCGTCACCGGCGACACCGGCTCGGGCAAGTCGCGTCG
>Ga0207881_1000580_pt1 | contig 14108 bp, 8 predicted proteins | sample MalvirmetagMSP97_FD_184227 | JGI IMG/M metagenome (GOLD analysis project Ga0207881, IMG submission 184227) | Marine viral communities from the Deep Pacific Ocean - MSP-97 (SPAdes) | ecosystem: Environmental > Aquatic > Marine > Oceanic | place: Pacific Ocean | collected 2011-05-03 | reverse complement strand
GCTCCAGCAGGTCAACGCGACCCACAAGCTCTTCCAGGGTACGCACGCCCAGCTTGGCCATCCACTCCCGGGTCTCTTCGGCCACGAAGCGGAAGAAATTCATCGCCATTTCCACCGTGCCCTTGAAGTGCTCTTCACGGAGGTGGTCGTTCTGTGTAGCCACACCGGTCGCGCAGTTATTCAGGTGACAGATACGCAGGTATTTACAACCCAGCGCAACCATCGGGGTGGTACCAAAACCGAAGCTCTCGGCACCAAGGATCGCGCCCTTTACCACGTCCAGACCTGTTTTCAGGCCGCCATCAGTCTGCAGGCGAATCTTGCCACGCAGGTCATTGGCTCGCAGCGCCTGCTGGGTTTCGGTAAGCCCCAGCTCCCAGGGAGAACCGGCGTAGCGGATCGACGTCAGCGGGCTCGCCGCTGTACCGCCATCGTACCCGGACACCGTGATCAGGTCGGCGTACGCCTTAGCCACACCTGCGGCAATCGTACCGACGCCGGGCTCAGAGACCAGCTTCACAGACACCAGAGCCTGCGGATTGACCTGTTTGAGGTCGAAAATCAGCTGGGCCAGATCCTCGATGGAATAGATATCGTGATGCGGCGGCGGTGAAATCAGCGTTACGCCCGGGACCGAATAACGCAGGCGGGCGATCAGTTCATTGACCTTGCCACCGGGCAACTGGCCGCCTTCGCCCGGCTTGGCACCTTGGGCCACCTTGATCTGCATGACATCCGCACTACGCAGATATTCGGCTGTAACGCCAAAACGTCCGGACGCGATCTGTTTGATTTTCGAGCGTTTTTCAGTGCCATAGCGAGCGGGATCTTCACCGCCCTCGCCCGAATTAGACCGGCTGCCCAGGGTATTCATGGCCACCGCCAAGGCTTCGTGGGCCTCGGGTGACAGGGCACCAAGTGACATACCGGCCGAATCAAAGCGGGGGAAGATGTTTTCAACCGGCTCTACTTCCGAAATATCAATCGGCTTGATGTCTTTCCGGAAGACAAGAAGGTCACGGAGCGTCGCAACCGGACGCTCGTTAACCAGACCCGCGTATTCCTTGTAGTGGCCATAGTCGCCGCTGGTCACCGCCTCCTGGAGCTTACCGACCACATCCGGGTTAAAGGCATGATACTCCTGGCCATGGACGTACTTCAGAAGACCGCCCTGAATGATGGGCTTGCGCGGCTTCCAGGCCACGGACGCCAATTGCTCCTGGTCCTGCTGGAAATCGTAGAACCCGGCACCCTGGATTCGGCTGGGCACACCCTTGAAGCACAGGTCAACGACATCATCGGCCAGACCGACCGCCTCAAACAGCTGGGCGCCACGATAGGAAGTGATGGTGGAAATTCCCATCTTCGACAGTATCTTCAGCAACCCTTTGTTGATGCCCTTCCGGTAGTTATTCTTGGCATCAATCGGATCCATCAGCAGTTCGCCGGTACGGATCAGGTCGTTCAGAACCTGGTAAGCCAGGTACGGATAGACCGCTGTTGCACCAAAACCGAAGAGCACGGCGAAATGATGGGGATCGCGAGCCCAACCGGTTTCAACAACGATGTTGGAATCGCAACGCAGTCCTTTCTTGACCAGATGGTGGTGGACCGCACCGGTTGCCATCAGGGCATTGACCGGCAGTTCACCTTCCTTCAAATCTTTGTCGGTGAGGATCAGCAGCACCTTACCATCCCGGACGGCCTGTTCCGCTTCCTCACAAACCTGGCGAATCGCCTGCTCCAATCCCTGTTCCGGGCGGTAGCTCATGGAAATACGCGCGACCTCGAAACCCGGGCGCTCATTGTTGGCAATCTTGAGGAACTTGGCAGGCGACAGAACCGGTGTCGTCAGAATAATGCGGTCTGCGTGATCGGCGGTTTCCTCGAATACGTTGCGCTCGGCACCCAGACAGGTCTCCAGGGACATGACAATCGACTCACGCAGAGGGTCAATCGCCGGGTTGGTCACCTGGGCGAACTTCTGCCGGAAGTAGTCCGCCACGTGGCGTACCTTGCTCGAGAGCACGGCCATTGGGGTATCGTCGCCCATGGATCCAACCGCTTCCTGGCCGTTCTCCGCAAGCGGACGCAATACCTGGTCACGCTCTTCGAAGGAGACCATGAACATCTTCTGGTGCACCAGAAGCTCGTCGGAATCCATCAGCCTGAAATCCGGGGTGTCCTGATTCAGAGTGGTCTCGACGCGGAGAGCGTTTTCCCGCAGCCAGCGCTTGTAAGGCTGAGCGGTCTTGAGACGCTGATCAATGTCCTTGGTGTGCAGGACTTCACCGGACTCTGTGTCGATCGCCAGCATCTGACCCGGTCCGACACGGCCTTTGGCTACCACATCGTCCGGCTGATAACCGTAAGTTCCGATCTCTGAGGCCAGCGTGATGAAATCATCCTTGGTGATGACCCACCGGGCCGGGCGCAGACCATTCCGGTCGAGCATACAGACGGCATAGCGGCCGTCCGACATGACCAGACCGGCAGGACCATCCCAAGGCTCCATGTGCATGGAGTTGTACTCGTAAAACGCACGCAGCTCTGAATCCATGCTGTCGACATTCTGCCAGGCTGGCGGAATCATCATGCGGACCGCGCGGAACAGGTCAACACCGCCGGCAAGCAGCACTTCCAGCATGTTGTCCATGCTTGAGGAGTCAGAACCGGTGAGGTTCACCAGAGGCTGCAGGGTCTGCAGATCTGGCAATTCCGGAGAGCTGAACTTGGCGGCCCGGGCGATGGCCCAGTTACGGTTGCCGTCGATGGTGTTGATCTCACCGTTGTGAGCCAGATACCGGAACGGCTGGGCCAGCGGCCAGCGTGGCATGGTGTTGGTGGAGAACCGCTGATGGAAAACACAGATGGCGGTCTCGAGATCGGGGTCACCCAGATCCTTGTAGAAGTTGGCCAGATCTGCCGGCATCATCAGGCCTTTATAGGCCAGGGTGCGGTGTGACAGGCTACAGATGTAGAACTCGGGATCGTCGACCATATCGCTTTCGGCGTGGCGACGACCCACGAACAGACTGATCGCAAAATCACGCTCCGCCTTGCCACCAGGCACCACGAAGACCTGCTCGATACGGGGCAGGCAATCAAGCGCCATAGGACCGAGACAGCTGTCATCGACTGGCACTTCGCGCCAGCCGAGAATCTCCAGGCCCTGCTCGGTCAACCGTTTCTCGATGGCCGCACGACCAGCCGAGGCCTTGGCTTCGTCGGGGTTCAGGAAGACCTGGCCGACAGCAAAAAGATCACCCGGCTCCTTACCAAACGATGCCTTGGCGGCTTTTTTCAGAAAGCCATCCGGGCTCTGGATCAGAAGGCCACAACCATCGCCGGTCTTTCCGTCTGCAGCGATACCACCTCGGTGGGTCATGCAGGTCAGAGACTCGATGGCAGTTTGCAACAACTTGTGGCTGGCCTCGCCCTTCATGTGGGCAATCAGACCGAATCCGCAGTTGTCCCTGAATTCATCGGGATGATACAAACCTGTCATCATAAGCGTTCTCTCGCGTAGAAATGCTTTTCAATCAAAGAGTTAATTGGCGCACAGCCAAACAACCACCCTTCGACACTGAAAATGGGGGCTGGCTATTTTACACACGTAGAAATACGTACTCAAATCGGCGTGACGTTATTGTGGGAAGCCGAAACCGGGATTACCAGTCGACAAGGTTATGGAACAACGAGTTAGCGCCGAAACAGCGGCGCTATAAATTGTCGACCGGACGCACCCAGGGTGACCTGGAAGCCAGCTCCTCTGGCAAACCAGCTGCCGCGGCATTTGCCGCCTCCCGGGTAGGAAACTCCCCATAGAATACCATAAACCAGGGCTGGCCTTGCCTTTCCCCGCGGGTGTAGACCAGATCACCAAGCTGTGAATAGCGGGAAATAACGTTCAGAGCAGTCTGTTCGAGATTGCCGGCCACCAGTTGAATGGTCCAGCCTCCACGCGCCCGAACCTGATCAATCGCCGAAAAATACGCCGGGTTTGCCGGAGTGAAGCTCGGCGCGGCCTCTGGCTCTGGCTCTGGCTCTGGCTCTGGCTCTGGCTCTGGCTCTGGCTCTGGCTCTGGCTCTGGCTCTGGCTCTGGCTCTGGCTCTGGCTCTGGCTCTGGCTCTGGCTGTACAGGGTCGGGCTCGGTTACCGGCCCTGTCAACAGCGGCTCATCGGAGACGGGCTCGGATTCCGCCGTTTCCGGGCCAATGGTAATGCTCTTTCGCACCGGCTCCGGCGCTTTCACGACCTCCTCGGCAACCGACTCATCGTACTGGCGAGACACGAACCACCACGAGCCCGCGAGCAGAACCAGAGCGAACCCCGGCCAGAGAAGCTTTTTCCAGGGCAATGCCCTAGAGCGGGCACTGTTTGGCGCGGATACCATATCCAACCAGACGCCTGGCGTTACCCGCTTAAGCCTCGAAAAACTACCCTGGCTCAGGGCGTGAATTTTGGAGACCCGGGCCGGACTCAGAAGTTCCCCTGCCTTGCCGCCGGCAGCGTGAACCCGTGGTTCCAGATAGGCAACGATTTCATCCCTGGTGAGAGGCCGCAGATGTATCTGGTGGACACTTGTGCTCGCATCATCCAGGCCCATCGACTGGCCCAGGCTATCCGTTCCGGCAAACACCGGAACGGCAGAAGAGCCACGCTCTGAAGCCAGATAGGCGGACAGGATAAGCCTTAGCAACTCCGTCGGCGCCCGGTCGGCATCGTCAATCAAAAGGACCATACGCTGGCCCTTTCGGACCCGCGATTCAGACCACTTGAAAAAGCCATAAACCAGGTCTCGGGGGCTGTCTTCCGGGCCGAGATTTGAGCGGGAAACCGCTTTCAGGTCCCGGGCAAGGGCCTGGGCGCTGGTCAGCGCTGCCGCCGGTATACGGTGAAAGTCGAGTCTGGATGATTCGCTGCGGACCAGCTCCGCCAGTATTCGGGTTTTGCCCGAGCCAGCAGCTCCGGTCAATAACAGAGCCATATCACCGAAGCCGCATAGATGGCGCAACGCTTCCAGAGCGTGATGACGCATGGCATCCGGAAAGAACGGCGTCTCCATTTCCAGCGGGTTGGCACGGAGGCTGTAGCGCTGCTGCAACCTGGGGAACAGGCCTCCGCCATCAAGACTGTTCAAGCTTTCTTCAGTCACGGGTCTTCCTTGTCTTCTGGTCCGCTACCAAATCATTGATGCCTTCGGGCCGTCATCATGTCGAGCTGCAAAAACGTGCAAAGGTGAGAGCAAGGTTTTCAGGACTCGCTTCGGCTGTGACCACGGCGTCTCCAACCGACCGAAGCAGGACCAGCCTCAAAAGGCCATCCACGTTCTTCTTGTCGACAGCCATCAGCCCCATAAAGTCATCGGCCGTCATTGCAACCGGGGGCTTATCCGGTAAACCGGCCCGGAGGATCAGTCGGTTAATACGATCACAATCGTCACGGCTGATCATCCCTTCAAGCGCGGACAATTCGGCGGCCATCAGCATACCGGTGCCCACTGCTTCCCCGTGCAGCCAGTTGCCATAACCGGCATAGGTTTCGATCGCGTGGCCGAAGGTGTGACCAAGATTCAGGATCGCCCTGAGGCCACCTTCGCGCTCGTCAAGTGCAACAATTTCGGCCTTGCAAGCGCAGGACCTGAAGATGGCCTCTGCCAGCGCCTCCGGATCAAGACTGACCAATGCATCCATGTGCTCTTCAAGCCAGCCAAGAAAGCCCTGATCCCGGATCAGACCATATTTGATAACTTCCGCCAGCCCCGCTGACACCTCTCTGGCGGGCAAAGTCTGTAGACTTGCCGTGTCTATCAACACCGCTTGCGGCTGATGAAAAGCCCCAATCATGTTCTTGCCAAGCGGGTGATTGATGCCAGTTTTGCCGCCGACAGAAGAGTCGACCTGGGAAAGCAGCGTCGTTGGAATCTGGATGAACGGTACACCACGTTGATAACAGGCTGCTGCAAAACCAGCCATATCCCCGACCACACCTCCACCGAGGGCGACCAGAGTGGTTTTTCGGGTGTGGCGCTGTTCAAGGAGACCGTCAAAGATGCTGTTAAGAGTCTGCCAATCCTTGAACTTCTCGCCATCCGGAAGTACGACGGTATCAACCCGCTTCCCCGGAAAGCAGGCTTTCGCCCGTTCAAGATAGAGTGGTGCCACAGTCTCATTGGTGACGATCATGACCTGCGCCCCGGAAACAAAAGCTGATAGATCCTGAGTGCCGAGAAGACCCTCACCGATAAATATGGGGTAGCTGCGTTCACCGAGCTCTACCGAGAGCTCCCGATACCGATTAGACATGGTTGCGACCTTCCTTACGTATCTGCCTTTTGTGACGCGGCGTTTTCGGGTTCAGCCGATTGACCAGCTGACGTACCACCAGCCGGGGACTCTTTCTGTCCGTGAACATGATGATGTCCGCGAGACCTGAATACAGCGGATCGCGGATTGAGAAAAGTTTCCGCAAGACCGCCTCAGGGTCGTCGTTCTGTAGCAAAGGCCGATTGCGGTCCTTACTTGTTCGCTCTACCTGCTGCTCTATGGATGTTTTCAGATAGATGACCGTTGCATCTCTCTTGAGAATCGGGTGGTTTTCCTGGCGCATCACAGCTCCGCCACCAGTAGCCAGCACGGTTCGGTCCTCGTGGGACAACTCGTCCAGCATGGCTGTTTCCCGCAAACGGAATCCATCCTCGCCCTCAACATCAAAAATCCACGGAATGTTAGCCCCGCACCGCTCTTCAATGATGCGATCAGAATCAAGAAAACGATAGCCGAGCTCTTTGGCGAGCATCCGGCCAATCGTGCTTTTCCCTGCTCCCATGGGGCCAACCAGGACAACGCGTTTCGGCAAAGACATAACTTCCGCTCAGTTTTGTTCAGGCGGGTGAGAATATCACAGGGCCCGTGATTGCATAAGTTCAGGAGCCGTCTCGGGCCAATTTCGGGCACAAAAAAGCCGCCGGTTTTAAGCGGCGGCTTTTCTACTGCACAGATTAACGAAGCAGATCGTTCTTTATGATCTTCGGCGTAATGAAGATCAACAGCTCGCTACGCTCGTCAATGTGTTCGGTGCGCTTGAAGATACGACCCAGGTAAGGAATATCTCCCAGGAACGGGGTCTTGGTGGTCTGGGTCGCAACTTCCGACTGGAAGATTCCGCCAAGAACCACTGTTTCGCCATTGCCGACCAGAACCTGTGTTGTTACCGAGTTGGTGTTGATGGACGGGATACCAGCAGTCACCTCACCCCGGGAGTCCTGATTGACCACCAGGTCCATGATGATCTTGTCATCAGGTGTAATCTGCGGCGTGACCTCGAGCGAGAGCACGGCTTCCTTGAATGAAACAGACGTCGCACCGCTTGAGGTCGCTTTCTGATAAGGGATCTCCTCACCAGACTTGATCGACGCCGTCTGGCGATCGGCAGTTACAACGCGTGGCTGGGAGACCACTTCAGCCTGACCATCGCTCTCAAGGGCCGAGAGTTCAAGATCCACCAGGAAGTCGTCGCTGCCCCAACCGATTGCGAAGGAGGACGCTCCGTCACCACTCACTCCCAGATCTACCGCAAGTGCGCCGGGGAAAGACGTCTGGAAAGATCCCGGAGTCGCGGCGGAATCACGGGCATCTTGCACGCCATCAAGACCACCGCCGACCGAAAAGATGTTGTCTCCGCTAATGTCATATGCTGCGCCACCCCAGCGAACACCAAGGTTCTCAGCTACGTTGGTCTGGGCACGCACAATCCGGGCCTCAATAGAGACCTGCCGTACCGGCACATCCCATGTAGAGACCAGGCGGCGGATTTCATCAAGCTTTTCTGCAGTCTCACGAACACTGATGGTGTTGGTGCGGACATCCGAGGAAACGAAACCGCGATCAGAGATCAGTTCTTCGTCCTCTTGAATCAACCCAACGATATCGGCTGCCTTTGCGTAATTTACCTGAATAATATCCAGGCGAACCGGTGCCAATTCGGCGATCTGCTTGTTGGTCTCGAGCTCCAGCTTCTCCCTAGCTGCAATTTCATCGGCAGGGGCTACCAGCAACACATTACCGATCTGACGCTTATCAAGACCTTTGGTCTTCAGGATCAGATCAAGCGCCTGATCCCAGGGTACATTCTGAAGTCGCAGAGTGATGCTGCCACCTACGGTGTCACTGGCCACCAGATTCAGTCCGGTGAAGTCGGCGATCAACTGGAGCACCGAGCGCACTTCGATATCCTGGAAATTCAGGGACAGCTTGTCGCCGGTATACGGGAACTTCTCTTCCCGGCGGGATTCCGCTTCTTCCTGACTCAGCTCCTCGACACTGACGGTAAACTGAGTGCCAGACTGGTAAGCGATGTAGTCGTAGTTGCCCTGAGGGCTGATCTCAACAACGGCATTGCCATCTTCCACAAAGGTGTCAATGCGAGTAACCGGCGTGGCGAAATCCGTCACGTCGAGCCGGCGCCGCAGATCTGCAGGCACCGCAATACCATTCATCGTAAGACGGATTTTGCCGGAACGCTCTGTCAGGTCGACTGGCGTGCTGGAGCTGCCAAGATCCACAAGCACACGGCCTTCGCCGTCTTTGCCACGACGGAAATCGACGCCGGCAAGAGTATTAGATGGTGCCGCGTTGGTTGTTCCACTGCTCTGTGAAGAGGAGGTTGAGGCGCTGGCAACAACTCCCTCAGACTGCCCACCAATCGTCATGACCAGGGAGTTACCAGAACGAACTGTGTCATAGGGCACCAGCTCGACAAGGTTGAAAATCAACCGTGTTCGATCCTTGGTTTCGACCACGGTCATGCTCTGGGCATTACCCGACCCCAGAGGCACGCTTCGGCTATCAAGACCACTGGTCGTATCCCGAAGATCCACCGCGATCCGAGCGGGGCGCTCAATGGTGTAACCGGAGGGTTCCGGTGGCGCCCCATCAAATTGCAGTGTCACCTCAAGCCGCTCGCCCGGTAGCGACGAAAACGACACGTCTTCCAGCGTGACCGCGTTGGCCAGGCCGGATAACAACCCAAAAGCAATCACGCTGACGTATACATTGAGTTTTCTGAACATCGCTAGCCTCGACCCTAAACTTTTTTGTACGTGCATGTTTCTTTCAACTTTCATCCAGCCGCTCCTTAGCCTGCGCCCTCTTCCAGGGTCAGGGAGCGAGGACGCTCTACCCAGCCACCCCGGCCATTGGGAACGATTTCAATGAGCTCGATACGGGTTTCACTAACGCCCACAATGCGACCGTAGTTCTGCCCCATGTAATTTCCCGTGCGGACTCGATGGATCCCGCCGGTATCGTCTTCAATCAGAGCAAACAGATTACCCGATGCACCCTGAAGCGTGCCGACCATTTGAAGTGCTTTCAGGTCAAAATTCTCGAGAACCTCTCTGGGACGATCCAGATCCGGCTCCACATCACTGATCGGCTGTTCGTCCACCATAGTGAGCTGGACATCAATCGGCGGCTCAAAGGGCGCCCGACGATCTGCCGCTGAGTAACTGAAAGCTTCGTACGCCTTGAACTCCGGCAAGGGCTCAACATACCCTCTCGGTTTTGCCCGCGTCTCGGCCATGAACTGATCAAGATCTGAAAATCCGCTGCCCTGGGAGCATGCTGTCAGGAGAGACACCAGACACACACCCAGCCAGGCTTTTACCGCATGCTTTCCTGTCATGCTCATTCTCCAGCCCGGTAGCGGTAAGTACGAGCCAAAACCTGCATATCAAGCCGGTCCGCATCTCCGCCAGTTGGTTTTATCGTCAAGTCGTGTAGCGTTACGATCCGTGGAAGGCTGGCAACGCTGCTGACAAATGATGCCAGCTCATGGTAAGAACCGGACACCCGAATATTGATTGGCAGCTCGGAATAGAAGTCCCGACGCTGTTCCGGTTGCAGCTTCACTTCCTGAAGTGCCAAACCACTACCCAAAGCCGTATTCGTAATGTCTTCAAGCAATCCTGGCACTTCGGTCTCACTTGGCAGCTGTCTTACCAGGGCGCCAAAGGTTTCTTCCATTTCCGCCATCTGGGCCTTGAAAACCTCAAGGTTTGCAACCTGATAGGCTTTCTCTTCATAAGTTTTCCGGAGTTCCTGCTCGGTGCGCTCTACACGCTCAAGTTGAGCATACTGATCCTTGATAAAGAACCAGTAACCACCTCCGGCAATCAGCCCGAAGATAATCAGAACTACGATGAACTTGATTGGAGCAGGCCAGATACCCGCGTTATTGACATCAAGGTCGTTGATATCAAATTCATTGAGACTTTTCAGAGAGTCCGCGAGGCTCATTACTTATCCTCCCCTTCGGGCTCGGGCGTTTTCTGTTTAACCGAGAGATTGAACTGGCTGTAACCGGCCCGGCGACTATCAGCTGCAGAGACATTCGAGAGGTTGGGATCCGTGAACCATTCGGAGTCCTCGAACTGGCGCATAAGCGTGGAAACCCGACTGTTAGACTCCGCCATCCCTACAATATCAACGCGCTCGCCGGTTCGCTTGAGATCGGTGTAGAACAAGCCATCGGGCAATGTCCGCACCAGTTCGTCGAAGACGCGCACGATCACGGGTCGCTTGCCCTGGAGATCCTGAATAACCTGCATTCTGGCAAGGAGCTCATCCCGCTTGCGCTTGAGGTTTTCGATCTCCTTGATCTGCTGGTCCAGCTTTTTGGTGGCGGTCTCGATGTAGGCGTTGCGGGATTGCTGGTAGGCAATCCGGCTATCCATATCGGTTTTCCAGAGGAAGACCAGGCCGCCAGCAATAATCGCAGCGCCCAGAATCATGACCACGAACTGTTTCTGTTTCTCGGCGCGAAGCTCCTCGCGCCATGGTCGTAGGTTAATCTTTGCCATCAGTCGAAGCTCCTCATTGCCAGGCCGCAGGCAATCATCAGGGAAGGCGCATCATTACTCAGTGCCGACGCGTTCACCTTTGAACCTACCGCCATATCTGCAAAAGGATTCGCGACCATGGTCGGCGTTCCCGTTTTTTCTTCGACCATTTCAGTGAGCCCCTGAATCGAGGCCGTGCCTCCGGCCAGAACCACGTAATCGACGGCATTGTATTGACTGGCACCAAAGAAGAACTGAAGCGCGCGGGCAACCTGCTGCACGACAGCCTCGCGGAACGGCGTAAGCACTTCTGACTCGTAATCGTCAGGCAGTCCGCCCTGCTTTTTCGCAAGACCGGCTTCCTCGAGCGACAAACCGTATCGGCGCTGGATTTCCTCGGTCAGCTGTTTGCCACCGAAAATCTGCTCTCGCGTGTAAACGGTCTTGCCACCGGCCAGAACACTCAGCGTGGTCATGGTCGCGCCAATGTCCACGATCGCTACCACCAGCTCCTCTCCCTGAGAGTCCAGCTGAGGCTCGATCAGTGCATAGGCACGCTCAAGGGCATAGGCTTCAACGTCAACCACCTTGGTAGTCAGTGAAGCTATCTCGAGTGCATCCTCGCGAATGTCGACGTTTTCCTTCCGGCAAGCAGCCAGAAGCACATCCACCTGGTCGGGGTTGTTCTCGGAAGGTCCCTGAACCTCGAAGTCGATCGCCACTTCATCCAGCGGGTATGGAATATATTGATCGGCCTCAAGGGCAATCTGATCTTCCATCTCGAATTCGTTCAGGCCGCCATCCATCTGGATAAGCTTGGTAATAACCGCAGAACCAGAGACCGCAACAGCCACCTGTTTGACACCAGAACGGGACTTGGAAGCTACGCGCTTCATTACCTCGCCCACAGCTTCTACGTCCGTAATGTTCTTTTCCACCACGGCATTGGCCGGCAAAGGCTCCACCGCGTAGCTTTCGACCTTATAACGGTCGCCCTGCTTCGATAGCTCCAGAAGTTTGACCGAGCTGGAGCTTATATCCACGCCCAGCACTGCACTGGATTTCTTTCCTAATCCAAACACGCGCTCACCCTATACCTGGTTAGATGCACCCGGTTACGTAACTTATGTGTTTTTTATTTAAGAGAATTTCTTCACCATTCCGTCTACAATGCGTGTTCTTCTTTAGTTGAGAACTATTGCAGCGGTGAAGCACCTCTTCCATCCTAAAGCAATTTCTCAAATGATAGACCTATATCCAACAGTTGTCAGAAAAAAATGTCTCATTTGTTGCGCACATCTCGCCTTTTTGCCTGGTTGTTTCTTACCGGACTGAGTGTCGCCGTTATCGTAACCTCAGGCTTCTATCTTTACCTTCGCCCTGGCCTTCCGCCGGTACATCAGCTTCTGGACATCAAGCTTCAGACGCCATTACGGGTCTATAGCAAAGACAACAGATTAATAGCAGAATTCGGTGAAAAGAGAAGGGCACCCATCACAATCGAACAGATCCCAACAATTCAGTTACAAGCCTTTATGGCAGCTGAAGACTCGCGTTTTTACGAGCACTTCGGGGTCGACATCAAAGGCCTGGCGCGGGCTGCAATCGAACTGGTCTCTACCGGCGAGATCCAGTCCGGGGGCAGTACCATCACAATGCAGGTTGCAAAAAATTACTTTTTGTCACGGGACAGAACCTTTATCCGGAAGTTCAACGAGATACTTCTGGCTCTTCAGATCGAACGTGAACTGGATAAAAACCGCATTCTCGAGCTCTATCTGAACAAGATCTATCTGGGCAATCGGGCCTACGGAATTGCCGCCGCTGCACAGGTTTATTACAACAAGCCGGTCTCGGAACTGTCCCTGGCCCAAATGGCCATGCTCGCCGGCTTGCCAAAAGCGCCCTCGGCATTCAACCCCCTGGCCAATCCGGACCGTGCGATGATCCGGCGCAACTGGATTCTCGGACGAATGCGCGACCTGGGATACATCACTCCGGATGCCCACGAACTTGCTGTTTCCGCCCCCATTACTGCCAGCTACAACAGCACGGAGACTGAAGTCGACGCCGACTATGTTGCCGAAATGGCGAGATCCGAGATGGTTCGGCGGTTCGGCGAGGACGCCTACACCGATGGCTACACCGTCACCCTCACAGTTGACGGCAAGAAACAGCAGGTTGCCACAGAGGCATTAAGAGACGGCCTTGAAGCCTATGATCGGCGCCACGGCTTCAGGGGCCCCATTGGGCAGATTGATCAGGAAACCCTCGCCGAGAGTGAGCCATCAGATCTGATCCTGAACTACCCTCGCGTGGAGTCCCTGCTTCCCGCAATCGTCACAGAGGTTGACGACGAATCCGGCAAAGTGGCGGTGCACGCGCGCCGCATCGGCCCCGCCACCATGGCTTTCGAAACCATGACCTGGGCGAGGCGCTACAAAACTGAAAATCTCACAGGCCCTGAGCCTGAGAAGCCCTCCGATGTTGTGGCTCCCGGCGACGTTATCTATGTGCGCGCCCAGAACCCGGAATCGGCCTCGCCAGAGCCAGAAGCCAACGGGAACGAATCCCCGAATGAGCAGTCGGAGCAGCTCGCTGAAGCCTCTGTTGCGCTTGCTCAAATCCCGAGGGTTGAAGGCGCGCTCATTTCACTGAAAGCCAAAACCGGCGCCATTGAGGCACTGAGCGGAGGCTACAGTTTTGGTCAGAGCAAATATAACCGTGCCATACAGGCAAGACGACAGCCTGGCTCCACCTTCAAGCCCTTTCTTTATCTGAGCGCTCTGGAAAGCGGCATGACACCGGCGACCATCTACAACGATGCGCCGATTGTCTTCGATGACTCGGAACTGGAGACTGCCTGGCGCCCCCAGAACTCCTCCGGACAGTTCTATGGCCCAACCCGCCTGCGGGAAGCACTCTATCGCTCACGCAACCTGGTCTCAATCCGACTGCTGCGCGACCTGGGCATCCAGAACACGCTGGATTACCTGGCACAACTGGAAATCCCGGTAGAAAACATGCCGGACGATCTGTCACTCTCCCTGGGCAGCGGGCAGCTTACTCCCATGGAACTTGCCCGAGGCATGGCCGTGATTGCCAACGGAGGCTACGACGTTGAACCCTACCTCATCGAGACTATCACTGACTTTAGCGGTGAGACCATTTACCAGGCGCCGAAAACCGTTCTGTGCGACAAAGACTGCGACGACGATACAGCACAGGAACCATCGGGCGAGCAAGAAGGCTCGCCAAACACCG
>Ga0207881_1000572_pt1 | contig 14302 bp, 19 predicted proteins | sample MalvirmetagMSP97_FD_184227 | JGI IMG/M metagenome (GOLD analysis project Ga0207881, IMG submission 184227) | Marine viral communities from the Deep Pacific Ocean - MSP-97 (SPAdes) | ecosystem: Environmental > Aquatic > Marine > Oceanic | place: Pacific Ocean | collected 2011-05-03 | reverse complement strand
TCCGCCCGTCGCCCGCCCGCCGGGGGCGAGGGGATTCTGATAGGCTCGGGCCATGGCCGAAGTCCGACGCCGTTCCCTGCTGCCCGGCGGGATCGTGTTCTTTACCGTGTCGTACATGGTCGTCTGCTCGGCCATGGCCCTGCGCCAAGGCAACGCGGAGTTCCTCGCGTACGCCGGGGCGATGGTGGTGTTCATCACGCTGGTGCTCGCGCTCAACGCCCGGGCCCGCCTGTCGCACACGACGCTCTGGCTGCTCTCGATCTGGGGCGCGATGCACATGCTCGGCGGGACGGTGCCCATCCCGGCGGCCTACGCCGACACGGACAGCAGCCGCCTGGTGCTCTACGCCCTGCGCCTGCACCCGTCGCTGCCGCGCTACGACCAGATCGTCCACTTCTACGGCTTCTTCGTCGCCACGATCACCGCGTGGGAGGCGCTGCGCCAGACGCTCGGTGCGCGCCCGGGGCTGGGGCTTTCCGTGGCCGCCGCGCTGATCGGCATGGGGCTCGGCGCGGTCAACGAGGTCCTCGAGTTCATCATCACGCTGGTCGTGCCCGAGCACGGCGTGGGCGGCTACACCAACACCGGCTGGGATCTGGTCTCCAACGCCCTGGGCGCCATCGCCGCCGGGGTGCTGACGCTCAACCGGCGATGACCGCGCGGCCGACCGCCGGCCCGATGGTGCGCGGGCCGGCGGTGCGTCCGGACGGCGATGAAGGGCCGGATTCAGCCCATCGCGACGACGGCCGTGGGATCGCTGAGCAGCACGATGACGCCGGCGGTCATCCCCGCCAGCACCACGCCGATCAGCACGAACACCAGGCATCCCTTGCCGGTCTCGTACTTGGTGGATTCGGTGGACACGTTGACCGCGGGCGAGGCCCCCGCGTTCTTGCTTTCCTGATTCATCGGGACGGACTCCGCCCGCGCAGGCGCATCGGCCGCGCGGGACTCGCTTTTACCTGTGACTTGTTCGTGAGCCCCCGCCGGCCGGAACACCGGCAACCGGCGCGGGAGCACGGGGAATCGGACGCTGGAAACGGGACCGCGTCAGAGGGACGGGGGTCCGCGCGTCCGGCGTCCGCGTGTCAGGCAGGTGCCTTCACCGGGCAGCGGAGCGATCCCGAACGCCGGGCGGAACACGCCGGCCCGGGCGGGGAGCAGGACCTGAACCACCGAGGCCCGCGTGGGCGGTGACCCGCCCGAGCCCCCGGCGCGCTGTTCGGCCGAGGCGATCGGGCTGCGCCCGTTGTCGATCCACAGCGGCGCGTTGCGACCGGTGTCATCTTCGACCGCGATGCCCGAGCCGACGCGGAGGCCCGCGTCGGAGGCTCCGAACGCGCCCGCCGCCGCCCAGAAGGACAGCAGCAACACGCCGAACAGGCCCAGCCTTGAAGCGCCCGAACGCACCGAATCCTCCCGGCGTCTCCGTGCGGCCGACCGGCCTTGCACGGAACGAAGAATGCTATACATCCGCGGGCCGGGCGCTGTTCCCGCGGCGCCCGGTCGGGCGTGCGAATCGCATGATCGGACCACGGCCCGCCGTACGATCGCCGTACCGCGCCGAAGGATCCGCCGCGCGGCTCCGCCCCCCACCCCCCCACCACGCTCGGGAGATTCCGCCCATGCTCGCCTGGACCCTGCTCTTCGTCGCCGGACTGCTCGAGATCGGATGGGCCGTCGGACTCAAGTACACCCAGGGCTTCACGCGCCCGGTGCCCACCGTCCTGACGGTGGCCTCGATGGCGGCCAGCATGGCGTTGCTCGGGTTGGCGGTGCGGCACCTGCCCATCGGCACGGCCTACGCGGTGTGGACGGGCATCGGAACGGTCGGGACGGCGCTGCTGGGCATCTACTTGTTCAAGGAACCGGCCACCGCCGCCCGTCTGGTCTGCATCGGGCTGATCGTGTCCGGCATCCTGGGCCTGAAGTTCCTGGCCCCGACGATGCCCCCGCCGAGTCAGGCCGAGGTGCCCTAAGGGTTTCGGCCCACGATTACATCGCGGGTTGGTCGGAACGGCGCGAAACTACCCTGTTTCGGAGGGTTTGGACGCGTCGACTGAGGCGAACTCCGACCGTAACAGTTACTTGGCAGCCCAATAAATCGAGCCTTTCTCGCGATTTTTGCCGGTTGAGAGTGGATTTCCCTATGCGAAACAGTTACATTTACTGTGCGTGGGCACTTTGCCCAATCACACATCTGACAGAGAGAGAAAGAGGGTTTCCATGAAGTCGATCTTCGCTACCGCACTCATCGCCGCCGTCGCCGGCTCCGCCACCGCGGGCCTCGAGCTGACCACCAACGGCGGCTTCGAAACCGGCGACACCACCGGCTGGTCATACTTCGCCACCCCGGCGTCGTCCTTCGGCGTCGACAGCACCAGCCCCTTCGCCGGCAACTTCAACGGCAACCTCGTCAACAACACCGACGGCTCGGCCGCGGTGATCAAGCAGGCCAACATGGGCATCGGCCAGGTCAACGCCGGCGACGAGATCACCATCTCGTTCTGGGCCAAGAACATCAACGGCGTCGGCGGCGTCAACTTCGCCGAGTTCTTCTCCGAGATCGACGGCGGCGGCACCTCGTCGGCCCAGATCCTCGGCGGCGCTCCCCTCTTCGCTTCGCCCACCGACTGGACCTTCTACCAGTTCACCACCTTCGCCGGCCCCGACGTCTCCGGCGGCGTGACCCTCCAGTTCACCGCCACCACCGGTGCCATCATCGGCTCCACCTCCCAGCTGCTCATCGACAACGTGTCGGTCACGGTGATCCCGACCCCCGCCTCCGCGGCCCTCCTCGGCCTCGGCGGTCTGGTCGCGATCCGTCGCCGCCGCTGATCCAAGCCGAAGAATCCTGCGATTCATGAACGAAGCCCCCGCGTGCCATCACGCGGGGGCTTCTGTCATTCAGGACCAAGTATCGCGGCGGTCAGACGATCGCGGCGCCCATCCCCCGCACCGCCGCGTCCATCGTCGTTAGGTCCTGCTCGCTCAGCTCGATCGTCCCGCCCTTGGCGTTCTCGATCGCCTGCTCGCGGTTCCGCGCACCGACCAACGCGTGGGTCAGGCCCGGCTGGTGGGTCGTCCAGGCGATGACCAGCTGGGCCGGCGTGCAGGCGTGCTTCTCGCAGATCGGCGCGAACGAATCGAGCAGCTCCTGGACCCGCTTGCGGTTCTCGACGCTGAAGCGATCCTTGGCCCGGCGCAGGTCGCCCTCGGGGAAGGTGCGGTCGGGGCCGACCTTGCCGGTCAACAGACCCAGCGCCAGCGGCGAATACGCCAGCACCGCGACGTTGTTCTTGCGGCAGTACTCGAGCTGGCCGCCCTCCATCTTCGTCCGGTCGATCATGGAGTACTTCTCCTGATCGGAATCGAGCGGGCCGACGGAGCGGTAGCGGTCCATCTGCTCGGTCGTGGCGTTGCACACGCCGATGGCCCGGACCTTGCCTTCTTCCTTGAGCTTCATCAGGGCGCCCATGGTGTCCTCGTAGGGCGTGTCCTCCTCCTGCCAGTGCGTCTGGATCAGGTCGATGCGGTCGGTCTGCAGGCGATTGAGGCTCAACTCGACCTCGGCGCGGACCGAGTCGGGGTGGTTGTAGATGCTCACGGGGATGTGGCCGTGGTCGTCCGGGCCGGCGGCGGTGGATCGGAACATCGGGCGACCGCCCGGCGCGTTGGCGACCATGCCGACCTTGGTCGCCAGGACGACCCGGTCGCGCCGGTCCTTGATGGCCTTGCCGACCACGATCTCGGAATGGCCGAAGCCGTAGATCGGGGCGGTGTCCAGAAAGTTGATGCCCGCGTCCAGCGCGGCGTGCACGGCGTCGATCGAGTCGGACTCGTCCGCCCCGCCCCACATCCAGCCGCCCATGACCCAGGTGCCCAGCGCCACCACCGAGCCCTGGATCCCCGATTGTCCGACCGATTTCATCCGCATGCGAGCCTCCTCCGTGTCCTGCCGGGCACTGTAGGGGCTCGCCACGCGGGCGCATGACGCGTCAGGAGCGCATGACGCGTCAGGAGTCGTCCCAGTCGTCCTCGAGGTGCTCGACCTTGAACCCCTCAACGATGGCGCGGGCCTCGTCGGCGCGATCCGCCGGGACAATGACCTTGACCCCGCCCGGCGCCTCGGCGCGGAACCCGGCGGTGTGGATGCCCAGCATCTCGCAGGGGATGCCGGCCTCGACGATCGCGTTGCGGGCCATGGCGGCGGCGAACTCCGTGGGATACGTTCCGATCACCACCGGGGGCCTGCCGTACTCGCCCATCACGCACCTCCGATCGCCCCCCCTCCGCCCCCGAAGGGACCGGGACCCCGCGCCCGGGACGCCCGGACCAGATGCCACCTCCACATAATGTAACACACCGGCGTAAAAATCGGAAAGGCCAAACTCCAGACGATCCAGCCAGGGCCGGGCCCGTGCTCGCTCAGCAGCCACGCGGAAACCCAGAACCACGCCACCACCGGCACGATCCACACGCGGCTGACACCCGCGAAGATCCGCTCGATCACGCCCCGCGCGCCCCGCTCGTGGGCCGCGGCCCGCGAAGCGATCCGCCGGGCCCAGAGGAACTCGCTCGCCAGGATGCCCAGGCCAAGGGGGCCCAGCACCGTCAGCCCCGGGCCGGGGAGCGGTGCGATGACCACACCCGCCGCGATGACCACGGAGCCGGCCAGCAGCACCACCGACCGACGGACGAGCCGGTTCGAGCGCCACAGCCCCGCGGCCCGGCGCCACCCGTCGCCCCCCTCGATCAGCGAGGCCGCCACTCCCGACGTCAGCAGCCCCACCACCACCGACAGCGAGACTTCCGTGGGGATCTTCCACGCCGTGTGCACCAGGCACATCTTGATGCCCACGAACAGCAGCACCGCCACGAGCGCCGCCTTGAGATAGCGGAACCTGGTCACCGCCGACGCGAGGCAGAAGTACAGCGAACGCAGCCCCAGGATCGCCATGATGTTCGAGGTGAAGACGATGAACGGGTCGCCGGTGATGGCGAACACCGCGGGGATCGAGTCGACCGCGAACATCAGGTCCGTCGCCTCGACCACCAGCAGGGCCACGAACAGGGGCGTGGCCATCAGGACGCCGGGGCGACGCGTGAACAGGCGCTGGCCGTCCAGCTCGCGCGTGACCGGGATGAACCTCGACACCAATCGGACCAGCCGGGACTGCGAGGGATCGGCCGCGTGCCCGCCGGAGAAGGCCATCTTCAGGGCCGAGACGATCAGCAGGGCGCCGAAGACGTACACGACCCAGGAGAATCTCGCCACCACGGCCGCGCCGACGCCGATCATGACGCCGCGCATCACCAGCGCGCCCACGATGCCCCAGAACAGCACGCGGTGCTGGTACATCGCCGGAATGCCCAGCGAAGCGAAGATCATCGCGATGACGAACACGTTGTCCATCGAGAGCGATTTTTCGACGAGATACGCCGTGGTGTACGCCTTCAGCGCGTCGAACCCCCCCACCGTCACGGTCTCGCCCGGTGAGCCGACCACAGGCACGGCCAGTCCGAGGCCCATCGTGTGCCGGTCGTAGAGCAGGTAGACCGCGCCGCCAAACAGCAACGCCAGCGCGATTCAGAACGCCGTCCACGCGGCCGACTCGCGCATCGACGGCGCGTGCGCCCGGCGGAGGAACACGCCCAGGTCCAGCGCGAGCAGCACCAAGACAATGCCGACGAACGCGGCGTAGGCCCACACGGACACACCCTGCACCCCGGGCACGACGCACAACAGATTGGAAGCGGTCACGGAAGACCCCGAACTCGGACGACGGCAACCGACGCGGGCAATCCGAGGGCCCGGGCCGGATGCGGTGGTCTTGCCGGGAACGGGATGGCCCGTTCTGCGTCGCCGGGCCGGGCCGCTCCTTCCGGATGGCCGGCCGTCCTGACGGCGGTCGCGCCCGTACCAACGGGCGGCTACTCCCCAACGCGATCGGGAGAATACTAACTCACGTGGGGTCAAATGTCCAAGAATCCGTCCCCGGGCATGGGCGAGCCCCGGATCCGGGGTTCTGCTCACGGAATCTTGACGCGAAACTCACTCGCGGAAAGCACTTTCCCTTGACGCTTCATCCGAGATGGGCTATTCTGTGGTCGGACAGGTTGGAGGTTGGAAGAGGCCTCCGGCAGTTGACGCACTTTGAGAAAGCAGTTTCTTAAAGTGTCTTTCCCTCGGGGCGGTTCGGAGACTCGTTTCTCTGGACCGCTCTTTTTCATGCCCTCAACGAAGGCTCCCGGGTGGCAGGCGTTGTGGTATCCTCGCCGCAGGCCCGACCCGGGCCGCACCCGAAAGGTGGTTCGTCATGCTTCGCTGGGCTGTCATTTTCTTCATCATCGCGATCGTCGCCGCGGTCTTCGGATTCGGCAACATCGCGGCCGGCGCGACGGACATCGCCAAAATCCTCTTCTTCCTGTTCGTGCTGCTGTTCCTGGTCTCGCTGATCATGGGCCTCGTGAAGGGCAAGCCCATCAAGCTGTAGCTCCCCCGCGCGGTGTCTCAGCGGGCCTCCCGGATCCACCGCCGGGCCTCTTCCAGTTCGTCGAGATGGAACACCTCGATCTCCGCGTGGACGAACATGCGGATCGGGGCGACCATCCATTCGATCCACTTCTGGTCCGCCACCACGGCGACGTGCGAGAAGTGCTTCATGTGCGAGGGCCCCCACTTGAGGTCCTTCCACATGGCGGAAGCCTCCACGTGCCCGATCCGTTTGATGATTTCGATCATGCGGATCTTGCCGTGCGCGCGGATCATCGCGTCCATGCGGTCGACCAGCCGGTCGTAATCCGCACGGGTCAGTTCACCCTCGATCGTGAACTCGATGATGTTGGTGTCGGGGATCTGATGGAACTCGAGCATGGGCCCACTCCTTGCTGTCCCCAATCTACCGCGCCGGGCAAGTCGAACAAATCCGAATCCGCCGGCACGACGACCACCACCGATTCAGGGTCCCGGCATCCGGATGACAACGCTTCCGACCTTGTGACCCGCGTCCACCAGCGCATGGGCAGCCGCGATCTCCGACAGCGGGAACACCCGCCCGATCACCGGACGGAACGCTCCCCGTTCGGCCAGATCCGCCAGGAAACGCAGGTCATCGGGCTTCTCGGTGGCGACGCCTCCGATGACCTTCGACCCCCGTCCGAACGCGGTGGTGATGGACTGCACGATCTCGTCGAGCCGCATGACGGCCGCGAGGTAGCGTCCGTCTTCGGCGAGCAGGTGGCGGACGGTCGCGAACGGGGCCGTGCCCACCGTGTCGAAGACGATATCGAACGGCTGTTCCGTGCGGAACTGCCCGAGCGGAGTGGCGGTGTAGTCGATCACGTCGTGAGCGCCGATCGAACGGACAAGTTCGGCGTTCTTCCCGCTGCACACGCCGGTGACGTGCGCACCGAAGTGGCGGGCCAGCTGGACCGCCGCCGTGCCGACCGCGCCGGACGCGCCGTTGATCAGCACCCGCCGGCCCGGCGCGATGCCGCCCTTGTCACGCAGGAAGTACAGGGCGGTGAAGCCGCCGAAGGACAACGCGGCGGCCTCCTCGAACGAGAGACCCGCAGGCTTGCGGACGATCGGTCCGTCGGCCGGGAAGGCGACGAACTCGGCGTGTGAGCCGCCCTTCGCTCCGGTCGCCGCGATCACGGCGTCCCCCGGCTCAAAGGCCGTCACACCCCGCCCCACGGCCTCGACCACGCCGGAGAGTTCCGCCCCCCGCACCGGGTTCCGCGGGCGGAGCACTCCGAAGAAGGCGCGGGCGACAGGCACGAACAGCGGCGAAGGCAGTTCCATGGACCGCAGTCGCGCGTCACCGCTGGAGACCGTCGTGGCCCGCACCCGGATCAGCACCCCACCGGGGCCCGCCTGGGGATCGGCCAGCTCGCCGACAGAGACCACACCGGGGGGGCCGTACCGATGATGGAGTGCGGCCCGCATGCGTTCGGACTCCCTTCGTTCTCGGACTCGGCCGGCGAGAGCCCACCCCGCTGCGCTCCCCGCACGCCCGCGCAGGAGGCTGCGCGCGGACCGCGGCCTTCTCCAGTTTAGCCAGAGCACACCGGGGGCTACGGGGCTCGCCCCAATCAACGGGGCCGCGGGCCCCGCGGCATTGCAGGCCGCCTTGATCGTTCGGACCTTGAAGGACGGAACGACATCGAACCCTGTTGCACACGAGGACGCCCACATGCGGATGAACGGACGAACCAAGGCAGTCGGTATCGGGATGATCGCTGCGGTCGCGGGCGTGGCCCAGGCGGGCGGGGCATCGGGCTCGGGCCTGGTGGTGCTCAACGCGTCCTCGAACGGCGCGTTGACCATGAACGGCAACGCGAGCATCGAGATCCCAACCAAGATTGTGTACGTCAACTCCTCCTCGCCCACCGCGGTACAGACCGTCGGGAAGGCGGTCATTGACGCGCCGGCGCTCTACGTGGTCGGGAACGCGTCCTTCGGTGGCAACTCCGGGTGCACGGGATCCGTCATCACCGGCGCTCCGGGGATCTACGACCCGCTTATGCACGTGGTGATCCCGGGCAGCGACGGCATGGAGTCGCACGGCGCGGTGAACATCAAGCAGAGTTCCACGCCCGTCACGCTCACGCCCGGCTTCTATCCAGACGGCCTGAGGGTCACCGGAAACGCCAGCGTTGAACTCTCCCCCGGCGTGTACGTCATCGGCGGGGGCGGTCTCGCCATCACGTCCGGCGACGTGGTGGGCCAGGGTGTGTGCCTGATCATCGCGGCGGGATCGTGCGAGCTCGCGGGCGCCTCGTCGCTCACGCTCTCGCCCATCGACTCCGGCCCGCTGGCGAATATCGTCCTCGCCCAGCCGCCCTCCAACACGGCGGCGATGCGCCTCGTGGGCGGGAGCGAGTTCAACGTGACCGGCACCATCTACACCCCCAAGTCCACGCTCACGCTGGTCGGCAACAGCCAGATCGAGGGCACGGGGCCCCAGATGGGCGACCTGGTCATCGCGGACCGGGTGAGCCTCTCGGGCACCGCCAGCATCCGGATCGGGCGCGACCATCTCCCGCAGGTCTCGTTGCCCAGCATGCCCCTCTACGACTGACGCCGGGCGTGCCCCGGTCTGGTGACCGACCTCCCTTCTCGTGTGTGGATGGCCCCCGGCTCGCGTCGGGGCCTCCTTTTTTGAGAGCGGCCAGCGCGACCGGCCTCCACCCGGGTATGCTGGCCGCGGCGCGGCACCCGCGCCGGGAGGATCGGCCAATGGCGCTGCGCGTGATCGGGGCGGGGTACGGGCGGACGGGCACGGCCTCGCTGAAACTGGCCCTGGAAAAACTCGGGCTCGGACCCTGCCACCACATGAGCGAGGTCCTGCCCAGCCCGGACCGAGTCGCCCTGTGGACCCGCATCGGCGAGGGGGCCGCCCGGGAAGACCCGTCGCTCTGGGACACCGCCTTCGACGGCTACGAGTCGACCGTGGACTGGCCCTCGTGCACGCACTGGCGCGAACTCATGGCCCACTACCCCGACGCGAAGGTCATCCTCTCGCGCCGGGACCCCGGCAAGTGGTTCGAGTCGGTCAACGCCACGATCCTCAAGCCCGAGGTCAACGCCATGATGGCCCTCTCGCCCATGGGCCCGATGCTCAACGCCAACATCTGGCGTCTGTTCGACGGCCGCCTCGACGACCGCGCCCACATGATGGCGTGCTTCGAGAAGCACTGCGCCGAGGTCATCGCCGGCGTGCCGGCCGACCGGCTGCTGGTGTTCGAGGCCAGCCAGGGCTGGGGGCCGCTGTGCGACTTCCTCGGCGTGCCGGTGCCCGACGCGCCCTACCCGCACGTCAACTCCAAGGAGGAGACCGCGCGGCTCATGGCCATGCTGGCCGACCAGGCCGCCAGCGGTGCGGCCTCGGCGACCGAGGGGTTCGCCGACGGCATCTACAAGGGCGGCTGCGGCCAAGCCTGACCGGCCTCGGTCAGGCGGGTGAGCCCTCGCCGTCCTCGGCCGCCTTCTTGATGTCCTCGAGATCCTCGGCGATGCACTTGGTCAGGTGCTTGCTCATCGCGGAGAAGACCTTCATCATCACCTTGGCCATGAAGGTCTGCGGCGTGGCGTTGAAGGTCATGATCATCCGAGTCTCTTCCGGCCCGACCTCCTCGAAGGTCAGCACGCTGACGTAGTGGCTGCCGTGGGAGTGGGCCTCGACCGTGTACGCCATCGGAGGGTTCCAGCCGGTGATGGTCATGTCTTCCGTGGCCTTCTTGCCGAACATGATCCGTGCCTCGCGCCACGCGAAGCCCTTGCCCACCTGGCCCAGGTTGTCCTCCGCCGGCGGGGCATCGGCGAGCACCCGGATCGACTCGATGCCGCGGATCGTCTCCGCGGCGTGGGGGATGTCCGACGCGATCGCGAACACCCGGTTGCGGGGGGCGTGGATGGTCTCGGTGACGGAGATCGGCTTCATGCCCGCATGGTACCAGACCCGGATCAAACCGGGAACGGCGTCGATCAGAGCCGCAGGTGCCCGGACCGCTCCGGCTGGTAGTCCATGCCCGCGACCCGCAGGCGGACCGGCCCGCGCCGGCCCTCGAACTCGAACGATTCGCCCACCCAGCGGGCCAGCAGCTCGCTGCCGAGCAGGTCGTGGATGGTGACCATGGTGGCCTCGTGCGCCTCGCAGGGACGCGTCGCCCCGTAGCGCAGGGCGTAGGTGTCCGACTCGCCGGTCTGCGTGTCGATCACCCGGACGATGGAGTTCATCGTGACCAGGTCGGGCGGCACGCTGACCGGGCGCACCGGGCGGGCGCTGTCCACCCGGTCGAGCAGGCGGCGCACGTGCGGGGCCGGGGCGGCCGATTCGCGGAAGGTTTCGCGGACGCGCTCTTTGTCCAGCGCGTTGACGAGTCGGGCGCGTTGCATGGCGCGGGTCCTCGGTTCGCTTGCGGTCGGGGGCCAGCGTGGTTCCGGCACGGCCGGGACGCGGGCGGATGACCGTATGCCGGTCCCGCGGAAAGGCCAGCAAGTCGCGTGGTGGCAAGGGGTTTCGTGAACAGAGCATTCCGCGGAACCAACTGATAGGCTCTCCCTTCCGCACCGCCGGCCCTCCGCCGGCGGGCACGCACCGGAAAGGAAACCGATATGCACCATCCGTTCGCACGGGCCGCGGCCCTGATCGTTGCCGGATCGGCACTCGCCCTGGGCGCCTGCGCCTCGACGGGAACCAAGTCCGACGCCGCCATCGGGCACGCGGCCCACGCGTCCTACGTCGACGCGATCGCCACCGGGGACGTCGACGCGATGCTGGCCGTCATGACCGACGACGTGGTCTTCATGGCCCCCGGCTTCGAGCGGCTCGTGGGCAAGGACGAGATCCGCCCCTGGCTGGCGGGCTACATCGAGGCCTACGACGCCCGGTGGGAGAAGGACGAACTCGAGTTCGTCGTCGCCGGCGACTGGGCGTTCGAGCAGTACGCCTACCGCTCCACCGTGACGCCCCGGGCCGGCGGCGAGACGGCCCGCGACGCGGGCAAGGGGCTGATCGTCTGGCGGCGCGGGTCCGACGGCGTGTGGCGGGTCGCCCGCGACGCGTGGAACTCGGACGCGGGGCACTGAGCCGGTGCCGCGGTGTGTGAACTCGAAGGAGAACACGAAGCGGTTTCTGCAAGCGTTGGGTCGGCGGGCGGATGGGGACGCGGGATCGGCCAAGAAGGAGGCAGTCGATGCGATTTTCGAACAGAGAGGGTGAGGGCTGCTCGATGGTTGCTCGGCTGCACCCCGCGTGGCGATGTTTGATTCGGACATCCAAGGAGGACGCCCTGACGCGTTTGACCGCTCCGCGGGCACTCGGCGCGCTGCTGAGCGGGATGCTGACCCTGAACTGGATGGGAGGGTGCGCCTCCTCCCCGCCGGGGGCGCCCGCCCTTGGGTACTGGGATTTCAGCCCGTCGATGATCTTCCCGGCCGATCGCTCGTTGGATCGGCCAGAGGACGGGGTGGCCCTGGCGGATGGACGCCTGATCGTGGCCGACCGCGTGCACGGACTGCGTCTTGTCCATCGGGACGGGACGAGCGAACCGTTCGGTGGCATGCCCGCGGCCGGATACCCATCGGAAAGCTCGGGCTGGTCGAGGGCCGCGAACGGGGTCAGTCTCGAGCCGGGTGGCACGCATCTCATCGTGGCCGATATTCTGGAAGGCAGCATCTACCGGGTGGCGATCGACGGCGGTGCCGCAACGCGTGTGTATCGGCATCCCTATGGCATCAATACCGCCGTGCGCGACAGCCGGGGTTCGATCTGGTTCACACAGAGCACGACGAATACCCGCGAAGATGATGAGGCGCGGAACTTCGCAGCCGTTGATGTTCCGGTCCCGGACGGGTCGCTCTGGCGACTCCCCTACCACGACGGCCGCTTCGCCGAGCGGGCGGAACTGATTCGCGACGGCCTGCGCTACGCGAACGGGCTGGCGCTGGATGAGGAGCGAGGAACGCTCTACGTGGCCGAGCTCTCCAACGACCGGGTGCTCCACGCGGAACTCGATGTCGGCCGGGGCCGGATCGGCCCGCTGCGGACGCTCGTGGAGCTGGCGCTCCCCGACAACCTGGAGTTGGACGAGCACGGTCGGCTTTGGGTCGCGCTGCCAGCACGCAACGAGGTGGGCGTCATCGATCCCGCAACCGGGAGCTACCGTGCTGTGTTCTCCGCCCAGACACCCGAGCAGGTGGAACTCTCCGAGGAGTTTGTGCGCCGTGGCGTGGCCGGGCAGCCGCGCATGGAGCTGTTCTCCCCGGCGATGTGGTCGGACCTGCCGGGGCCGATCACGGGCCTGATTCTCGCGAAGGACGCGGTGTACCTCACGACCATCGGGGATGGGATGGTCCGGCTCCCGCGGTGAGTTGATCGCCCGATGTCCTCCCCGTTCACGGAGGGCGTTCGGAGATCGACGCGCGTTTGGCAAGACGGGATGACCCACGCCGACGACCTCGCCAGAGGACGACGACCGCATCGTGAAATCGGCCATTGCCTCGGTCTACCCCCTCTGCGTGACCACGGTCGAAAAACAGGACGAGAGGGTGGCCGACCGCGTGATCCGGTAGGCTGTCGGTATGTACTGCCTCGGGTGCGATTACGACCTCTCCGGACTCGCGCCCGGGCCGTGCCCGGAGTGCGGGCGGGGCTTTGACCCCGCGGACGCTTCGAGTTTCGGCGACGAGCCCGGTGCGGGGCGCCGGGGGCGGTGGGCGAAGCGCCTGGAGATCGGCGTGGTCGCAGCCGGGGCGGTGCCGCTGGTCGCCAATCTGCTCGCGCTCGCGACGCTGGTGCTGGCCCGGCTGTCGCTGGGGCATTGGCCGTCCCGCGCTTCTTGGGACAGCGCGACGAGCACGGGGCTGATGGACGTGATGGGCGGCGTGTCGGCGATCCTGTGGTTGCTGTCGATCCCGGCCCTGTTCGTGATGCTGATCGAGATCCCGATCCTCGCGGGCCACGGCGCACCGCGACGCCTGGCACGCGGGGCGGTGATCGGGGTGGGGATGTGGGTGCTCGGCTTTGCGTTGATCCTGTGGGACCCGGCCCGGGCGTGGCTGTGGATCTTCGATTGAGGGGACACGGAGCACGGCTTGCGAGCAAGCCGTGGCACCCCGATGCGGACGCAAGGGTTGGGGGACGGGGGTGTTCGTTGTACCATGGGGTGAGAGACCCGGTGACGGAGACTGACCCATGCCGACGACCACACCCGAGCACGACGAGCGGATCGCGACGATGACCTTCGCCTCGGTCTACCCCCACTACGTGACAAAGGCCGAGAAGAAGGGGCGGACGGTGAAGGAGCTGCACGAAGTGATCCGGTGGCTGACCGGGTACACCGACGCGCAGATCAGGAAGCACATCGATGCGGGCTCCACCTTCGAGACCTTCTTCGCCAGGGCGAAGCTCCACCCCAACGCCGGGATGATCAAGGGCACCATCTGCGGCTACCGGATCGAGGACATCGAGACGCCGCTGACGCGGGAGGTGCGGTACCTCGACAAACTGGTGGACGAGCTGGCGAAGGGGAAGAAGATGGAGAAGATCCTGCGCGAGGGCTAGGGCCCGATCGGGGCGCGGATGGAACGGGGTCGTCCGCGGCACGGCTTGCGAGCAAGCCGTGGCACCCGGGGTCGGGGCCAGTGCCGTGCGGGACGGGGTGGTGGACGCTGGTCGGGTGCTTGGTGGGCATGGGCCCAAGATACCGTGCGGCCGCGGCGGTTCAAGGGTGCGGGGGGACAGTTCCGCGAAACAGCGCACGGGGGCGGACATCGGCGTGGGATTGTGGCGGG
>Ga0207881_1000566_pt1 | contig 14522 bp, 18 predicted proteins | sample MalvirmetagMSP97_FD_184227 | JGI IMG/M metagenome (GOLD analysis project Ga0207881, IMG submission 184227) | Marine viral communities from the Deep Pacific Ocean - MSP-97 (SPAdes) | ecosystem: Environmental > Aquatic > Marine > Oceanic | place: Pacific Ocean | collected 2011-05-03 | reverse complement strand
GCAGCACGGATTCAAGGCCGCGACCGGTCACAAATACCAGGTCTATTTCGGGGTGGGCGGCAACCAGTCGGTAGAGCTTGAGGCGGTTGTCGGGATCACCCGCGAGAAAAGTACCATCGAGATCGGTGGCCAGTAACATAGTCTGCTCCTATCGAAACTTTTGCTCAGATAAGGAATGCGTTGCAGCTTTCATACCGGAATCGGATTTAACAGCGTCACCTATGGCGCAGCGATTGCAGGCCAGTAAGCAGTGGCACGGCGATCAGGGCGATACAAAAACTGAACAACACACCCCAAGTGCTTGCTGTCTGAGGCGAACAAGCCCTTTCATTTCAGGGCAGGGAGGTGTGTATCTGGACTTTAATGCGCCCTATTGGTGCAATTCTCGCGAGTGTCGCGCTATTACAGCTCGGCAGTGGCTTGTTGAATACGCTGCTGGCGGTTACGGCCAATGAGCAGGGTTTTTCCACGGCGCGGATCGGCGTCATCATGTCCGGCTTTTTCGTGGGGTTCGCCTGCGGCATCTTTATCAGTGGCCGTTTGATCCGCCGCATGGGCCATATCCGTACCTTTGCTTTCTGCGCGGCGGTGTGCGCGTCCATCGCGCTGCTGCACTCCCTGTGGGTTGATCCCTGGGCATGGATGGCGCTTCGCTTTCTTTACGGATTGTCCCTGGTCACCCTGATGACGGTGACGGAGAGCTGGCTAAACGCCCGCGCTGAGAAGCACGAGCGCGGGCGGGTCTTCGCCATGTATATGGTGGTCAACCTTGGGGGAATTGCCCTTGCTCAGCAACTGCTCAGGCTGAGCCCGGGCGAGCTGTTGGTGCTGTTTTCGGTGTCGGCCATCCTCAGTTGCTGGGCGCTGCTGCCCATCACCATCAGTAGTCGCAGCCAACCCCACATTCCCGAGCGGGCTAAGAGCAGTCTGAAGAAAATCATCGGCTTTGCGCCGCTGGCCGTTGCTACCTCGGCGCTCTCCGGCCTGGCCATGGGCGCTTTCTGGGCGATGGCGCCTTTGTACGCGAGCAAGCTCGGATTCGGGTTGTCGGAGGTGGGGCTGTTGATGAGCCTCACCATTGTGGGCGCTGCCCTGGCGCCTCTGCTCGTGGGTTTGATTATGAATCTGGTGGGCCCTCAGGGCATGCCTGTTTACATGGCCGTTGTTCTGGGCTTGCTCGCCACCTATGCGATCTATCAGGTACGCCATGTCTCCGTGCTCACCGCGGGCGGGCAGGCGCATTTTGAGCCGATGGCGCAATCGTCCCATGAGATTGTTGAAATGATTGAGCGGTAGATAGTTATTGCACCGGCTCACCGCTCCAAGGACGCTGAGTGACCCGCGTTCGAGCTTCCGATAGCCGGGAAGTCATTGGCTCTGTAGCTGCCCTACATAGGCGGAAACGAAGGCCGCTTCCTGGAAGGCCTTTAACCCCGTATCTGCAAACGCAATGGGCAGCGGGTTGGCTGCCAGGGTGGACTTGATGAGGGCGGAGGGCAGCAGGGTCACCCGCAATTCGATATCGGTGATCAGTTGAATGGCCGCTTCCATTTTGAAGCTGACAGCACCACCGGCAAATTTGCCTTTGGGCATCCGCTCTTTGATTGCGACGTGAGTCACGCCGTACTCGGCCATTAAGGCGGCAAAGGCCGCCTGGAACTGCTTCAGGTCTTCACGGCTATGGTTTTTTGGCAGTGACAGTTTGCGCACCTTGCATTCCGGCAAGTTGAACTGCCCCCGGTCCATATTCAGGAAACACACCACTGCATCACTGCCGGTAAGCTCAACACCGCAAACAATCATAGCCATTTCCCCCGGTGCCCGCCGGTTATCAGCCGCAGCACTTCTTGAATTTGAGCCCGCTACCGCAGTTGCAGATATCGTTACGTGAAGGCGATTTTACCGTCGTAACCGTCCCGCCTTTGGTCAGGATAGCAGTGAGCTCGGTAATGGACTCAACGGCGCCCTCGCGGGTATCCACCGAAATGTTCGCGTACAGCTTAGCCCTGGCCACCTGCGCTTCGACTTCCTGCTTGCGCGCGTCACTGGTCACCACCAGCGTAAGCGGGTATTTCTTGCTGCCACTCTTCTGGCTGGCGTTGGTCTGAAAGCCGCCGTAAGTGGTGTGGTGCTGGCGTGCGTCCTGCCGGCCTTTGAAGAAAAATTTGTCTGACATGCTGAGATCCTGATGGGGAGAATGCCCGGGCTATTGCCGGGAGGAGTCTTTTAGCATGCTTATGGAGACGGCGATATAGGGAGATACAAAATCCGCCCGCTCCCCCGTGACGGTTTTGTGACCTTTCCTTGATCGACTTTTTACCCAGCCGTGACGGCCGCGTAAGCGTTCCTGCTTAGTCTGCATTCTGATGCTGCTGGTCTTCAGGTATGGGGGCGGCAGTGTCGAATAGACACTATTTCCAATAAGGAGAATGCACAATGAAAAGCCTGACAGCGACGCTTTTGGCCCTCGGTACCACCCTGGCCCTGATGGCCCCGGCCCATGCGGACGACATGGACAAGGGCAACAAGGGAATGGACGACACCATGATGCAGGACGACATGAAAGAAGACGGCATGGCCAAAGACTCCATGAAGTCCGACACCATGGACACCATGCATGACGGGATGAAGACCGAAAGCATGATGGATGAGGACATGAAAAAAGAGGGTATGGAAAAAGACGCCATGAAAAAGGATGGAATGTCCGAAGGGGATAAAACATCCATGTAATGGCCGGAAATTTTCCTGGTTGTAGTGGCAAGCTTAGCGTTGGTGAGCTTGCTATGAACTGAGGGGGTAACCGGAGTAAAATCTCGTGAAGTATCACGGAAAGTCCGCTCTGGAGTCTGTTCCAGTGCTGCGGGCTTTTTGTGTCAGGCACAAAACTAACTATTCAGGGAAGAAATAAGTGAATCAAAAGGGGTTTCTCACCTCATGGAACGATGCCAAGGGCTTCGGTTTTATCACGCCGGAAAACGGGGGCGAGCGTCTGTTTGCTCACATCAGCGCCTACAAGGGGCAGGGCAGGCCCTCGGCCAGCCGTAAGGTCGTTTACTCGCAGACCAAAGACGAGAAAGGGCGGTTAAGAGCGGCCAGTTTCCAGTACGCCGGCGTCGCACGGCACCGCGCAGCGGTCGCGCCCGGAGTATGGGTTGCGCTGTTGATTGCTGCTGCAGTCGGTGGGGCGGTGTCGACGTTGTATCTTTTGGGCTATGTGCCGGTTCTGTTGCCGGTGGCTTATGGGGTGATGAGCCTGGTTACCTTTTTGATGTACGCGATCGACAAAGGAGCCGCCGAGAGTGGTAACCGGCGCGTGCCGGAGGGACGGCTACACCTTTTTGAGCTTCTATGTGGCTGGCCGGGTGCGCTGGTGGGCCAGCAATTCTTTCGTCATAAAACCCGCAAAACCTCGTTTCAGGTGGTCTTCTGGGTTTATGTGATTCTCAATCTTGCGGTGCTCGGCTGGCTGTTGTTCTGGCCGGATGCCGAGTTTGCGCGGCAGGCGCTGGAGATTAAACCGGTCATGCTCATCAGGATGTAGTTATGCAGAAGGTCTGTTCAGAAGAGGCTTTGGCGGGCAGCGATTCGCGGAATTCGCCAGGGTGTTTTCTATTGGCGATATACGTTGTGCGCTGGAGCGGCCCTATGAGCTTATGACGCAGAATTGAATCAGGGCATACGATCTGCTTCTGAGTTGGCCACGAAACACGTCAGAGGCTACTCCTTGAGCCGAACGAGCAACCGCCCATCCTGGACCTGGATATAGTCCACACCGGCTGCAAAGGATTGCCAGAACCCCGGGTTGGCACCGAACTCGTTGACCAGATCCACGTTCTTGAGGTTGCCCAGCCAGGCATTCGGGATGGGAACGCCCATCAAGCTCACTCCCTTTAACTTGACCAGCGGGCGACCGTTGGCAAAGGAGAGTTCCACTCCTGCATTTACTCGCACCGTTCTGCCGCCGAGTACAGGGAAACCCTCTTCAAAAGGTACGAGAAGCACCGCGCTCAGAAGATCGTCCGAGAGATCGACGGCGAGTCGTTGAGCCAGATCGGTGTTGTTGGCGAGCATGCCGTTGAGTTCCCGCTCGCTGAAGCGTACCTCCCGGCTGGCACCTTCCTCACTGTAGGGCTCTGGCTTTAACGGGCCGGCAGATCCACCACCTTGGGTGTCAATCCCCAGGGTGTTCAATTTGCTGTTGAGTGAATCCTGTTCACTGGCATTCAGGGTTACGGGTTCGAAGTTGTCTGGGAACACATAGCGGCTTAACCACCAGTAACCAATGCCTGCCGTGGCAACGATGGTGAGCAGGACAATGCCAAAGACATGCAGGCCACTGAAGCCCTTCTTTGCGGGTGGTGGCGCGGATGTTGGTTTATCTTCGGTTGTTTCGTTCATTGCCGATGACACCGCTTTAACGCGGTGGTTTCAGTTCCCTTTTTTGAATTTCGCTTTGCAATTCCCGCTCATGCACATGGTGCAGTAATGCTCACGGTCCTCGTGCTTGGTGCCCTCTGTGATCTTGATGCCACAGCCGTTGCAGAGCAGAACGGCAACGTCGCCTTCAAATTTCACAATAGCGTGTTCGTATTCCATAAGACACCCCGGTTCTGATTAAAAATGCATCATGAGTAGTACGGTATTTGCAGCGGGGCAGACCGCTGGCGGGCTGCTACCACCGGCGTGTTTGAGATTAAACCGCGATAAACTCTTTTCGTCATTCCAGAACCTTTGGCCAGTTTGCGTCTGCCTGTCGAATGAAGCCCTCTGTGTCTTCCAGCCATCGATCCTGAACTGACTCATTGTAGTTTAGATACAGCCGGCCATCGCGGATGGCCCAGTGTTGAGGGTCGCCTTTGTAGTAGCCCCCATTTAAACCGGACACCTTGGTAGAAGCAAAGGCCTAGGCATAGACCTAGTGCAAAGGAGTGTCCAAGGTGGAGAGAATCGAAGTCATAACCGGAGTGCAGCGCCGTCGCCGGTATTCCGCGCAGGAGAAAGCATTCATGGTTGCAGAGTGTGAGCAGCCAGGCATGTCGGTATCGCTTGTAGCCCGGCGTCATGGTATATCAGCAAGTCTGTTGTTCCGTTGGAAGAAGCTGATGAAAGACGGTGGCATGTCCGCGATTGAATCCGGTGATGAGGTTGTAAGCGCATCCGAGGTGAAAGCCCTGAACAAGAAGGTTCGGGAGCTGGAGCGGATGTTGGGCCGCAAGACGATGGAAGCTGAAATACTCCGGGAAGCCCTGGAGGTGGCTCAGTCAAAAAAGTTGATCTCGCGCATGCCGTTGCTGCCACCGGACGATACCCTCTGAAGCGGGTTGCGGAAGTGCTGAAGGTATCGCGCTCCAATCTTCTGGATCGCCTTCATGGTCGCCAGAAAGGCCGAAGCCCGAGATACAGCAAACAGGACGATGACCGGCATTTACCGTTTATCCGTGAGCTGTGCGAGGCCCGTGCTGCCAATGGCTATCGAAGGATCACGGCTCGACTGAATCGATTGCTCGCAGCCAACGATGAGCGAGTGAATCACAAGCGCGTGTACCGACTGATGAAGGAGGATGGGCTGCTGTTACCCCGGTATACAGGGCGACCTCAAGAGCGCTGCCACAATGGCCAGGTTATTACGTTGAAGCCGGACCTTCGCTGGTGCTCAGATGGCTTTGAGATCCGCTGCTGGAACAAGGAGGTTGTCCGTGTAGCCTTCAGCCTGGACTGCTGTGATCGCGAGCTGATGCGCTATGTAGCGACCACTGGTGGCATCACCGGTGAGATGGTTCAGGACCTACTGCTGGAAAGCCTGGAATACCGGTTCGGCCAGTCAGAGAGGGTGCCTCATCCGCTGGAATGGCTGACAGATAATGGCAGCTGCTACATCGCCAAAGAAACGCGGGCCTTCGCGTCCTCTCTAGGCTTTGTGGTGTGTACCACACCCGTGAGAAGCCCTCAGAGTAACGGTATGGCGGAGGCCTTCGTAAAGACGTTTAAACGGGACTATGTGTACCTGAACGATCTTCCTGATGCCGCAACGGTGATGGCCAGGTTGCCGGAATGGATCGAGGACTATAACCGTAGCCACCCGCATAAAGGGCTGAAAATGAAATCGCCCTGGGAGTACCGGGCAGAACTGGCATCAAACGAATGAGGTGGTGTCCGGTTTAGCGGGGGCAACTACAGCCTTTGGCGAGGTAGCCTTGGGCAACCGCCCAGGCGCAGTAGCCGCCGTAGGCAGGCAAGTAGCGTTCAGGATTGGCTTCGAAGCGCGTCAGGTTCTCCGCACTCGCGAATCGCCAGGTTACGCCCAGGTGCTCTGTGGTGTATTCGCGCGAGCCTTTGGCTGGTTTTCCCGTTTCGAAGTAGCTGACTGTGTCGTAGCCGCCCGCCCCGGTATTGCTCAGCAGGCCGGTGTAGACGGCAGGCTCAGAGGCCCAGGCGCTGGCGGTCAAGAATAATACGAGGGTGATGAATGTCAGCTGTCTGTTCATATCGATTTCCCCGAAGGATTTCAGGCATTTTGGAATTCTGCGCCGTGCTATCCGGTTTTAGAACCGGAACTATCAGTTTTGTTTCACTGGATCGACGTTAACGTGGGAAAACTGGCCCCCTCATTCAGGGTGTCGCAAATCCTCCCTTGGGTGGCTAATCTGAAAAGCAATCTATAGGGATTGTGGAGGATTTCAGATGGCACCCAGGCAGCGGTTTCTGCTGATTGCCATTCTGGCCCTGGCGGCCATTGCCATCTCAGCGCAGGTTGCGCTGTCGTCGCCCTGGCTGGGGCTTGAGCTTTCGCCCCATGATGGGCCGGAAGGGCTCCGGGTTGATCGGGTGCACCCGGATTCACCGAACGCCGGTGTTATTCGGGTGGGCAGCGTAATTGTGGGGCTGCACGCGGCGGATGGTCGGCAAATCCCGCTGCATGGCAATCTGGTGATGGAAGAACCAGACCTGCTAAGCCACACCGATCTTAATCTGTTTATGAAGCGCCAGACCGAGTTGGATCAGGCGCTGCGCTCAGGCGGGGCACGGTTTGTTCTCGCATCCGGTGACCAGGTGCCGGTAGTGGCTATCGATACGCCGTGGCATCAGCTCTCGGGCGGCTTTTCGGTTCACACCTTTTACGGGCTGATTGCTTTGATGGTGGCGGTTGGCATCTGGGCCTTCCGCCCGAAAAGCGCAGCGACCCGGCTTTACGCGCTTTCTGGCGTAGCAACCATGGTGAACACCCTGACTCTCGCCATCTATGGTGATCGGGAGTTTGTGCTGAGTGGCGATGTGTTTGCGGTGGTTTCTGCGGTTAACCACCTGGCGACGCTCATGGTGAACGCTTCCCTGGTCTCCCTGTTCTGGGTGTATCCGCGCCCGCTTGCCCGTTTTCCCGTTCCGGCACTGATGATTTGCATCGCGCTGATCATGTGGGTTCTGAGCGAACTCCAGGTGGGCGAAAGCGCCCAGGTGACGGTCTACCTACCCATTGTCGTCGGTTATGTGCTTGGTTTGTGCTTTGCGGCTGCCCAGTGGGTGGCCTCGAAAGGTCGCCCCCTCGAACGCGCAGCCCTGAAGTGGTGTGTATTGGCAATTTTCCTGGGCAGTGTTTTGCTGATGGGGCTGGTGATCATACCGCCAGCCTTCGGCCACCCCCCGCTCGTGCCGCTGCTGGTGGGGTTCGGCGCCTACCTGATTCTGTACCTCGGCATCGCGGCGGGGCTGGTGCGCTATCGCCTGTTTGATATTGAGCGGTGGTGGTTCAAGACCTGGCTCTGGTTTGCCGGGGGGCTGATGGTGCTGGTGTTGGATGCGATCCTGATCATGGGCGTTGGTTTGACCAGCACTTATGCGCTGACTCTTTCGCTTGCCATTGCGGGCTGGCTTTACTTTCCATTGCGGCAATGGCTTTGGGATCGATTCGGGCAGCGTTCCAGCATTTCTTTGAACGAGGCTCTCAGGGAGCTGGTGGATAAGCTTTTTTCTGCCTCTACGGAAGCGGAAGTTCGCAGGGCCTGGCCGGATCTGCTGCGCATGACGTTTCAGCCACTCAGTCTGGAGATGCCCGATGCGCCGGATAAAAAGGCCGCGGTGGCAGTATCGGCAGACGGTGTGTTGATGGAGCTGCCTGCGCTACCGGGTGATACCCGGCGGGCGAGCCTGGAATTTGCCAGCAATGGGGCCCGGCTGTTTACCAAGGAGGATATGCGGGTGGCGAACCTGCTGTATGACCTTACTGGAAAGGCGTTGCAGGCGCTGCAGGCCCGTGATGCGGGGGCGAAGAAGGAGCGCAGCAGAATCATGCGGGATCTTCATGACGATCTGGGTGCCCGGTTGCTGAGCCTCGTGTACGCCACGGACACAGGAACGGTGCGCGAGGTGGCCCGATCGGCCCTGAGGGATCTGCATGGGCTGGTAGATACCACTGCAGGGACACCAGCCAGTCTGTTGGAGGTGGCCAACGGCTGTGAGGGTGAAATACGCCAGCGGCTGACGGACTCGGATATCGAACTGGATTGGCAGGCAGATCCCACGAGTCTGTCTGACCTGGAGCTTTCGGCCCGGGCTGCTGCAAATATCGCGCGCATTCTCAGGGAAGCAATTTCCAATATCATCAAACACGCCAATGCTGATCGGGTAGAGGTAACGTGGAGTCGTGATAGCGATTCTCTTCTCGTGCGGGTTTCCGACAACGGCAAAGGCGAGACCCTGGATGGCCAGGGTGACGGGCACGGCCTCAGAACCATGCAGGTTCGTGCCGAGGACCTGGGCGGTCGTGTTGATTGCCGGGTGTTGGCGGAAGGCGGCTTTGTTGTGGAGCTGACGCTGCCGGCAGCCTAGCTGTCGATCATACCCATGCGCATGGCTTCCCGGGTGGCCTCCGCCCGGGAGGACACCTCCAACTTGCGATACACGGTTTTCACGTAACCGGCGGTTGTGTGGCGGGTAATGCCCAGGGCCTGGCCAACCTGAGCCAGCGTGAAGCCTCTGGCAATCAGTTCCAGTACTTCCTGCTCACGCGGGGTCAGGTCCGGCTGTGCGGTGGTATCCGGCGGTGCAAAGGTTGCCAGAACCCGCCTGGCCACCGACGGCGACAGTGGCGGCTCATCGTCAATAATACCCGCCAACCGGCGAGCCAGCTCGGATTGGGATTGCTGTTTCAGCAGGTATCCCCTGGCGCCCGCCCGTAGTGCCGGGAACACATGGCGGTCGTCGTCGTGGATGGTTATCACGATGCAGAGGCACTCGGGCACCGCCTCGCGCAGATCGCGGATAAAGTCGATGCCATTACCGTCTGGCAGGCTGAGATCAATCAGAGCAATGTCCGGCTCAAGATCCGCCTGTTGAAGGTGAGACAGTTTATCCCTTGCTTCAGTGAGCCGGTTGGCAACGGTCACCGAAATCTCCGGAAAAACTTCCTTGAGCACGTCGCGCAGCCAATCCTGAGCGCCTGCGTGATCTTCCAGAATAAACCCCAACTTCATTTGATCGTCCTGATGCTCTTGGGTTGCCGCTCTTTCAACATAGCCCCCTCAAATGGGGGAGTCAAAGCCGGCCAAGGTCCCCCCAGGTGCGGTCTGCTGCCGCTGGTTTATGTCCGATAGCCTAGGTACGGACAGCGTAAAGCAGCGGCTTTACGAACAAGGAGGCAGTCGAATGAAAACATTGAATGTTATGTTACTCAGGATGTTAACCGTTTTGGCCGTGTGCTTTGCCTTGGCGGGCTGCTTACGGAGCAGTGATTCAAATGATGATGACCTGGTTGAGGAAGATTCCAGCGAGGAGGTCGGTGGCGATGATGTCGCTGACAGCGGTGATACCGGGGACAGCAGCGGTGATGACGGGGGTGGCGGCATAGCCACTGGAGCACCAGCCGCGCCAGTGGTTACGCCCGCCTACGATGACTGGACGCTGACGTTTACCTGGCCGGCAGTGGCCGACGCAGACTTCTACCGGGTGTTTGAAGACCCGGACGGCGTGAGTGGCTTCACCCAGATAGGTTCGGACCTGACTACCAACGAATACACCAACAATATCAGCCTGACCGAACGCAACGGCGCCCGTTATGTCGTTGCCGCCTGCAACAGTGAGGGCTGTACCGATTCCAGTGAAGTGACGGTTGATAGCCTGGACAGCGGGATCACGCCCATCGTGGTAAGTGGCGATCCGGCGCCGGGCATTGGCAGTGGCGCCGTGTTCAGCGGTGAAGTTGGCACCCAGCTGAGGTTTGATGTTAATCAATCTGGCACCGTCGCAATTCTCGGTGCAACCGATCAAACGGACAGCAGTGGTAGCTTGAGAGACGGTATTTTCAGCTACAGTTCTGGCGCGGGCCTGAGCCTGATCCAGGCCGACGACGCCACGCTGCCCTCAAGCGATGCTACCTACAACGGTTTTTTCAACGTACTGATCGATAACACCGGTCAAATCATCTTCGGCGGTATCCTGAACCAGCAATCGGGCTCGGTGACGGATCAGGTCGATGGGCTTAACAATGAGGTGCTGTTACGCAGCAATGCCGGCACAACGTCTGTGATCGCCCGGGAAGGCGACCCTGCGAGGAATGGCACCGAGTTCCCGACACTGGATGCGGGAAACATTTATTTCACCGAAAACGTTCAGGGCAACCGGATTTTCTCCTTAGTCAGTTCGGATGGCAATGGAGCCGTTACCTTTAAGCCGGGTTCGAACACGGATGCTTCCAGGGTATCGGATGACTCGACGTATCCTGCGGGTAGCGCTCTGTGGACGATTACCGGACTGGGGCAGAAGGCCCAGTCGCTCAAGGCTGGCGAGACGTTGCTGCCGGGTAACCTCGAGCCTAAAAACTTTGGTTCCCTCGATTTCGACAGCAACCAGGCAGAGCAACTGGTGTTTGGGCTGTCGCTTCAAAACGCGGACGGGACTGCGCTGGCCGGCTCGGAGGATACCGGTATATACGTCCGTAATGCCGATGGCAGCTATCGGGAAGTCGTGCGGGAGGCTGGCGGCTCCGCGCGGGACTTTATTTATAATCTGAACTCGGCGAGACCTCTGCTGACCGATAACGGTGAAGTGTTCTACTACGCCCTTAGAGGGGTTTCCGGGCCGGCCAATCGGGGCATCTACACTGATTCGCTGGGTAACGGTGATTTTACCCGGATCAGCCGTAGCGAGCAGACGCTCCTGCTGGATGATGGCTCGCTCTTTGAGGTCACCGGTTTCATTGGCGGCGCGAACTCGTTCGATGTGGGCGCCGACGACTCCGTGGCCTTCCTGGTCAATTCCGGCACCCTGGATCAGGAAGACGCTTTGCTGGTCTGGACCAACGACGGAACCAGTGCCACCACGGAGGTGTTTTTCCAGGAAGGGGATCCCGTTCGAGGTTTGCCGGATGCCTCCGGTGTGGAGCTTGCTGTTAGCTTGGGCTCGAACACAACCAGATTGGCGTTCAGCCGGCAATCCTGGGCGGCATTCCGGGCGAGCGATGAGGCGGACATCAATAACCGCAAGAGTCTGCTGCTTGCCTCTAGCCCTTCAGGTTATACCCGCGTGATCGCGAGGGAAGGGCAGCAGTTCGCGGTTGATGGCGTCAATTACGGTGTTGTGACCGAAATCCTGGATTTCAAAATGGCTGCGCCGGCCGAAATGATTGTGTCATTGCGATTTGATGAAGATGGTATATCCGGCCTGCAACCAGACGGCTCTTTTGTGGGGCCAGACGGCAAGAATGGGCTCTTCCGTGTTGTATTGTGCAGCCCCTCAGAGCCCTGTTAATCGAGATGATTATTGCCCTGTTGCTTGGAATTATTGACGTATAAAGGCTTCGGTCAGAAGGAACAGGTGCTGCCTTAACGTATCCGAAAACTCCAGCTGGAAAACGGTCAGCGGTTCCAGCTGCATGGCTTTTCGGGCCGGCTCCGGCGGGTGAGACATATGCCAGCAGCCAATCAGTGCTTGCTGGCACTGCAGGAGGTATCGCAGGCAAGCGGCTTCTTCCCGGTTTGTTGCTTTGCCGATGACAGCGGTGATGCGCCGGGACTGTGACAGCAGGAACAGTTTGAACTCCCGGGCCTCCTCTTCGCTCAGGCCGGTTTCAAGAGCAATGTGCAGAATGGCGGTGAGACCGCAGAACACGGGATGAGCCAGAATGCGGTCAACGAACTGTTCAGGGAAGCCGTCTGGGCCAATCGCTTCAACGTCTGAAACCCAGCCTGACATTGCGCGGCGATAAACGGCAATGAACAGCAGTTCCTTGCTGCGGAAGTAGCGATATAGAGCCGCTTTGGTGAGCCCGGTTTCGCGGGCCACATCCGCCAGGGTCAGGCCGTGGAACCGGTGCGCCAGAAACAGCCTTTCCGCCGCATCGAGTATCTGCTGTTCCCGCAGCGCCTTGTCCGACTCGGTCCGGGCGCGTTGTTTACCACCGCATAGTCTGTGCTTCAAAACCACCTCAAAATGCTCGTTTGTTGGCCCACATCAGGCTTGCAGCCACCCGGCCAGCCGTCGTGTTACGGCACGGGGCGAGAGTTTACCAGACCAGACCATCAGCAGGTTGCGCAGCCCCGGAATAACAATGGCGTTTCTGCGTTGGGCCAGGGATTTCTTGACCACATCCTCGGCTGTCATGGTGCCGGCTTTGAAGAGTTTGGTGTCAGTCATGTGTGCTTCCTGGGCAAATTCCGAATCGGTGGCACCCGGGCACAAGGCACTCACCGCAACACCTGCCCCTTTGAGTTCCTCATGAAGCGCTTCGGAGAACGACAACACAAACGCTTTGGTGGCGTAGTAAATGGCCATATTCGGCCCGGCCTGGAATGCCGCGGTGGAAGCCACGTTGATCACAAAACTGCCGCTCTCTTTGCGCAGGGCTGGCAGCAGCTGCCAGGTGAGGTAGACCAGCGAGGTGATGTTCACCTGGATCATTGCCAGCTGTCGTTCCAGGGCCAGATCGGCAAAGGCGCCGCGGTCGCCAAACCCGGCGTTGTTGATCAAGCCGGCAAGCGGCCAGCCGCCCTCGTTGATCCGCCGGGCCAGTGCGTCGGCGCCGGTTTGGTCCGCCAGGTCGGCTTTCAGGACGATGGCCTCAATTCCATGCTGTTTCTTTAATTCTGCGGCCAGAGCATTCAGGCGCTCCTCCCGGCGAGCCACCAGAATCAGGTTTTGTTTTTCCGCGGCGAGTGCCCGGGCGAAGCACTCGCCAATGCCGGCGCTGGCGCCAGTGATAACCACGTACGACATGATTCTCTCCATTTAAATGAACGATGGTCACTTAATATACTGCAGCGATTCCTGTCTGTAAATAACCATCGGTCACTTATTTGTGTTTCCGGTGCTGAAATTGAAAATCCGTTTGATCAATAGGGCCCTGGGGTTGCCTGATAGTGCGATGTGAACTGCGAGGTTTATCGGGCCTCAAATTTGGGATAGGCTTTCAAGTCCCTAAAATCAGGGACAAATTTTCAAACATAAGGAAATGGAATGACGGCTCAACGTTTCACCGAATACAAGATGGTCCATATTTCGGAAGGTGGCTGTGGCACGCTCCTGCTCGGCTCCTCTGGCCTGCCTTTGAAAAAAATCGAAGCAGAATTGAATCGGTATGCTGCCGAGGGTTGGCAGGTGGTATTCCAGGTTCTGGAGATGAAGCGTTTCTGGCTGTTCTGGCAGCGTGAATCCGTGATTGTGACCTTGGGGCGCTAACCGGTGCTGCAGGCGTTAGCACTGAAGGCCATCGGGTTTTATCGTCGGACAGGCGGTGGTACTCGATGGTTTGGCATCGACTGCAACTTTGAGCCGAGTTGCTCGGCTTACTCCGAGGAAGCTATCCGCCGGTTCGGTCTCTGTGAGGGAGTGAGGTTAACGTTTCACCGTCTTCGCAGGTGCAACAGGCCGGACGCGATCTGTAAATGCATTGAGCCGGTCACGGGGGATATCGGGCATGCTGAGACAAGAAGAGGTTGATGCCGAGGAAGAAGCCCTCAGAAAGAAGATTCGAGAGCTTTCAGAAGAACAGCGAGTGGAATTCTACCGGAAGGCCGGGAAAGCGGTGAAGGATCGGGATACCTACGCGGCACTGAACTGGTTTTTTGTCACCGGATTGCACCATTTTTACCTGGGGCGATGGCAATGGGGGCTGATGGATATTGGCGCCTTGCTTGTTGCTATCGGGTGTTTCGTCGCTGGTTTGGTTTTGCCCGGAGTTATTCTGCTTGCGATCGGTTATTCCTGGGAATTGTGGCAACTTTTCAGGTCCCAGATTATTGTCCAGGACTGGAATAACCGGCTTTATTGGGATTTGTTGCGGCGCTTTTAACCTATGAAAAACGGATAGGTAAATCGCTTAGTGTGTTCAATAAAAAAGGCAGCCCTGGGGCTGCCTTTTTTTGATCACGTATTGGCTGTTATTTACAGGCCAATAACGTTTTCTGCTTGCGGGCCTTTCTGGCCCTGAGTCACGGTGAACTCAACTTCCTGGCCTTCGGCCAGAGTTTTGAAACCGCCACCCTGAATATTGCTGTAATGAACAAAGACGTCTGCGCCGCCTTCACGAGTAATAA
>Ga0207881_1000553_pt1 | contig 14833 bp, 9 predicted proteins | sample MalvirmetagMSP97_FD_184227 | JGI IMG/M metagenome (GOLD analysis project Ga0207881, IMG submission 184227) | Marine viral communities from the Deep Pacific Ocean - MSP-97 (SPAdes) | ecosystem: Environmental > Aquatic > Marine > Oceanic | place: Pacific Ocean | collected 2011-05-03 | reverse complement strand
GGAAATCCCGAGGCCCTGCGTGGGGTGACGACGTGGGTCAGTTGTAGTTGCCCGTGAAGTCGTCGGTCGAGAAGCTGTCGAAGTCGACGAAGCTCAGGTCGGCGTCGCTGTACGCGCCGTCCGAGGCGAAGATGCGGTTGGGGTACCGCTCGCTCTTGGCCTCTTCCGTCGCCTCGACCGCGACGTTGCGATACTTCGCAAGTCCGGTTCCGGCAGGGATGAGCTTTCCGATGATGACGTTCTCCTTGAGGCCGACCAGCGGGTCGCTCTTGCCCTCCATCGCAGCCTGCGTGAGCACGCGGGTCGTCTCCTGGAAGGAGGCGGCCGACAGCCACGACTCGGTAGCGAGCGACGCCTTGGTGATACCCATCAGCTCCGGGCGACCGGATGCCGGGCGCTTGCCCTCGGCGACAGCCTGGCGGTTGATGTCCTGGTAGCGACGGAAGTCGACCAGCTCACCGGGCAGCAGGTTCGTGTCGCCGTGGTCGACGACCGTGACCTTGCGCAGCATCTGGCGCACGATGACCTCGATGTGCTTGTCGTGGATCGGCACACCCTGCGAGCGGTACACGCCCTGCACACCGTTCGCGAGGTACTTCTGCACCTCGCGAGCGCCCTGGACACGCATGACCTCCTTGGGGTCGAGCGTGCCGACCTGCAGGGGCTGACCGACGGTGACGTGCTGACCGTCTTCGACAAGCAGCGTCGCGCGCTTGAGGACGGGGTACACGACAGCCTCGTCGCCGTTGTCGGGCGTGAGGATGATCTTCTTGGACTTGTCGGTCTCGTCGATCGTGATGCGACCGTCGAACTCGGCGATCGGCGACGCACCCTTGGGGGTACGGGCCTCGAAGAGCTCCTGCACACGGGGCAGACCCTGCGTGATGTCTTCCGCGGAGGCCGAACCACCGGTGTGGAAGGTACGCATCGTCAGCTGGGTTCCGGGCTCACCGATCGACTGGGCAGCGATGATGCCGACTGCCTCACCGATGTCGACGATCTTGCCGGTGGCAAGCGAGCGGCCGTAGCAGGTCGCGCAGACACCGACAGCCGAGTCACAGGTCAGAACCGAACGCACCTTGATGGAGGTGACACCGGCAGCAACCAGCCTGTCGATGAGCACATCGCCCACGTCGTCGCCGGCCTCGGCCACGACATCGCCGTTCTCGCCGATGACGTCCGCAGCGAGGGTCCGCGCGAACACCGAGTTCTCGACGTTCGGGTCGCGGACGAGCTTGCCGTCGCTACCGGGAGCAGCGATCGTGAACTCGAGACCCTTAGACGTGCCGCAGTCCTCTTCACGGATGATGACATCCTGCGAGACATCCACGAGGCGTCGCGTGAGGTAACCCGAGTCGGCGGTACGGAGAGCCGTGTCGGCCAGACCCTTACGGGCACCGTGCGTTGCGATGAAGTACTCAGCCACCGACAGACCCTCGCGGTACGAGGAGATGATCGGACGGGGGATGATCTCACCCTTCGGGTTGTTCACCAGGCCTCGCATACCGGCGATGTTCCGGATCTGCAGCCAGTTACCACGAGCACCCGAGCTGACCATGCGGTTGATGGTGTTGTCTTCGGGGAAGTGGGCGCGCATCGCCTTCTGGACCTCGTCGGTTGCCTCGGTCCAGATCTTGATGAGCTCCTGACGACGCTCGGCGTCGGTGGTGAGACCCTTCTCGAACTGTGCCTGGACCTTCGCGGCCTGCTTCTCGTAGCCGGCGACGATTTCCTTCTTCGACGGCGGCGTGAGGATGTCGCTGAGGGCGACTGTCACACCCGAGCGCGTTGCCCAGTAGAAACCGGCATCCTTGATGCGGTCCAGCGTCGCAGCAACCTCGACCTTGGGGTATTCCTCGGCGAGCTTGTTGACGATCTGGCTGAGCTTGCCCTTGTCGGCCTGCTCGCGCACGAACGGGTATCCCTTGGGCAGCGCGTCGTTGAAGATCGCCTGGCCGAGCGAGGCATCCAGCAGCCCGTGGCGCTCGTAGCCCTCGGGGGCGTCGCCCTCGAGGAACGTGAGGCCGGGGACACGGATGCGGACCTTGGCCTGCAGGTCGAGGGTGCCCTCGTCCTTGGCGAGGATCGCCTCCGACACCGAACCGAACACGCGGCCTTCACCGGTCGCCCCCTCCTTGACCGTGGTCAGGTGGTGGAGGCCAATGATCATGTCCTGCGAAGGCAGGGTCACGGGACGGCCGTCCGAGGGCTTGAGGATGTTGTTCGAGGCGAGCATCAGGATGCGGGCCTCGGCCTGAGCCTCGACCGACAGCGGCAGGTGCACAGCCATCTGGTCACCGTCGAAGTCAGCGTTGAAGGCTGCACACACGAGCGGGTGGAGCTGGATGGCCTTGCCCTCGACGAGCTGCGGCTCGAACGCCTGGATGCCCAGACGGTGCAGGGTGGGTGCACGGTTCAGCAGCACCGGGCGCTCGCGGATGATCTCTTCGAGCACGTCCCAGACCTCGGGACGCGTGCGCTCGACGGCACGCTTGGCGGCCTTGATGTTCTGCGAGTGACCGAGGTCGATGAGGCGCTTGATCACGAACGGCTTGAACAGCTCGAGGGCCATCTGCTTGGGAAGACCACACTGGTGCAGCTGCAGACGGGGACCGACGACGATGACCGAACGGCCCGAGTAGTCCACGCGCTTACCGAGCAGGTTCTGACGGAACCGACCCTGCTTACCCTTCAGCATGTCGCTGAGGGACTTCAGGGCACGGTTGCCGGTACCGGTGACGGGGCGACCGCGACGACCGTTGTCGAACAGGGCGTCGACGGCCTCCTGCAGCATCCGCTTCTCGTTGTTGACGATGATCTCGGGGGCACCGAGGTCGATCAGGCGACGGAGACGGTTGTTGCGGTTGATGACGCGGCGGTACAGGTCGTTCAGGTCGGAGGTCGCGAAGCGGCCACCGTCCAGCTGCACCATGGGGCGAAGCTCCGGCGGGATGACCGGAACGACGTCGAGCACCATGGATGCCGGGCTCATGCCGGTCTGCAGGAACGCGTTGACGACCTTCAGGCGCTTGATCGCACGGATCTTGCGCTGGCCCTTGCCCTCGGCGATCTGCAGGTGCAGGCTCTCGGCCTCGGCTGCCAGGTCGAAGGCAGCAAGACGCCGCTGGATCGACTCGGCACCCATGTGGGCTTCGAAGTACTGACCGAACCGGTCCTGCAGCTCCTGGAAGATCTCGTCTTCAGCCTTGAGCGAGCCGACCTCGAGCGTGCGGAACTCTTCCCACACGCGCTCAAGCTTGGCGATCTGGTCGTCGGCCTGCTTCCGGGCCTGCGACATGTCCTTTTCGGCGGCGTCCTTGACCTTCTTCTTCTGGTCGGACTTCGCACCCTCGGCCTCGAGCGCGGCGAGCTCCTCCTCCAACTTCTGGAGGCGAGCGGCGATCCGCGCATCGCGACGGTCGGCGAGCGTCTTCAGCTCGAGACGGATGTTGTTCTCCTGCGTCGCGAGGTCGCGGTGACGAGCATCCTCGTCGACCGAGATCACCATGTACGCGGCGAAGTAGATGACCTTCTCGAGGTCCTTCGGCGCCATGTCGAGCAGGTAGCCCAGGCGCGAGGGAACGCCCTTGAAGTACCAGATGTGCGTGACGGGAGCGGCGAGCTCAATGTGGCCCATGCGCTCGCGCCGCACGGAGGACTTGGTGACCTCCACGCCGCAGCGCTCACAGACGATGCCCTTGAAGCGCACGCGCTTGTACTTGCCACACGCACACTCCCAGTCGCGCGAGGGGCCGAAGATCTGCTCACCGAACAGACCGTCCTTCTCGGGCTTCAGGGTGCGGTAGTTGATGGTTTCGGGCTTCTTGACCTCACCGAAGGACCAGCGACGGATGTCGTCAGCGGTGGCCAGGCCGATGCGAAGCTGATCGAAAGTTGTTGATTCGAGCACGAGTTCTCAGTTCTCCTGTATCGGAATTCTGTGTTGCCTGGCCGGGTCAGATCTCGTCGATCGACGAGGACTCGAAGCGGCTGGAGATGTTGATGCCGAGCTCCTCGGCAGCACGGAAGGCGTCGTCGTCGGTGTCGCGGAGGTTGACCGCGGTGCCGTCGGCCGAGAGGACCTCGACGTTCAGGCAGAGCGACTGCATTTCCTTCATGAGGACCTTGAACGACTCGGGGATGCCGGGCTCCTGGATGTTCTCGCCCTTGACGATCGCCTCGTACACCTTGACGCGGCCGAGGATGTCGTCGGACTTGATCGTGAGGAGCTCCTGGAGCGCGTACGCGGCGCCGTAGGCCTCGAGGGCCCACACCTCCATCTCACCGAAACGCTGGCCACCGAACTGCGCCTTGCCACCCAGCGGCTGCTGCGTGATCATCGAGTACGGACCGGTGGAGCGTGCGTGGATCTTGTCGTCGACGAGGTGGTGCAGCTTCAGGATGTACATGTAGCCGACCGAGATCGGAGCCGGGAACGGCTCACCCGAACGTCCGTCGAACAGCTGCGTCTTACCCGTCGAGTCGATCAGGCGGATGCCGTCCCGGTTGGGCAGTGTCGAGTCGAGCAGGCCTGCCAGCTCGGACTCGTAGGCACCGTCGAACACGGGGGTCGCGACCTTCGTGCCGGGAGCTGCCTCGCGAGCGATCTCGGGCAGACGCGCTGCCCACTCGGGGTTGCCCTCGATCTTCCAGCCCTGCTTGGCGATCCATCCCAGGTGAAGCTCCAGCACCTGGCCGAAGTTCATGCGGCCGGGGATACCGAGCGGGTTCAGGATGATGTCCACCGGCGTGCCGTCCGCGAGGAACGGCATGTCTTCGACGGGGAGGATTTTCGCGATGACGCCCTTGTTGCCGTGACGGCCGGCGAGCTTGTCACCCTCGGTGATCTTGCGCTTCTGGGCGATGTAGACCACGACGCGGCGGTTCACACCCGAGCCGAGCTCGTCGTCACCGTCTTCGGCGTTGAACTCCTTGACGGCGATGATCGTGCCCTGCTCACCGTGGGGAACCTTCAGCGACGTGTCACGCACTTCGCGGCTCTTCTCGTTGAAGATCGCGCGAAGCAGTCGCTCCTCGGCCGACAGCTCGGTCTCACCCTTGGGCGTGACCTTGCCGACCAGGATGTCGCCGGGACGAACCTCGGCGCCGATGCGGATGATGCCGCGCTCGTCGAGGTCCTTCAGCAGGTCGGGGCTGACGTTGGGGAGATCACGGGTGATCTCCTCCTTGCCGAGCTTCGTGTCACGGGCGTCGACCTCGTACTCCTCGATGTGGATCGACGAGAGGGTGTCATCCTTCACCAGGTCCTGGCTCAGGATGATGGCGTCCTCGAAGTTGTGGCCTTCCCACGTCATGAACGCGACGAGGAGGTTCTTTCCGAGGGCCAGCTCACCGTTCTCGGTGGCAGGACCGTCGGCGATGACCTCGCCGGCCTCGATCCGCTCACCAGCCGAGACGATGACGCGCTGGTTGTAGGACGTGCCCTGGTTCGAGCGGTCGAACTTGCGCAGGAAGTACTCGTCGATCCCGCCCTCGTCGGTCTGGACGGCGACGACGTCCGCCGAGACCTCGATGACGACACCGGAGCGCTTGGCGGTGACCACGTCACCGGCGTCGATCGCGGCGAAGCCCTCCATACCGGTTCCGACGACGGGCGAGTCGCTGCGCAGCAGCGGCACAGCCTGACGCTGCATGTTCGCACCCATGAGGGCGCGGTTGGCGTCGTCGTGCTCGAGGAACGGGATGAGCGAGGTCGCCACCGACACCATCTGGCGCGGCGAGACATCCATGTAGCCGATGTCTTCGGCGGGAACGAGCTCCACCTCGCCGCCCTTCGAACGGGCGAGCACGCGGGTCTCCTCGAAGTGACCGTCGGCCTTCAGCGGCGCGTTGGCCTGGGCGACGATGTAGTCGTCCTCCTCGGCGGCGGTGAGGTAGTCGATCTGATCGGTGACCCGGCCGTCGATGACCTTGCGGTACGGCGTCTCGATGAAACCGAAGGCGTTGATCCGCGCGAACGATGCGAGCGAACCGATCAGACCGATGTTCGGGCCTTCCGGCGTCTCGATCGGGCACATGCGGCCGTAGTGCGACGGGTGAACGTCACGGACCTCGACGCCTGCGCGCTCACGCGACAGACCACCGGGGCCGAGCGCCGAGAGGCGACGCTTGTGGGTCAGCCCCGCGAGCGGGTTGTTCTGGTCCATGAACTGCGACAGCTGCGAGGTTCCGAAGAACTCCTTGATCGCGGCAACGACCGGGCGCACGTTGATCAGGGTCTGCGGGGTGATCGCCTCGATGTCCTGCGTCGTCATGCGCTCGCGAACGACACGCTCCATGCGCGACAGACCCGTGCGGACCTGGTTCTGGATGAGCTCGCCGACGGCGCGGATGCGGCGGTTGCCGAAGTTGTCGATGTCATCGACATCCAGGCGGATGGTCGCCGGCTTGCCGCCGCGAACGCCCTCGAAGCTCGCATCGCCGCGGTGGAGGCGAACGAGGTACTTGATCGTCGCGACGATGTCGTCGACGGTGAGCACCGAGTCGCTGAGCGGGCCCGACAGGCCGAGCTTCTGGTTGATCTTGTAGCGACCGACCTTGGCGAGGTCGTAGCGCTTGGCGTTGAAGTAGAAGTTGTCCAGCAGCGCACGGGCGGCCTCAGCGGCTACCTGCTCGCCCGGACGGAGCTTGCGGTAGATGTCGCGGAGGGCGTCTTCCTTCGTGAGGATCGTGTCCTTGGACAGGGTCTCTTCGATGGAGTCGAAACCGGCGAACTCCTCGAGGATCTGCTCGCTGGTCAGGCCCAGGGCCTTCAGGAAAACGGTGACCGACTGCTTGCGCTTGCGGTCGATGCGCACACCGACCTGGTCGCGCTTGTCGATTTCGAACTCGAGCCAGGCGCCGCGGCTCGGGATGATGCGCGCCGAGACGATGTCCTTGTCGGAGGTCTTGTCAGGAGTCTTGTCGAAGTAGACACCGGGCGAACGCACGAGCTGGGAGACGACGACACGCTCGGTGCCGTTGATGATGAACGTTCCCTTGTCGGTCTGCAGGGGGAAGTCGCCCATGAAGACCGTCTGGGTCTTGATCTCACCGGTCTGGTGGTTCATGAACTCGGCCTCGACGTACAGCGGAGCGGCGTAGGTCTTGCCACGCTCCTTGCACTCTTCGATCGAGTACTTCTCGGGCTCGAGGTAGGGGTTGGTGAACGAGAGCTGCATCGTCTCGCTGAGGTCCTCGATCGGCGAGATCTCCTCGAAGATCTCCTCGAGGCCGCTCTTGACCGAGATGTCGGTGCGGCCGGCTGCCTGCGCTTCGGCGAGGCGGGCCTTCCAGGTTTCGTTTCCGACGAGCCAATCGAAGGACTCGGTCTGCAGCGCCAGCAGGTCGGGGACCGTCAGCGTGTCGGAGATTTTGGCGAACGAGAGGCGGGATGCTCCGCGGCCGTTCTTCGGGGATGTGGTGGTGGTTGCGTTGCGCGCAGCAGCCAAGGGGATTACCTCCGTGGGCCCGGGCGGGGCACTATCCTTGTCGTCAGGTGAAGCGTTCGGTCCTCCCCGAAAACCAGCGCGTCTCGCACCGCATCGAGCGGGGACACGCAGGCACAGCCGACCACCATATGAGGGCAGGGGGAATCCAAGAGCGCAACCACCAACTATACGCGTTCCGGCACGCCGTGTCCAGCGGGATTCTTGACGAGTCGAAATTCGTGCGGTATAACCAGCGATCTCAGTGCTGTGTCGCGTGTATGAAGCGGATCGTGGCGCCCGGCCCCGCCTGTGCGAGCAGGTCGAGATCGGCATCCAGAACCGTGGCGATCACCGGGTAGCCGCCGGTCACGGGACCGTCGGCCAGCAGGATCGTGGGAGAGCCCGACGGTGGCACCTGGATCGCCCCCGGAACCATCCCCTCGCTCGGCAACTCCCCGGCATCCGTGCGATCCAGCCGCGGCCCCTCCAGCCGCATCCCGACCCGGTCGGCAGCAGCGCCGACAGTCCACGTCGCTTCGAACAGCGCGGTTCCCGACGCCGGAGTGAAGGCATCCTCGCGGGGTCCGGGCACGAGGCGGACGACCAGATCGGCCGGCGGGGGACTCCAGGGCGCCAGATCGGATGCCGGGATCTCGTCGACCGCGAGCGCCCCGCCGGAGAGGACTGCGTCGGCGCGGAGGGGTTCTGGCCCGAGGCCGGCGAGGGTGTCGGTAGCGGCCGAGCCCAGGACGCGCCGGGCCTCGATGCCGCCGCGAACGGCGAGGTACGCGCGAACGCCGGCCGTGAACCACCCCTTCCGCAGGCGCTCACCGCGCCGCCACAGCTGCGCCGCGCCGTGGTCGATGCCGCGTCCGTCGATGGTGAGCTCGCCCCACGCGCCGGCCACGGCGATCCACACGTCAGCGAGCGCGGTGGCTTCGAATCCGCCCGCTGTGATCTCCAGGCCCGCCGCGCCCTCGGGGTTCCCGACGAGGCGATTGGCGGTGCGCAGGGCCGCGCGGTCGAGGGCGCCAGAGACGGAGACGCCCAGCGACCCGTGTCCCGGGCGCCCGGCATCCTGGACCGTCGCGAGCAGCCCCGGCGCCTCGACCCGCAGCACGGGACCACTGCCGGCATCCGCCTCCACTCCGCCTCGCGCGTGTGCGGCGGTTTCGTGCGAGTGCTGCGCATTTATGCGCAGCGGATGCACAGAACTGCCGCGCTCGAGGGAGGGGCCGGACGCGGGGAGGTCGGCGACCTCGCGGAATCGAACGCGCATGCCGGGGCGTAGGAGCGCGGGGGATGCGGCATCCGGGTCGAACAGCGGGGCGGAGGTGGTGCCGATCAGCCGCCATCCGCCCGGCGTCGATCGCGGGTAGGCACCCGAGAAGCTCCCGGCAAGTCCCACCGAGCCTGCCGGGACCCGCGTACGCGGCGACGCGAGGCGAGGCACGTCGAAGGGCCAGTCCTCGCTCACGAGATACCCGAAGCCAGGCGCGAACCCCGTGAAGGCGACCGTCCAGGTGGCCGCCAGATGAGCAGAGACGAGGTCAGCGGAGTGGATGCCGAGGAAGGCCGCGGTCTTGTCGAGGTCGGGTCCGTCATACCGGATGCCGATCTCGACATCCGTGTTCCCGTCCACGGCCGCACGCGCCGGTACGTCAGTCACCGCGAGGGCATCGGCGAGACTCTTCTCGATCCAGGCGCGCACGACCGAGGTGGCTACCTCGCGCGGTGCGAACCGCACGAGGACGGTGCGCGCGGCAGGGACGAGATCCACGACGCCCGCGGGCTGTGAACTGGAGAGTCGCTCGCGGAGCGAGATGACAACCCGCAGCGCCTCGGCGGGGCTGATGCTCTCGGGCACCTCAGCGAGCAGACCCGTGTCGCCGAAGACTCGGACCCCGGCGCTGCTCACCACGGCGCTCGCACTGATATTGACGCAGCATCCAGGGCCGCCCGCACCGCACGAGCCGCCGCAACCGACCCTGGCGAGTCGCCGTGCAGGCAGAGGGAGGCAGCGCTCACCGCGATACTCGTGCCGTCAACGGCGACGACGGTGCCCTGGCGTGCCAGGCGCACGGCCCGGATCGCGGCGGCATCAGGATTCTCGAGAACCGCGCCGGGCTCGCCGCGGGGGACGAGCTCTCCGCTCGGCGTGTAGCCGCGGTCGAGAAACGCTTCAGCTACGACCTCCAGACCGTGCTCTCGCGCCGCCTCGGAGATCTCGCCCGGCATAGCGAGGATCGGCAGTCTTCGGCCCAGCCTACCCGACAGATCTGCCACAGCGGCGGCGAGCGCCGCCGCGTGCGCGGCATCCGTGCGAACAGCGTGATACAGCGCACCGTGGGGTTTGACATACCGGATGTCGGCGCCGACGTCCGCGAGAGCATCCAGCTGCGCAGACACGGTGCCGCGAAGCTCGGCCGTCGCCATCGCGAGCGGCAGCCTGCCGAATCCGGGCCTGTCGGGGTAGGAGGGGTGAGCGCCGATCACCACCCCGAACCGGGCAGCCCGTTCGACAGCCTCAACCATGGAGTCCGGGTCTCCGGCGTGACCACCGCAGGCGATGTTTGCGCTGGAGATGACGGCGAAAAGCGCCTCGTCGTCAGCGGTAGGCACCCCGTCGACCGTTTCGCCGAGGTCGGCGTTCAGGTCGATGGTCGTCATGCGACCACGGTACGCCCGGTCTACGGTGGATGCGTGGCCCGAGCGCACGTCGAAGCCCCGCCGCCGCAGGTGCGGCTGTCGGACGGATCCGTGGCGCGCATCGTCCCGTCGGCATTCGCAAGCGGATGGGAACTCGAGGTCGGCGGCACCCCGCAGTCCCATGTCGACCTCGCCGATCCCACCCACCTGCACTTCGAGTACGTCGCACGGATGGGCGCCGTCATCGATCAGCTCGGAGAGCCGGGCGAGCCGCTCACCGCCATTCATCTGGGGGCCGGCGCCTATACGCTCCCCCGGTACGTCGAAGCGACCCGACCGGGGTCCCGGCAGCAGGTCATCGAACTCGAACCGGCTCTGGTTTCGCTCGTCCGCGAACATCTGCCGCTGCCGTCCAGTTCACGCGCCGGCGGCTCGATCCGCACGCGGACCGGAGATGCCCGGGCCGTGCTGGAACGGCTGCCGGCGGGCATTCGCGGTCAGGCCGACCTGGTGATCTCAGACATCTTCCACGGCGCGCGCACGCCGGCTCACGTCACGAGTCTCGAGTTCTACTGCCTCGTTGCGCGCTACCTCACGGAGACTGGCGCGCTGCTGGTCAACGTCGCCGACGGCGCGGGGCTCGCCTTTGCGCGGCGCCAAGCCGCCACCGTCCGCAGCGAACTCCCGCACGTCGCGCTGCTGGCCGAAGTGCAAGTCTTGAAGGGCAGGCGGTTCGGGAACATCGTGATCGCGGCATCCCGGACCCCGCTTCCCACCGCGTGGCTCCCGCGGCTGATGGCTGCAGGACCGCATCCGGCGAAGGTGGCGCAGGGCGCAGAGATCGACGCGTTCGTCGCAGGTTCGCGCCCTGTCACGGATGCCGACGCCGCGCCGTCGCCAGCGCCCTCGGCGACGCTGTTCGAGCGCTGACGGCGTGGGAAGCCGGCGCGATTCGCCGACGCCGTCACAATGAGAGCGCACCGCGTATGGGGCGAGGTGCGGCAAGGATGCGGAATCGGGCGGCCTGACCGCGGCGATCACCGCTCTGCGGGAAGGAGCGCGAGTGAGCTATATCCACGGCTACGACCCCGTCACGCTGCGCGAAGTAGTCAACCCCCGCGACTGCCGCGACCGCCTCGACGAACTCGGCGACCAGCGCTCGCTCCCCGCCCTGCTCGAGCGGGTGTGGCTTCTGAAGGTTCTGGACCGCCTCGACGACGCGCTCGAGATCGCCGACCAGACGGTGCGCACGGCCCGGATGGCGGGAACGCGCAAGGATCTGCTGCGCGCACGCATCCTGCACGCGACAGTGCTGCAGTTTCGCGGCTCGCTCGCTGCCGCCGCGCAAGAGCTCACCACCTGCGCCGTCGAGGCCGAGGGGGCAGGCTGGGCATCGATCGCCGCGTTCGCGTACCAGCACCGCGGCAAAGTGCACTACGACGCGGGAGACTTCGACGCAGCTCGCGCTGACTTCAAGCGCGCACTCTTCGCTCGCCAGAGCACGTCAGCCCCCGACGACCAGCTCGAGTCGACTCTTCTCGCGATCGACGCCGCCGAGCGCCGGCGGGCCGAGGCCGGCGCGGCAGTCGCCAGCTGACCGGCCGGTGTCTGAGGCCCGACTTACGCTGTCGTCATGTCCGAGTTGCACCGCGTTCGCCACTGGGCCGAGGCCCTGCTCTCGGTGCACCTGAGCCCGGAGTGGTCGTTCGGTTTCGACAACGCGAAGCGGCGCGCGGGCCTCTGTGACTTCACCCGCAAGCGCATCACGGTGTCCCGGTATCTCGCGGCCCGCCACGATGATGACACCAACCACCAGACGCTGCTGCACGAGGTGGCGCACGCCCTCGCCGGCGCGGCAGCAGGCCATGGGCCGCGCTGGAAAGCGATCGCGCGAGACCTCGGCTATGTGGGCGGGGCCACGCACCACGGCGAGACAGCGACAGAACTCGCGCCCTGGGTCGGCGTGTGCCCCGCCGGTCACGTCGCCTACCGGCATCGCCGCGCGAGCCGGCAGACCTCCTGCGCCCGCTGCGCTCCCCGCTTCGACGAGCGCTACCTGCTCACGTGGACCAGGCGCGAGATCACGGCGTCCACGCGCCTGGCGGCGATGACCCCGCGCTGACGGCGGGGCTGCCGCCGGCGCCGCAACGCCCGAGCCCGCCTCCCACAGGTTACGGAAGGCGGGCTCGGGCTGAGAGCGCGATTCGTTAGCTCACCGTGCGGCGCCGACGCACGAGCCACAGCCCGCCGCCCACCAGGGCCGCAGCGAACGCGGCTAGCGCGACCGACACACCGATGAGGCCGCCGGTCGAGGCGAGGTCGCCGCCCTGCGAGGATCCACCAGGGGCCGCGCCGGGGTCGGCCGGGTTCGCCGGCGTCGCGGTAGCTACCGTGACCGACTGCCAACCGAGGAGCGTGCCGTCGGCGGCGTAGACCGCAACCCGGTGTGCTCCAAGCGGCACACTCGAGGGCGTCACCATCGTGATGCGCGCGGCGCCCGACACCGTCGCCGACCCCAGCGCCGTGGGCTCGGAGAAGGCGAACACGTACACCGCGTCTCCCTCGTGACCGGCCGGCAGGGTGATCGTCACGGTGTCTCCCGGCGCGAACGGGTTCGGGGCGACGGTGATGGCGTTCTCGAGGTCAGCGGTCAGCTCGCTGTCCGACGGGCGCCACTGATCGGTGACGCCGACCAGATAGACGACCTCCTGAGCGGCACCGTCGCGTGTTCCGAAGCTCGGAGTGATCGTCAACGGATGCGCGCCGGGACCGCCGACGGGCGTCGAGAGGGTCACCGTCCACGATCCGTCCTCGCCGACCTCGGCGCTACCGAGGGTGCCGTCCGCGTCCGCGATGCGCACGCCGGAGCCGGGCAGGCCCGTTCCCGTGACCTCGGTCAGCCGCTGGTCGGGGGCGTGGACAGTGCCGAAATCGGTCGACACCGTGAACGCGTCGGCAATGTCCACTCGGTTGTAGAGGAACTGCGAGGTGGTGAGCGCGTGATCGACGATGCGGGTCTCACCGACGCATCCGTACCAGCCGTGATCGGGCTCGGTCTCCCAGGTGGAGGTGCCGATGATCCATGGCATGAAGTCAGCTGCCATCATCCCGCCAACCGACGACGCGTTGCGCAGAACCGGAACGCCATCGACGTACATGATCGCGGTGTCGGCTGCCGGATCGTTCACGATGGCTACGTGGTCGGCGGGCAAGGACCTCGCCGTCGGCGTTGGTGACGACGAACACGTCTTCCTTGCCGAGCACCGGGTATGCGAGGACCTCCTGCGCGGTGATCGCCGACGCGGTGTCACCGATCTCGAAGATGGCTGCGGCAGCCGGTGTGTCATCGGGATTGGTCAGCTGAGCCTGCTCGGAGCCGATCACGAGCACCTTGCCTGCGGCATGGACGTTCTCGATGAGAAGCGTCTCGGCGGGGCCGACGAGCTGATTTCCGTCTTCAGCGGTAGCGACAGCGGGAACGAGGAGAGCGCACCCGAGCGCGAGTGCAGCTCAGGCTGCAGCAGCGCTCCGAGTGACGCGTCGATCGACGGTCATGAACCGAGGATTCCTTTCCACGACGGCACCGGGCGATGCCGACGGGGGACGAACCTAACCGCGAAGGATGCAGAAGTTATCGATAACATGGCCGCGACGTGACCGCGACTCAACGCCTCGCGAAACCCGCGTGTCGTTCGGTTTCGCCTCTCTCGGCGACGCAGTTCACCGAGCCGCGTCGACCTCGGCCGCGGCCAAAACCGCGTCGCGCCGACCCTCTTCGAGCCAGCACTGGCCGGTGACGCTGGCGGTGAGCAGGTGGCGAAGCGCGGGGCGCAGTCCCCGGAACGCCTCACAAGCGGCAGCAGCCTCGGGAGACGAATGATCGATCCCTCGCGCAGCGAGTGCGTCGATCACGGCCCCCGCCCCGAAGAGGTCCTCCACCGCGAACCTCAGTGCACCAGAACTGGCGTCGGTTTGCCCGACCGCGATCACCGCAATACTCGTGCGCGCCGCCCGACGGTGCTGTTCTGCGACGGCAGCGTCGGCTGCGGCGCTCGCTGTGCGCAGGTCAGCGCGGATCACGACGGCGCCGCGATCGGCGGCTCGTGAGGCGAGGAGCTCGGCATCCGTGCCCGAAGCCAGCACGTCGACCACGATCGTGATCTCGGCCGGCGCGACCCGGTCGAGGCCGGCAAGACCCCAATCGAAACGCACCTGGTACCGGGACTGTTCTTCGCGAGGCGCGGGCTCGACTGTCGGCATCCGTCCAGCGTAGGGCGAGACCGGATGCGAGACTTGCCGCATGCGCGTGCTCAGCAAGTTCACGATCGATTGCGACGCCGACGCCGCCTGGCGCGCTCTGCACTCACCGCGGGTACTCGCCGAGGTGTACGGACCGTTCCTCGACATGCAGCCTCTGGAAGCGATCCCGACGCAGTGGGAGCACGGCCAGAATGCCGCAGTCGGGCTCAGCGTCGCCGGGCTTATCCCGGTCGGCCGTCAGCTCATCTCGATCACGGATGCCGAACGTGAGGTAGGCGGGGTGCGCGTGCGGATCATCCGTGACTCCGGGATGCCGCTGACCGGCCCACTCGCGGTCCTCGACGTCTGGGACCACCAGATGGCGGTGTCTCCCCTTCCGGATGGCCGCACCCTGTGGCGAGAGCGCCTCGTGATCGGTGGCACTGCTGCACCCGCGCTATGGCCGGGCCTCTGGGCGCTCTGGCAGTGGCGGGCAGCCCGCATCCGTCAGGTCG
>Ga0207881_1000552_pt1 | contig 14841 bp, 9 predicted proteins | sample MalvirmetagMSP97_FD_184227 | JGI IMG/M metagenome (GOLD analysis project Ga0207881, IMG submission 184227) | Marine viral communities from the Deep Pacific Ocean - MSP-97 (SPAdes) | ecosystem: Environmental > Aquatic > Marine > Oceanic | place: Pacific Ocean | collected 2011-05-03 | reverse complement strand
GACGGTCGAGATCCTGAAGGGCGTGCGCGACAAGTACGAGGAGCACCACCGCGTCAAGATCACCGACGAGGCGATCCGCACCGCGGTCGAGCTCTCGGGCCGGTACATCACCGGTCGCGTGCAGCCGGACAAGTCCATCGACGTGCTCGACGAGGCGGGCGCCCGCGTGCGCATCAAGAGCATGAGCAAGCCGCCGGATCTGGCGGACATCGAGGCGGAGATCGAGAAGCTGACCATCTCGAAGGACGAGGCCGTCAAGGGCGCGGACTACGAGAAGGCGGCCGAGCTCCGCGACCGCGCCGAGCAGCTCAAGCGCAAGAAGGAAACCATCCAGACCGAGTGGCGCGCCCGCCAGCAGGAGGCCAGCGGCGTCGTCGATGAGGAAGTCATCGCCGAGGTCGTCTCCAAGATGACCGGCGTGCCGCTGCAGAAGCTCGAGAAGGAGGAGGCCGCCCGCCTGCTCGGACTCGAGGCCGAGCTGCACAAGAAGGTCATCAGCCAGGACGACGCCATCAAGGCGGTGTCCCGGTCGATCCGGCGTGCCCGCGCCGGCCTGAAGGACCCCAAGCGCCCGATGGGCAGCTTCATCTTCGTCGGCCCGTCCGGCGTGGGCAAGACGCTGCTTTCAAAGGCCCTGGCCGAGTTCATGTTCGGCGACGCCGACGCGCTGATCCACCTCGACATGTCCGAGTACATGGAGAAGCACACCGTGTCCCGCCTGGTCGGCGCCCCTCCCGGGTACGTCGGCTACGAAGAGGGCGGCCAGCTCACCGAGCAGATCCGCCGGCGTCCGTACGCCGTCGTGCTGCTCGACGAGGTCGAGAAGGCCCACCCGGACGTATTCAACATGCTCCTCCAGATCATGGAAGAAGGCCGGCTGACCGACTCGTTCGGGCGCCACGTGGACTTCCGCAACACCATCCTGATCATGACCAGCAACATCGGTGCTGACCTGATCAAGGGCGGCGGCGGCTTCGGCTTCGGCAAGCACACGAGCGAGAACCAGTTCGAGTCGATCAAGACCGTGCTGATGAAAGAGATCGAGCGGTTCTTCCGCCCCGAGTTCATCAACCGCCTCGACGACGTGATCGTGTTCCGCCCGCTCAATCGCGACGACCTCGTGCAGATCATCGAGTACGAGACCGAGAAGGTCGCCGAGCGGATCAAGGAGCGTGGGCTCATCCTCACGCTGGATCAGGCCGCCAAGGACTTCCTCATCGACAAGGGCTACAACCCCGACTTCGGCGCCCGCCCGCTGCGTCGCGCCATCGGGACCTACATCGAGGACCCGCTGTCCGAGATGCTCCTCTCGGGCGAGCTGCACGGCAAGAACCGCCTGCAGGCCACCCGCGTGGGCACCGAGGACAAGCTCTCGTTCGAGGCCACCTTCACCGGCACGGCCCCCGCCGAGCCCGAGGACAAGCCCGAGGAAGCCGCGGCCGCCAACGGCTCGGAAACCCAGTCGACCTGACCGGGCCTTGCCACCACGAACCCCCCACGCCCGCGTCACCGACGCGGGCGTTTTTCATGGCCGATCGAACCCCTATCGAACCCGGTCGGACCCGGTCAGGAGCCGGCGCGGTTGCGGTACAGGCTCGGGTCGACCGCGCCCGCCATGGCGTCGGTGTCCAGCCCGCCGCCGAGGAACGCGTCGATGCCGGCGATCAGTGGGACGGGGTCGGCGATCAGGCCCGCGTAGGGCACGTCGAGCACGCGGAACGCGGGGCGTCCGGCCAGCCAGCGGGCGACGCCGGCGAGCTGGCCCTCATACACCGCGCCCAGGCGTTCGGGCGTCAGCGCCCCGCCCGGCTTGCCCGATCGCTCGAGCATCACCCGCTGCGAGCGGACCACCTCGCCGATGTCGCGCCGCATGAACAGCACGCGGCAGGGCACGTCGTCGGGCAGTTCGGTGAGCAGCATGTGGATGATCTTGACGCTGCGCCCGCGGGCGTCGGCGAACCACGACCGGTCGGACCGGAGCTGCTTGACCGCCTCGAACTCGAAGTAGCCGCGGGGGTTGTCGGCGTCGGGCGCGCGCTGATGGTCGGTCAGCGGGGGGATGCCGCCGGCGGCGACGAGCTGCATGGCCAGGCTGGTGCCCGAGCGGGGCAGGCCGGAGACGACCGTCACGAAATCGCGGGAGACGCCCGTCACGGGGCGGCTCCCGGCACACCCGCGTGGGCGGCCCAGGCGCGCGGGCCGCGGGCGTCCTGGCGTTCGGCGATCGCGCGCCGCTCGGGATCGGGCGCCCGTGCGGCCAGGATCTCTTCGGCCGCGCGGTCGCTCGCGTCCGCCCCGCCGGCGTCGCCAGCAAGCAGGAGCAGCCCGGCGAGGAAGCGGTGCGCTTCGACACGCCCGGGCTGCAATGCGGCGGCCGCCCGGAACGAGGCGACGGCGTGCTCGTGCTCGCCCAGCCAGGCGAGCGCGACGCCGAGGCGGTGGTGCGCCTCGGCGAAGTCCGGGTCCAGATCCACCGCGTCCAGGCACATCTCGGCGCCCGGCTCGAACCGACCCCGGGCGGTCTCGACGCGGGCCAGCCCGACCATCGCGCGCGTGTCCCTGGGGTCGGCGCGGAGCGCGCGCCGGTAGAGATGCTCGGCGTCGTCCCAGCGTTCGAGCAGCACGCAAAGATCGCCCAGCCCGCCAGCGTCGGCGGGTTCGGGCCGGACGGTCTTCGGCCCGAGCAGCTCCCACGCGTCGGTTGCCCGCCCGCACAAGGCCAGGGCGTTGATGAGCATCGAGCGGATCTCGGCGTGCTCGGGGTGGTGGTTCATCGCGGGTTGGAGCACCGCCGCGGCTTCGCCGGGGCGTAGGTCCGCCAGCAGGCTCTGGCCCAGGTACACCGCGTACCGCGGCTCGGAGGGCGTCTCTGCGACCAGCGGGCCGAGCACCGCGGCCGCGCGGGCCGCGTGGCCGCGCGAGGCGAGTGATACGCCGAGGTTGAACTGCGACTCGCGACGCACGAGCCCGATGCGGGCCTGGGCGTCCTCTGGAAGGGCCGCCATGTAGCCGAGGTCGATGAGCTGGTTGATCGCGTCCTGGGCCTCGAAGGGGTCCTGTCGCAGGTCCTCCGGGTGCAGGCCGGCGTCGCCCGGCGCGTCGTCCCAGCTCGGGATGCGCGCGGGCGGCTCGTCCGTGAGCGCTTCCGCGAGGACGCGCCCGTCCATGTCCTGGCCCGCGGGCAGGCCGAGCAGGGCGAGAGCTGTGGGCGCGATGTCGAGCAGCGTCGGGCGGTGGATCGTCGCGTTGGGGAGCACGCCGGGGCCCTTCATGACGAGCACGCCGTGCTCGCGGTGCCACATCGCCTCGGCGGCGGCGCGGTCCTCGTTGCTCATGCCCTCGGTGACGGGGCGGTGGTCCCCGCTGTGGAAGCCGTGGTCGGAGAGCAGGATGACCGTGGCGTCCGGCCCCGCGGCTTCGAGCATCTCGCCGAGCATGACGTCGTGCAGGGCGTAGACGCCGTGCATGACGCCGCAGTACGTCTCGAAGTCGGCCCTGGACACGTGGACCATCCTCGGCGGGTGGAACTGCATGAAGTGATGCCCGACGGTGTCGATGGCCTCGTGGAAGACCATGGCGCAGTCCCAGTCGGGCGCGTGCCGCATGGCGGCGAGCGCGGCGGCGTGCACGGAGCGGCACTGCGCGATCAGTTTCGCCAGCGTCCGCACGCGCGGGTTGTCCCGCCCCGCCTTGGCCGGTCGCGGCACGAGGCGCTCGAGCAGCCGGTCCGGGAGTTCGGCGGGGTGCACGCGGGCCCGGGCGATCGCGTCCGCCAGTTCGGGCGGGTGCACCGACCCGGGCAGCAACGGCCAGGGCGACTTCGCGTCGGCCGGCTGCCCTTCCAGGAACAGGTTCGTCACGACCGTCCCGCTGATCGGCTCGGCAGGGTGCGAGGCGTACCACGACACCGCGCCCGTGCGCAGGCCCGCCTGGGTGAGGATGTTCCAAAGCGCCTTGGTCCGCCGGGTGGTGCACGACGAGACGCGGAGCGACTGCGACTGCGCGTCCGGCTCGACGAAGTTGAGGACGCCGTGCTTGTCGGCGGTCTTGCCCGTCGCAACGCTGGTCCAGAGCATGGGGGAGAGCCTGGGCTCGAGCGTGCCCAGTTCGGCGTGGCTGCCCCCCGCCATGAGCGCGCAGAGGTTAGGCATTCCGCCGCGGTCGATCAGGCGGCGGATGACGATCCAGTCGGCGGCGTCCCAGCCGAGGATGAGCAGTCGTTTGGCGGGGCGGTTGTTCATGGGAGGCGTCAAAAGAACATGGGCGGCCGCTTGGCCGCCCATGCTACGAGCTTTGTGGATCACGCGTTCCGGCGGGCCGGGACGGGCGATTCCGAGCGATCAGGCGCGACGGCGACGGGCGGCGACGAGCCCGCCCATGCCGAGCAGGGCCATCGCGGCGGGCGCGGGGACCACACCGGCGCCGATGGAGCCGCCGGCGACGTCCTCGTAGGCGTACTCGACCAGGCTGCGGCTGGTGACGGTGGCGCCGAAGGAGATGCGGGCCCAGCCGTAGTGGATGGCGTTACCGTTGGCCTCGTTGACGAAGCGGAAGCCGACCAGGTTCTGGTCGCTGTTGAGGTTCCACTGCGAGTTGTTGCCGCTGGTGCCGCTGCCGTAGAGCAGGCCGGCGCCGATGGACGCGCCGGGGGCCATGTTGGAAGCCCAGCCGGTGGAGGTCAGCACGTAGGTGCCGCCGGGGCCGCTGGCGTTGAACAGGCCGAAGCCGGTGGATGACCAGAAGTTGACGTCCCAACCGGGGACGGTCGAGCCGGGGCCGTTTCCGGGCTCGTTGATCGCGCCGGTGACCACGTTGAGGTACAGGCCGTTGGTGGTCGCGGCGATGGTCTGGTTGACGATCCCGCTGTGAACGATGGCCGCGTTGGCGGACGAGACGGGGCCGCTCACGGCCACGGCGGCGGTGACGGCGGCGGCGGAGGCCGCGTACTTGTTGAGGCGGTTCTTGAGGCTGTTCATCTTGCTCTTTCCTCTCTCGAGAGAAACTCACGAGCGTCGACCGTCCCGGGTGACCACCGGGTTCGGTTCCCCACCGGGATCCGCGCGGATCCTGTGGCGGGAATCGCTCACGGGGCAGATCTTACTGCGTGCATTTGACCAAACGCAACAGAATTCGCCCCACGCCAGTTTTTGGGGTATGGCCATCCCGGGCACACCGCCAAAACCGCCCGAATTGGGGCTCACGTTCACTCAGGATAATGGTTATAGGACTCTTTTGGTTCGTTCCTTGTTTGTTTGGGCTGCCTGTTTTTGGGGCGGCGCGCGGAGCACCGCGGATACTATCGGCCCATGCCCGTCTTCCTCCGATGGCTGCTGCGGCTCGGCCCGACCAACCCGATCGCGGTCCGCCTGGTCCAGAACGCGTCGCGCCGATCCAAGCACAACCTGGTGCGTTCAACCTATCTCGCGGTGCTGATCCTGGTGCTGCTGTGGTCCGTGCTCGGCAACACGCAGGGCGGGCAGGTCAGTTACCGCGAGCTGGCGTCCTCGGGCGCGACGAGCTTCGCCTGGGTGGCGTACCTGCAGGTGTTCCTGATCTGCGTGCTCAGCCCGGTGTTCATGGCCGGTGCGATCGCGCAGGAGGCCAACCCGAAGACGTGGGACATCCTGCTGACCACGCCCTTGTCCAAGCTCGAAATCGTGCTGGGCAACCTGCTGGGGCGGCTGTGGTTCGTGCTGGCGTTGCTGTTCGCGTCGCTGCCGCTGTTCGCGCTGACGCAGTTCTTCGGCGGGGTGCCGGGGCGGTCGATCCTGGCGAGTTACCTGGTGGCCGCGGGCGCTGCGCTGCTGGTGGGGGCGATCGCGATCGCGCTCTCCGTGTCGCGCCTGGTCGGGCAGCGGGCGGTCTTTGCCTTCTATGTGTGCGTGGTGACCTACCTGGCCACCACCATCGCCATCGACGCGTGGCTGCGCTCGCGGGGGATGGGCGCGGGGTCGGGCGGCAGCGGGGTGACGTGGATGACCGCGGCCAACCCCTTCCTGGCGCTGCGGGCCCTGCTCAGCCCGACCACCTATCCCGTGGCCGAGGCGGGCACCTTCACCGGGCTCAAGGCGCTGGCCTTCGAGACGCCCGTGCGCGCCTGGACCTGGGGCACGGTGCTGATCAGCGGGGCCCTTGTGCTCGCCAGCACGCTGACGGTGCGGGCCGGCGGGCTGCGCCAGATCACCTCGACCGCCAGCGGCGTGCCGTGGTACCGCAAAATGATGGGCCTGGGCGCCAAGGGGGCCGAGCACCGCCCGCCCCGCTCGGTGTGGGCCAACCCGATCGCCTGGCGAGAGGCCGCGGCCCGCAACGCGACCTTCGGGCGGATCCTGGCGCGGTGGTCGTTCATCGCGCTGGGGCTGATCACGGGCGTGGCGATCGTGGTGCTGTTCCACACGAACACGCTGAACACGGCGGACTTTCGCTTCGTGATCCGCTCGGTGGTGTTCACGGAGGTGTTCGTGATCGCGCTGGTGGCGGTGAACATGGCGGCCACGGCGGTCAGCCGCGAGCGCGAGGACGGCACGCTGGACCTGATCCTGACCACGCCGGTCACGCCGGCGATGTACCTTTCGGGCAAGCTGCGTGGCCTGATCGCCTACCTGCTGCCGCTGATCGCGGTGCCGGTGTTCACGATCGGCATCGCGGGTCTGTACGCGTTCTTCTTCAACGACATCCGCACGAACGGGACCACGGTGACCGAGGGCATGGGCCAGACGACGATCACGGTGCCGGCGGTGCTGCCCGAGGCGGGCCTGCTGGCGGCGCTGGTGCTGGTGCCGTTCACCGCGTTCTGCGTGATGGTCGGGCTGCAGTGGTCGCTCAAGAGCAGGGGCACGCTGGGCTCGGTGGTGGGCACGGTGGGTGTGGTGGGCGTGATCAGCGGCATCGTGGGTTTGTGCGGCTGGGCGGCGGGGGCGGACCTGCCGGTGGTGGGTCCGGCGGTGGCCGCGATCTCGCCGGCGAGCCTTCTGGATGCGCTGATCGGCCCGGCGGACCGGATGAACCAGACGATCAACGACTCTGGCCTGACCGCGGCCCGCGTGTCGCTGGCGATCGGCGCGGCGATCAGCGCGGCGGTCTACATCGCGATCGTGTACGCGGTGCACTCGGCGATGGTGCGGGGGTTTGACTTCACGGTGCGGAAGCTGGCGGGGACGCGGTAACAAGAGTGAGCCGCGGGCTTCAGCCCGCGCGGTCGCCCAAGAACGATGACCGTACATCTGCTCACATGGACGACCTACGGCTCGTGGCTGCCCGGCGACGAACGAGGATTTGTGTCGCGTGTGCCAGCACGCGGTGGCACGAGAACGCTCCCCAATGAGTTCAACACACCCCGTCCCAGCGGCGGAAAATCGCTTGACGCGAGCGCGCGACAGCGGATGAAGGGGGAATCTGTCATACTCACCCGCGAGCAGGCCCTTTGTGTGGCCCGTGCCTTCGACGAATCCGCCGGACGGCACAACATCCGGCTGCTGATCGGTGCGGTTATGAACACCCATGTCCATCTCGTCACCGAGTGCGACACGCCGGTCGGCTCGGAGCAACTGAGGCTCTTCAAGGGCGGTAGCTCTAGGGAACTGACGCGCATCTTCGGATCGCCGTTGGGACGATGGTGGACCAAGAGCGGCTCGGTCAAGCCGAAGTTTGATGATGCCGAGAAGCGGGTCGCGGTGGACTATGTCGCCCGGCACCAACCGATTGCTTGGTGTGGGGAGATGAAGCCCGGATCCGCGGGTTGACACAAGGGTGCCGTTGGATCTTGCACGACCGCGCGGGCTGAAGCCCGCGGCTCACTTTTGGGTTAGAACTGCTTGCGCATCCGCGCGGTCGGGATGCCGAGTTGGTCGCGGTACTTGGCCACCGTTCGCCGAGCGATGTCGATACCCTTTTCATTCAAGATCTTGACCATCGCCTCGTCGCTGAGCGGCTTGGCCTTGTCCTCGTTCTCGATGAGTTCCTCGATGCTGGCCCGCACGGAGTTGGCACTGACGTCCTCGCCGGATTCGGTGGCCAGGCCGCCGGAGAAGAAGCTCCGCAGCGGGACCACGCCGCGGGGGGTCATCAGGTACTTCTCGCTGACGGCCCGCGACACGGTGGCCACGTGGATGCCCAGGCGGTCGGCGATGGTCTTCATCGGCAGGGGCTTGAGGGCCTCGGGCCCGAAGTCGAAGAAATCGCGCTGCTCGTCGATCACGGCGTTGATCACGCGGAGCAGCGTGCGCCGGCGCTGTTCGACCGCGTCAATCAGCCAGGTGGCGTTGGAGAGGTTCTTGCGCAGGAACTCGCGGTCGCGTTTGTCGGTGGCGCGGTCCTTGGCCAGGCGTTCGTACTCGGCGGAGACTCGGACGTTGGGCAGGCGGCCGTCGTTGAGGTACGCGAAGTAGCGGTCGTTCTCCTCGTCGTACTCGACGGTGGCGTCGGGGTAGATCGCGTGGGGCGTGTCGTCGGAGAGGCCGCGGGCGGGGGCCAGGCTGAGGCGCCGGAGCTGCTCGATGCCGGCGTTGATCTCCTCGAGCGTCAGGCCGGAGCGGGTGGCGATCTTGGGCAGCCGGTTCTTCATCAGGTCGTCGAAGAACTCGGCGACGAGGCGCCGGGCCGAGCCGAGGGCCTCGAGATCAACCATCGGCGCGTCGGGGTCTTCCATCGCGCGGTCGGCCAGCGTGTCGATCTGGATCAGCAGGCACTCGCGCGCGTCGCGGGCGGCCACCCCGGCGGGCTCGAGCATCAGCTGCACGGCCTGCAGGGCCAGCTCCCAGTCGGTGTCGCTGGGGCCGATCTCCCGCACGATCCGCGGCTCGCGCTGGGCGATCTCGTCGAAGGTCGCCCGCAGGTAGCCGTCCTCGTCGAGCTGGTTGATGACGGCGGTGCCCAGCGCGCGGACGCGGTCGGGCACGTCGCAGAGCGACCACTGTGCGAGCATCTGATCGCCCAGCGACCCGGTCCGTGCGGGGGCCTGGGACATGGCGTCCATCTTGGCGTCGCGGTCGCCGCTGTCGCGGGCGCGGGTGCGGACCTCGTCGTAGTCGCGGCTGCGGGTCTCGAACGCGTTCTCGGCGGCGTCGGGGTGGGTGGCGGCGAAGTCGTCCAGACGTTCGAACTCGCCCGCGGAATCCGGCCCGACCTCGAGCGCGCCGTCCCGGGATGCGGCGTCCTCACGCTCGATCGGGCCGTCGGCCTCGAACTCGGTCAGTTCGAGGATGGGGTTGGACTCGAGCTCCTGCTCGATGCGCTCGCGCAGCTCGGCGAGGGGCATCTGCAGGATCTCCATGGACTGGATCATCCGGGGCGCCAGCTTCATGTGCTGGCCGAGCTTCATGTGCTGTGAGTGCTCGAAACGCATGGGAGACAGCCCGGATCGGCCCGAAGCCCCTTTCGGTTTACATCATGTCCTGACGACCGGCGATGGCGTCGGCCAGAACGGCCTTGTTGGCGAACTCCAGCGAGCCGCCCGTCGGCAGACCCCGCGCCAACCGGCTGACCCGCACGGGCAAGGACCGCAAACGATCGGCCAGGTACAACGCCGTGCCGTCGCCCTCGACGGTGGGGTTGAGCCCCAGGACCACCTCGGACACGGGGACGGGGTCCACGCCGCGGGTGGCGTGGCGCTCGGGGTGGGCGATGCGGTCGAACAGGGCGGCCACCGTCAGATCGCCCGGGCCGACGTTATCGAGCGGGCTCAGGCGGCCCATCAGCACGTGGTACAGGCCCTTGTACATGCCGGTCTGCTCCAAGGCGATCAGGTCCTTGGGCTGCTCGACCACCAGCACGCGGGCGCGGTCACGCTTGGGGTCGGCGCAGATGGAGCAGCGGTCCGAATCGCCCAGGTTGAAGCAGGACGTGCAGTGGCGAACCGACCGCTTGACCTCGAGGATGGCCTCGGCCAGGCGTCGCGCGTCGGGCTCGGCGGACTTGAGCACGTGGAAGGCCAGCCGCTCGGCGCTGCGCCGCCCGATGCCGGGCAGGGCGGCCAGCTCGTCAATCAGCACCCGCACCGGCTCGGGGTAGGCCGAGGGGGCGTTCGACGCGGGGGCACCGGGTTTGCTGCGGCGTTCGGCCATCGGTACATCGTATGCGATTTGCGTGCCAAACCCCGGACGGGGCCATCGCTGCGGACAAATCCACATCCGGCGGGACGCGATACAGTCCTGCCGCATGCGAACAAGGGTGATCCACCTCGGTCTGATCGTGCTCGTCTGGGCGGTCGTCGCGCTGCCGCGGCTGGGTTCGGGAGGACTGACCAAGAGCGAGGGTCACCGGGTGGTACCCGCGGTCGAGATGCTGGCGACCGGCGAGTGGCTGGTGCCGCACATGTTCGGGCAGGCGTACCTGCGCAAGCCCCCGGGCGGGCCCTGGGTCTTCGCGGGGATGATCGAGCTGACCGGCGACCGGGTGCTCGGGCCGCGCCTGGCCAGCGCGGGGGCGTTCCTGCTGCTCGGGCTGGGATCGTGGTGGTTTGCGCGCCGGTGGTTCGGCAACGCGGCCGGGCTGGCCGCGGGGGTGGCCACGCTGCTGAGCCCGATGCTGTGGAACCCGGCCCGATCGGCGGAGCTGGAGTCGCTCAACAACCTGTTCGCGGCGTTGGCGGCGTGGACGGTGGTGGAACTGGCCACCAGGCGGGCATGCCGGCCAACGCTGGCCACGCTGGCGCTGGGCGGGCTCGTCGCGGCCTGCATGCTGGTCAAGGGCCCGGCGGGGCTGCCGGCGGTGCTGGGGCTGCTGATCGGCGTCGCGTGGGCGGGGCGGGACTGGAAGATGCTGCTGACCTGGCGGGCGTGGCTGGGAACGCTGATCGGTGCGGCGGTGTTCGCGGGTGTGTGGATGGCGATCGAGTCGCGGGTGCGGGCGTCGGGGCTGGAGCCGGTGCGTCAGACGCCCGGCGCGTTCCTGTTCGAGCCGGAGCGGCTGCTCGATCTGGCGGCGTTCGTGCCGATGGTGTTCCTGGGCGCGCTGCCGTGCTCGATCGCCTGCCTGTTCCCGTGGGGCCCGGACGCCAAGGCCGAGGCCGACGAACACGGCGGAGCGGCGCAGCGCCGGCTGACGATGGCTCGGGCGTTGACGCTGGGTGCTCTGGCGGGGACGCTGGTGCTGCTGGTTTCGGGCGTGAGCAACCCGCGGTACGCGCAGCCCGTGGTGGCCACGATGGGCCCGTTGATGGGCTGGTTGGCGGCGAACGTGTGGATCGGCGGCACGTTCCGCGCGCACCGGGTGAAGATCGCCCGGTGGTTGACCCTGGGCGGGCCGGTCGGGCTGGCGGGGCTCTTGATCGGCGCCTCGGCGGTGTTCGCGCACGTGATCCAGGCGGGATACCGGGCGACCTCGGGCGAGCCCGCCGGGCGGGCCGCGGCGCGGGCGGCGGCGGACCGTCTGGGCGCCGGGCACGCGGGCCCGATGCGGTTTCTGGCCGACGGGGTGATCGAGGCGCGCCCCGAGGCGCTGCTGGCGTTCCGCGAGGAGGCCGCGCGGCTGGGGCTGGACGCCCGCGTCCGCTGGCGGCCGGGGCTGGCCAAGATTGCCCAGGTTGACATCGGCGATTTCCGGAACGACTGGCTCGTGGTGCGTCATGACGGCCTGGGCGACGAGACCGGGCCGTTCGACCAGTGGGAAATCATCCATTCGCAGGGCGTGCACAAGTTCGAGTTCGAGTGGCGGCGGCCCCTGATCGGCCCTGAGCCCTGATCGTGTGCCGGTGGCCGCGGGATGCCCAAGAAGTTGCGCCGATTCGCGGCTGATCGGTTGCGTGGCGCGGGCGGATCCGGTAGTTTGTTTCCTCACATTCGGCAGCCTTGGGACTGGTTTGTGGAGAGAGGTAGGTCCCAGGGCTGCCGTTGTTTTTGGGGTGAATGCACGCAAAGAAAACCCCGTCCGAGGGACGGGGTTCGGTGCGTTCCGGGCGATGGGCGGACGGGTGATCGGGATCAGGGGCAGCCGGCGTTGTAGAGCGAGATGAACGCGCTGACGTCGAAGAAGTTGAACGATCCGGCGGGGGAGGAGAGGTCGGCGGACGGGCTGCCGGCGTTGTAGGCACTGATGTACGCGCTGACATCGAAGAAGTTGAGCAGGCCGTCGCCGTTGAGATCGGCGGGGCAGTTGCGTCCCACGCAGCGGTTGAGGTAGACCCGGACGTCGTCGCTCAGGAAGTTGCAGACGATGGCATCCGCGTCCCCATCGCCGTCGAGGTCGCCGGCGGCGACACCCTCGGGGCTGAGGCCCGGCACGGGGGGCGAAGCGCGGAGGGAGAGCGCTCCGCTGCCCGGGTTGATGAGGACGTTGAGCGCGTCCCCGTTGGCCTCGTTGGCGCCGAGCACGTCGGGGAACGCGTCGTTGTTGCAGTCGAGCCTGGCGGTCGCCAGGTCCACCAGGCGGCCGCCCACGGCGGTGGCCCATGAGCCGTCGTTGAAGTCGGGGAAGACCTCCAGTCCCCCGTCGTAGCGGTTCCGGTACCAGATGACCTCGACCGCCGGTGACCCTCGCGCGATGATGATGTCCTCGTCGCCGTCGTTGTCCATGTCGGCCAGCTCGACCTCGTACGGAAGGCCCGGCTGCGCGATGTAGTAGGCGAACTCACCGCTGAAGAAGAACCCGTTTCCGAACGCGAAGTAGATCGAGAAGTCCTCGCTCTGTTCGTTGGCGGAGACGATGTCCGCCAGGCCGTCCCCGTTGAGATCGCCCGCGGCGATGCTGCGGGGGCCGACGCCGAGGGTGGGGCCCAGATTGGTGAAGAACGAGCGGACCGTGGGGAAGCCCGCCCCGTTGCCCAGCAGGATCCGCATCTCGTTGGTGGTCGACGACGCGGCCGCGATATCCATGAACCCGTTGCCGTCGAAGTCGGCGACCGCGATGGACTCAGTCGAGGCGGCGACCGCGTGGAATGCCGGCGCCTGGAAGGTGCCGTTGCCGTTGGAGCGGATCACGCACACCGTGCCCGAGTTCGTGTTGGGCACGATGATGTCCGCCCGTCCGTCGTTGTTCATGTCGGCGATGACGAGTCGCTCGGGGCGGACCCCGACGGTGATGGACGGGCCGGGGACCATGATCCCGCTGCCGTTGTTGATGAGGATGCGCACCTGCCCGGGTCCGGTCGTCGCGGCCCAGACCGAGACCGCGGCGTCGAGGTCGCCGTCGGAATCGAAGTCCGCCAGCCCGACGCCGGTCGGGGCGTTTCCCGTCGGGACCGCCGGCAGCGCCGCGAATCCGTTGAACGGCTGGGCCGCGGCGTGGGCGGCTCCGAGCGTGATGAGGCTGACTGAGAACAGAATCGGAAGGCTGTGCTGTCGCATCTCTCGTGCTCCTGGGGTTAAGAAACCAGGATTCTGAGCGATGTGAGCCCTCTTTGGTCACGCGATCTGGCGCTAAAACCCTGGGAGGCTCCGCCGGATCACGGGCAGCCCTGGTTGTAGGCCTCGATGAAGGCAGCCACGTCGAAGAAGTTGAACGAGCCGACCGGGGAGGCCAGGTCGGCGGCGGCGTCCTGCGCGTTGAAGCGTGCCAGGAAGTCGGAGATGTCGAAGAAGTCGACGCGCTGGTTGCGGTCGATGTCCGCCAGGCAGCCGGTGGCGCAGTCGCCGAAGCCGCAGATGAGTTCGATGCGGGCCACGCGTGAGAGGGCGGGCAGGGCCTGGGCGGGATCATCGACGCGCCACTGCGCAAAGTAGACGCGGCCGTCGAGCGCGGGGGAGAAAGGCAGGGGCCAGTGGGCCGTGGCCGCCGGGCTCGAGCCGTCCGGATCGGACGCGGCGAGCGTGGCGATGACGGTGTCGGGCGAAACCTCGCCGGCGATCGGCGATTGTGTTGAGACCACGAGCGTGGCCACGGCACCCTCGGCGACGTTGTGGACTCCGATGCGGAAATCGTCCGAGCCGATCAGCGGCGGGGTGTCGGCGATGATGGCGGGCACGCGACCCTGCGAATCGGCGCGCCCGCCTCCGGGCAGCAGGCGGGGATTGGGCGCGTTGGCGAAGTCATTGAAGAGCGTGGGCTCATCGAACGGGAACAGGCCCTGCTCGACGCGCTCGTCGGTCAGCCCGCCGGTGAGGAAGGCCACCAGATCCGCCTGCGCCGGCGGGGGGATGGCGATCCCGGGGATGAGCGGGTCGATGTTCTGGGGGTTCTGGGCGTTGCCCGCGTAGAAGGCGACGACCTGCTGCATGGTGACGAACTGGCCGTTATGCATGAAGGTGCGTTTGAGCCCGGTGTTGCGCAGGCCGGGGGTCTTGAACCTGCCGGCGTCCGCAGGAGAACCGGTGACCGCCTGTCGCCCGGTGTCCTCGATGATCGGTCGCAGGCCGATGTTGCGGAACGAGTCGTCGGTGAACAGGGGCGGGATGTGGCACTGGGCACAGCGGGCGGCGCCGCCCTGGAAGGTCTGCCAGCCGCGTTGCTCGGCTGCGGTCAGGGCGGTGTTGTCGCCGCTGATGAAGGCGTCCCACGGCGTCTGATCGGCCACGAGTGTGCGCTCGTAGGTCGCGATGGCCATGGCGATGCGGGCCGGGGTGATTTCTTTGTCGCCGAAGGCGCGCCGGAACAGCTCGGGGTAGGTCCTCGCGTCGAGCGCGGCGGCGGCCATGTCGGAGGGCAGGTCGGAGGCGAGGGCGGCGGGGCGCGCGAAGGCAAGCTTGGCCGCGATCTGCGACCAGTCGCGGTCCGCGTGGGCCATCTCGACCGAACTGGCGGGGGGAGCGAGGGCCTGGGACTCGAGCGCGGCGTTCTCGGTCAGCACGATCTGGGCGGTTACGGGATCGGTCAGCGTCTGGCCGGCACGCCCGTCCCAGAACAGCTCGCTGTGGTAGGCGGCGTTGATGACCGGGTTCGCGGCGCGAGCGGTGATCTGCGGGTTGAACG
>Ga0207881_1000544_pt1 | contig 14963 bp, 11 predicted proteins | sample MalvirmetagMSP97_FD_184227 | JGI IMG/M metagenome (GOLD analysis project Ga0207881, IMG submission 184227) | Marine viral communities from the Deep Pacific Ocean - MSP-97 (SPAdes) | ecosystem: Environmental > Aquatic > Marine > Oceanic | place: Pacific Ocean | collected 2011-05-03 | reverse complement strand
CCGAGAGCGTCCGCAGGGCTGTGAGCGACCGGCGTGGTGTCTACCACTCCCGAAAGCGAGGGCTCTGGATCAAGGGCGAGACCTCCGGAGATACGCAGGAGTTGCTCAAGGCCGACTGGGACTGTGATCGTGACTGCCTGCGGTTCACAGTGCGTCAGGCCGGATCGGGGAATTGCCATCTCGGGACCCGTTCCTGCTGGGGCGTGGACGCGGGATTGGGCTCGCTCGAGCGGCGTCTTGCCGCCCAGGCGAACGGGACGGATCTCAAGTCTTACACGAAGCGTCTGCTCAGCGAGCCGGGCTTGCTCGACGCCAAACTACGTGAGGAGATCAATGAGTTGATCGAGGCGAAGACCCCCGGCCACATCGCGGCCGAGGCCGCCGATGTGCTGTTTTTCGTGATGACGGCTCTGCGTCGGGCGGGGGTACCACTCGAAGCCGTTGAGGCCGAACTTGACCGCAGAGCGTTGAAGGTGTCCCGTCGCAAGGGCGACGCCAAGCCCGCGTTTGTGAAGGAGACAGAGTGATGCTCCGGCGTGTGACCCCTCAGGACATCGCGGCCCGTGTGGTATGCCCGTTCGACGGCGTCACCCTCGAACAGTCGCGGTCGGTGGTCGAGTCCGTCAGAAAGCGCGGCGAGATGGCTGTCCGCGAGCAAGCCGAGCGGTTCGGGGAACTTGGGCCAGGCGATCCGCTCGTTGCGGGTCGATCGGAGATGGAGGCGGCACGCTCGGCGCTCGGCAGGGATACCCGCGGCGTGCTGGAACGGGCCGCCGACCGGGTCCGACGGTTCGCCGAGGCCCAACGGGCCTGTCTGACCGATCTGTCCGCGTCGGTTCCGGGCGGCCAGGCGGGGCACACCGTCAGCCCGGTGGACGTGGCTGGCTGCTACGCCCCGGGCGGACGATATCCGCTGCCATCGTCCGTGCTCATGACCGCCATCCCTGCGCGGGCGGCGGGCGTCGGCACCGTGGTGGTTGCGACGCCCAGCCGGGATCCGATCATGCTGGCGGCGGCCGCCATCGCGGGAGCAGACCTGCTGCTGCGTGTCGGAGGTGCCCACGCGGTGGGGGCCCTGGCCTTCGGTGTTGGCGTGCCGGCGTGCGACGTGATCGTCGGCCCCGGGAATCGGTGGGTGACCGCGGCCAAGCACGTTGTCTCCGCATTCTGCGGGATCGACATGCTCGCCGGCCCGTCCGAACTTTTGGTAATCGCGGATGGCTCCGCTGATCCCGCAACGATCGCCGCGGACCTGATCGCCCAGGGCGAGCACGACACAGACGCGCTCCCCTGCCTTGTCACCACGGATCCAACGCTGGCCGACCGGGTCGACGGGGAACTGGAACGCCAGTTGGTCGATCTGCCCACTGCGGGCGTGGCACGGGAGTCGATCACCAACAACGGGTGGGTATGCACCGTGGGCACGATCGACGAGGCGGTGCGGGTCAGCGACGACGTGGCGCCCGAACACCTGGAAATCCTCTGTGAGGACGCGGCAGCGGTCGCCGTGCGGGTCCGGCATGCGGGCGGAGTATTCATCGGGGAGCGGGCCGCCGAGGTGCTGGGCGACTACGGCGCCGGCCCGAACCACACCCTGCCCACCGGCCGCACCGCCCGGGTCCGGGGGGGGCTGTGCGTGTTCGATTTCCTCCGTGTGCGCACTTGGCTGGAGATGACGGATGCCGGCGTCATCGCGGCGGATGCCGAGGCGCTGGGGCGTATCGAGGGCCTAGAGGGGCACGCCCGCAGCGCGGCCAGGCGTGCCGAGTCCCTGGGTGCCTGAGCCCCCTCTCGCGGGGTCGTTGGCCTGAGAACGCGATTTGGTTGCCCGATCTGCCCACTCGCGGCCATCGTGCCGGTGGCGGGGTATCGCTCGGCCCGGGAAACACGACACCCCGCCGCAAGGCCGAACTTTGGCTCCCCGTTCTTGACATGAATATGCACTCTGGTGTATACTCTTGCCATGTCACGCGACCGCAGACGCATGCTGATGGTGGACCTGCTCCGCAAGGGCCCCGTATCAAGCCAGGAGGAACTGGCCGAGGCGTTGGCCCGCGCCGGCGAACCCGTCACACAGGCCACGGTCTCGCGGGACCTGGCCGCGATCGGTGCGGTCCGGGGTCCGGACGGTTACCGCGTGCCGGAGGTGTTCGCCGAGCCGATCCGGGTCGGTGGCGGTGAGCACGAGGTGGCGGGCATGATCCGTCGCCACGCGGTGTCCGTGATGGTCGCCCATGCGATGGTCGTCATCAAGACCGCGCCGGGGCACGCTCAGATGGTCGCCACGGCCTTCGACCGCTGGCCCCCTGAAGGTGTCGCGGGCACGGTGGCCGGCGACGACACGATTTTTCTGGCCACGCTCAGCCCCCGCACGGCCGAGCGGGTCACCCGGGAACTCACGGAAGCGATGCGGGGAGACGCGGCGTGAAGCACTTCATCACCACACAGGAATGGTCCAAGGCCGAGTTGGACGACCTGCTCGCCCACGCCGCCGAGCTGAAGCGTGAGCCCATGCAGCCCCTGCTGGAGGGCAAGGCGGTCGCGCTGGTCTTCTTCAACCCGTCCCTGCGGACGCGGTCATCGTTCGAGATTGGCACCTGGCAGATGGGCGGCCACGCCGTGGTGCTCGAGCCGGGCCAGGGTGCGTGGGCGATGGCCTTCGGCGAGGGCGAGGTCATGGACGGCGCCGCGGAGGAGCACGTCTCCGAGGCCGCGCGGGTGCTCAGCCGATACTGCGACCTGATCGCCGTCCGGGCGTTCCCTAAGTTTCAGGACTGGCAGGTGGATCGCCAGGACCATGTCATCCGTGCGTTCGCCCGCTACGCGACCGTGCCGGTCGTGAACATGGAGACGATCACGCACCCGTGCCAGGAGCTCGCGCACATCCTGGCCCTGCAGGAGCGATTCGGTACCAGCGATCTGCGGGGCAAGAAGTACGTCCTGACCTGGACGTACCACCCAAAGCCGCTGAACACCGCGGTCGCCAACTCGGCCGCGATGATCTCCACCCGGTTCGGCATGGACGTGACCCTGCTCTGCCCCGACGAACGCTACCGGCTCGACGACCGCTACATGCAGTTTGCCGAGCAGAACGCGGCCGAGTCCGGCGGGTCCTTCCGAGTCTCGCACGACATCCAGTCGGCCTACACCGATGCCGATGTCGTCTACGCCAAGAGCTGGGGCGCCCTCTCGTTCTTTGGCAACTGGGAAGCCGAGAAGCCCGTTCGCGACGCCAACAGGCATTTCATCGTGGACGAGGCGAAAATGGCCCTGACCGCCAACGGCGGCCAGGGGGTCTTTAGCCATTGCCTGCCCGCCCGGCGCAACATCAAGGCGACCGACGGGGTGATGGACTCACCCAACTCACTGATCATCGAGGAAGCGGGCAACCGTCTTCATGTCCAGAAAGCTCTCATGGCGGCGCTCGTCGGGGCGTCGTGCCGGGTCTGACCGGCGGAAGGATCAAGTCATGTCCAGCAAGAAGACGGCCGTCCTCGCGTTCTCCGGAGGCCTCGATACGAGTTTCTGCGTGCCCTACCTGATCGAGAAGGGTTACGACGTCATCACCCTGTTCGTCGACACCGGCGGCGTCGGCCCCGGCGGCGCGGACCGCATCGCCGCACGCGCCAAGGAACTCGGCGCGGTCGAGCACGTCACCGTCGATGCCGGCCAGGCCCTGTGGGACTCGTTCGTGACCCCGTTCATCATGGGTGGCGTCAAGTACGAGGACCGCTATCCCCTGCTGTGCTCGGACCGCTATGTGATCGTGGCCGAATCCGTCAAGCTCGCCCACGAGCGGGGCGCCGACGCGATCGCCCACGGCTGCACCGCGATGGGCAACGACCAGGTCCGTTTCGATCAGTCCATCCGCTCGCTGACCGACCTGCCCATCCTGGCCCCCATCCGCGACATCCAGGGCATCACCAAGTCGCCCCGGGCCTACGAGATCGAGGAGCTCCGCAAGCGCGGCTTCGAGGTCTCGGCTGAGGCTAAGCGGTACACGATCAACGAGAACCTGCTGGGCGTGACGGTCTCCGGCTCCGAGATCGATACATTCGGTGCGCCAGGCGAGGGCACCCGCAAGCTCACCCAGGCCCCCGCGGCCTGGCCCAAGACCCCCTTCCGCGTGGCGATCGGTTTCGATCGGGGCCGCATCGTCTCGATCGATGGTGTGCCCACCGACGGCCCGGCGATTCTCAGCACGCTGAACGAGAAGTTCGGCCGGTACGGCGTCGGCCGCGGCATCTACACCGGCGACACCATCGTCGGGCTCAAGGGACGCATCGTCTTTGAGTGCCCCGGCATCGAGGCCCTGCTCGTTGCCCACAAGGCTCTTGAAGAAGTCACGCTGACCAAGGCCCAGAACGAGTTCAAGCCGGCCGTGGCCCGCAAGTGGACCGAGCTGGTCTTCGGAGGCATGTTCTACGAATGCCTCCGGTACGACCTCGAGTCCTTCATCCGCTCATCACAGGCCACGGTCACCGGCGAGGTGGTCGTCGAGACCAGCGGCGGCGTGTGCGATCCCGTCGAGATCCGCACGGAGAACGCCCTCGTCCGGGCCGGTGCGACCTACGCCCAGCACGCCGACTGGACCGCGGCCGAAGCTGAGGGGTTCATCAAGATCCACGGGCAGTCCGCCGCCCTCGGCGCGGCCGTTCGCCAGAAGGTCGGCATCAATCAGGAGGTGGACACATGCTCGGCCGTGTCCTGACCCATCTCGATCGGCTCGTCGCCTGCGACACGCAGAACCCGCCGCGTGCGATCACGCCCGACCATCCGGCGTTGACCTATTGCGTGGGTGTGCTCAAGGCCTGCGGCTGCACCGTCTCGCTGACCGATCTCGGTGACGGTTGCGTCACCCTGCTCGCCACCCGGGGCCACGCGCGCACGGTGGTCAACTGCCACCTCGACACCGTCCCGGCGGATCCCTCGTGGACCAAGGACCCGTTCAAGCTCGTTGTCGATGGCGACGACGCGGTGGGGTTGGGTGCGTGCGACGTCAAGGGCGCTGCCTCCTGCATGCTCGCAGCCGCGGAAGAGTCCGACGGCGCGGTCGCCCTGCTCCTGACCACCGACGAGGAAGCGGGACAGAGCCGCTGCGTGCGGGAGTTCCTCAGGCAGGATCTGCCGTACGACCGCGCGGTGGTGGCCGAGCCGACCGGCGTGCGGGCCGTGACCCGGCACCGTGGGCTGGCAACCTATGACCTCGCGTTCAAGGGTGTGGCCGCCCATTCGTCGGTCATCGGCGCCGACCAGCGCAACGCCGTCCACCTCGCCAGCCTGTGGTGCGCGGACGCCATCGGCCTGACCCGATCGGCCCCGTTCGACGATATCCGCCTGAACATCGGCATGATCGAGGGCGGGACCAAGGCGAACGTGGCCGCCTCATCAGCCCGCGTGGTCTTCGGCATGCGTCCCCCGCCCGGGATGCACCCCGACGTTGCCGCCAAAGCCCTGGGGAATCTCGTCAAGGAGCCCGAGTCCTGCGTCTGGCGGACCCGTTTCAGTGCGCCCGGGCTGGACGAGACCGAAGGAACGGATTCGCTCTTAAGCGATTATCGCCTTACCAAGGGCGATCCGGTCGATTTCTGGACCGAAGCCGCCCTCTTCGGCGAGGCCGGGCTCGCCACCGTGGTGCTCGGCCCGGGGAACATCAAGCAGGCCCACGCGGCCGATGAGTTCGTGCCGCTCGAGGATCTCCGCCGGGCGGGCGAGGTCTACAAGCGCGTGTTCAGTGACGCGCCCGACGCCGCGGAAGCGACCGGTCACACCAGCACTACGAAGGGGGTCGCACGATCATGATGCGCGACATCATCCTGAACCTGCTCTACAACCTCGGCGGCAAGCGGGAGGTCGAGCGCTACCTCCGCGAGTACACCCAGCCCGGCTCGCCGCGGTCATCCGTGGTCAAGGTCGGCGGAGCGTTGATCGAGAACGATCTCGAGGATCTCGCATCGTCGCTTGCGTTTTTGCGTCACGTGGGCATGTCGCCCGTGGTCGTGCACGGTGCGGGGCCGCAACTCTCCCGCGACCTCGAGGCGAGCGGCATCGAGAGCAAGTGGGTCGACGGCCTGCGTGTCACCACCCCCGAAGTGCTCCAGATGGCCCACCGGATGTTCCTCCGCGAGGGCGCCAGGCTGGCCGAGGCCATCGACGCCCACGGCGTCCGGGCCCGCATGATCCCGTCCGGGGTATTCGAAGCCGTTCCCGACGACCCCGAGCGGCTCGGGCTGGTCGGTCGCATCGTGCGAGTGGACCTCGCCCCCGTTCGGGCCGCCTTGGAAGCCGGATACCTACCCGTGCTCTCCCCTATGGGGGTCACCGCCGATGGGCAGATGCTCAACGTCAACGCCGACACGGCCGCCCGGGCGCTCGCGGAGGCGCTGCGGCCCGGCAAGGTCATCTTCCTGACCGAAACCGGCGGCATTCTCGGCGGTGACGGCCACGTCATCTCCGCGATCAACCTCGAGGAGGACCAGAAGCAACTCATCGAGTCCGGACAGGTCACGGGCGGAATGGCCCGCAAACTGACCGAGATCGGTGACCTGCTCGATGCGCTGCCCACACACGCATCCGTATCGATCACCAAGCCGGCCCACCTCGCCCGCGAACTCTTCACCCACAAGGGCAGCGGCACCCTTGTCCGTCGGGGCGCGGCCATCGAGGTGTACGACGGCCTCGACGGGCTCGACCTCGATCGCCTCAAGGGTCTGCTTGAGAGCAGTTTCGGCCGCGAACTCCGGGACGACTATTTCGGCGGCGTGATGAAGGCGGAGGCCCTCATCGCCCCCTACACCGCCGTGGCCATCGTGGTGGACGACGAGCCCGCGTCGTACCTCGACAAGTTCGCCGTCACCGCGGAGGCCCAGGGTGCCGGCATCGGCGCCTCCCTTTGGAACACCCTGGTCGAGCGGCACCCCAAGCTGTTCTGGCGTTCCCGCACCGACAACGCCATCAACGGCTGGTACATGCAGCGGGCCGACGGGATGGAACGCACCGAGAAATGGCTGATCTTCTGGCGGGGCCTCAAGACCAGCGAGGAGGTCGAGAAGGCCATCGAGCGGGCATTGTCCTACGAGCCCAGCTTCGGGGCCGCACTCAAGCCCGAGGAGATCCCCGTTGCCGTCTGACCACCCGATTTCCATCGGCATCGTCGGCGCACGCGGCTACGTGGGTGCCGAACTCATCGGCCTGATCGCCAGACATCCACGGTTCCGCCTGGCATTCGCCGCCTCTCGTTCGCAGGCCGGCCAGCCGGTCCCGGTTTCCGCGGGTGCCGGCGGTGGGGGGGCAGACCTGCGATTCGTCGACGCCGGACCCTCGGAGATCGCCGGTCTTGGGGCCGACGCGGTCGTGCTGGCCGTTCCGGATGGCGCGACCGCGGAGTATGTCCAAACCCTCAGCGACGCCGTGATCCTCGATCTATCGGCTGACCATCGATTCGATGAAACGTGGGTCTACGGCCTCACGGAGCACAACGCCGAAGCCCTGACTCAGGCTCGTCGCATCAGCAACCCCGGCTGCTACGCCACCGCGATCCAACTCGCGGTTCGTCCACTGCTCCCCCTCCTCGAAGGCACACCGCACGCGTTCGGCGTATCCGGTTACTCCGGCGCCGGAACGACCCCGTCCCCCCGGAACGATCCGGCGGTACTTGCCGAGGGCGTCAGCCCCTACAAACTCGTCGGCCACACCCACGAACGCGAAGTCTCCCGGCACCTCGGCCGGCCCGTCCGATTCTCACCCCATGTCGCCCCGTTCTTCCGCGGAATCACCGTGACTTTGCAGGCCCGTCTGCGGGAGCCGGCTTCGCCCGATGCACTCAGCCGCCTGTACCTCGACACCTACGGTGGTTCCAGCCTGATCCGTTTCCTCGGCGATCGCACACCCCGCGTGCAGGACATCGCCAACGACCCCGGGGCGGAGATCGGGGGCCTGACCATCGGTCCGGACGGACGCGACCTCGCGGTCGTCTGCACGGTCGACAACCTGCTCAAGGGTGCGGCCTCTCAGGCCGTCCAGAATCTCAATCTAGCCTTCGGACTTGACTCCGAACTCGGCCTGTTCGGAGGGTCCACCCCATGAGCACACTCCTGTGGAACAAGGCCGGTGTCAAGACCGATGTCGCCGTCATGCGGTTTCTGGCAGGCGAGGACGTGGTACTCGACCGGGAGCTGCTCGCCTTCGACATCCGTGCCACCGCCGCCCACGCGGAAGGGCTGGCCCTCAGAAACCTGTTGACGCGGGCCGATGCCGATGCCATCGTCGCTACCCTGCAGGACCTTGCTCGGCTCTGGGACAAGGGCGAGTTTGTGCTCGACGACCGCTACGAGGACGGCCACTCCGCGATCGAGTCATTCCTCACCGAACGACTGGGCGAACTCGGCGGCCGCGTCCACCTGGGACGCAGCCGCAATGATCAGATCCTCGTCGCCACCCGGCTCTACATGCTCGATGCGCTCGACCAACTCAGGGCTGGCCTGATCGAGTGCGCCCAGGCTGCCCTCGAGCGAGCCCGCCGGCACGAGCACGATCCCATGCCCGGCTACACCCACCTCCAGCGGGCGGTCCCGTCCAGCGTGGGCCTGTGGATGGGATCGTTCGCCGAGTCGTTCGTCGAGTCGGCCGAACTCGTCGGCATGACGCGCCGGTGGATCGATGCCTGCCCGCTCGGGACGGCCGCGGGCTACGGCGTCAACCTGCCGCTCGCTCGCCAAGAGGTCTCCGACCAACTCGGCTTCGCCCGGGTGGTCATCAACCCGATGGCCGCACAGGCCAGCCGCGGCAAGCACGAACACCAGGTGCTCGGCGCTATGTGGCAGGCGATGCAGGACATCCGACGCCTCGCGTGGGACCTGAGCCTGTTCAGCACCGAGGAGTTCAGCTTCGTCCGCATGCCCGCCGAGATGGTGACAGGCTCCTCTATCATGCCGAACAAGAAGAACCCGGACCTGGCCGAGCTGCTCCGCGCCTCCTGCGCCACGGTGGCCGGAGCGATGGCCGAACTCCAGCAGGTGCTCAGCCTCCCCAGCGGCTATCACCGGGATCTGCAGCTGACGAAACCGCCCCTGATCCGCGCCACCCGCGTCACGCTCGACGCCGTCACCCTGATCCCGGACGTCATCCGCCGAACCGAGTTCCGACTCGACAGGATGAAGGCCGCAATCGACGGCGCCATGATGGCCACCGACAAGGCCGTCGAGCTCTCCGCAGCGGGCATGTCGTTCCGCGACGCCTATCGCAAGGTCGGAGACTCGCTCGACGACCTCCGACAGGCCGACCCCGCCGCGAGCCTGCAGGCGAGAGTCTCACTCGGAGGCTGCGCAAACCTCGGGCTCGATCTGATCGCCGAGAGGATTGACACCGCCTCGGCTTCGCTGAATGCGAACTGACCGGGCTCGCTCACCGCTAGAATGCTCGGCATGGTCACCACCCTCGGCGGCATCGGACTGTTCCTGCTCGGCATGATGCTGCTGACCGACGGCATCAAGACCCTTGCCGGCAGCGCCCTCCGTGAGGTGCTCACCCGATTCGTCCGCGGCCCGTTCACCGCCATGCTCTCCGGGACCGCGCTCACCGCGGTGCTCCAGTCGTCCAGCGCGACGATGCTGACCACCATCGGCTTTGTCAGCGCGGGATTGATCACCTTCCCGCAGGCCATCGGCGTGATCTTCGGGGCCAACATCGGCACCACCAGCACCGGATGGCTCGTTTCGTTGCTCGGTTTCAAGGTCTCCATGGGGGCCGTCGCACTCCCGTTGGTGTTCCTGGGCGCGCTGCTGCGGCTGCTCTCGCGGGGCAAAGCCGCCGCCACGGGCCTGGCCATCGCTGGCTTCGGACTGATTTTCTTCGCGATCGGCTTGCTCCAGGAGGGCATGAGCGGGCTGGCCGATCACATCGACCCCGCTTCCATCCCTGGAGAGGGCATCCTGGGAGCCCTGCTGCTCGTCGGGGCGGGCATCGCCATGACCGTCATCATGCAGTCGTCCTCGGCCGCCATGGCCGTCACCCTCGCGGCGTTGTACAGCGGCAGCATCGACATCAGCCAGGGCGCGGCCATGGTCATCGGTCAGAACATCGGGACCACGGTCACGGCGGCGTTGGCCGCGATCGGCGCCTCCACGGCCGCCAGACGCACCGCCGTCGCACACATCCTGTTCAATGTCATCACGGGCCTGATCGCCTTCGGTCTGCTGCCGCTGTTGACCTGGTTCGAGCACGGCTATGAGTCCCGAACAGGGAACACCGGCGGGGTGGGCATGCTGGCCGCGTTCCACACCGGGTTCAATGTGGTCGGCGTCGTGCTGTTCTTGCCGGTCACAAGCCGCTTCGCCCGTCTCGTGGAGCGGATTGTTCCCGAACGCCAGTCCGAGTTCGCCCGCCATCTCGACGACTCGGTCGCGAGGCTGGGCCCGGTCGGTCTCGAAAGCGCCCGCCGGAGACTGGTCGATGTGATGCGGGTCCAGGTCGCACGCTGCCGCGAGTGCGTACGCCGAGGGCACCACCGCCACGATCAGACGATCCGGTTCCAGCAATCACGCGAGGCCCTTCCCAGGATCGCCGAGTTCATCGCCCGTGTCGCGCTGGAATCGAACGCAAGGGAGGACATCCAACACCAGGTCGGGCTGGTCCACGCGATCGACCACATCGAGCGGCTCGGAGAGGTCATCGACCGGCTCGACGACATCCCCGCGATCGTCGCCCGACCCGAGATCGAACCGGCGCGGATCCTCGCCGACGAGCTGCTCACCTCGGTGATCGCCGCCCTCACGACCGATTCGGCCCCCGGCACGCCTCCCGCCGCGGCGAAGTTCGCGGCCCGGCTCGCCGAGCAACGCAAACTCCTGCGCCGTGATCTGCTCGAAAGAACCGCAAGGGGATCGATCACCACCTCCGACGGCGGACTCCTGATCGACGCGGTCCGCTGGCTCGACGCGGTGGGGTACCACACCACCCACGCCCTCGGCTACCTCAGGAAACCCGTTCGCGGCCCTCAGGATCCCGCGGCGGACTCCAACTCTTCCCACCTCGCGTAGAGCCGGGCGACCGAGGCCTGCGCTTCCGAGACTTCCTCGCACGCCGAGGCCATGCGGGCGTGGTCGTTCATCACCGACGGGTCGTTCATCGCCCGCTCGGCCCGGGAGAGCCGCTCCTCGGCCGCCATGATGTTCGCTTCCATCGCGTCGTACTCACGCTGCTCTTTGAAACCAAGTTTTTTGCGAGTCGGCGCGGCCTTCACCGCTGCGACGGGCGGGGCCACGGCCGTCGCGGTCCCCCTGGAGGCATCCGGAGCAGACTTCGCCTGCACCGCCAGAGCCTGATCCAGACTCGTAAACACCCTGGTGCCTCCATGGCCGTCAAGGGCCAGGATCTCGGTCGCCAGTCGCCCGAGCATCGCCCGGTCGTGCGTCACCAGGATGATCGCGCCCGGGAAGTCCTCGAGCGCTTCCTCGAGCGTCTCGAGTGTCGGGATATCCAGGTCGTTCGTCGGCTCATCGAGCACGAGCACGTCCGCAGGTTCCAGCATGATCCGGGCGATGTGGATCCGGGCCAACTCCCCGCCGCTGAGCGAACCGACCGGCTGGGGCAGTTGTTCGTCGCGGAACAGGAAACGCCTGGCCCACGACGTCACGTGCATCGGCCGGTCCCGGAAACGGACCTGATCGCTGACGGGACACAGCGCGTCCTTGAGTGTGGTCGTCGGGTCGAAATCCTCCCGCAACTGGCTGAAGACCGCCACGCGCGGCTTCGGATCGGAGAGGATCACCTCGCCGGAATCGGGTCGAAGATCACCCGTCAGCACCCGGATCAGCGTCGTCTTGCCGCTGCCGTTCGGCCCGAGCAGCCCCAGGCAGTCACCGACGCCGAGCTTCAGATCCACGCCCGAGAAGAGCAAGCGCCCTCCGAGCGATTTCGAAACGGACTTCGCGGCGATCAGCTTCTTGGTCTGCCGATCCGTCGCGTTGAAGTCGACCCTGGCGCCGCTCGTGCCGGCCGCGGCGTTGCGTCCCTTGAGGACTTCGAGCTCGTCCATGCGCGCGTGGCTGGACTGGATCCGGCCCTTGGCTTTCGTGCCCCGCCCCTGCGGCCCGCGGCTCAGCCACGCCAGGTCCTTGCGGACCTGGTTGGCCATCACCTGCTGGGCCTGCTTCTGACCCTCCAGAAACTCCTGCTTGCGACGCAGGAACTCGCTGTAGTTGCCCGAGACCCCGAACAGACCCTGCGGGTATGCGGGGCTCAGCTCGGCGACGCGCGTCGCCACGGACTCGAGGAATGCGCGATCGTGGGTGACGAACGCCGACGCGAACGGCGTCCCCCCGAACACACCCCGCCGCAGAAGGCCCTCCAGCCAGCGGATCGAGTCGATGTCCAGGTGATTGGTCGGTTCGTCGAGGAGGATCAGATCCGGTTCACCCCCGCACGAAGCGAGGGCCCTGGCCAGAGAGAGCCGTTTCCGCCATCCGCCGGACAGGGTGTCGGCGCCGGCGTGCAGGTGCGTCTCATCGAAGCCCAACCGGTCGAGGATCAGGTCCGCCGCGACTTCCGCCTCGTGTTCGTCGTGGATCGCGCCGGGGCCGTTCAGGTGCGCCCGCGCAGCGTCGATCACGATCTCGCGGGGCGTCGCTCCCGGTTCGAACAGGTCCTGCTGGGGCACGTAGATCGTCCGCACCGATCGGGCCCCGGCGACCTCGCCCTCGTCGGGCTCGACCAGCCCCGCCAGGATCTTCAGCAGTGTGCTTTTGCCCGCCCCGTTCGGGCCGATCATCCCCACACGGTCACCCGGCTCGATCGACAGCGACACCCCGTCAAAGAGGGTGCGGAGCGAAAAGGATTTGGTCAGATTTCGAGCGGTCAGCAGCACGCACAAGCGTACGCCGATCGGCCAACCCCGGAGCCCGATCCGCGGGCGATCTCGACCTCAATCCGTCTCGATCTAGGGGCAGCCCGCGTTGAACAGCGCCAGGTACGCCGACACGTCGAAGAAGTTCCAGGCGCCGGTGGGGGCCGCGAGATCGGCCCTGGGGTCCTGGGCATTGAACGACGCGATAAACCCCACGAGATCGAAGAAGTTCAGCAGGCCGTCCTTGTTCCAGTCGGCGGTGCAGACCGCCGGGTCCGCGTGGATCACGAGCCCAAGATCGAGCGAGGCTTCGAAGGACAGCGTCTGAGGGGTGAGGTTCAGCAGCACGCCCGCCGTCGCGGCGCCCAGCGTCGGCAGTTCCAGCGGGATCGCCGGCAGGGGTCCGGTATCCACCGGCATGTCCAACGATTCCGCAGTGGCCGATCCGCCGACGCTTACGCGGAGTGATCCGTCGCCCAGCCGCTCGACCTGCCCGGAGATCGGGAGCACCAGCGGCAGGGCATCCACGTCGTTCGGCACCGGAACCGTGCCCGGAAGGCCGACCGCCAGGGTCAGGTTCGCTTCCCCCGCGATCACCGCGACCAGGTCGAACACGTCCGGGTCCGCGGTGGGCGTCAGAACGCCATCGGACGGACCGGTCTGCAACAGTTCGGCCCGGGTGATGGACGCCACCTCGCCCAGCGGCACGGTGATCGGGATCCCCCCCGGATAGATGAAACTGGGGCTGACCGTGTTGAACGTGCTGAACTCGAGCGTGACCGACACGTCCGCGCCGCCGGCCGTGCCGTTGAGCAGATCGAGGAACAGCCCGTCCAGACGCAGCGTCATCGCCCCGAAGTCCGCCTCGATCAGCACCGAGCCTGCCGGCTGGGACTGCAGATCCGCGCCCGCGTCGAACGACGCCGACGCCGCGATCTGGTTGTTCCCCGATCCCCCGAACAGCCCCGGCCGGGTCTGCGTGCCCCCGGGGTTGTCCACCGGGTCGTAGTCCCCGATCAAAAAACCGGTCGAGTTCAGGCCGGCCGTGGTGCCCAATCCGGCGGAACTGGACTTCGAATCGACTTGGCCGCTGAAGCTCTGCCCAAGCGTGGTCTGAGCGAGCAGGCCGACGCACGATACCGACGCGATCATCGCGATGTTCATTGGGGTGAATCCTCTCTCTACCGGCACACTATACCGCAACCGGCGGCCCAACCGAAGCGAAACCCCCCGCCCGGCCAGCGGTCGGTCCCGAGAACGCCGGGGCATCCCCTTTTCGGACCAGGACGGCCCGGATAGCGTTCCCCGCCCGCCCGCGACGCATGTGATTATGATCGCCCATGAGATCAACCCACCTCATCGCCATCCTGACCGTCGCCCTCATCGTCCCGCCGCTCGCGGCACAGCCGAAGCTGCTGCCCGGCCCCGTCGAGCAGACGGGAGCGAGCCCCGCGGCGACCGGCTGGAAAGCCGTCGAGGTCGTTTCGGGCCTCGAACACCCCTGGGCCATCGCGTGGCTGCCCGACGGAGCCGCCCTGATCACCGAGCGGTCAGGCGACCTCCGCCTCCTCCGGGCCGACGGCACGCTCCACCCCGACCCCGTCGCCGGTGTTCCGGAGGTCCTCAACCACCGCCAGGGCGGCCTGCTCGACATCATCCTCCACCCCGATTTCGAACAGAACCGCCTCGTCTACCTCTCCTACTCCCACGGCACCGTCCGCGCCAACGGCACCCGCATCGCCCGCGCTCGCTTTGAGGACCACGCGCTCAAGGATCTCGAGGTTCTTTTCACCGCCAAGCCCGACAAGAGCGACGGGTTCCACTACGGCTGCCGCATGGCGTTCCTGCCCGACGGCTCCCTTATCTTCACCGTCGGGGAGGGCGCCAAGAAGACCCCCTCCCAAGACATGTCCAGCCACCTCGGCAAGGTCCTCCGCATCCTCGATGACGGCTCCCCCGCCACGGACAACCCGTTCCACAATCGCATCGACGCCGCGCAGGAGATCTATTCGTACGGTCACCGCAACGCGCAGGGGCTGGTCGTCCACCCCAAAACTGGCAAGATCTACTCCACCGAGCACGGCCCCAGGGGTGGGGACGAACTCAACCTCGTCGAGCCCGG